>WLWD01000796.1_pt1 | contig 49228 bp, 21 predicted proteins | sample 6712731 | NCBI WGS metagenome assembly WLWD01 (sample SAMN12718690, study PRJNA576275) | sponge metagenome | isolation source: marine sponge | host: Mycale hentscheli | place: New Zealand: South Island, Marlborough, Capsize Point | collected 2014-11-01 | reverse complement strand
GGGGATATAATAAAGCTAATATTATGTGTATTCATTAATGCTCGTGATGGTTTCAGGACAACGAATGACGAGTGGTGGCATGAGGGAAGTCCCCATGGTGTTGGAGTCCTATGAAGCAGGAAAGAAATGTTTCTCGTTTCTCAGCATCAATGGAACTACTATATGCAACAACACATGGTTCTAAAAGAAAAACCTATAATAAGCAGACATGGCAACGCCCCAAATCCAAGCAGTGTCATTGTATTGACTATCTGATCATGGGGAAGGCTCAATAATGGACGTGTCTGGATGTGGAGGTGAAGAGTGGGGCTGTATACAACATGGACCATAAGATGCTGCTGATGAAAGATTAGAAATGGGAGGAAGTGTTGCAGGAAGAGCTCCATGTAGTTATGGAACTATTATAAGAAGATAAAAGTGGATGGGCTGAGGCTGCCACAATTAAAAATATATATGGGTTAGCTGCTCCTTTTGTCCAAGTTTTGTGGAGAATTCACAGTTATCGGGAAATTCTGCTTATTATCCAGTGAAATACATTGAAAATTCTCACAACGAATACTATTTCTTAATAAGCACTTATAGGTTAAGTAATGAGCTCATATATTCCGTTATACTTGAAGCAAGTTGTATTCAGATCAAGAGCGAATTTCTGGAATTCATGGTTGTGATCTAAAATTTAGAAAAGGTACACATTATTTGCATGCCAAGCTTCTTTTTTTTTTAGTTTTGTGGTGACCGGTGATGGAGATGGAGCTGAGAGAGCTTCTGGAATGTGAATTTGGTAGTTAAGACAACAAAACAGGTCCGTATCTTTCTAACTCTGTTCAGTGATGAATACTCATATAGCTTTCATTTGAACAAAATTTTGTATGTTCGTTTTATGGAAAGAAAGTTTAAGAATTTTTTTTCTTTTCATTGTGTTAGAGTTTGTTCTAATTATGATTCAATAATGTATATTAATTTGCTAACTCATTTTTAATGATTACTAAATAATAGCCTTTTTTAATTTACATTGGTATGGTAAGGGTCTCTAAATGAGAATGTTTGAGGCAAAAACGTGCATCGCATGCAGTACTTATAGGTATCACTAAATTACTGACTGGGCAGGGCCAATTTTTGGGGGCCACTTTCGACTTACAAATTCAGCAAGTTGGAGATGTGGGGTATAGCTAGCACTACTCTGCCTTACTAGAACGAAAGTTGAACACCGTAATGGGAGCATTTTTGCGGCTTACAATCTTTGGAATTAAAACAGGCTGAATCTGAAATGTTGCAGTCGAGTACACTTACCATTGAGTGCCTTATTAACCTATTGTATCCTCTTCTTTCTGCTTTTTCCCCCCCTAGGTCTTTCCCTGTTCATCTTCAAAACTGAACACTGGGTGTTTGTATTCATCAATAATTTTAGTTGGGAAGGAGTATTCACTTGGAGTAGCTCACCACCACAAAGCATGGGAGAAGAAAGTTAGATAAGCAGGAAAACACAAGGGTAAAAAAAAATAGAAGAAAGTGAGAAAAGTCTAGCTGATACAACTACGTCGATGAAGAAGTGAAGTAAAATACACAGAAAAGTCAGAGATACTGAGCAGGAGATACAGGCAAAGAAGGAGAGGGGAATCCATGAGTTGAAGAATGAAATAAGTACAACTAAAATGGAACAGGTAGAAAGAGAGCAGGGAAGGGAAACCATGGATATAAGTACCATATCCGAATGCTCCTAAGTTGCAGAAGTTAGTACAAATCATTATTATTGCTTTAAACTTCCTGCAATCAACACATACACTCAGATGGAACCATTTGGTTTAACTATTGCAACAATGGGTGATATACAGGGTCATTTTGAAGCTACAATGATACCAACCACAAGTACAAGTTGGCTATTTATTTCTAACACATTGCTCTTCACTCTCAAGTATTAATGGATGAATGCTGATGAGTATAAATGGTGTGCTTATGAGTAGCTGGTTGGCCAGGTGTGAATTAGTTAAAGAATCCTGTCGTTTATCTAGAAATTGTTGCAGCTCATTCATCTGTGGGGATGAATGAGGGTTTTACGGTGAATGAAATATAGCTAGATATGCAGCCTACAAAGTAATACTAATAAAGTATAATAATTTAGAGTTCTATCTGTGGTGTTGTATTACACAACACATCCTCCTGCTAAGATTGGGATCCATCAAACCTTGAAGCAGTTGTATTGTTACACTATATTTTTGATAACATTTTCATCTTCTATCATCATAGACAAGTGTTGAGAGTCTATGTCCGAGTGAACAAAAGCCTTATGGTCTGTAAAACTTCAATATCAGCACTAATGAGCTACTATGCAAAGTGTTCACTGCTGGATTGCATGGCCAATGCCTCAATCTAAGCTGCTGAGACTTTCTTAGTTTCATCTGCTGACTTCACTATGCTGCTTTTAACAATTTGGATTCCATTTAGAAACATATAGCTAGCACTCGACCTCTTACACCTCAGGTAGAGGCATCACAAAACTCTCCGAATACATCAATTCAGATCATACGGGACAACATGCTTAGTGAAGTTACAAATCAAACAAATGAGGAAAAAGTTCATTAGCACAAATTTTTTACTCCTTAGGCATAAAATATAGCTTTTAAAAACATGTTTGCTACTATACAGAGTACATTAAACCAACGAATATCTTCAAGTTTTTTTTACTGTTTAACTGTATGGCAATGCCTTTAATAGTTAATTTCCTGTCTCCAATTCAATTGTACAGACTACAAATCCTTACAAGTTCTAATGTTACTTACAGACAAATTTTAATGCACATGCAGGAACTTAAGGGTAAGTAAGACATGAAGTACAATCACGTTTTGAATGGTACAATAGATAATGGAACAATTTCTTTTGAGAGAAGCTACAGAGTCTGATTATACAAACATTTTGGAACTTAGTGTTGATGTCTTTTCAAAGACCTGTCGTTTTTTGTATTCAGAAAATGAAATTGGCATCTGGATTAAGGCACAGACATTCCAAAGATTTGTTGATTACGGAAATCAAGGAGATTATTTTGTCTTGGAAGATGGTCAGAGTAAAGTAATTGCAGCTGCCTGTATCTCAACTGCTACTAGGTATAACTTCTCAAGCAGTGTGGATCATGAGATCTACACTCTGTTTGTCTCTTCTGATTATATTCGTAAAGGAATAGGTCATTATCTATACAATGAAATTGAGAAAAGACTTGTGCTTAAGAAAGCAAAGGGGATAGGTGTTCTCTCCTCATTGTATGCTCATCCATTTTACAAGAAGCTAGGTTTCACTCAAAATGGAACCACGAGAAGTTTAATCACGAACGTGAAATGTCCGATTATGGAGAAAGTGTTGTAGATTGAGCTTAAACAGAAAGAAACCTTTTCAATTTTGTGGACAATTTTGAGTCAGTAGCTAACTAGTTTATTAATTTGATTTCATTCAATATTTATATAATTTTCATTCATTCAAGCATGACAAAACAACTTAATTTTAGTACTAGACTCAGAAGTATTCAGCAGTATAGTATAGTTATCTGGTTGACAGGTGCTGGAGGGGCGATGCCTAACTAGTTTGACAGGTGTGAGTTAGAGTAAGTTTTGTAATAGGGATGGAGGAGGCATACTTATTTTGAGATAATGGGGGGGGGGGAGGGGGGGGGGGCTTTGGGAGTTCTCTAGCTCCCCCCCCCCCCCCCCCCCCCCCCTCCCAGTATACATTTCCACATCCCTAGCTCTTCCATTTTAGACCAAGTCTGTACTTGGTGGGGAAGAGTAATAAAAATTAAAACAAAATTGACCTTGTTGATGAGGTATTGATAATTGTTCCTATTACATCTAAACTTTTCAGCACCCAAATGACTAAATATTTGCCTACGATCAAGAATGACTAAATAATGTGGTTAAATATCAACTTAGTCTCACAGATCTAGAGTTTGGAACAACTCCTTATAAACTGCGTCAATATTCCAATAAACAAAGACTCATGGAATGGTTCACAGTACAACCAAAATTATAGCATAAGCACTAAATTAACATAATATTGAAGCCTAAATCAATTATTTTCACTGAGTGAGTCTAGTCATAGTTTTGGAGCCAGGTATTATACAAGCTAATGTTTAATAAACTTTGACTTATTAAAATAATAAGGAATGTAGAATTATTACATGCATTAGGTAATCTTTCTTGCCTTCATGCTTTTTTAGCAATTATTGTATGTGATTTTCCTAGTCCCATGCTTTTTGGCAACCCTTAAAATAAAAATAAATTACTTACAATGTGATCTAATTTTAGTTTTCCCATGCTTCTCCAGACTTGACTACAAAAATATATCAAAACTTTAGATCATATTATGAGCAAATATTTAATCCTGTTTTTTTTTGTGGATGGCTCAGATACATAAAAGAACACTTGAGAAAATAACAAAAGCATTAATTAAAATAACTCAAGAGTAGTGAAAAGGATAGCACATGATGTAAACTTCATATCAAGGTTCAATATCTGAAAAAGTTGCTTGCTGTGGTTTACAATTCTCCATAGCTGCTTCCTCATCTTTCAGATTAGTGATGATTTTTTACAAAATGAAAACAAAATGGTGTAAATTTCTACTGAAACACTAACTAATCCAAACTTTATTCTCCCACTCCACTCTGACTGAATTTTATGGCAGACATCTAGAGATCTATACTGAGGAGTTGATCAGTAAAATTTGTAACTCCGGATCTCATTCCAACACAGATTCTTATTCACTCAAGAAAAGGTAGTCTGGATTAGAGTTCCGACAAGAGCTCACAAATTCTCTGTGACAGAAATTACAACAAGTCTTAATAATTATGAGGGTGCCACTGACACAAGCATAAATAAGACTAAACAGAACAGTGATAATTCTTAATAAAAAATAAATAGCTAATTGTGTACAGCACACACCTCAATAAACAATGCTATTTCATGGAGGGACTAACTTAGTCAATAGTAATGCAATATTCAGGGATATATCTTATATTATTAGGTCCACTTGTACATCTCACGGTATGATATTATCCTTCACTTACTTATATACTTTCTCAGCCTCTAACATAAGTTGCTCAAGTCTTCCCTAGAAAAGATATATTGCCTTCCCATCCCCACCTGTAGTCAATGATAGTTTCTACAAGCAATTCTGTATACAGTCTAGTGTTGTTGGTATCTGCCATTTCAAGAATCATCAGCCCTGCCCCTGAGAAGACAATAATAATGAGACTTTTAGGAGGCAAAATAAATCTTTCACAACAGCACTAATTAGCACATGCCTATTATACATCACATATTCATATTGTTGTACTGTTATTGTGGTTGTTGTCATTATTTCCTTCTTATTCAGGCTTTTCAGTTCACAAATCAGAGGCTGTTTGCTTGCAGAGATTGTTCTTGTTTTTTGCTCCAACTTACCATTGCACTATTTATGACAAAAATCATTCAAAGCTGTGCTACTGTTTATAGCGGGGGAAAAACAAAAACAAGAACATGTTACTCATACTGTATGTATATATATGTCTATGTATGTATGTAAGTTTGTATCTTTGTAACTTTATGCTAACCTTTAGTACAATGATTTGAGTTCAATAATACACATTGTTTGAACTTAACACATAATTGCAGTACCATAGCACTTGATAATGTAAACACATTCATAAACTCGTTATATCCCAGATGCCCCTTTTAATACATTTTTCCTAAAGATATAGACATCTTTTTTCACTGTTGCAGTAGCCATTTTACAAGAATATTACATAGGCAACATGCAAAGTATTTTAGGTTGAAATAACTTTAGATCAGTATGTAGTAGTTCATCTGTCCTGAAGTTATCTAGGTTTAAACCACACTAAATACTCATTTAATTACCTATATTGTTACTTATAAAATTAATACAGTTGCAGCCTAAAATGAAATAATTGGGACACTGAAAGAGTTAAATACCTAATGTAACAGGATAGTAAAGATACTTCCTGGTGTGGAGTTTCCTGTGAGTAGTATATAAAACATGATGTGTGCTTCTATTCCATGATTATACTAGGTTTCTTTAGACAAATCCAGTTAAATATTGAAAGTCTCCTTTCTATCCCATCAATTGCTTTGATCGTCATGATATCAATATCATTCCTCGTATTTTTGTTTTGTATCATTTTTACTCACGCACAATTACCTATACACATATCTGCATATAACACTACCAACAATAATTCCTGTAGTTCTCTCTCTTCATCGAGCTTGCATTTGGAGATTCAAGATGTTATGAACAGTCAGATCAATCCTTACCTTACTCAGCATTATGGACCAGTTGGTAACTGTGGAGGACCTATCTGGACAGAAGTAGTGAATATCAACATGTCCGATGGAAGGAGTTCCTGTCCTGCTGGACTGTCTTTACTTACTCATCCAATAAGAAGTTGCAAAATACGCTCAGGGCGTAGAGCAACTTCAACTTTTACAGTGTCAAGGAATTATTCTAAAGTTTGTGGAAGGATTTTGGGAATCCAGAGAGGACGACCTGATGCATTTGGAAGAGGTGGTAAACAAACAGGTGAGTATGTTGACGGACTCACCATTAGGCACGGCTCTCGTTATAATGAAGGTCACATTTGGACTTTTGCATCTTCTACAAGTCAGTTACCTACAGCAAACAATTGTCCTTGTGCTACAAACAACCCCAAAGCATCAGATAAAAAACGCCAACCTCGAAGCTGCATAGGCTCTCATTACTTTTGTGATAGTGGCAACCACAATAATGGTTCTATATCTACAGTTTACACAGAAAATCCTCTGTGGGATGGCAAAGGTTGTCTGGCTGTAGATAAATGTTGCCATTTTAACAACCCGCCATGGTTTTACAGGGAACTGTTGGAATCTACTGCTGAGAGCTTGAAGCTACACTTACAAGTAAATAACAGGTCTACAGCAGAAGATATTTATTTAACAGGAATTGAATTGTATATTTCTCCTTGAAGTTATCAGGAACTTTTTTGAAGAGAACAAACATGAAATTTTTTTACAAGCATTCAGTTCTCACAACTTTGCTGTAATTTAATTAATGTAGTTGATACTATTGTGAATATTATTATGATGATTTAATTAGACATTCTTGGCTGAAAAAATAATTATATCTGAGTCTCTCCAGGACTCAAAAGCAACACCCACCTAGCTACACCTCCCTGGATGAAGACAACACTTTATCATTCTCGCATTCACTTATTCACTTGATAGGCCATGACAAGGAGCTAAACATGTCAAAAAAATTAGCTAATTGTCAATTGAATTCAATAACCATAAAAAGTAGATTGATGAGGTTCCACTGAACATTTCCTGCATCAGTAGACACAAATGGGATCATATCTTGCTGAATAGTATAGCTTCTAGAGCTTTATTTTGAGACTCACTGAAACAGTTCATCTGCAAAAGAAACATTTAGAATTATGTAAACACCTTCAGGAGAGTAAGTTAGAGAATATTAAGCTTTAGTAATTACATTAAGCTGATTTAGATCACTGACTAGCTAGAAGGCTAGCAGCCACTGTATTCTTTTTACCACAGGGACTATTGCTGCTACAGCTTCTGCACTAGGGAATGACAATTCCTGTCTTTAGTTTGATGAAATACTTGGGAAGTCAACTAGAGAGGTACATTTCATTCATTTGAAGCATGAAGACACTACAAATTTCTGTGAATTTGCAGCATGCAAGAATGTTGACAGGATGTAATGAGTGGGAGATGTGAAGATTTATATTAATGAAGAAAGAACAACATCTGCTAGAATCGAGTTTGAATGGGCTTTCTTATTATACATGTGGCTCTTCCCTGGACAATTTGGTTTCATTCATAATGTTATGATGTATATGTGAAAATATATTATATACTTTGACTCTGCAGAGAGTAGCATAAATTAATTTACCTACTGTTTCAGTGAGTCTCAAAATAAAGTTGTAGTAGAATAAATTAAATTACCAACTGTTTCAGTGAGTCTCAAAATAAAGCTTTAGTAGCATAAATTAATTTATCAACTGTTTCAGTGAGTCTCAAAATAAAGCTCTAGTAGCATAAAATAAAGCTCTAGTAGCATAAATTAATTTATCAACTGTTTCAGTGAGTCTCAAAATAAAGCTCTAGTAGAATAAATTAATTTACCAACTGTTTCAGTGAGTCTCAAAATAAAGCTCTAGTAGAATAAATTAATTTGCCAACTGTTTCAGTGAGTCTCAAAATAAAGCTCTAGTAGAATAAATTAATTTACCAACTGTTTCAGTGAGTCTCAAAATAAAGCTCTAGTAGAATAAATTAATTTACCAACTGTTTCAGTGAGTCTCAAAATAAAGCTCTAGTAGAATAAATTAATTTACCAACTGTTTCAGTGAGTCTCAAAATAAAGCTCTAGTATAATAAATTAATTTGCCAACTGTTTCAGTGAGTCTCAAAGTAAAACTCTAGTAGCATAAATTAATTTGCCAACTGTTTCAGTGAGTCTCAAAGTAAAGCTCTAGTATAGCATAAGTTAATTTACCAACTGTTTCAGTGAGTCTCAAAGTAAAGCTCTAGTAGCATAAATTAATTTACCAACTGTTTCAGTGAGTCTCAAAGTAAAGCTCTAGTATAGCATAAGTTAATTTACCAACTGTTTCAGTGAGTCTCAAAGTAAAACTCTAGTAGCATAAATTAATTTGCCAACTGTTTCAGTGAGTCTCAAAGTAAAGCTCTAGTATAGCATAAGTTAATTTACCAACTGTTTCAGTGAGTCTCAAAGTAAAACTCTAGTAGCATAAATTAATTTGCCAACTGTTTCAGTGAGTCTCAAAGTAAAGCTCTAGTATAGCATAAGTTAATTTACCAACTGTTTCAGTGAGTCTCAAAGTAAAGCTCTAGTAACATAAATTAATTTGCCAACTGTTTCAGTAAGTCTCAAAGTAAAGCTCTAGTATAGCATAAGTTAATTTACCAACTGTTTCAGTGAGTCTCAAAGTAAAACTCTAGTAGCATAAATTAATTTACCAACTGTTTCAGTGAGTCTCAAAGTAAAGCTCTAGTATAGCATAAGTTAATTTACCAACTGTTTCAGTAAGTCTCAAAGTAAAGCTCTAGTATAGCATAAGTTAATTTACCAACTGTTTCAGTGAGTCTCAAAGTAAAGCTCTAGTAGCATAAATTAATTTGCCAGGGTTTAATATGTGTCTTTCAGTTCCCCTCTTAGTTATGCAAAAAGTATAATCAACATCTCTTAAACAAAACAGGTTTTATAAGACAGCTGATTTTAAAATGTTTTTCAAGCATATGTAATCCACTACTGCAGATACATTAGAACCCATGCATGCATGATCCATCGATTAATTTGTTATAATATAAAGATTCCCATTGCACTTAGAGTAAGCTGACCTAAGACAGATGTGATCTAACACAGCAAATCTGAGTGACATTTCTAACTTGTGTATAGTAAGAAAGACCATACAAAAGAAGTGGATTACATCCAAGTGGTTCTAGATGTTATAATAACGTAGGAATTTTCCTTCCCTTTCTATAATACAACCTGCTTCATTTTCCTGAGACGTACTATTTAAAATTTTTAACAGTCTGACAGTGCATGATTATATCAACGGGTGAGCTCAGAATTGTAAATGTCCAGTATTTTATAAAGAAAAAGGTTCTATTTTTGTCAGGTGGAAGAATGATTATGTCAAGGCATATTAATTAACTCATTTAAAGCTTACCACTGTTGTTGGTGTAGATTGTTTTGTAAAGTTCCTCAAAATCCCACACATTCTATATCTTAACTTGATCATTAGCCTAATTTAATTATAGCTTCAACTGCAGTAACTGTGTCCATCAGGGGAAGTTTTGTAGAAGCTGGTGCAAACTTCAGCACATCTTCCTGGCTTTTTGTTGAAATTTTTATCAGATAGATTTCTAACCCATTTCTTATTTTTCCCTTCAGTGAATGATTGTAATATTTTTTTATGAAGCTTATTATAAATATTCATTACATACTGATAGTTTGAAGGATTTTTTATACAGCTACACTGCTTAAATTTTTGTTCAAAAGCTAATTCTATGTAGCATTAAAAAAAATTTCAAATTTATTTTTGAGGATACACATTCAGTGTTGTTTCACAACTACAATGATGAGTTCATAGCACATGACATCTCCACAAGGCAATTGATCTCATCAAGTCAAAGCATAAAGGAACTAGATCAGCACTTAAAAGGAAGCTAAATGAATTTACAGGAGCTAATTTTGATGAATCATAAACATTTTAAACAATAAATGAATCAGTATTTCAAGAACTCAATCCAAAAACCACTTAGTTTCAAACTTGAATATAAAATTGAGTTGCAGATTGTTTGCAATAGTGCGCGCTATTGACTTTTGAAGAAATGGCAGAATTAGTCAGGGAAAAATGGATTCTTATTGATACTGGGGGAAAGGCTGGAAATTCATCACAGACACAAGCTAGCTGACAATAATAGCTCATGTACAGGGAGTTAATGATGAATGAGAGTAGCTATATGCAATTATTTTTATGTTTAATTACTATAAAATGTGGAGCAAAGATTCTGCAGCTGATTTTAAAGTCTTTAGTTGAACACCGTTGAATTGGTTGAAATCAGCATTTAGCTCTTGTTAATTAAGTGGTTATAGTTATCATAATTATGACTCATACTAATGTAATTAATGCTAAATGTGTATATATACAATATTGGCAAATATTTCAACATAAATGAAATTGGTATTGCTGAATATGCAATCACACACACACACCCACACACGTGATGAAATGATGTAATTCTGTCTCACAGTTGTACTTCTTCATAAACTAAATCAGGCCGTGTTATTACTCTCATGTTTGATGGTTCCACTTCTTCATATACTGGCTCTATTTTTCCTTCTCCACATTGAGCTTTATCTTCTTTTCTTAAATCCTTGCTATTACTATACTTCGTTCCACAGAAGAATCCAATAAGAAAACAACAAGAACACATTAGAATAATAAACATTACTGAACTTCCACAAACAGTCATTGCAGTGGTTGAATACAGTGTCTCTTTATTAGAAGTTATTGCAGTGATTGCATATTGTGTCTCTGAAGTAGTGGAATGAAATGTAGAAGATGGCATTTTTCTTTTAGTATACTAGTTAACTGTAATGAATAAGTACAGACTGGTGTAATATAGTGTACTGCAAGTAATGTTTGAGTTTTATGTTTGATGTTGTTTAAAAGAATCATGAAGAAAGAAATCACTACTTTTAATGTATGCATTAATTAAAGTTATGCATTAATCAGATTGATAAATTAAAATAAAATTAATATGAGGAATAATAAGTCATCATGATAGTGAAGTCACACAATATGGAAGAAATTACATATGACTAATAACAGGAGTGGTGGAAGCTGTTTCAAAGTGAGGGGCATCATGAAAACCAGGTATATTTAAATCTGAATAATGTGTGTCCCAATGCGCCCCCCCCCCCCCCCCCCACACTTCTATCACTCCTGTTAAAATGGATGAGCTTTACACAACATATGGTATTAAAATTTATATAGTTAAAGAAATGAATTTAATATCATGGAGCAAGCGTATTTTGAAGAGTATAATTTTAAATAGTTACAAAATATTTCTTATAATTATTCATAGTTTAAAACTATCTATAATTATTTAGAATCAAATGACATGTCATTATAAGTACTCGTCATGACTAAGAGTGACAACCTCTCCTGTCCCATGAAGCAGTTTAGATAATTCTTATGTGCTATTGGCCCGCTCATTTCACAAAAAGTTACAGGTAGCTAGTGTGTATGCTACTTTTAATTATGCATATTGAGGCACGTCAACTCTGTGTTAATCAATTAGTTTAATTTAAATAGTTGCGGATTGTTCACATAATAGTGAAGGAACTAAGGTAAAAATCTTTGCCATTTTGACGCATTCATGCATTTGTTAGATTATATGACATGGCATGAGTGTGCAGTTTTTCTATAAGCAATTCTGCACATCTTTGTAGATAAATAGTTTTAAATTTCAGCTATAAAACTTGTCCTAAAATTGGCATGAAAATTGGGAATAAGCAACCTAGTGGAGCATCTTCACTAGTTATTTGACAATGAAGTCATTCCGGCTGAAATAATTACAATAATAGCAAAATTTCTCAGTTCTACCAGCCAATGTAAGTTTTAAGTAAGCATATGCTGGTTGTTAGAAGTGAGAAAAATGGTTATTATTTCTATTATTTCTTAACGTTTGCATTAGGTTAGATAATGGGTGAACAATAGTAAAGTAAGCCACTAGAAAATCAATAGGACTTCCAGTCATCCAAATACGTTGGGACTGAGAGGTGTTCGGATAACTGAAATGTTTATATAACTGAACACCATACAAAATGAATTTTAAAGCACTAAGGAATGGCAAGCAATTCTTTGTGTTTGCACATGCTATTATTAGATTTAGGGTGTTCAATTGATTGAAGTGTATGGATAATTGAAGTTCGGATAACTGAAGTTCTACTGTATGTCCATAAAAATTAAAAAATGCAAACATTATTTGAGACAAGGCTGTTCTCAACCACTTCTCAATCGTTTTTTTATTATCAAAGTACACAAAACTTCTTGACAAAACCTCAGCTAATAAAAATGTGGTTATTTTGAAATTGTGTATGGTAAAGGGTTTCAATCTCTTAGTAACCCTTCATCACAACTTATTGTGACTTGAAAACAGGCATTTCCTAGCCTCACCCTAAAAGAAGACTTGCTTTCTGCTCAAAACTGGGTGGAGGGGTGGGGGGATGTATATGTGACCGTCTACATGAAAACCGGGCACAACGCGGCGTGCGTAAATATCGAGAAAATCGATCGATTTCTTAAAAATGTATTGTTTTAAGCCGACGGAAGGGAACGGTTAGGTCTATTATAGTGGGAACGACTTAAGCTACGACGATAAAACTTGGAGAGCTCAATATCTGGACGCCGACAACTCTGTATAAGTGCAAAAAAATTTTTTTCGAAGGGTGCCGCGTTGTGCCCGGTTTTCCTGTGGACGGTCACATATAAAGCTGTGCTTTAAAGAATGCTGCTAATATTTTATGTATTCATTAATAATGTTTCCATTACGATATTATTAGCTATATAGCAGTAGCTGTCACACACAACACTGTATCACATACATAATTATTCACTAGATATGCCAACATAACATTTACATTGTATTCTCTTCTAAGGTGACTAATTCGAAAATTGCTATTCAAGTAAAAAATTAAGCTGATAGCTGGGACAAACAGAACATAAGCATAGTTGATAACTTACTACCACCACTAACTCCAATAGTCACACACAATGAACTTATGTACAGACATAACAGTGTCCTGCATCAGATCATATCAGAAACAACCTAATTTAAAGTGGTGAACTATTAAATTTCACTAGATGTTACTGGTAGAGATCATTACAAAATAAAATTGTATTTAGTGGAGTATGGGATGAGGTCAACCGCCAAGGAATACAAAAACATTAGGGTCAAAGTGCGAAAGTGACTTATTGCCCTAACACATATAAAATATCTCTGATATTTGATTGTGTTACCTCTGATAATGTCCCACTCATTTTGCTCACTCGCCATAAAAGTTTATTATAAATTGTACAATGGTACGTTCAAACTGTCAAATCAGATTGCTCAATTCAAAGTGATTATAAATCATACCCACCTCCTAGGAGGTTACTAAGTAAACCATCCTATCAAAATAAGTTTTTATGCATTTCCTATAGCCCTAGAGCCAATGGTACAAGTTAATTTCACCCCTCCGTTCGGTCAGTATGGAATTTACACTATCCTTGGGCCTTTGGCCCTCGGCTGTGTAAATCCCATACCAACCTCCACGTTCTGGTGTAACCTATACATTATTGTTAATCAGTCCATTATCGAGAACACTGCAAAAAATATTGCATGTTAATCTCACTTCTTTATCTTTACTGCACATGTCCAGTTGCTGGTTGATAGACTTCCAGTCTCCATTTTGTGTGCACTCCATCACTACTACTTCTCCCTCCCAGTCACATCTCAACACAGACACAGTCTGTAGACCACTGGAACTGAGGTTGTAGTACAACACTTGATAGGAGAGAGAAGGAGAAAGAAGACGACAAGGACCTAAAGCATAAGTTATAAACAGCTTATATATTGTTACATATGTACCCCTTACCTATTTCATAAACCCATTTCTGATTTAATGAGTGAACAGTGATGTTATAAAAGACATCAGACTGAAGAGTCACTACGAATGTGTCATTGATGAGAGATAGACCAGAATCAGGTGATACCTCCATTGTTTGATTGCTGGTGAAGTTAAATGGCAGTAGAACTGAGAAGCTATACATATTCATGTCATTATTCAAAGTGTGCAGAACAATATTTGAGGGCAGTAATGGCAGAAGAGTATCTATTAAAAAAAAGAGAAAATTCTTAAAACTCGGAGTAGATATAAATATTTTATTTGCAAACAATGTGTACGTACTTCACACGAAACAAAACTGCTGTTAATACTGGAATAAAAAGCTATGACTCTGTAGATGGCACAATAACTGAAGGCAGTAAATGATCAAGACAAAGACTTGAGCAAGTCAGCATCTACTGACCCAATATAGATGCAAGTAACCTGAATCTGACCAGCCCTTTATTTAATATAATATATAGTACTTATTGCATGAGTCAGAATGTGATATGGTGAAATATTTCATGAGCAGGCTAATTTATTTTCATGAGCCAGGGGCAGAGTGAAATAAAGCCTGAGAGTGGAATATCTAGCCATATCACTCTGACAGTGTAATGTAAGTGGTTTATTCCACACTAGATATCTTCACTACTGTAGTTTGTTCTAGGACTAGCAACTCACTGGGTAAAGTGGGTTCAACGGGCTCCACACACCCCCAGCTGATATTTTAGCAGCTGCTCTAACCAGGTTGAGTAGGCTACTCCTGAGGAAGGTAACTGTAAAAATCTGGATATGTGTCTATCTGTTGCTATTTACTAGGATAACAAAGGGAAATATCTTGAGTTATTTCAGGGTCATGTACCTAAAGATATCTAGTGTGAAAATATCTAGGGTGGAATAAAAATAATAATATTTAATTAATATTATGACTGTATACCAATAAATTCAAATTTTACAAATATGCTGTGAACTCAGTGCAGGTTTAAATTCAACTCTCCACTCAGTGCCAACTATTCAGTCCATCACACGTCATTCTTCCCAAATCACCCATAGCTTTGTTTGGGAACTATAAGTGAGTGAATAAGTAGTGATTAAGTTTTGATTAAATCTGCTTTTGTCAAGATCATTATATTATAGGTAAGTTTAGAAAGCTTCAGATAGCAATGTGTTTAGACCCTCATTATCAATAATACTCTACACTAAACATTTGCTTGTTGTTGTTGTTTTTTTAATTCACAAAGTTTCCATCTGATTACAACTTTTGTATATGAGATTATATGTTAATAAATATTTTGGGAGAGTAGTGAACTTTACCTGGTGTTATTTCAACATAATACATGTTTCTTAAAACCACATCACAAGTTTACTATAGCTACCTAAAAGTAGATTAACTCAATGTTATAACAAACTAACATAGGTATACATGAATCAAATATCAAATATAAAAAGTTAATACTATTTTCTGACTTGATAGCACCGTATCCCTCCAAAATGGCAATTACTATTGAAGAGAGTATTATTGTCTTATTGTGTCTGTTCACAAAAGAAACTTAAGTTTAAAAATCTTATTTCTGAAGCTGGCTCATAAATATGAGTAAATACAAATAAATCCAAACCCCTTAGAAAACATTTTCCTTATAGCCCAGCAGAATATAGGCCATACCAAGCAATCAGGTATATAGTATTTTTTACGAATTATAACTATTGTGCTAATAGCATAGATCATAAATAGGATCATACTTTGTGAAGTTTTACATTTACAGAAAATATTTCATGATTTGTCATTTACCCCTCGTAGCAGACTGTTTGTCTCAGACTTGAATAATTGATGATGAATATGATAATGCAAATGCCATCACAAGAATATATGGAAGTGCAAGTCACAACCCTAGCAACTGGCTACAATTTACCCACAAAATTAAACTCATTAATTACATACAAAACAGTTTATTGGAATATTGATTTAAATTAATTTTTTAGGAATAAAATAAAAAAATCACTGGTTAGCAACTTCTGACAAATGGAGAAAAGCAAGTGATTTTATGAATTTTACTTGATACGAAATAGCTATGAACTAACATATACTATGAACCTGATTGCAAGGTATTGCTTGTAATATGCAACTATATATTTATTGAAATTAAAATTGCAAGTTTGTATTCCCCACTGTTGACAGAAGGACAGCAAGCAGTTTGAATAGTTGACTATACTAGTGATGTGTTTGAGCACAAATGGCGAGCGAGCCTAAAACTACACTATTGTTATGATTGATTTTAACTTCGAACACTCATAGCTACTAAAAATAATGTTGAGTTTTTTAATTACATTTATACGGTAAAGGGATTTAAACGCCATAGTAACCACTCGCCGCAACTGTTTGAATTTTTTAAAAACAGCAACATAACAATACATGTTATTTTCAATTTCTTCATGATATTCATTAGCTAAGTAGAAGCTGTAATGCATAATACTTTCACACAACTGGACATACCTACACAAGACTTACCTGCGTGGTTAGTCTAGTGGACAATACATTTTCAAGTAAATGCTTTTGCGTAGGGCTTATAACCATGACAAAGAGCACATTGAATTACCTCCGCTACTAATTCGAATAGAAATGGAACCACAGTAGGTTTTCAAGTTCTTAACTACACCCACAAAAGAATTTAAAATGATAAATAATTCAATTTCTAGGGTGATACGGGTAATGATTGATAAACCAGAGGATCTTGTTCAGTGAAATTTGGGACGGGGTCAACTACCAAACTAACACAAAAATGCCAGGGTCAAAGTACAAAAATGACATACGTATGTCCAAACATAAACAAATATCCCTCAATTGAGTCACCCTGATAGTGTCTCGCTCGCTTCGCTCGCTCGCCAAAGAAGAAAATTTTAAGACAAAAATTAATACTATAATTGTTTATGCAATCTCTGACCAAAAAAAACAACACTGTTCTGTTGGACTACATTGTGGGTAAATAAAAATTGTACAAATTATTCACAAAGTTTATACGTAGAAGAAAAAAACCCTGTATAAATAAGGTCTTTCGTGAGACAATATACAGAGCAAGTAGTGTAGTTGTCTGACCTTGGTTGGAGCCACTCAGTTGTTGGCATACAACTTCTGCATCAGGTGGTCTCCAGAAGTCATCACATATTGTTACCCAGATGCCATTTACGCATACCTCTACTTTACCAGATGCACTGCTTGTGTTACTCGTTAACTGCATCGTCCCATTAATACATTCTAAAATAGTTCAAATGATATTAAAATGTATATAATTGCTGTTACATAGCTTGCCTAAAGTGCAGGTTACAGAAGCATCTTCACTGTGGTCACAGTTATGTCTACTGGTATGCCGACAGTCAATCAGCCTAGTTTCAGAGCCAGTACATGCTACATCATCCAGGGCTATCAGACCAGTTCCAGGCCCAAATTGTGCCCTTCCATGAGCAACGGCATCTAATTAATATGAAATTTAGAATCATTTGAATTATTGCACAGAATAAATTACTACCTAGACCATTTTAACAAATTGAGTCTGGAAAGAAACAAGAAATACTGGGCAGGGCATAACTGGGCTCTGTTTCAACTGACAAAGAAAATTGAATTGTTATGTAATTTCCATGGACCTGTAGGTAAGCTAATGGTAGTTTGTGAGACTAATATTATTTCTTTTCTTCTGTTTTATAAACTGATAAAAAATAGTTCAGTTCACAAATCTCTAATATCATGCAAGTCAAAAGAAAAATGAATTCACAGAAGCAACAAAACAGAAATAATATTTCAAGATATAATTTGACAATGTGTAAGCTGTACTCACTTTGAGTGGAATATCCTAGCTGGCGGCAAACTACCTTGGCATCTACGTCACTCCATCCGTCATCACATACCGTACCCCATTCCCCATTTCTGCAGACTTCCACACGACCACTTCGATATGAATTACCCATCAATCTGACATCTCCATGTGAACAACATGGACCTTATGATTTTTGAATGAATAAACATAATAATAATTAACTTAGTCCATTACTTCACCTCTATCAAGGATACTTACTACTGCGTGGTAAGCATTGTACTGAAGCGTCTTCCCAATGAGTACAGTCATGATTTGATGTGTGAGGACAGCTTAACAGAGTACTCTCTGTACCAGTGCAGTGCACATCATCCATGTGGATGGGACCTGAGCCTGGTCCAAATGGATTACAATGGTGACATATACATCCTAAAAATAAATTTACATTACATGAATTATTGTGTATGTTATACTATCCATTAATAGTGAAAGCGGTACCAATTATTTCAACAGTTGTCGCTACTTAAAATATGCAAAAATATTAATATATTTATGTGAACAATAGTTAACTCTGTTAGTAGTAGTGTGGTTTTCCTCACCATATTGTTCGCTTTGTGGTGTTAGAACAATTTTCCATTGATACTTAAACTACATCTTTCCCTTTTCATTGTGCATCATTATTGATTATCCAATGTTGAAACATTATTAAGGAACATAGTAGAGTACATCATATATATGCTTCAGTTAAATTAATTCCAATAGGAACTAACCTGAGATGGAATATCCTAATTGTCTGCACACCACTCTGGCATCTATGATGTCCCAATAATCATCACATACTGTTCCCCACTGACCTCCTCTATATATTTCAACTCTGCCTTCATGTGGAGTGGATCCACCAATTAAACGAATGGATCCTTCAGCTACTGTGCTGGCTGTAGAACTGGTTAATGCATCCCATATTAAATGTTAATCAAAGGCCACAACTAAAAAACCAACCTTTGATAGGCACCCCACTGTAGTATTACTCCTAGCAGAAGGAACTTACAAGATGACATAGCCATCACTCTTAGGCAAGAGTTAGCTACCGCTCTTGGCGCTCACAAAAAAAAAATGTGTCTCAAATTTTGTTTGGCGAAGTTGTAGCAGCAAAATCGTTCCTGCGCGAATTTGTTCCGCCAGAACGATTTCGCTAACGCAGATATTCCGGTACTGTCACAGGAAATTTAGTCCGGGCGGTTTTCGGTCTGGTCGGATCAAATTCGCTAGCGGTAATAGTCCGGGGAACCAAGTTGACTATTTTCAGCCAAAGGGAATTTTCTAGCTTCTTGAGGAATGCATAATATAGCTAAGGTAACAATAACCTACCACCTTAGCTATAGCCAGCAATTTTTTTAGTTCTGTATATTATATTTCAGATCTTTTAAAGCCTTTAGCTACAGTGTTTTTCAGCAGCCTAGTTTTATTAGTCCAACATAGTATTCAACTCCTGCATTTTCTTATACTCTCTAGTTTGAGACTAACTTTGCTACAGTCTTTTAAAGTCTCTTGCAGCCTCTGAGCTGAACTTTGCTGCCTCAAAATAAATGGCTATTTAATCAGTCTGTTTTGCTTCCTAAAGAAGGCTATAGCCACAGTTCACAAAGTAAGCTGACTATGTGACCCCGTCCTGGCTTGTGACTGGGCACATGTTGGATTGAATTCTTTAACATTTAATTGAAGGTATTAATCTAAGTTTATTATTGAATAATATTATTTGTTTGACTAGGTGGCCAGTCTGGGAGGACACTGGAGCATCGACTGAAAGAACATCAAAGAACTCTGACCTCTGCTGACTGCACATATTACACTTCAGCAAATGCAATAGTTAATTGTAGCATAGCTAACAGTTGCCTCAACATGTAACAGTTTTTCAAAGAACGGGTTTGATTTGCTCGAAAAGTATTGCTCTAAAATTAATAATGACTAGATATGATAATGTTTGGTAAATAAAAAATTTGACTATGTATATGACTCAATAAAATAATAACAAAATAAACAGGATAAGTAAATAATATGTAGTGTATCAGTCTTCATTACATAGTTACAGCAAACACAAAGCAGTCTCCAAAATATTCAAGGATTAACAACTTCTCTCTATATTGCTCAGGCTCACGCCAGTTGAAGTTGTATAACTGCTCAGGCTCACGCCAGTTGAAGTGCCACTTGAGTTGTGTTCCACTGTATTTGAGTTGTTCCATGAATTTACATCCCTCGATTTCACATATTTTTTCTTCTTTATGGAGTATAAATAACAATTCACATTAGTTGTAATGATGATGGGAATTAACATAATGTAAATTATTCGTAGAAAATTCATAAAAATTTCAAAAAGGTCAAGATATGAGAAAGAATGGAAATTATTTATTACATAATATATTAGGCCAGTTAAAAAAAGCAAAGTGAAAATAAAGGTGAAAAAATTTATTATACAAAAATAAATGAACACTAAATAAACATATTCAACCATCGATCTTCCTACATAAATGTATATTCCAAGAATAGCAAATTCAAACCCTAGAAAAGAGCTTCCTAATGAAATCACACTCGATGCTCTATTGAATGCCAACCAATGGTTGAAAGATAGCTTGTAGCATTGTATTAAGACATTCTTATCGCTCAAATAATCCTGGCAAGTCTCATATGTGAGCAAATCTGATGCCTCTGAGGAATTCAAATATATAGCAAAGCAATCTTTGTGGACATCACAGGTTCCTGTACTTCTTGAAAGGATTATAATATTAGAGAAAAATATTAGCATTGAATCAAATACTAATACTATGAATCCAACAAAGGGATAGAACAAAAAAAGATGCTCATACTGACGTCTCGCTTTCTTCAAATTCTTTAAACACCTTCTACTTTCACTTAACATGTCATTGATTTTTGTTTCAATTTTTTCAATACAAGAATTCTCAGACTTTTGAAGAAAATCAAAAAGCAACTGTAATTGATTTTGAAATTTTTTCCCTTCTCTTTCCATTTGCTTGCTAAATTCAATACCATACAGATTCAATATGATATCTTCTCTCAAGTCATGAAGGTCATCTGTAATTTTATTTTTAAGTGTCTTACCTTTTTCTTCAGAAGTTTTTGAATTAGGTAAATTCAAAACTTTAACGGCAATGCGTTCAATCATGCTAGTATCCATATTCACCTTTTGGTAATTTTCTTCACGGAGATCAAGCCAAAATTCATGCAGAGCACTGCTAATTATTTTTAAAATACTGCAAAGAGTTTTCTTACAGTAACATAATGGTAAGGTTATCGATAATAAGGCACATAGTGCAAATCCTGTAACAATTGTCAATGGAAAGATTAAGCTGAAATTGTTGTAATACTCGTAGGACATATTTTTCATGCTGAGTTGTTTAAATTTGAGCACTTCCTTATTAAAATAATACTGTTACCGTAACATCTAGAGCAACTGACGTTAGTCTTTCCAGCGTCGTTCCACTACTGAAGCAACACCACCCCAATCGCTCAATAGACTTCTTGCTATAGTTCTACAGGAAAGGAGGCGGGAAAAATGGCGGGCGAACAAACAACGCTAGGGGCGGATTTGTATTAGTCTGGCGGGCCAGACCCTTTACCTTCTTTTTTATGGGCGGGGAAGGGAAAGGGTCTGGAGTCACCAGCATCAACGACTTGTTCGAGCGGCCATCCCGGTACATTCGTCATGGGACGTCATTATAATGCGTAATTATACGGTTCTTTTTTTTTTCTTCAAGCATGGGAGACTCTTACCTGATGAGGTTTGTAATGTAAGATTACAGCTACTTGCTGCGCAATCTGGAGGAGAGAAGCTTTTCTGAGGCTGCCATCACTGCAGCAGCAAACTTTGCTGCTCAAAGGAGATGCAGGTGAAGATATAAACAGAATTTGTAACAGGTAAAGCTAGAAATATCAAGGCCATTGCATCAGTTTGAGTGTTTCTTGTGCTTTCCCGGGAAATATTAAAATGCGCGGGGGAATATGTGACGCAATTTGAAACGTTTTAATTAAATTTCTCAGGAACAAGTCGTTGATGCTAGTGACTCGTTAAATCATTATTTAATTGCTCATTATAACAATTCTCTATAATAGTTTATAACTTTTGAGTGATTGTCATACCTGTCACTTGTAAAAATATTTCCAGTCAATGATTAGATGTGTGTTATTCTCAATCACAAATTCACCCAATGTGCACATTTGATAAATAGGCCTATATTATATCACTTGTGTGTGGCTCCTAGTGGGGTTTTAAGGTTGTCCACAACATTTGTGTTGACTTAATGCTTTCAATGACTTACCTAAACAATATTGAACTTCTTTTGATGACGCTTTCAATATTCCAAACAGACAGACAGACTGACAGTCACATTGACAGACACGTGCCGATTGGGTGAATTTGTGATTGTCAACTGTTGTGCATGTAACTGATAACAAGCTAGTGTCTCACTTTCATGTGATCACTCTCCTAACATTTGGCTTCTTATGCTCACTTTATAATAAAAACTGAAAGAACAAAATTACTAAAAGTACATTACTATTTTATAAATTTTCTTTCCACTGAACCAAAGTTAGCCAAGATAATATTGAGTTATGGTTATTGATGCATATTGGATGTGGCTGTTATATTTGAAGGTCACATTACATTTAGTTCTTATCTAACAACAGGAATGGCTACACTAGTGCTAGTGATTATCATGCTTATGTATAAATTCCTCTACTAGTCTCTCATTAAATGAATAAATAGATTTCAGATATAATTTATTCGGAAATTGTAAACAAAAATGTAACATTTAAAACCAAAACCAAAATAATATTTTCTTTTGTTTAGTTAAAAAACAGTTAGTTAAACTTATTATCTAGTATATTGCAGCCTCACATCCTCATAAGCCATGTTTGGCTTTATTACCGTTCCAGTGTTTACTTCTGGTAGTTCCAAATCTTCATCTTCCACTCTCGTATTTGAAGAGTTTTCTTGTTTAATATTTTTGTGAGTAATGTATTTGACTCCACAGAAGAATCCAGTGATAAAAATACATGAGCAAATTATTTATTATCTGTGGAGTAGAGGTGACATACACTCCCCATCTTGCTGGTTGATGGACTCCATTTTGTGTGCACTCCATCACTACTACTTCTCCCTCCCAGTCACATCTCAACACAGACACAGTCTGTAGACCACTAGAATTGAGGCTTGTAGTACAACACTCGATAGGTGGGAGAAGGAGAAAGAAGAGGACAAAAGACCTGTAATATGATGAAAGTGTTAATTCAATATTTGAAATTTCATCTTATATTACCAACCTATTACAAATATTCTCTCATTTTCACACTCTTGTAGAGTCAAATTATACATGACATCAGTCTGAAGACTTATTACAAATGTATTTTTCCAGGTAGTAATATTGGAATGAGGAGACAACTCTAGTGTGTACTTGGACATGTCAGTGAAATTCGGAGAAGTAACTGAGAACATCAAATTATCTTCACTACAATACAGAATGTGTAGACTGGTATCTGAGGGTATCGGTGGGTCTGTATTGATAATAACACTACACTAAGCATTATTGTACATAATTGCACCAAATTGAAAGTGGTCCACTGTAATTGGATGCTCTTAGAGTGAGGGTGGAAACTGTGCAAAAACTATTGTGATATAATACCAGTGACTTTAGAATTTTGACACTTTGGACCAACTGTGATACTCGGGTCAAATTTTACTGTTGTTGACACCTAATTGTGGCCCGTGGTACTGAATCTCATATAAGACCAAAAAAATTATCAGATATAAATGACATTATAGTCAGCTATAATATTAAGTCTCATATATATATATATATATTATATATATCTATTCTTGAGCATGGTTAATGTGTGAGATTATCTTGGAATTAATCTCTCTATACTATCAAAACAGTAAAAGAATATGTGGGAAGGGCTCAGCAGGATCTGACACCTCCCACAAAAAGATTTACGACTAACTATTAGAGACACCTCCCACAAAAAGATTTACGACTAACTATTAGAGACACGTTTTTGTGTCAAAAATGTAGTTGTCAATTGTTGTTTTATGTCATTGTTTATGTGTGCAGAGACAAGTGACTATGTGTGTTTGTGTCACACATGTATTGTCGGGTATGTCATTGTTGTTGGTCACTTCCATTAGAGCCTCTGGACCTGCTAGGATATATTGGTCAGGTGCAGGCCATCATTTTCAGTCAGTCATTTTTTATGCATTATTCTTGAAGTCTACTTAAGATTTAACAACTCTTTGTGCAAGGGGATAATAAACTGACTCTATATGTCCAACTAGTTAAATTCGAGAGCCTCAATTCACCACAAATAAAATGAAGTTGGGAGGATAGCATGTAATAGCTATGTTGTAATTTTTGAGAGGCATAATGACGCGGTTTTGACAATGTTGCAAGCATACATTCCCCAAAACAAATAAGGAATCAGGAAAGTAATAATCTAAGGGGAAAACTGCAGGTGAGATGAAGGATCAAGTAGGGAGGAAAGCAGTAGCTGCGAGCAGGGGCTAGTGAGGATGTGTTAGCAGAGATTGGTAAGAAATGTACTGGAAGGGGCTACCGAGGATATGCTAGCAGGGATTGATAGGGGATATGCTAACAGGGGCTAGTGGGGATGTGCCAACAGGGACTGGTAGAGGATGTGCTAGCGGGGGCTAGCGAGGATGTGCTAGCAGGTGGGGTGCAAGACCCGGTACCTACTACTGGCTGGAAGGGAGGCTCCTGCACATTACCAATCCACCTCCTTTCAGTAATAGTTACGGAGGGTGGGGAGGTGGGCATGAGCAATCTTTAATGACAAGGTTAATTAACATTATCATGTCATGGCTTTATTTTTAAGGTAGTTCCAGAGATTGTCTGGAAGTACCTTAAAAGTAGCGCCCTCTTTCATAAATTCCAGTCTTCACAAGAAGTTACTTTTATCAAGTTAATTCCATGCACATGTCTGTCTGTCTGTTTGCCATTTTTCATGTTAATTTTGCATTTTTCACCAATATGAAGAGATTGTAACACTTACCTTAACACTTACCTTTTTGTGAGTTGTTGTTAAATAACCAACACCTTTGCAGTTCCCTAGTCTATTCCTTTGAGTTTTTACTTGGGAGTTTTGCCAGAGGTATCAAATTTTATCTTTTCTCAATCATTCATTGGGCAGTGCTTTCAATGTTTCATGGAGCTACACAATCCCTATGACAAGAACTGCTATCAAGTGATGTACTACAACCTCAGTTCTAGTGGTCTACAGACTGTTTCTGTGTTGAGATGTGACTGGGAGGGAGAAGTAGTAGTGATGGAGTGCACACAAAATGGAGACTGGAAGTCTATCAACCAGCTAGATGGTGTGTGTGCAAGTAAGTAGCTATATATAGCTTCTTCACTGTGTAGGTCTTAATACTTGTGTTATTGTGTTTGGTAGCAATTGGATGGGTGTGATAATAGTATTATAGTATAGATAGCCAACCAAGAACCAATCAGTCGTTGATTATTAAGTTCAGTTGTGAAATGTATTGACCAACACATTATTGTGCAAGTCATTTCCATAGTCACCTATACATTATATTGTCATGAAGTTATCATGCTATATATCATTCACTTATCATGTGATTCATGCACATCACAACAATATTTGCCTACTGATGAAATAACTCTTGAATACCTAAAGGTGGGAACAAGAATAGAATATTTGATTGGCCAAGTAGACGCGTTCCAACCAGGCAAAGATGATTAGAAGCAGTATGTCAAGCATTGTAGCATATTTTACTAAAGTAATGAACATTGTTAGCATAGAATAATAACAAAAAATTGAGCAAAATACACCAAGCCCTAGCTGGTAGAAACAACTGGAAACTGCTCCCAGTTCACTACAATACTTAGCTAGGAAAGACAGAATTTGAGAACACTTGCAGCAAGTAGATCTGAACAAACATATGAGGCAACTACTGTATGTGGGGATAATAAAGTGAAAGTGATACAGGAAATATTGAGAACAAAGAATCTCAGGGGAAAAAAACATTAGTAGAAAGTGTGGGGCTGGCTGATGGAGCTAATGGGAGAAGTAAGAAGAAGAGGAGTCAAGATGGAAAAAGAGACAAAGAGAAGAATGGAGAAGAGACAATGTCATAGAGAACTTATTTAATTATTAGCATGTATTGGTTATATTAGTTGTGTGTCATTGATTGTCATGTTAGATTGGAACCCTATGCGTGCTTACACCCAGCACCCTAAACGAAAGTGCCGTGTTCAAACGTTGTCTCTTTTAATGTATCACTCGGGCAGTGTGTGTTAGTTCTATCTGTATTCTGTAGTTGTAATTATATTTCGTTGCCGGCTTAAAACCTGGTCTACGGGGTGTGGTTGCATTTGCTGGATGCTAGCTACCGCCTATTAGTCCTTGGCAACAGATTGGAAGAACCTGGTGGCAGCCTAACCTTAGTCAATCCTTAGTAAGGTGTGGCACCGTTGCTAGCCAACAGTAAGTACTGAGTGACAGTGATGCAATGTCAACACCGAAGTGTTTTAAACATCTTAACATAATGTAATAACTTTGAATGATTGTCATACCTGTCACTTGCAAAAATATTTCAAGTCAACAATTACACATGTGTTTTTCTCAATCACAAATTCACACAGTCTGCATGTTTAATGAGTAGTCCTATATAACACACATGTGTGGCTCCATATGTGGCTTTCAAGACATCCACAACATTTGTGTTGACTTAATGCTTTCAGTGATTTACCTAAACAATATTAAAATTCTTTCGATAAAGCTTTTAATATTCTCAATGATTGGAAATGTTTTTATAACATTTCAATGTACATGTAAACTTGTTTTCCTTCAAATGCATTTAGCTATAAATGTCTATTGTTTATCTAATCATACACTTGAGTCAAACTTTATACAAATTAAGTGAACTTAGTAATATATGGTGCGTAAGCATATAGACAGGCAAACAGACCGACAGACTGACAGTCAGATTGACAGACAAACAGACAGACAGACAGTCAGATTGACAGACAAACAGACAGACAGACTGACAGTCAGATTGACAGACAAACAGACAGACAGACAGACAGACAGTCAGATTGACAGACAAACAGACAGACAGACTGACAGTCAGATTGACAGACAAACAGACAGACAGACTGACAGTCAGATTGACAGACAAACAGACGGACAGATTGACAGTGAGATTGACAGACAAACAGACAGGCAGACTGACAGTCAGATTGACAGACAAACAGACAGGCAGATCTGTGGGGGCTCGCTAATCCCTGCCACAATTCCCGCACAACTGGTATAGCAAATTGCTGTCACCAAATTTCAATTTAATGATTCAATGTAAAAATTATAATTAGCATACACACATACACTGAACATCCAACTCAACAACTCAAAAATTTAACACTGAACCACAAGGGCAGGAGCTAATCATTAAAAGTATGTGGGGCGGGTCAATTTTTATAATTTTCTATAAAATACGTGAATTCTGTTGAGTGTATTTAGACATCACGATTTTTTTTAACAACACTAGTATGCAGTCTATATTATACATAAGAAGTAGTTTGTAAGTTACTATCGATTGGTTTGTGAAGGCAATATTATTCAGAAGTTAGTCAATCCAGCTTGATGTCATTTTACTTTCACCAACAATAACACACAACTAAAGCAGTATGAGGAAATTATAATTATCATGCAATTATTTTATTCCCAAATATTATAAACTGTTTTCAATTTGTCCATTTGTAGAAACTGTAGAACAACTGATGATTTTTTAGCCTAGATAATATTGAGTTATGGTTGTTGATGTGTATTGGATGTGTATAAGTTTTTGTTTAAGGTCACATTACATTTAGTTCTTACCTAACAACAGGAATGGCTACACTAGTACCAGTGGTCGTTGTGACTATGTATAAATTACTCTATAGTCTCTCATTAAATGAATAAATTGATTTAAAATATATTTTGATACTAATTGTAAAAAATTGTAACGTTCAACAGGAGAGAGCAAATATATATTTTCATTCAGTTAAAAAATTACAGTTAAAACTTCTTATTGAGCTAGTTCTAAACTTGTCATTATCTTGTATTTCATTGCAGCTTCACATCCTCATAAGCTATGTTTGGCTTTATTACCATTCCAGTGTTCACTTCCAGTAGTTCCAAATCTTCATATATTGCTTCTTCTCTCGTATTTAAAGAATTTTCTTGATTACTATTTTTGTGAGTAATGTATTTGACGCCACAGAAGAATCCAGTGATAAAAATGCATGAGCACATTACCACAATCAATAAGAAAGAGACTCCATAAATTATCAAAGCAGTATTAGAATACAACACTGAATATTGGAATTGTGTATTGTCACTACTAGACTATAAAGAAAAATAGTTACAATTAATAGTATAACTTAATTATAAGAACTGTACCATAGTGTATATTGTAGTGATAGTACCATTGAGATCACTGAAGGAAGATACATGACCTACAAATATTTACGATGACATAAACTGTCCATCAAAATATTTAGCTAAAATATTATTATATTATTTAAACTCTTATTGAAACATCACTACTTCAAAATCATTCTTAGATTAGGTGTATTGATCAGGTATGTAGCATGCAAATTCTAATGGCTACATGATGCTTTTATTGCAATAAGTGAAGATGCTATTTTTTGTTTTTGTATACTTACTTGTACTAGAGTATAAGTTCTTAATTATCTGTGGAGTAGAGTCAGCATTACACAAACCATCTTGCTGGTTGATAGACTTCCAGTCTCCATTTTGTGTGCACTCCATCACTACTACTTCTCCCACCCAGTCACATCTCAACACAGACACAGTCTGTAGACCACTAGAACTGAGGTTGTAGTACAACACTTGATAGGAGGGAGAAGATGAAAGAAGAGGACAAAGACCTGTAATGGATAGCTGTCTCAGTTCAATATTTGAAAGTTCATCTTATATTACCAACCTATTACAAATCTTCTCTCATTTTCACACTCTTGTATGGTCAAATTATACATGACATCAGTCTGAAGACTTATTACGAATGTATTATTCCTGATATTAATATTGGAATGAGGAGACAACTCTAGTGTGTACTTGGACATGTCAGTTAAGTTTGGAGAAGTAACTGAGAACATCAAATTATCTTCACTATAATTCAGAGTGTGTAGACTGATATCTGAAGGTGGTTGTGGGTCTGTATTGATAATAACACTGCACTAAGCATGTTTCCAATTCATATTTTTGAATCACCAATTTTTTAATATTTCAATAGATTAACTCACTTATTTGCAGTCTTATAATCTCATCATTGCACCGAATTGAAAGTGGCCCACTATAACTGGATGCTCTTAGAGTGAGGGTGGAAACTAAGTAAGAGCTGTTGCCATATAATGTGGTAGAATTTACTGCTCCAAATGACCTCGTCGTATACCGTGTAATATGTCTATCATTGTAGAATATAAGCAAGTAAATATAATCTCCTCGATTATTTGTATTAAGTATCCAGTCAGCATAGTAGTATCTACTTATGCATGTTAATGTCACTTGATCTGAGTCACACAGTCGCGTGCTTCCATTCATGCTCAGTTCTAAATAGGAGACAAAATAAAGTGATAATAAGGATTTAAAAATTATCAGAATTTACATTACCTGATCTTGAATTACTAAGAAGTGTCAAGAGCAAAAGAATTGTCACTACTATGGCCATCAGAACACCAGGTATTTCAGTTTACTATTTCAAGTTAAGTTACTAAAGCATAAATAGTTTAGTTACGTGCTCCCAAAAGTTCTTTCAATTAAATTACCAATAACTGAATCAATTGGGAGAGTATAGGGACTTTAAACAGCATCTTGTCCCTAAACAAATCCTTTTTGATAAGTAGCCACCTGATACTCCAACTGTTAAATAGTTAACATATTTCCTTATGAGGATAGCTCCAAATTCAATTTAGAATGAAAGATGAACCATCCTACAATTGGAGACACATAATATAGGTAATTTTAGTTACCATTGCAGCTCCAGTTTCTGTTGATGATGATAGTGCAGAATACAAAAATAATGTTAAACAAATGCATTTAGGAAAGCAAAGATTTAAAGATGTCGAATCATTATCTGAGCAAGTAATCTTTCTTGTTTACATACACTTTAGAGCAATTATTAAATGTGACTTTCCTAGTCCCATACTTTTCAGCAAACCTTACCTATTTTTACATTTTTAATGTTTTTATTACTAATTATGTAATCTGTGCTTCACCTGACCTGGTTTTCAATAACATTAAAAATTTAAGATAAAACTAGTGATGTGTTCCAGCACACATGGCGAGCGGGCTGGTCTGACTGAAATTTAAATTTGAATGCTACCTGCTAATAATTTGGGTTAAATATTTTTGTTTAGTTTTTGCTATTCTTTAGCAACACACAACACTTTTATACATACTTGTTCACTGCATATACCATGCACAAGACTTGCATTGTATTCTCTTTGTGACTTGACTATTGGACAAAGGATTTTCAAGGGGTAAGAAATCAAATTTCTAAGGATGATACGGGTAAGGATCATTAAACTAACGATTTTAGTTTTAAATCGTCGCCTTTCTAAAGTATTCCCTGTTCAAAATGCTCTATTGTATCAGGGCTCTAGTAGATATAGCATTACGTTGTATTCTCTTAGTCACTTGACTATTGGACTTTGCGATTTTCAATTAAAAACAAATCTTGTTACTTATAGTGTATAGCTATGACTAACAGTGCATGGACAAAGTTAACTTACAATCGCCGCTAAAAAAATTAATGAACTCGGCTAACTTTAGAAGATCTAAATGCGAACGTCTCTCCCATTGAGTCTCTGTAGCTCTTTGCCATTTTTTTCCTTTACCTAGCATTATTTCAATGTCTTTTCTCCTGAATTTCTTGCACCAGAGCTAATGTTTACGTTATTGATATGAGTAGCCTCTGGGGGTGGACACGCATTGACATCTTTAAACTTTGCCATATTATATATACCAAAATCTCAATGGAGACTTGTTAGTGAGAGTCTCCCTTCACTCCCCCCCCCCCCCCCCCATTAAGTGGTTTATTTCATGCTAGATATCTTCACTGAGTAGTATGTAGGTAACTCTTGGTGTAAAGTTGGCCAGAAAGCTCTCTAGGGGATCCCCACCTTCCCAGCTGATATCTTAGCAGCTCCTCTAAGCCTGACTATAATAGTATACCATAATAGAAAATGTGTAGGAAGAGTTCCAAGTAACATTATATTTCAAGCAAAACATTATCAAACTTTGGGAATCAATAATAGTATTGTCTTGGTTGGTAAGCACCGAAAAGAAACGTAAACAAAAAACAATGTTAAATATCCCCAGTAACTAAACTACTACGACACAGTGCCTCAAACTTAAAGAAACTTTTAGAAAGAAAAGGGGTATCAGGTTGTGGGTCGGGCCGACAGAAAGTGATGAGGCGTGGCAGGATACCACGCCTCCAACAGAACAGAACTAGTCATGCACACACACAGTCATATTTTTGGTACTCTGTATTTAGCCAGTTAGTTGTTTGTGCAAGTCATTCATTTGTTAATTAGTGTTGATCGTTCGTATGTTTGTGTGTTCCTGTGCTGCAGTGTGAACGTAAAGCTGCAGTGCAGGAAGTCTCTATCTTTCGTGTGTCATAGCCCGTCATAATAGGCGTGGCCTTTACAGTCATATATATACTTGTATCATCCGTCAGACATTTTAGTTCTACCTCGTGCCTTACTTTTTAGACGATAGATTTAAAACTCTATAAGTCAATATTAGGCCGGGGAGGAGGACTCTGGTGGCAGCATACCTCGCCCCACCAGCACATGAGTAAAGTTGGTATCTCCTCTGAGACTGAGTGCGTGCGACCCACAACTGGCGGCAGCGGTGTTAGTGATCCAGTCTGCGCCATCGAAGAAGAAGAAGTTCGAGTTCGAGTTGAAGTTTCGAGTTGATATTCTACAATCGTCGTCAGCGATTTCGTGTCGTCTGCGTCGGCTACTTTTCGGAAGTTTGTGCCGATATTCTACAATCGTCGTCAGCGATTTCGTGTCGTCTGCGTCGGCTACTTTTCGGAAGTTTGTGCTGATATTCTACAATCGTCGTCAGCGATTTCGTGTCGTCTGCGTCGGCTACTTTTCGGAAGTTCGTGTTGATATTCTACAATCGTCGTCAGCGATTTCGTGTCGTCTGCGTCGGCTACTTTTCGGAAGTTTGTGTTGATATTCTACAATATTGTCGTCAGCGATTTCGTGTCGTCTGCGTCTGCTACTTTTCGGAAGTTTTCTGTCCCTGTGCGTTGGATCTTCTGTCCCGATTTAACACTCGGATTCGATAGTCGTGTCTACCTCAGGATCAGTTGGTAATTTGTATCTGGGTAACATTTCATTGTTTCTTGTCTTTGTGACATTTGGTGCATTTGATCGGCTAGCTTGGTGTGTCCTATCTTACCTGTTTTGTAGACTATCCCACGTCCTTTGGCCTGTGGATGATCCGGAGAGAGACGAGAGATAGAGCTTGCAAAAAGACCTTCAAGGATTCTGGTATTGATTCTCTATCTGATTGTTCTAAAGGTAGTGTGCTCCCTGATAAGTTTAAGCCTTGTAGAAAGAATAATAGTAGTAGTAGCTGTTTAGTTTTGGCTAGTAAAAGTTCTGATAGTGATCGTGAGAGAAGTAAACCTAACGATCCTTTTGTTTTGACTCCCCAATTGTTTGCAAATTGTGGTTTGCTTAGTGAGTCTGTGAATAGTTCTACGGAAATGGATAGAGATCCTGATGATATTGAATCTGTAGTTGATGGTGTGGTGGGTAATGAGCATGTAGATGTTCGCCCTGAGGAAGAAAACCCTAATCCTATGGGTGCGGGTCCTGGTGAACCTTCGCCAGGTGAGGCCATGTTCATGAGAAATTTCATGAGCATGATGGGAAAGATGATGGTGAGGGAAATGGATCACGGCTCTGACGTGCGTTCCTCTTCCTCTACTTCGGTAGCAGAGTTGAACAGGCAGATTAATGCTTTAGCTCCGCACAAGGAAGGTGCTGATATCGTTAAATACATTAAGAAGCTTGAAGATGATCTGACCGATATTGGCTGCCCGAGAGCGAGATTCAAAACCATTTTGCTCCAGAAGCTCCAGTCTGAGACAGCTGCTGAGTATATTTCCACTTTGGATCGAGCTGGATTTTCATACCCTGAGCTGAAGAAGTTGCTCTCTGATGCTCTAGGTTCTAGTAGACTGTCTTTAGGAGTTAAGCTTTCAGAGTTTGTGAGTGAGAATAAATCAGTAGATACCCTCAAAGCGTATTCGAAGATTAAGAGTTTGATTGATTCCATTGATATGGCGACGAATGATAAGAACGATCTCCTTCTTTTCATGGCTACTTCTGCTTTTCGAGCATCCAGGCCTCAAAGCCAACGTTCGTTGATGGATGCACGTGAGATCCGTTCCTTCAAAGATCTTAGCAATGTTGCAACCTCTCTTAAAGAGTCTGAATATGATAAACCTGTGGCTAGAAATTATGCCCCTGGTAGTAGTAGCAGTGTGTCCCATAGACCTTCTTTTCAATGCTATGTATGTCACAAATATGGACACAGGGCCTTTGAATGCCGTTTCAGAAATAGAAGTGTGAATGAATCTGTCCCCAATAATGTCAGCCATGTTAAGCCACAAGGCATAGTGTGCTATACTTGCAATACCCCAGGACATAAGTCTCCTGATTGCCCCAATAAAAACCAGTCTGGTCAGGGTAATAAGGGTGAGAGCAGGGTTGACAATAAGCAGATTGTTGTTAAACGTGGTTCGAGGACATACAATACCAGCTGGATTGCTGTGCAAAATGGTGCCTCCCATGTTGATGGTATGGTCAATGGCTTTCCATGCCAGATCGTGCCTGATACTGGGGCCGAGATTACTATTGTGCCGGCACCCTTGGTTTACGAGGACCAGCTACGTGATGATTTTGTGAGAGTCCGTGGTTGGAATGGCGAACCCAAGTTGCTTCAGACAGCTGAAGTGGATTTTGATTATAGTGGGAAAACTTTTATGTCCGTGGTTGCAGTGGCTCATGAGGATGACCTCTGTAACAGGGTCCTGTTCTCTGTCCCCATGGATGGAGACATGGCTTCCCGGCTCCTTTTGGATGCTGCCTCTAATGCTCCTCCCAGGGCAGAGGAGGCAGGGCACCCCGATGATACCTCGGGCATCCATTCACTCTCTGAAGGTGGTGCTGGCTCTGTTGTCAACCCGCAGGAGGCTTGTAAGACCTCTCAGGGCTCTGATAACATCCAGAGGAGTGCTACGGTAGCAGTTGTGACAAGGTCAATGACTAAATCTAACAGGTCTAGAAGAAAGAAAAAGTTTGTGTCTGATATTGTAGAAGCTGACCCTATCACATTTCAATCTGAGTTTGAGAGATTGGCTAACATTGATCTCGGTTTTGAGAAGTGTGCTGCTGAGGTTGATGGTAGTACTGCTTCGGTTTCTGAGTCTGATTTCTTGGGATCTGGGCTTGGTGTTGTTTCTGAAGAATGTAAGGAAGATGAGTTGAATAGCCATGTATCTCTCAGTAGTAATAATGCCATTTGTTCTTCAGATGGTGTTCCCCAGCCTGTTGAGTCGTCAGGTGGGAATGGTGCTGGTGATGATTGTATCTCTCAGTCTACACCTCCTAGTGTGGTGATTAATCCTGTTGTTTCTGATAATCCCGAGTTTGATATTCCTGAGTGTAATGATCTTTCTAGTGCTGACTTTCTTATTCAGGAGGTCAAAAGTGATCCTAGTTTAGAGTCTATCAGAGATTTGGGCATTAGAAAACTAAATGGTTACTCTTATAATGACAAAGGTGTTTTGATTCATAGTGTTTTGGATGAGTTCAACAATGTGTGTGATAGAATCGTATTGCCCAAGACTAAAAGATGTAAAGCACTTACACTGGCCCATGATAATACTGCTCATGCAGGTGTCCGTGGAATGAGGCGCCTGTTAAATTCTCGTTTTGTTTGGCCAGGTATTCATGGAGATATAGTTAAGTTTGTCAAAAGTTGTGATGTCTGCCTACGTATTAATCAGTCGGGTAACAAGAAAGCACTCATGGTGCAGAGACCAGTGTTAACACAGCCTTTTGAATCTGTGGCTGTTGATCTGGTAGGTCCCCTTCCCAAGGGCAAGCGTGGTTCCAGATTCATGTTCACTTATATTTGCTTGTCTAGTAGGTGGCCTGAAGCACTTCCTATGCGTACTGCATCCGCTCAGGAAGCTGCGCAGTGTTTCCTCCAAATCATATCCCGTACTAGTATTCCCCTCAAAGTGCTGTCAGATCGTGGCACTGTGTTTCTTTCCAAGTTAATGGATAACTTATGCACTTTGCTGGGTGTGCATACCATACAATCCTCTCCATATAGGCCTCAGTCTAACGGGGTTGTGGAAAGGCTACATGGGACGCTAAAGCCTATGTTGGCCAAAGCTATTGATAGTGGGATTGATTGGGTTGACTTTTTGCCCATGGCATTATTTGCTATCAGACAAGTCCCCAACAGAGACTTAGGTTTCTCCCCTCACATGCTAGTTTATGGCAGAGAAGTTATTGGTCCCCTTGATCTCTTATATCACGGATGGTCTGAGAAATCTCTACAGTGTATGGATGTTGAAAGTTGGTTGTTGAAACTTAATGACCAGTTAGGTGTTATTCATGATATGGCAACTTCTAAGGAAGCCACAGCCAATGAGAGTAGAGCCATTAGTTATAACAAAGGCAAAACTGACAGAACCTTGAATGTTGGTGATAAAGTTTTAGTGAGAATCCCTGGGCTTCATAGTTCGCTCCAAGCTTCCTGGGAAGGCCCCTATTGTGTTACTGACAAAGTCTCCCGTGTTACCTTTAAGGTTAGCAAGGGTGATGGCCATCCCACACGTCTTGCTCACATAAACAATCTGAAGACATATGTCGACAGACCCCTCAATGTGTGTGCAGCGACTTTGGTGGCCGAGGAAGTGGGCATAGACACTAATTTGCTAGAATCTTCTCCTTTGCTCAGTTCTGATAAATGTGATGGTTTTAATAACAAAGAATTGCTTGATGTATTGTATAGTGTTTCTTGTTCATTTAGTGATAAACCTGGTTTGTGCAAATCTGCTAAATGCACAATAGTATTGTCTGAACATGCAACGCCTGTCTCTCAGCAGGGTAGAAACATCCCTGTTGGTATTGAACAAGCTGTGAAGAAAGAACTTACCAAACTCCTTGATGAGGGTATTATTGTTAAGTCAAGTGCCCTTTGGTCCTCACCTTTGGTTCCAGTGAGGAAGAAAGATAACTCTGTTCGTATTTGTGTTGATTTTCGTCAACTTAATTCAGTTACTCCTCTAGTTCGGTATTGGGTTCCATCTTTAGATGAAATTTTGCAGAAAGTCGGTCAGAGTAAATGTTTATCAACTCTGGACCTTACATCCGGTTTCCATCAGATAGTTATGGATGATGCCTCTAGTGACCTAACTACTTTTGTCTGTCCACTGGGAAAGTTTAAGTATGTTCGCATGCCTTTTGGGCTTAAGAACGCTCCTGCCATTTTTCAGGCGGCAGTAGAAGCAGTCCTTTCTCCAGTTAGTGACGTCAGCTGCAATTATGTAGATGATGTTGTGGTCTTCAGTGACTCTTGGGAAAATCACTTGTTGGACCTTAAACGTGTCATAGAGTGTCTTAGTGCTGCTGGTTTCCATTAAAAGAAAGAAGTGTTGTTTTGGTAGAAAGCACCTTACTTACCTTGGTCACAGGATAGGTGGGGGTGGGTTGTCTATTCCCCAATGTAGAGTTGATGCTCTAGTAGCATTCAGGAAACCTGGTACAAAGAAAGCCATGCGTTCTTTCTTGGGCGCCATGTCTTATTATAGACGGTTCATCCCAGGATTTGGTCAGTTCTCTGCAGTTCTCACTCCCTCAGTCTCTCTCCGTTCTCCTCATCAGGTGGATTGGACAGTGGGCATGGAGGACGCATTCGGTAAGATTAAGGATATACTTGCTGATCATGTTGTGCTGTGTGTCCCTAGACAGGATGATGAGATGGTCTTATACACTGATGCTTCCGGTGACGGGATCGGGGCGTGTCTCCATGCAGTACGTGACAATGTGGAGCTCCCCGTGGCATTCTTCAGTCGTCAGCTCCGCCCTTCTGAGCGCAACTACTCTGTTACAGAACTTGAGAGTCTTGCTATTGTAGCATCCGTTCGACATTTTGAGCGATTGGTATACGGACGTCCAGTGAAGATCGTCACTGATCATAGAGCGTGTTTGGCTCTCCAGTCAGGCAGGGGTCTGAACCGCAGACTTCTTCGATTTGCACTCACCTTGCAAGACAGACCCATTGAAATAGTTCATCGAGCTGGAAGAGATCACTCAAACGCCGATGGTTTTTCTAGGCAATCGTGGCCCTCGTTGTTACCAGCTACTCCCGGAGGTCGAAGCTTAGGTGGGGGAGATGTGGGTCGGGCCGACAGAAAATGATGAGGCGTGGCAGGATACCACGCCTCCAACATAACAGAACTAGTCATGCACACACACAGTCATATTTTTGGTACTCTGTATTTAGCCAGTTAGTTGTTTGTGCAAGTCATTCTTTCGTTAGTGTTAATCGTGCGTATGTTTGTGTGTTCCTGCGCTGCAGTGTGAACGTAAAGCTGCAGTGCAGGAAGTCTCTATCTTTCGTGTGTCATAGCCCGTCATAATAGGCGTGGCCTTTACAGTCATATATATACTTGTATCATCCGTCAGACATTTTAGTTCTACCTCGTGCCTTACTTTTTAGACGATAGATTTAAAACTCTATAAGTCAATATTAGGCCGGGGAGGAGGCCTCTGGTGGCAGCATACCTCGGCCCACCAGCACATGAGTAAAGTTGGTATCTCCTCTGAGACTGAGTGCGCGGCGACCCACACTGGTGGTTAAAAGGTTTGACCCAGAATATAATGGCATTGAAGTAAATTAATAACTGTATTTTTTACTGCATAGCAAACTCAAATTCACAAAAATCTACTTTGAGGAAAAATATTACACTTTGTTTGAATGAATATTTCCAGCTGTACTAGTAATATAGCTAATAGAAGCTTACAATGTCAGGTAGATATATCTCATGTGCATAATATAGATCTTGATTGGATTGTTCTCAAAAAATGTTTCTCAATAATTGGTTAAAAATATGAAATCAAGGCCTTCCTTGAGAGTGAATAAGTCCAAGAGGTCCTAGAAAAACTGATTTTTTTTACTGTTACTGGAATTATTTTTATGTGCTTGGTATGGCTTTGGCAGGAATTAGAAAGTACTAGTATTTTAACTGTAGCTTCTTCTGTTAGATACTAGCACCACAGGAATGGAAAAGAAGCACTTATCCAAAATTTGTTTATAACTATTTATAGTTAATTGATAATTTGATACTTCAGATGAGAATTTTGATGGAATTTCAGTTTATTAATGTGTGTGGAAAATTAGTCTTCTTTTGATCAATATTGCTTTAACACCATTTTTTTCAGATTATACTTTTACTTGACCTTCAACAACTACACTAGTACCAAACTTAGCCTTAGTGCTGTGTCACACAGTGATTTGTTCAGACTTTTCTTACTGCAATCCATCCTCCTCATGCTCCAATTGTACAATACCACAACTGTATATGTTTTGGAGGTGAAGCTTACATAGCTATATTATTTCTATTTATAGTTAACATTTACTACTTACAGAATGTAGTCCTCCATGTATGAAAGGAGGGAGATGTGTCTACAATAATACCTGCCAATGTCCTCCACACTGGACTAGAAAACACTGAGAACAAAGTCTGCTATCTACTATGTATACTAACACACATACAGACAGAACTTCATATATTAGCAATATCTCTATATACCTCTCCTGTGACTTGTCTAAATGAAGAAACATTCCGGAGTAATTCTAACCGAATGTGTGCATTACAATACACAAGTTGAAAGTTTTTATCTGTATGAGTGATTGCTTGTTCACTTAAAAATATTACTTGATAAAAAATTCCCCTCAAAATATAAAGTGAGAGAAATCATCTACCAATACTGGGCATTTATTCAATCAAACAATCTAAAATAACTGTCTGAATTCATCTAGCAAAAAAGAAAACAGCACTTTTTTTTCTTTAATTAATAACGTTTGCAGTATAGCTATATATTATGGAAATATCACTGTGACACTGCATCATTTTAATGTAGCATAAGTCGGTGAATGTATTTCTGACAGTTTGCTCATAATATTGGCCATCAATAGCTTTCATATTCATACTCTACTGTCTACTATAATTATAGTGCAACGTCAATTTTATCCAAATTAATTAGGGATTGGAGTGTTCGTATAACCAAACAATGAACAGAAAAAATATTCTTGCTGCTATATACACCACAGCAATTATGGTATTAGTTTAATAAGACTTATCCTGGCATTATGACTGCTTACCAAGCTCCTCTTCAGAAGTCAAAACATCAAGGTAAACATGTATAGGTCATTAAACTGCCATTTTATAACACAAATGTGTTTAAACTGCTGCTACCTCGGTTAAATTGACTAAGTCTAATTCAATAGATCAAATTTTAATTAATATCATTATAAAAGTTATGTTACATAAACAGTGACATCTTGAAACTCTAAACAACCAGAAAGGGGCAAACAGGTAATATAAATAAAACCAAAGAACTTCCTAATCTACTCATTGAAATGTTGAAATTCTACAGTTTAGTGGCACTATTGAGTGCTTTAGTACATTGTGTACTTCAAGGTGCTAGCAAGTAAGTTGAAGATATGTTTTTTAAAGATTGTCCTTCACTTGATGTCATAAGAAGAGTGGATACAACTGATGGAAGTTCTAGTATGTGGCAAGGAGATGATGGTTAAGAAGGCTATCTGGAAATATGTACAAGCACATATCCTGGCACTGAGTGGATGCCAGTGTTTGGAGGAGAACTATGGACTGACACAGAGGCTAGAGTAGCCTGTAACCAGTTAGGATATACTTACACTACAACATTAGGTAACTAACCTCAGGCTATGACTATATATTTAGCCATAGTTGAAGTTGCACTCTTAAGTTTATCATTGTACTCAGAGAATTTCAGTAGCTATTTGTATTTTATTCCAAGCCATCAGAGGAGGTCTGTGTTCTGTACCTCCTGACACAATTACTAGAGGAGTAGAGTTCCAAGGATGTGCAGGTACAGAGACAAATCTATATGATTGCCAATCTTCAGAAGGTACTTGCTCTTTGTGGGCTGGGATTATCTGTACATGTGAGTTACTGTATTATAACTGTGCATTAGTATTAATTGTAGGCTATAAATTGCAGCTGCAGTGATGTGTCAAAGAGAAATTTGTTCTGACACTTCATTCTGCAATCCATCCACCTCATGCTCTAATTGTACAATACCACAAGAACTTGACTGCATATGCTATGGAGGTAAAGTTTACTTAATTATTTCTATTACAGACTTAACATTATTCTTTCCACAGAATGTAGTCCTCCCTGTATGAATGGAGGAAGATGTGTCTACAATAATACCTGCCAGTGTCTTCCACACTGGACTGGAGAACACTGTGAACAAAATATGCTATCTACTACCTCTAACACACACAGACAGAACTTCATATATTATCAATAGCACTACCTCTCCTGTGACCGGTCCAAATGAAGAAACATGTATTAGTTGTGGTAATTATTCATGCATAAGGATAATGTAAAAAAGACAAAATGGTTTAAACAGGTAGATTTTCATAACCTCCTATGAGTGTTCATTCGTTGTATATTTCAGGTGCAGCATATGAGAATTTCATTTTCTACATCACAATTGCTGTTCTTTTTACTCTACTGATTTTCAGTTGTCTCATTATAATAATATTAATAGCTCTTTTCAACAGAAAAGCAAAGGATTTAAGGTCAGTGGGATATTATGAAATCAAATTTAATCTTGCCATTATTTTCAGCTACATCAACACTATGTGTTAATATTGAAATTATTTGCTTCTAGTGAATGTACATGGCATGAAACTTTGAGTCTTCAGGGAACCGTGTGTTTTGTATGCCTAGAAATACTTTAGTTTTATAAGTCTAAAATGACTAGCCTTTAAATTTATTCACTGAAAATGATTTACCTATTACCAGTTTATTCAGCTATACATTACATCAAGTTATTAAATCATGGCATACTTCATATAGTTTTGTTCAATGCAACTGTTGACAAATCTACATTCCCAATCATATTGAATTCATTTTCATTTTGGAAATTTAAAGAGATAGCTAAATACAAACAAACATTATTTATTGTTTCTATCTACCTATTATATGGTCCTCTAATTAAAATTGTGTACTGTTTGCTCAATATTTATATGACTATTATAATGTAGACATAAATCTGATAAAAAGATCCTTCTTATGGTGTTACTGCTCAATTAAACAGAAACAATAATGATAATCCAACTAATGAGGAGTCACATCACAGAGAACCAGTACAACATGAACTACAAAAAGATATTGTTGAAACCAGAAACTTGAATGAAGTAGAGAATCTGGAATATTATGCCACTATCTCTGAGTATTAACTTTGTTGTTTTCCTTCTTGTAATAATAACGGGACTTAGTTCTATAATAAAAGACATTTTAAGCTAGATGTTGTGGTCCATCCCATTTTTCTTTCAATCATAGAATGATTGTTTGTGAGTGACAAAAGTGAAGACACTTTTGGAGATACTATAATGGGTTGTGTGTTCAGTATGAGGTGCAGTCTGGACAATTGCACATAAGACCTTCATACAAGAAATGAAAAAAATGTTTCTAAACAGCTAACTTGCATGCATGTTTGTGTGAGTTGTATCATGTGGCTGGCCAATTTTGATTGGTCAATTCTTATATGGTTGCATTAGGTGTGGCACATATTGTATATGATGTGTGAGTTTTTGCAAGAGAGAGTTTATTGTAGTCATCATCATTGAGGGTAGGATAGAATGTTCCTCATAGGACTATTGTGTTGCTTGAACTGTAAATTCTTATTCAGTTTCTGCATTTAGTGTCCACCCAATATGGCCATAAGGCCATGTGGGATTACACAGTGACTTCATATGGAGGGCAGGGAAACTAACACAAAGGCTTCAATAGCATTGTGGAAATTTGATTGGGTGAATCCTTCTGCCCCTCCTGTAGGAGAGAAGACATCTCCTACATGAAGAAGAGTGCGGTAGTTGCGCACGGACGTGAAGCTCCCTCTGCGTGGCCAGACCCGGAAACACCTAGCTCAGTGACGAGCTGGAACCTGCTACGTGGCAGAGAAACTATTTATAAATAGAACTTGATCGTTAGATCGCCTCAGACGTGAATCATTTTCATTGGTTGTTTCATTTCTATGGGTGTGGCTAGTGAACTCTTATTTATTCAGATGTATGCATGCTTCACCTTGTCTTTTGTCTTATACATTACTTTCGTGTGTGTTTTGCTCCGTTAGTCTTTTAATTATATTTAAATCTAATCTTAACTAAGGTTAAGAGCTGGTACGCCAGCAGGGCAAAGGGACATTAGAACTGGTGGCAGCGACATTATAAGCAGCCTACCGATAGAGTGTGGTATCTACGGAGTAAACTCCCACACCTCCTCCACCTTAAAATAAATACAAGCTTAGATGAATAATATTAATATTCGAGCTGAAGCAGTGGATCAAAAACACTCCATTGGAGATTAAGTTTACAAATATTATTTCTATTTATTTTCTTCTAGAATTAGCCTTATCCTTTCTACAAAATGTATTCCTCCCTGTACGAATGGACCAAAGTGTGTCCATAAACCTGCCAGTGTCCTACACACTGGACTGGAAACACTGTGAAAAAAGTCTATCATCTACTACCTACACTAACTTACATATTATCCAGACTAAGTACAGAATATTACTCTCTACATGATCATTGTCTTTTTTTGAAGTGTATTTGTTCAACTTAATATTTTAATAACTAGCTAGCTATTAAAATCTTCCACAGAAAAGCAAAGGATTAAAATCTTAACACCACCACACACTACCAGATATATTATGTATTAGTTTCAATTTTGTGGTTCTCGTCCAGGTTGTGGGTGGAGGGAAGTAGCTAATTCTAATGGAAAACATTTTGAACACAGTACTCATGAAGTTTAATGTTTCACAATTTCTTATATTCATGAGATAACTATTATCATTTTTGAAACCTTTCTTAAGAACAAAATAGCCTGCTTGATGTAGAATAACAGGAAGGTAGCTCCTGAGAGGGAAGTCATGATGCCCAATTATTGGCCAGCATCAACTGTGACATAATACAATAATTTTAATAATAATTTTCATTAGCTGTTCTATATAGAACTAGTTATATTATACCTGTCAATAAATGTCACTTATTCATACATAGTGACTCATACACAGTGAATTGTATAATACCAGAAATTATGTCAATAAGTGTGTGTGTACGTGTTTAAGTCTTTAATAACTGTGGTAGAACGGCCCTGCCATCTCCCACACAGACAAACATCATACGAACATTAATATTTATCAGCACATTATCCACACTTACTTGTTTGTATCATTTCATGCTTTGGGCATGCATTGGAGGGTTTTCTATATAATGGCCTTCCCGTGTGAGCCCCACTCAGTTGTACTTTTGCCTTAATCTATCCTTATTACAAGAATGGAACACTTGTCAATCGGGAGGGAGCCTTTAACGGCCTGATTGAACTTCTCAGGTGGCAGCGTACCCTTGGCCTTACTCGAGCTACTTGAGCCTTCGTCCCGATCCCACCACAATAACTAAATATTTTTCCACAATATGATCAGTAGTTTTTGATCCCCTCCCCATTTAAAAAAATTACCCCCTAATAACTGAGTAAAAAAGCACTTGAGCTTTAGGCAATGGTCTTGTGTTAGATCCCCAGTTATATTTTCATTTAATTCAGTATTGTTTTTAAGCCTATGAACAAAAGTTAAATTAAAACAAGTGTTTAAATTGCTGCTAACTTAATCAAATTGGTTAAGTCTAATTCAATAACATCACATTTTCATTGAAACCATTATAAAAGTTGTTACATAAACAGTGACATCATGAAACTCCAAACAAGTAGAAAGTGCTGCACACACTATAACCAAAAAAAATCTCCAAAAGTAAGTGCTCATTAAAAAAATGAAATTCTGCAATTTAGTGGCACTATTGAGTGTTTTAGTGCATTGTGTATTTCAAGTGTTAGCAAGTAAGTGTTCAACTCACTTAATCATTATTATCATTTGAAGTAACTTCTTTGAAGATTGTCCTTCTATTAATGTAATACGAAGAGTACATACAACTAATGGAAGTTCTAGTAATTGGCTAGGAGCTGATGGTTATGAAGGCTATCTGGAAATATGTACAAACACAAATCTTGGCACTCAGTGGATGCCAATGTGTGGAGGAGAACAATGGACTAACACAGCGGCTAGAGTAGCCTGTAACCAGTTAGGATATCCCAACACTACAACATTGGGTAAGCATCCTCAGGTTATAAAAACAGATTTAGCTATGGCTGTTGTAAGTTCATTGGCAGCACTAAATTGCATTCCATGAATTTTAATGTATTATTCCTCCACATATAAGCCATCACAGGAGGTCTGTGTTCTATACCTCCTTACCCAATTAGTAGAGGAATGGAAATAACAGGATGTGCAGGTACAGAGACAAAACTAGGTGACTGCCAATCTTCAGAAGGAACTTGCCGAAAGTGGGCTGGAGTTATCTGTACATGTGAGTAGCTTTATTTTAACTGAGCAATAAATTTCAATAAAGATCTAACTAGTGGTGGGTCAGGAAGAAATTTGTTCTGGCATTTCCTACTGCAATCCATCCTCCTCCTGCTCTAATTATACAATATTACCAGGACTTAACTGCATATGTTATGGAGGTAAAGTTCATGTAATTTCTATTTGATAATTACAATTTATTCTTCCCACAGAATGTAGTCCTCCCTGTATGAACGGAGGAAGATGTGTCTACAATAATTCCTGCCAGTGTCCTCCACACTAGACTGGAGAACACTGTGAACAAAGTCTGTCATCTACTACCTATACTATCACACATCCAGACAGTTCTTTGCCCATGAGCATTTCTACCTGTAACAAGACCTGTATGAATGGAGGAACATGTAGTAGTCATGGTAACTGTGCATGTATGACTGGATATGATGGGCTACAATGTGAAAATAAACAAGGTATATTAATGAATTCATCTACTGTAATAATAGCCAATTTTCTCATTCGAACATCCAATGTTATGTTAATTAAAACTTAGCATCTACTGTTCATAGCTATTATTATGTAATGTACTCATCTAGGGGAATCTCCACTGCTTTACATCATCATTTCTGTCCTCGCTTTTCTGCTCTTCCTCATTATACTTATTATTACTGTTATATTCTCTCTGCTATATCTGAAAGCATTCAAGAGAAAAAAGAGGTAATGTATGTAAGCTTCAGTTAATAATATTATCTGAATCGTACACAAATTATTATTGCAACATGTAAGATCAACTTTATGTATTTATTTGTTTACTGCGTCCACAGAACACGAAATAATGAAACAAGTGAAAGTTTGCCTCATGTTCTTCCCATTATATCTGAAGCAACTAAAAATCCTATATCTGGTACAGCTTCAAGAAATTCCCAGAATGGTATTGTTAATGTCACAAATAAAAACACTGATCCTATTACTCCAACGTCTCCAGGGGAAAACAAGACAAAAATTGTTTTTATGATACCAAACAACAATATAAGCACAGGAAACTATGATCTGGTAGGCCCAGTAGAAGAGGATCATAATACTTCAATATACAATGGTAACTGTCCAGAATATGCAGAAGTCAACGATTGTCTTGTAGAGAAGCCACTAGAGATGCCCTCCACTACACTCAGACTTGACTATCAGCCACAGGAGTATTCAGAGCTCAATCATGCATATAAAGAGGAGCAAAAATGTCTCACTTTAGACAGGCACATGAAAGATGGTCAGCTACAACAGAGACACTACTCTAAATTTAATCACAACATGTCCATTCCTACTCATTCCATCAGACGTCAACCCCCGGGTGAAACCTACTCCAGCCTAGAGACTTATCACTCTGACAGTGGACATCAAACTACTGAAAGTAAAGATGTTATTTCAGACACTGAAATGGGAAGAATTGGGAATGCACACTTCCAGAGTGATTCTGCTGTGGATAATGACTGCAATAACAGAAAGCAGCATACCAAAGAAGGATCTGAGGTCATACATGATAGGGAATTCTTGAGTTCCAAAAATGGATTATTGGAATTAGATGGCAAAAGTTCCATGACTTATGACCATTGCACATTAAAATATAACCCACTATACAATTGTAATTAGGAAGTATGCCAGTTACTATATTTTTATGTCTCATAACACTTATCAGTGACATTGTATTACATTTATTTATTTACTGTCATACACACTTTTCCCTTTCTAGAAAGCAGTTTTACATTTAGCACATTCTTTAAATCTGATGCTGTATCTTTATAGGAATTTGTTACACACCAACACAAAAAAGTGATACCATATTTCTTATATACCTCCAAGATGAAGCTTTGGATTTTATCTCAAAAGCTTTTATCGTTCACTCATTCTGTCCCAATATAATATACAGTACCACATGAAATTCAAGTACAAACTTTTCTGTGAGCACATGCTCATAGAATGGTGTATGACTTAAAATAGATCAACTTGTACTGCATTAACATTATATAATTTAACCTTGTCATTCATGATTGCTCTCACGTACCTCCCCACCCTCTACCCTTCGCAACCATTACTGGAAGGAAGGGGATTGGTAATGCACAGGAACCTCTCTTCCAGCCATTACTAGGTACCAGGTCCTGCACATCCTCGCTAGCCCCTGCCAGAACATCCCTTACTTATCCCAGCCAGTACATCTTCGCTAGCCCCTACCAGCATATCCCTTACCAATCACTGCCAGCACATCCTCGCTAGCCCCTGCCAGCACATCCCTTACTTATCCATGCCAGTACATCTTCGCTAGCCCCTGCCAGCACATCCCTTACCAATCCCTGCTAGCACATCCTCGTTAATCCCTGCCAGCAGCTACTGCTTCCCACCCTACTTGATCCTTAACCTCACCTGCAGTTTTCCCCTTAGAGTATTATGTTCCTAATTCCTTTCGTTTTGGGAAGTGCATGTTTGCAACATTCTCAAACCCACCTCTACTATACTTTCCAGATTCCCAAGTAGGACTGGACTTGGCCCTTGCTACACAATGCATGTAGCTGGAAGAGAAGTTCAGTGGCCTCTGCGCTATCACACTCCAAAGAGTGGAGGTAATGTCGTGTATGCATATAGAAATCTCAGCATTTATGCACATACACACACACACTCACTCACACGCACACTCAAACATGCACATGCTTACACAGAAACGAATATAATAATAATTAAATATTGTGCAATACATCCTCTACCTCATTACATTGCCCAAGTCCCAACTCCAGCGTAGTAGGTAGAGGCAGATAAACACGTCTTATACTCGTCTATTTGATGAATAAAATTGAAAAATAAATGTCATAATACTGTTTATTCATCATTAACTAGTCTTAACATTTAAAATCACAATGTTTTAATATTGTTTTACCTAAATTATATAGCTACAAGAGAAACATCTTCAAGAATCAACATTAAAGCGAGTGATCTATTCAGCTTGAACTACAGGAACACTTGTTGTTGTTGTTTTATTTTAAGAAAATAGCTACTATCATACTACTACAGTTGCCTAGTGAAGTTATAGCTGCCAGCCGCCACTCACTAGAAATATTAAAATATGCACTCATGAGGCTACTTATGTAAAGATCTTCAGCATTTTCCAAGCCTGTACACACTTACATGTAATAAAATGTACAACTATCTACAAAAAAAATACGCAATTTTGGTCTTAAATTTATGTGAAAACATTCATACACACTCTTACAATTGCTTAGTGTTGTTTTAGTTAACTAAAACTAAAGCCAATAACCAGAACCCCGTAGTTTTGGTACTTTTGGTGTGAAATACTATAACCAAGCTGAAAAAAAAACTAAATATTTATTTAGATGACACCAAATTCAATTATAACAAAACTATCATTAGAGCAGATTAGGTGATAATAACTAAGCAGTTTTTATTGTCCAATTCACCTAGAATTGTGTCATTTCAAAAATGCCATCTAGTAAACATTTTTCAAACTATATTAAAAAATATATAGTACTTTATTAATAAGATTTCATAGAAACGTGCTATTTTTGAAGTTGATTGGGATAAAGCACATGAATTACTTTGGAGGAGTCCATTATTGAAGAATTTGAGAAGCAACAGAAGCTACCAAAACTAAGTCAACAGATAATAAAACTACTAAACAAAATCTTCAGGAAGACATAGGAATAAAACTAAATTGATTCATCTGAAGTAAAACTGAAAAAAAATTGTAAAAATGGATAGATAAAATAGAGTTTCTGACATAATTTTAAAATTTGGCAAAGTCAATAGCTTTTATTGTCAATTAATTTCTTATCCATATGTTTTGGGAAAATATAAAGATTTGGCGATGACTAATTAGATTGAAATAAGAGTTGCTGGTAGTTCATAAAATTCTGAATCCGTGATGAATCTTCAGAATGTCATTATATAGTGGTCTGACTTTCAAAAATAAGGAGGTTGACGAGTTTATGACTGTTTTTAGCCATAAAAGAACACTTTAATGACATGTCTATAATAATCCAGATCATCAACATCCTAGATATTAATCCTGCAAATGGTAGAATAATACACAAACAATATCAAAATACACACCTATAAATGCTCACACACACACAAATGGGCCACATTCACTAAATATTTGCAATACTTTTATCTACCTCATTACATTGGCCAGGTCCCAACTCCAGCATAGTGAGTAAGCAGATAACACATCACTTCTATTTAATCAATAAAACTGAAACTTAATGTTATAATACTGTTTATTCATCACTAGCAATTCTTAACATTTGTAACCACAATCAGTGGCAGAGCCCTTGTGCATTAAGCAAGCAGTTCTGGGTTCAATTT
>WLWD01003186.1_pt1 | contig 49240 bp, 27 predicted proteins | sample 6712731 | NCBI WGS metagenome assembly WLWD01 (sample SAMN12718690, study PRJNA576275) | sponge metagenome | isolation source: marine sponge | host: Mycale hentscheli | place: New Zealand: South Island, Marlborough, Capsize Point | collected 2014-11-01 | reverse complement strand
TCACAATGGAACTACGTTGTACACAGAAATTGGTGAATTAATTATTTCATTTTTGTTTTTAGTTTATATTTTGATACTAAATTTTTAGAGTTCCTCTTCGTTTGTTTGTTTCTTGGCTGATGTGCTGTAGTGTCACAAGCCAGACCCTTTACCTAACTTCTAGGTGGGAAAGAGGGTCTGGACAACTGCCTTTACTCAATTCGTTCCAGTGGAATATAATCATGACATTATATAATAACGCAAAACTATTACATAATCATCTAATTCGTAGTGTGCACTAAATTCGAAAGTTTGTAAACTCGATCAGTGCTTTTAAAGCAACCAATGGTTTGAAGGAAGCCAACTATGTGTAGCATGGCCAGCCATCTAGATGCAATCATTGTTAGAGCTATTCTAGGTCACTTGGATATACCCTTGGATATTAAGCGAAATTGCAGCACAAAAATTGGACCACGCCCTCCTTGTACATAAACCACACCCACCCTCATAAGTTATACAAGTAAAAAATGTTCCTCCAGAATCTGGAGGAATGAAACGAATCCAGTAAAGGCAGTTGTCCAGACCATCTTTCCCCGCATAGCGGTTAGGTAAAGGGTCTGGCTCACAAGACTAGCAGTGCTACTGGAGTTATGAATCCTAAGTGTAGCTAGCTACCTTTACTAAATCAATAATTTTTTCAATTTTTAAGTTTTAGAATAGTCGCCATTTTTTATAGTAACCTGGATGATTGCTAGGTCATGGAAGAAATCAAGATTAGCTATCTGCTCAACCCTCTTTACTACAGCCTGCAAGATTATGCTCGAAATTTTCAGAATTATTCGTTTTTATTCTAAAAACATGTTTTATCAGTCCACAAGAACAATATATTATTCAATAAATATTTTATTAGCTATTTTCTCATCATTGCAATTAACAATAAGTGAAATAGGAAATAAGAATAAAAGAATAATAAGAAAATAAATATTATATGGAATAATATTTATTCCGTGGTGGCTGCATTGAATGAAAAAAATAATGTCTGCCTGGAGAAAAATTGTGCCAAAAAGATTTATCACATTAATACGAGTGGTAACTCCTCTACATTGAGTTACTAAACCACCTTAGCAAAAAACAAGCTGGACACTGAGGAATAAATGTACTAAAGTATATTGTTATTTAAACCCAGGTGCTTTTCATGCTGAGCAGTATATAATATTGAGCTTAAAGGAAACATAGTTAGCTATATAATAAAGGTTTTAAAATGTCTTCAATCTTCTATCATTATCATGTTATAGTCATTCTGTCTTTTAGAATTTGTTTTTTTTCTCTCTTTTAGCCTGGTTAAAGTTTTTATTAAAATATATTGGCTGTTAAAATAGAGTCTATTGTAATAATTCTAAACCATCACGAAAGGCACAAAAGAGACTTAGCTAATTTAAAAGTGCAAATCTTAGAATGCAGAATAGTCGTTCAGTTAAAAACAGGAGGCAAAATTCTTAATCTCTACAAAAAAAGAAGCTCTACCCATATAAGACAGAATATTTTCAACAGATTAGGTGGAGCTATCGTTTGAAAGCAAAGTTCCAGAGGAAGGTAATGCTGAAATACATAGAGATAGTGAGTGAACGATGAAGTGTAGCTACACTGCAAATGAGTTGTAGTGGGGATTAAGTGTATCACACACAGTTGACTCAGTTTCGGTATGGCCACATGCAAAATCAGATGCATTAGCAGAATCTGGGAAGATTTCTGTGAGCAGAGGGGACAAATGACTCATTGCCTGAAATGACATTGCGCATGGCAACAAACTTGCACATCATTATTTCGGCTGACAAAACATTCCTAGAATGAGCCAGTTGACCAACACTTAGCATATTTGACAAATTAGATTTATCCTGAGTATCCTTGAAGCGTGTTGATGTCCAGCTCTGTTGAAATGATGGCTAATGTCATTAAATCCACCATGAGAAATAAGATAATGCTTCAAACACAGCTTGCAGTATAGGCACACTTACTCCCATGGTGCTTAAAGTAATGCCAGGTGGTAGTTTCCAGCTGGCCTTGAAGTGTTCACCAGTTCCATGGTGTCTCTTTGAGGAAGATCCACTAATAGCTTCAGATTCGGCACCAGAGTCCAGATTTAACACTACCACCACCATGAGCAGTCATAGACAAGAAGGCAAGCTAGGTACTAGCCTACTTAAACAGGAATAGACAGTTAGCTATAACATTAACACTCACACTAGCTACTCCTCAACACAACAACAACAACAACAAAAAAAAGATCAACAAAAAATGTGCATGTGGATTTATTGCGTAATTGAAAGGAGAATTCCATATTGCATATTGTATAATGACTATTCAAATTTTGTGTTATTACGGGAAAATCCGTGAAGTTGGAGTCTCTGCCAATTTTCTTTTTTTTTTCTACCAAAACTTATCCAATCGTGCAAGTCCCATTTTCTGTACAACCTCTATTTGGAGTATTACACTTCCTACTGCATTGTTCTCCAACATGGACAGAATATGATGTCCCAAACTCCACCCATACATTGTAGCCCAAATTCAAACTGCACACAAGTTTATCACAAATATATGCAAGCCTCATATGTGCCCATCCAGACTCCTTGTTTGATGATACTTTACCTAATGCAATGTCACGTGATATGTATTATTAACTTCATTGGCACATTATTCCCACATTACCCACGCACACCACTATATATGCTCATACACATGTACCACACAAGCCTCTGACATATGACTACCTGCTTACAGTTATGATGATCTTTTACCCAAGTTAACACAATGCCACTACAAGATACACCGCTAAAACAAGGTTTTTAAAAATCTGGAACAAATAACCAGAAGTGTACTGACAGTCATAGATATCCCTGGGTGGTGGAGTTTGATGAGATTGTGGAGTTAGAGGCATGAGAAATTGTGTTTTTTCTCGTTCTAACAGCTAATATTGTTAATTAAAACTTAACCCGACATTTCAACTTCTTGCTGAAGTCCTCTTCAGTGGTCAACTCAAATTCTCCATGATTATATCTCCACTGAGAGTTTGACCTTAGTTGACCCCTGAAGAGGACTCGGCAAGAAGTCGAAATGTCAAGTTAAGTTTTAATTAACAACATTGGCTGTTAGAATGAGAAAAAAATTGCTAATATTATAATTCTTTCAGCCAAGAATGACTGAATCACTGTGATTATTGTTGTATTCATGACAGTGTTCTGGTATGGTCATGTGTACAGTTAGGTAAAGGATCATCACATCTACATGTGCCGTGATAAACAATTAAAATACCCTATTGATTTCACCAATATAACAACTTGTATTTATTTCGTGTCTACGGTAGTGCAGCATGCTATATAATACATGTGTATAGGTAGAGTATGTGTTATGTGTATGTGGGAGAATATTGTGAGCATAATGTGTGTAAGTATTTGAGTGTGTGAATGGGGTGGAACTGCCATCACTTGGATGAGTAAACAGCGATTGTATGTGACCTTGTCAACATAGAAGCAGAATACATGTCATTGACTGCAGCCACTCCAGAAGCAATCTAGATTAGACAGCTACTGTCTGATTTAATGTTGAATCCTGGTATCCCAACTTGGATTTATGAATACAATAAATCTGCTATTTGTATGACGAAGAATCCGCAGCATATTGGAATTAAACATCATTTTGTGTATGAGCAAGTTAAGAAAGGAAATGTAAGAAATTGTATACTGTCATACTAATGATATGATCGCTGATGTACTCACAAAAAGACTCTGTAAGAACAAACTTTTGAGATTCAGGCATATGTTGGGGATGAGACCATCAACGTGCAATGCTGCATGTAGGAAGGAGTGATGGAGAAAGGCTCTATTGCAATTGTCATATCATATAACTTGCCGAGTTATCAATATAATTTTACGTTATCACAATTTTTCTTGTATCATGTGATCAACTTGATTTTTAGTAATTTGAATGATAAAGCTATTTCTAGTATTGCATAGTAGTATACTAGTGAGAGCTGTAACTAACTCTACTATCATACTCCCAATAATCCTAACACTTAAAAAGGAAAACACCATTACAGAGAAGATACAACAGGAAACTATGTGATTACAAGAGCATATAAGACTGTAGAGACAGAGACTGATTGCCAGAGATTACAGAGCTTCAAGAGATAGCATAAGAAGCGACCATATATCTTATAAAAGTAAGAGCCAGATGCAGTCTGGCAAATGAGAAAGAGCCATAAATGTTTGAGAACAAAGGCATTAACAATTAATTTGCATCAGGCATTCTAGCTTATGGCATAAAGCAGATCTGGTCAGCTTGGAACAACTAGCTACTTGGGGAATCAAATCAGCTAACACTGGCAAAGTGGTCTGGCCTGTGAAACATTGCATAGGTGGAAGATGGTTCAATTTAATAAAGTTTTAAAGTAAAGCCAAAAAATAGGCTCATTGATGGGATGTAGAAAGGACACATTTTTTATACAACCCATTAATTACTACTATTTTTGTGCTTCCATTGTAACTTCTCAATATAATTTCTCATTTCCAAGTGTACATGAGAGACACTAGCTTATTCCCATGTAGCGAGGCAGGAAAATAAAATATTTATAGCAGTTATTTTTTTAGTGTTTGTTATTTTGTTCCTGGTGGGACAAAGATTTCTAAGGCCTATGAACCTAACAAGGCAGGTATATGAGCCTTGCTTACCCTGAATCCTGTTATTCTTTTAGGTAGTATAAGTGCTGCCACCTGGTCCTCTCTCCAGGTGGTTGACCAATCGATGACTCATAAAAAACATAGATGAGCACAACAGTCAATAAAATTGAGGGTGAGGAGGACTGAAGCTGACATTTTATTTTATATTTTAGGCATCATGATATTATGTTTAGTGCTTACGTCATATAATTTGTAATTTTCCATCATCTTCATCACAGACTTTAGTATATACTACTCATAGGTCACCTTTAAAGAAATTAACTTAGCTTTCTTTATTCAGTGGTTATACTGGTATCATGTGAGTTTTAAGCTATACATGCCAGAGCAATGAATCCCCTTTCCCTTACCTCTTCTTCACCGTTCTCTTCATTCTTATTGTGAGAGGAACTTCTTGTTGAATCATTAAATTATCCTTGAGTTAAGTTATCAAAAGTTAACACAAAGCATTTTAATACCTACATTTATATAAGAAAGTAATGACATGACTAAAAAAACAATAGCAGGTCCAACTGTCTAAGGTCTACTGTTTGTTGTTTAATACTACTTTTCATGTGGCTTTCTTGCCATCTTGTAATAGATTGTCTAGTACAGTTCAATTTTATAGACATCAGAGCTGTACACTGCTCTGGATAATCTTTGAGAAGAATATCTAGACTGTATACTCTTTCAGCGGCAGATCTCTCTACACCAGAAATGTTTACATCAGCTGATGATATTGAAAAGCTATGGGAAAGACGATATTGGAGAAAGGTTAGTCAATGTTGCCATTACGTGATCAGCCTAGATTTCCTTTGCTGTATAAGATAATGATTGGACTCGTGACGGTTCCATCTTCCAATGCTGATGCCGAGCAAGGATTTTGTATGTTATGAAAAATCCATACCAATCAGAGCTCTAATTTGAGCCAGTCTACCATTGCATCTGATATTCCCAGTTGTGGAAAACGCTTAGCTAACTTGATAGCAATATTTATGGCTGCTGTTGTTAACTTAGAAGGCTACAAAAATTCTAAATCCTAAAAAGACTACCACTAAAGGGAAATTTCTGTATCATCTTCTTAACATATGTGACATATAATTTAATATTGCATTTTAAAAATGGCCAAATACTGCCCATGTTTCTGTACCAATGCCCAAATGTTCTCTTTCTAACTGGCTATCAAATTTCAGATTGTTCATTTCAACAAAAGCTGGCAGGCAGTATTTTGATATGATTTTTGGATACATCCAACTTCATGCAAGGATTCTTATCTTTATTGAAGTTTTTTTTACACCAGACCTTGCTCCTTTCATCACATTTATTGTGTCCAACATGTATGAAACAGCTGTACTAAAGTATGTCTGTTTTGAGGGGGCAAAGCGGACATTAGTTTTCACTGCTAATTTATTTATATAGCATTTTGGGTAGATGTGGTGCATTTAGAGTAATAGCTGTAAGAAAAAGGGACAGTTAAGTAAAAACATAATCATTAAATCAAAATTCATACCGTCAAAGCTCTCCTAATGTATTACTCTTACTTTCTATTCCAATACAGTGGCTTGGATAAAAAAACTAGGATCTATGAAAAATTAAATATACCCTTTTTGCTAGGTTTAATAAAACCATGCTAATTATTAACAGGCAACTGTTATTGGTTATATATATATATATATATAATATGAATTATTATTATGTAGTTTATTGCCGAGCGAGCGAAGAAAGAGAGACACTCTCAGGGGTAATTCAATTGAAAATCGGGGATATTTGTTTGTTTATATATTATGTGTGGACGTACGAATGTCATTTTGTACTTTGACCCTCACGTTTTTGTGTTTGCTTCGTGGTCTACCCTTTCCCATACCTCCTCCAAACTGAATCTTTCAGTTAAGCAATCCCGTATCATTCAAGGGAATTTAATGTTTTACTCCTTTGTATTAAATTGTTTCTAAATGCCACAAGACGTCTTAAAAACTTATTGTTTGACTCAACACTATGCAGTAATTCTTTAGAACTTTTTGTTTTTTCAAGTTACAAAATGTTAATGGTGAAACGTTACTATGGTATTAAGACCCTTTACAGGATGTAATTAAAATAAAGTCTGCCATTTATAGTAGCTGTGAGTGCTTATTGTCAAAAGCTACCGTAACTCAAATAGTCAAAATGCGATATTAGAGACTACAGATAATACCCATACTTGGGAAATTGAGGTAAGAAAGGTTACAACGGCTACGTACTAATACTAGAAATGACCTGATAAGTTCTTCTGAAGTGTTTCATTTGTGCACAGGCTCGCTCACCATTTGTGCTCAAGCACATTATTAGTTATAAAAGTTTGCCTGTGTATACACCACTTACATTAAACATTGGTCCCCCCAGGAGTTTTTTTTTTTTAGCTACAGCCCTGACTAAAGATGACACCGTACTAATATGCAATGATTCCTTCAAAGAACTAAAATATTATCAGCTCTACCAATATTTAGCTACAACTAGCATATCTAAAAATCTAATGTGAGTGTCACCAACTTCAGAATCAAACACTCTGACTTGGATTGTACAAGATTTATCTGTCTTCATAGACTTGTCAATCACTACAAAAAAGGATTAAAAATATTTTTTTATTATTTTTGTTGTTGTATAATCAGGAGCCAGAGCATCAGTAGCAATTGGTGCACGTTTTGTCAGAGCACAAGAGATAACAACTTCGCAATTACATATAGTCCTTGAAGATGTTAGAAAAAAAAAACTGGGTTGGTGGCCAATAGTAAAAAATGCAAGATTTTACTAACGAATTCCACTTCAATAGCACTCTGACTGACACAAGGCTTAAAATAACTGGCAATGGACTTAGATGAAGAAGCTGATTTCACCATTTCCAGGTGACGCTTAAAAGTTACATGCTTGGTGATGTCATGTCTTTCTCCTCCATGGGACACCAGTAAGTCAGACCCACAAAAAGGAACATCATTTTGCATAAGTTATTCCTACAATTACAATATACTATCATATCTATCTAAATACATCCTAGGCTTTATTTACCTACTTTTAGAGCTGGCTCCTGTAGTTCCATCAAATTCTGCTACACACTTGGGTCACAAAGCCCCTAGGAAGTTCAGCCATCTATCAGGAAAAAAATTACTCTCATTTAAATCCCCACAGGGGGGGGGGAGCTTGATTACGTTTAAACCACGAAATGTTTGCTTACTGGGCATTTATTTAAAAAGCTTTAGTAGGGACAAATGCATTGGGCGTGTACCACTTGGCTAAGTCAGGCGTAGCCAGACCCTTTACCGAACCACTACGCGGAGGGCACAATCATGTATGGAAGGCCGTTTGTTTCAAAATTAATTTCCGGAATTGGCGATAAATACGTAAAAAAATACCGACCCGATAAAAATATCGGTTCGGTTTCTGGAAGAATCGGCATGGTTGTAAATAACTATCCACTCGGTTGTTAAAAATATCGACCTGGCTGAAATAAAAACAGACTCGATGTGGCTAGCGACTGCGTTGAAGGAGTGACCAGGTTTAATGGATGAATAATTGACTCGGTTTAGTGGATAAATAATTGACTCGGTTTTTAGCGAGGGAAAAAAATCGATTCGGTAGGAAAATAATTGAAATGTTTTGTTTTTGACTGTGAAACCCTTTACCTATTTGCAGTTGAAGTTTACATGTAGCTTCTCATTTGCAAAACTATTCTCTTGATACCTTTGTAATGAAACAAATTCAGAAAATTGATAAAATGAAGCACATAAATTATGATTTATGTTTACAGACTAGACATTTTGATTGTCATCAGTAATGAACTTAATGTGGTTATTGTTCACATAAAATTGATGCATGTTTGGTAATTTGTGTCATTCTCAGTTTTTATACCATTTTACACTAATGACAACCAAAGTATGACTCCCACCCTATTCCTCACCAGTTGATTGTCATTAGCAAGACAATTATATCAAGTTTTTACTACTTACTGTAGTAATGCAGCAGTAAGGGCACATTGCTTGGCAATGCCAATTATTTTTTCTCCAGGAGTTGGGTACTTTAGGTACTTACAATAAAAAAGATGGCCTGATGCTTACTGTGGCTGTAAGCCTCCTTAGTAATACTTATTTATTGTTACATCATAGTATGTAAATCAAATGTTGTTTAGGATTAACATTTTTTAATGTAAATCAGATATTATTTATTTTTCTAAACTTAAATTTTAGTTTTGGTCGTGCAACGGAGTAAATAGACAATGTTGTTTTAGTTAACTAAAATGAAAAACAAAAATCTCTTAGTTTTGGGGTATTTTAATTTTGGTAAGCAAAACTAAATCTAAGCTGTAAAGAACGTAAACTAAATTGCTACTTTAGAAGACAGCAAATCTTGATTAAAACTAAAACTTCCAGAGCAGTGGATGAAAAATAAGAGCAACTAAAACAGCACGTGTTTTGTTGTCAATTCACCTATAAGTGTGATTATTGAATGGAGAAATACTAGCCATTTAGCTGTAAAACATTAAAGTAGATACTTTTCTTTATAGTATATTCAAGAAGATATGTAATTACTGAAAAGTACACAAGTTACAGACACATTAGATATAGAAGAAATTGAGAAACCACACAAGATAGCTACTAGCTAGCTAATTTAATTGACCTTCAAACTAACTAATTATTTTACATGAAAAAAAAATGAAACTGACTACATTTTCAGGTAAAATTAAAAGGAAAAAAACACTGAAACTAAGCCGTCAATTTTTTTACTTGGTAACTAGCTATAAAGAACTAAAAACTAAAAATGTGTGGAATCTCTATACCAAAACAACACTAGCTATAGCTAATAGCTTTAGACTTCAGTTAGCTATGTAGTTAAAAAAAATTTAGCCAAGTATGAGGTTTTTATTTTTATTTTTTTATTTTTATTTTTTATAAATTCAAAAAATGGAGAGTCCAGCTAGCCATTTTTTACTTGGATATTGTAATGGGCTGCCAGGTTGATTTTACTTCTGACTCTTCATTGGTGTGTAAGAAAATGGGTGGTAGGGGGGTAGGTGGGGCTCCAAGGGCATGTGTTTTATAGTTTATGTGAGAAATCACGTTTGATTGCACCCACCCCAAAATTATTAATGCAGTAGTAGTTAAATTCTGCAATAAGCTGCTCCCCCCCTTCCCTCCCTTAGTCCATTCATAATTCCATTATTGTAATACAGGCATGCTTACAGATTGTGCATATATGTGAGCCTGGGTTGTTTGTTTCTGTGTGTGTGTGTGTGTGTGTGTGTGTGTGTGTGTGTGTGTGTGTGTATGTGTGTGGCTGTGTGGTGTAGTGGTTGTGTCCTGGGGTCAGGGCCTCAGGTCCCCTAGTTCAAGCCCAACTCTGGCATTTTTTCCATCTGATTTTCCATCTGCCTCCTACCAGCCCCACCAGTCCACCCAGCTGTGATTGGTTACCTGGCATTTGCTGGGGTGCAAATTCAAGGCCTTTTCTCATGAACAGCAATGGTCCAGGTGGGACTTCTGGTGCCCACACCACTTGCTGTGAGGAAAGGCCTGCCTGCTTGCATGGCTCACAGTGCCTGCTTAGTGCACAGGCATCCTGGCTCTGCCCTAGCGGCAGCAAGAGAATTTGCATTTTGCATTTGCATTTTTTTTTTGTGTGTGTGTGTGTGTGCACCGAGAGCTGTATTAAAGCGAGTGTCGTGGGCAGAAGGGATGGCTCTTAAAACGCGGGTCCAGGTGGGACTTTGGGTGCCCACACCACTTGCTGTGAGGAAAGGCGCCTGTTCTCCTGGAGTTCCTAGCCCGGCTCCAGGAGCTTTACTTGCATGGCTCACAGTGTCTGCTTAGTGCACAGGCATCCTGGCTCTGCCAGGTGTGGCGTGACCGCCTAGCGGCAGCAAGAGAATTTGCATTGTGTGTGTGTGTGTGTGTGTGTGTGTGTGTGTGTGTGTGTGTGTGTGTGTGTGTGTGTGTGTGTGTGTGTGTGTGTAACAATTCTGATTACTTTTAACTAATCCCCCTCTTCTTTTGGGAGATGGAAAGAGGAAGAGGGGGAGTTTTAGAATAACAATGGGGACCCCTTCACATTGGATACTTATTTGTAATTTAGAGAACAATAAAAAAAAAACTAGGATTAAAAGGTAGATAATGCTAGTGCTTTGATGTGCCAATGATCTTCCTTGAATTTGTTACCTTGGTATGGTACTGGGCTAGCTCGTTTTTTTTATTTTTGTTGTTGTTGTTATTGTTGTTTTACTTAGTTTGGGTTCTTACTTTTGTTGTTCATTCCTAGGTTATTTGTTCCTTCATTTATTAGCTAATTCATTATTTTATTAAATAAGTTCTATCTCTCGTTCATTTGTTCATTCATCCGTTCTTCTTCACACCTCCTGCTCCAACTTCTACCGTACAGTGTAGTTTAATAACTAACTAGAAAATGCTCGAGTAGCATTGGTTGGGCGAGCGAGGTTCTGGGGAAATGTTGACACTTTCAATTGCATTGGGGTCGTTTGATTTGAATTTGCATTGGTTTTCTTCCTGCAGGTTGCCAAATCTGAATTCACATCTCATTAGTAGTAGAATATGTAATGACATGTAAAGGGGGAAATGATGATTGGTAAAGGGTAAAGAATGGTACTCCTCATGATAAAGTAACAATTGGTAAAGGGTAAAGAATGGTACTCCTTCTGGAATGCGCGCGCGTCGGAGGGTTTCGGCACCTTGAGTGCGAGTGCGCGTGCGCGCCGAGAGCCGTATTAAAGCGAGTGTCGTGTCGTGGGCAGAAGGGCTGGCTCTTAAAACGCGTTTCTGTTATGGCTAAGGGCGGTGAATAATGTCTAGTCCATTTGAGGAAGAAACTGAAGTAAGTACCCTACTTTATATTTGTTGTTTTATAAATGTAGCGTTTTGAACTTTAGCAGCAAAAGATTAAATAGTTATTAAGATAGTTATTTCTACTATTTGTCTATTTTTAACTGCACTATAATGTGTGTTACGGCAGATTGATGAAATCCTCTTGGAATTGGGGTTTTCTGAAGAAACTAGGATGAAGTTTAAGGAAGAAAAGGTACTGATTAGAATTTATCAAGCATTAGTTAATAGATTAATTTAATTCCAAACAACTCATTTTCACAATTTTAACATCCAATGATTTAGTCATTCTACTGAAATAATAATAATGATAGCAACTTGCTATTATGTTTAACATGCAGGCTTTTATGGAGGCTTTCCACAATATAGATCAAGGATCACATTTCCATCCAGGTTTCCATTTTTGGCTTGAAATGACTTAAATTAGAACTTTATATATTAGCTGTGTTTATGTCATTGGCCATCACTTATTTGTATTTGTACTGAAAAATTGGCTACTCTATAAATATTGGATATCAGATGATTAAGTGCACTATACTATGAGGCACAGTCATATTCATCTACTGTATCAGTTAGCACAAGTCTGATCTAGTCTAACCCTTAACGAAACTTTATTGCACTAGAGAAGTTAAGGGTCTGTGATGTCTAAGTTGTGCTGGAATGTAAGACAAGTTTTTGCAGTATGTAAGCATGTTGGAGTGGAAGGATATAGCATAGCATAGGGACTCTTAACACAACTACTCTATCAGGAAGCAAGAATTAGTATACAGTTGCTAATAATGGGCCAGTATGTGCCTCCATTTCCTACAAGTAGTAATTTTGACATTGGCACTCAAATTAATCACTCTGTGGGATATTGTTGCATTTAATTGACCATCTGCCCAAAATTGAGCAGCAGGAACTAATTAGGTGTGGCACCCCTTCCTGTAGTTTATCCTGCATTTACAAACACAATATAGCTTGAATTGTAAGTACCAAGCTTCCTCAATCTGTGCAATTCCACCCACACATAATACACATGTTTTTAATTTAATGTACTTGACATAACTGCAGATAAACATAGTTTCCAACAGCTTCAAATATGATATAGTATCAAACAGTTGAAATAATTATTTGAATGCCTGGCATACTTTCTCAAACTTTTGCACGTAGGTGTAGAAGAAAGGATTCAAATGCTTGTTAATATGAGCTTAAAAAGGCTCTGGTATGTGGCTCTTACACCTCTGCATTGTGTAGTGGGTTCACTCCACTGAGGGTTAAACATACATGAGTGAAGTACAGAATTGTGCATTTTTGACAGGGAAGTAAAAAATTTAGCACTGAATGTGACATTTAATGTAAATATATTGAGGCATGTACAAAAATCAAATAACTATCATACAAATAGTTGTTGTTTTTTGTGGCATAAAACTGCAGTGAAGCAATTACAACTGAATTTTTTTTTCTTTTCTTTTTTTAGAAATCCCAGATGGGTGTAAATATATTTGTTACACGTACTCAACTTTAGCTTTCTATAATTATGTTTTGTGGTAGATTTTCACATCGACTGTCTCGCTTTTGACTGATCAAGATCTCAGTGCTCTAGGAGTGACTAAAGTTGGTGATAGAGCTATCTTACGAAAGCAATGTCGAGATTCCATCCACAGTAAGAATCCATAGTATAAAAATTTTTTTGTAGCTGCTGTGGTTGATTAATGGTAATGGGAAAATGTTGTTGTTTTCACATGTAATCGCTCTCAATTAATGCATTAGAATGTCAGTGGCACTAATGATTGCTGCATAGACTGTTGGTGGTTTTTACCACTTAACCATAATATTTTCAGGGTTATATCCTGGAACTTTTCTGAAATTGCAGAGTAGGTTGTGAAGTTGATCTAATGATGTGTGTGTGCTGAGGCCAACACAATGGGGGAGTGGGGAAGGATTCTAGTAGGGTCACTCCCTATCCCCTCAACCAAGTTTATGAAAAATTATTTGCACAAGATAACAATACAGGAAATTATGTTTGTGCACCCAATTTGTGCCCTTTCTTTTCCAAATTATATTTTTTAATAAACTTTTAAGATATGCTTGAGCCCCTCCCCATTGTTAGTTTGTTAGTGCTCTGGAATTGTCCCTGGACCACTATCTATAGGCTTGGATTATTGCATAGATTATCTCTGTCTCCCCCTCAACTACTGGTAGCATGATAATAATGGCATAGTATATGGCTGAGACTGTTGTGTGCAGTGCAGAGATCATTCTTGTTGGAGAATGAAACCGAAACTTTTGAGCATATATATTAGGGATTACTGTTTCACAGTTTTGTCTCTTGCACAGTTTTGTCTGCAAGTGACAGTTAGTAAGCTGACCTGACTTCCAACTTATCTGCAACTACTATACAGTGAGGCACATAGGGCAGTTGATGAGAGTTAGCATGTCAATTGTAATTCTGTACTTGAGTCTTTGGTGTCTGATGACATACAGTAGATCTTGGATGATTCCTTATTGTGGGTAGGTTCTGGGTGGACCTTATAAACCTTCTGAAGGATGAGTGCTGAGAGTTGTAGATTGATAGTCTATGGTTGGCCAGTGGCTTATAGAGGTGGTGCCAGCACCTAGCCATGATCTACCACTGTGGGAAACCTGGTCCCAGGCTGAATGGCCACAGCACACAGTTGCCCTGGAGAGCAGCCTTCTGGTGTTATTTATAAATATTAAATCAGGTAAATTCACCTTGTAGCCTCTGCCTTATTTTGTGTAGTTCAAATCTGTTTGACACACAAAATCTAAATTGGATTCAGATTGATTAATGTCTGGTTTTAAGTAATAAAATGTTTAAAAATAAATGTTTAAATTATTACATTTGAGTATTTTCTGAAACTTTGGCAGGATAGCTATGAAGCCTTAAACAAGTTTCGACAAAGTAAATAGTGAACAGGCATCCTGCACTCCCCATGTATTTTATGCACATGGACACAAAGTAGTGGACAACTTTAATATGTGACAGTACCTGGGAAAAGGGACCAATATGTAAAATCAAAAATGTACAGTAGGTCTGAACAACAGACAAAAAAATATTTTTTATGGATTTTATTAGCCCACTGGTATCTCCTATCCTTTAGCTACACAGACACCAAATTAGAGTAGCTGAAAGGTTGTGTTTTTTGTTTTTTTTTTGTTTTTTAACCTTCCCTCGGCACTCCCTGCATGGAATCTATCCTGCTAGTAATTGAAACCCTGGGAGTTCAATTTGTTGCCTAGCAACAAATTACCTGGTTTTGGAAGGGGGTTTCAATTTGTTGCCTAGCAACAAATTACCTGGACACTCACTCTGCTAGGAAGGGTCTGGTTACTCCACCCAACCCCAAATAAGAAGTTTTAAAATTTCAGTTTTCTCAAATTAACTGTGCTCAAGTTGGTTAGATTGCCACTGGTAACCAAACTTGGTATCAAAATGCTCATAGGAAAAGCTTTAAATTTAAGTCTTTATAAGATACTGAGCCAAATAGTATGGCATGGTGTAATTTTTTATCACTGGCAGAAAATACAGGCTCTATCAGCCATGCACATCAGTTAACATTAACTGAGCAACCAGCATGTACAAGAAGTGGCTTTAAAACTGTTTTGAGCCTGTGGTATTACTGTTAACAGAGGTAGGGGAAATATTATGCACAGCTTTTTACGGCTGTAGGAATTTGTTCAGACTGAATTCTTATTACTATTGTCTTGTTACATTAAATTCTTGGCAAAGCCAAATTAATAACAGCTTAACTGAACTTCTAAAAAATAATCCCTAAGCAACCACCTCAATACTAAAGTGGGTGCGATGATTTCTGCAAGCAGCAATGAAACTGAAAAACGTGTGTGGAAATTCATCCCATCCCCAAAATGGAAAGTGTTGCTGCTACACAAAGAAATGTTCCGGTGTTTTTTTTTTGGTTTTTTTGGTTTTTCTCCCAACAAGCTTGCTGCTTTATTTCTGAAATAAATAACTGTTTCGAGTTAAATTCACTAGTGCAATACCTTATGTATTTGCGCCAATAATAATATTTATTTGGACTTACTTAATAGGAAGAACATAGTTTTTAAGTGTATAATTTTATTAAGAGTTGTCTAGTCCATCTACCAGACTTAAGATTCATTTGATACGTTTAAATCATATCCATTGGATAACATAACACACTGATTATTACTGAGACGAGTAAATAAAACATTTGTTAATATGGACAAAACTGTCACTAGAACTATAGCCACTCGTACAGTAACTCAATTATCAGAATAACTTTATGCCTCGAAACACACCTTACTAGTGAAACTTCTTAAAGTTATAGTGTGGACCAACAATAAGCAAATTTTATACTCTGACAGCCTTGCCTACCACTTCTCCCCCCTGTAGAAAACACCAATGTCTATAGTAGGCTTGTTACCGGTTTAATAATCTACAATACTTACTGAAAAGATTGTAAGTACAAACGATATGACATTATGTGTCACTTTTAATATTTTAGGTAAGAACATTAATACAGAGGTTAAAAAGGTTATGGGTCCTTCTAATTTTCTAATTAATTATGATTCTACAATGAGGAGCATGTCGAGTACATCTATTCCCAGAAAGCCAAAAAGATATTCAAAATCTTCTATTGCTGCAATGAAATATCCACAACACAAAAAAGGACGCATGTCAAGCACGTGTTATTTTCAAAAAAAGGTTGTTATCTTCCGCTTTATGCCAGCTCAACCAAAATCTTTTACAAGGTCTGAAAAGTTAATATTGGTTACAGGGCTACTTCCTTCTTTGCCTATCGATGCATCCGAAAAAGATATTCGTGGGGAAATTTGTGATGTCATCAAATCTACAGATGAATTTAAGGATGTAACACCAGAAGATTTTGAATTTATAAATATGTGTGGAAAACAAGGTACCATTCCTCAATGCAAGGAGGGATTCGAGTGGAATGGTCGTTCGGTTAAAGAGCTTGCTGGATCTGGTAGTGTTTATGTGAGATTGTTACGAAACTTTGAAGTGGTAAGTAGTGGAACTGATGACGAAAAGTTTAGCGATTCTGGAGATTTGCCCTACATTAACATTAAACCAGCTACTACTAAAGCTTTAGCTAATTCTTCAGCAAGTGTTTCTCCTTCGATAGGTGTTTTAAACTCTAAAGATCCAAATCATTCTGACTTCAGCAGTTCTTACGAGATGAATTCTTTGTCATCAGCAACAGATAGCAGTATTCAGGGTGGTTCAGCATCTTCAGCAATTTATATAGTAGATGATAATGCAGACTTTAAGGAATTTCATGACTGCGAAAAAAATTATCCAGTTGAAGACTTCACTAAACTGAAAGAAATGTTCACTTCCTTGAGTGACAAACAATTGCAATATGTATATGATATTTCTCGAAAATCAGCTTCAGATGCAATAGACACTTTGATTGACGGTCCATCTGTCACTTCATTGTGTGGTCTGCTTCGTAAGCATCAAGTGCTGGTACAAGATGATGAATGGCCGGTTGTCAAATTGAGTAATGATGATGATGAAGAAGATTGGGTGGAAGCTGCATTTTGCTTTTATAAGCAATCTAAGTTTAACAGAAGTGCTGGTGTTCGTATATCTGTTCGTGGTCAACCAGCTGTGGATACTGGGGGATTAAGAAGACAATTTTTTTCAATTATTTTCAATAAAATGGCCAATTCTTTTACCATGATGTCGAGAAATATTTTTGAAGGTCCACCCAATAGACTTCGTCCAGCTTATAAAGCATCTCTGTTGTCATCTGGTATGTTGAAAAATGTTGGTACGATGGTAGCTCATAGTATCTTAATGGATGGGCAAGGCTTTCCATTTTTGGCTGATTATTGTTACTACTATATTGCTGGATGCTATGATCTCTCAGTAACTTGCATTACAGAGGAAGATATTGGAGTTAGAGTTAAAACTGTTATCAATGAGGTAAGATGTACAACCACGTTTAGCAACGAAAAAGTACGATGTGTGTGATATACATGTTTGTAGCTAGCAGACAGAATTTTTAAAAAGTATGAGTGAGCATCTGCTAGTTTATTAAGGAGCAAACACATTCAAATACACTTATTAATTAGATTGGGTGAAGCAATATTACCCAAATAACATAATTTAGAAAAAAATAAGTGACGTAAGTATTGGTTAAGACCACTATCAGCTGGAGATATACAATTTTGTATTTTAGGCTTTGTGGGAGTGATTGTGGTTATACTATTGTTTACAGTTTAAATCAGTCATGGATTTTTCTTCATATGAGTGTCCCGATGAGTTGATGGAACTAATTCAAGAGAGTGGCTGCGACTTACCTTTCAATGTAAATTAAAAATTATACTGTTCATTTGTGTAGTAGTACTTTCAATTCATGCTATTGAGAGAATATAATTTTATATCATTTTGCAACAATGCATTCCATTTATGAATTAGATGACAAACAAGGCAGCCATCATCCAGTGTATTGTGCTACACAATGCATTAAACAAGCTGAGAGTACATTTAGATACATTTTCTGCGGGACTGGAAGTGATGGGTGTGAAGGAGTTGATCACGCTTTTTCCCAACGTGATGAAGCCATTGTTTGTTTATGGAGTGACTAGAGCACATGATGTGGTTCGTATGTTGCGACCTCATCCTGCCAAGATGAATAAAGAAGAACTCAGAGTATGGCAGTTTCTTTTGGAATTCATTAATGGAGCCAATGAAGAAGGTATTTAGTGATAGTGGTTAATGTTAAGGTTAATACTGATCTCAAAGTTGATAACTTTCAGATTTTTGAAGTAATTGATACTTAATGCCCTTGATACAACACACCATGAATCCCAGGAATTTCAAAGATTGCTTCTGAAAGCTCGATTACATGCATATATGGCCTTGCATGCATTTCTAATGTTCAGTTATCTCTTTGTAAGAACAGCTACATTTCTATTGGGATTATGAAACACCATTTACTTTATATTAACTTGTTGTTTTTTTGTCTAGATTTGAATGCAGTTGTGCAATTCATTACTGGATCTCAAAGTACAGCTGGTTCTATCATGGTGTCATTTTCTAGGGATGTCGATGCTATTTCAGCAAATACTTGTGGTCGACAACTAACACTGTCAACTCACATTCTGGATCAAACTCTTTTCAATACTGCTCTAAAAATGGTTATCAGTGAAAATTCGTTTACAATGGTGTAGTAATTATTATACATGAATTTTTTCATTTGCTCAAGATATTATTGAGAAGTATCAGTCTAAACTATATATGTGTTATTGAACATGGCATGTTAAAATTGCAGGCAATTCTCTAATGTAGGATGATTTTAAGTGGGGGAAGGAGAGGTAAATTCCGAGTGATCTATGAAGCATGGGGACTGGGAATTCTTGCCTAATGTGTACTTCCTAAATGCATTTTACATGTTCTTTCATTAGTACTAAAAACAAAATAAGACAAGGACAAGATAAAGTGTGACTACAGGATATACTTACAAGTCCCTCCTGTCCTAAACATCCACCAAAACTGGGGGGGGGGGTGGATGTCTACCTCTTGACCTTTGACGTCTACCTCTCATTCAAATTCATTACAGTACCCATGCGTAGAATCCTCCAGAATAGCTCGCTATTCTTCCAATTCGATCCCACAGAATCATTTTTCATACAGTAATCAAGTCGAGATCCTATCAATGCTGTGTGTGTGCCAAAGTACTTTTGATTGAAGATGACCATTAGGGATAGTATCTAGTAATACTCTGATGGTACGCTTTTACATTGTACAGTATTTAGCAGCGTCAATGACAAGCCGCCGTATTTTGTGTGCGTGTTTGTTAGCTTATCTGTTACGGTTGCTCGAGGACTTATTTCTTAGTTTTACGGCGCTGTTGGAGTAAATTGCTTTAATGTGTAAAACAAACTGCGGGCCTCTATTTTCCACTTGTCGTTAAAAGTGCTACTGCTATGCCATTCATTTATAGCGACCTCGTTAAAAACAAACAAACTTTTGTGGTTATTGGAATTTTCCAGCAGTAACCTCAACATATAACATTTTTGTGGCAAATTGTGGGAATTGATGACATGAAAATGGCTCATTCAGTGGAGTGCAAAGTACATATGAAATTATGACTGTATAGAAACCATGCTTTGAAACACTTCTCTGCAATCTACATAGTGTTGATAGCCAAAGTCCTCGAATAGTGTCTCTGTGTCAACGAACTGATAAAAATGATCTTGACTTATAGATGGTGGGCATAGAGTGACTGGAACATTCACTGTGCCGAATTCTTCTTCTGCAACTGGCCCATCATAATCAATTCCATACTCAGAAATCTTGTCATTAGATAAAACTAAATCTGCATCTTTTATAAGTGAGTTAATCATGATCTGTTGTGGTGACCAATTTTTTTCTGTCCGTACAGGATGCAAATTCCATGCACTTGCAAATTGAGTCAGGCTTTTTTTAATGCGTGGTAAAAAGATGGAATGTAAAACAAACAGATCAAAATCATCACATGGATCAAGGACTCCCGTAGCTTCCATTGCATAAAATAGTTCATGGTAAGTAGAACAGACACATCTATAGACATCACGCCACAACCGCTCAATGCGTTGATTATGAACTGATGAACCAGCTATGTGGCTTCCTCTTTCCAAACCCCTTACAGCTATCATATACTGACAGACTAGAATGTTCTCACCACCTTTGTCTGAGCGGACACGGCTTGGTAATCCATACTCTTTCACAGCTGCTAAGAAAAGTTTGTATACTGTGTAAGAGAAATTGTTATCAGCACATGACAAATATGTAATCGTGCGTGAATAACCATCTATGCCCCCATGTATTACAAACCGCCATCTAATAAGGCTATGATGGCCATCAATGTGCCACAAGCTATTACTGTGCTTCACAGCGTATGTACGCCGAGTAATAACCTGGTGCCACCTAATCAATCGTCTCAAAGGGTCAACCCGCAAAATACTTTCACGTAACCTATATCTCGGAATGTATATACCACGGCTTTTTAAAAATCCACTAATTAGTTGCTGCCCACAATTAGGATATTGTTCTTGTATGGTTGTCAAGACATTGTCTAATTGCTCATCTGAAATATCAGTATACTTGAGTATTTGATAGCCGGCATCTCTCAGTCTTCTCCAAACAGTTGTTCGACTTGTTTCCAATGCATTTGCTACCTCTGTCCAAGTATATCCCGATGTTCTCATTAATTCGATCATTTCAAAATTTAGAATGATGGTTGGTCGGCCTACGCTCCCAGAATAGTGTAAAGAATAAGGAAGTACATTAACTGGTGGAATTGTTGTGTCATTAAAGCCATAGATCATAAGACGCAAGTAATGAACAAGGTTTTTCCACATATCTTCAAGAATAGAAAATTCAGTTCCATAAGTAGATGAAGATAATAGTTGAATGCCTTCCTCTAAAATAACTAGCATAGCTTCTAATTGGTTTATTAGATTCTGAGACAATTGTTCTTGCCCAGCTTGGCAGCGCTCACAATCACCAATTAATGCCTGGTACTCCACTACAAAAGCCTGTGGTATTATCTAGACACAAACAATATACGTGAACAAACTAGTTGGGCGTAGCCCGACCGACCGTTGAAAGAACAAACCGGTCTTCTTAACTGTCCATGATTCTACACATAGTCTGCCCACAAACTAGCCATTTATAAAGCAACAAAACAAGGGCAGGTTCAGGAGTTAGATTTATCACAATCTAGCTATATATTTCTGAAATAGAGCAAACTGACTTAAACTAGGGCCAATTAAATTAATTTAACAAATTAAGTAGCTAAATAACGCAATGCTGCAATGACTGAGAAGATAACTTACACTAGATTCTCCTAGAGACATGTCTCACTCGTGGACTAGAAATGCAACGTAGCAAGCTTTATCAATCCTTTCAGAAATGCGCGCGTAAGGAGGCAGTCTCTAGTCGCTACTTTTATCGTGACCTTTTACTTGAGGGCTCTTCTTTACAATTGTTTGTCATGCGCACATCGTTGTGGGGAGGTGCCACACAACATCAAAAGAAAATGTGAATTACTAGCTGCATTTCTTATGTTTATTTACAGTTATTCGTTAATTTTATTTTTATTAATTTTGACTAAATTTTATGCATAATTGAGCTATGTGATTTATGTAAAATAAACCTGATTGAGCTTTTGCTAACAGTAGCTACTCATTTTAATCTATCTCACAGGAGAGAAAAGTGCTCTCATTATCTCATAAGAAGAAGATGCATCTACTTTGTTCTCAAGAGTAGTGTGGGCGGAAGAGAGAAGAAGACGACAGAGAGAGAGAGAGAGGAGAAGATAAAGAAGAAGAGAGAAGATAGCAAACAGTGAACATTTGTGTGTGTGTCATATTGAACGTTATTATCATTTATTAGCATAGTTTATTCATCAGTGCATGAGTGTATTCGTAAATGTAGTCATGTCATCAGTATTATGCATGCATGTTTTGAGTTGTGCCCCGGACTTCCGGTTTGACCCCTTTTCATCTTTCCCTGCGCATGCGTGTCTTCTGGCTTAAAACCCTCGACACGCCTGCGTATCATCAGATTCCCCATAACTTGTTTTCCCACAACCTGAGTTAACAGTCAGGGCGGGTAGCTAGCTACTTGGTGGAGTCTCTGGTGGCAGCGATTCACTAGAGGCTTTACGTATTGGTGAAGTCGCTGGTGATCTACCGTGCTTCCGGTACTTCGGTACTGCATCTGGCAGTTCAACGTCGTGGTGGTCAGAGCAATACCGTGGTGGACGGAGCCTACCCTCCCACAATTGGCGGCAGCGGTGGTCAAGAAACGAGTCTTTACTACACTATCGAAGTGCTGTTGAGCTACCCCAAGACATCTACGTCTGATTTAAAACTCAGGTGGATCGTCCTCGTCTACATCGGTGACCTAGAAGTCTGTGTCCTTGTTCTGCACTGATTTAAAACTCTGAGGAACGGCCGATTTAAAATTCGGAGTCCTTGCGCAGTTCACTTACCTCTCCCTTCGTCGCCATCACTGGATTTTTTCTTCTCCAATCAACGCGCACTACACGCGGTTATCGAGTTCGAGATTTTCTCAAGCAGGAACTTGCTAAGTCCGAGTGTCATTTGTGTATCATCAGTTGTTGGTGTACAGTGTTGTCTCACGACTTGTTGTTCTTTTCGTTTTGGGCATTGTTGTTGTCTTGTGCGCATTTGGTCCCAGATAAGTCATTAGTAGTTGTTAGTGTTCATTCGTTGTGAATATTACCTGTTGAAGTCTGAGCATTGTGTGATTTTTGTTCAACAGTGTTGTCTCACGACTTGTTGTTCTTTTCGGCTTCGGCATTGTTGTTGTCTTGTGCGCATTTGGCCCGAGATAAGTCATTAGTAGTTGTTAGTGTTCATTCGTTGTGAATATTACCTGTTGAAGTCTGAGCATTGTGTGATTTTTGTTCTTCATTCCTTTTGTGTGCTGCAGGTCATCGAATCCTTCAGTGCACCTGGATGAGCAAAAGGGAGTATCTGGATCGGAAGTGTAAGACCAAGCACAGATCTAGGGATACTGCAAGTGGTAGGGATACTTCTTCTTCGCCTGTTAGTTGCACTTCAGAGTCAACAGTTTTCCCGGTTAGTTCAGAGCATAGTGATATAACACCGGTACCTAGTCCTACTTGCTCTGTTACTCACACACCATACGTGAGTGACAACGGATCCTCTTTAAGTGGCTTTCCTCCGATCTCCAATTCAGGCCGTAGCATTTGGTCTATTGATCGTAGGACTAGTAAACTAGTTGCTGAAAGTATTGTAGATCTAGTCCCCTCTGATTCCACACTTGAATACCCTTTTAGCATGGCCGAGGAAGATACATATGCCTCAGAGGCCACAGCAGCCACTACATCTGGTGGTTCTGCTGGTATTTCCCCTGATATGGCGGCTTTGTTAGCTGGCCTTAGTGCTCTTGTAAGGGATAGAGATGCTGGTAGGGACAGGGTGAGAAGAAGTGGTCATAGACATCATAGTGGTAGTGATGAGGATGATAGAGAATTAGATAGGAGGGAAAGGCAGTTGGATAGGGAAGAGAGAGTTGAGAGCAGGCTAACTAGAGAAATACATGATATTGCTGCTCATAAGGAGGGTCAGGACATTATTAAATATATTAACAAGTTAGAAGGTGACCTGAGGGAAATTGGGTGTCCCCAGGCTAGATGGAAACATGTTTTGTACAAAAAGATGACGTCCTCCTCTGGCTTGAATGCTATCTACAGTCTCAACCGTGAAGATGCTACTTATGAAGAAGTGAAAGCGGGTCTCATCCGAGACATGGGCTCTAGCCTAGTCTCTTTAGGAGCTCAGTTTATCTCAGAATGCTCCACGGTTTCGAGATCATCGTCTCCTCTACAATGCTGGAGACGTCTCAAAGACATTCTTGATTCGATCATGACCGTTTGCCCATCTTTCGAAGCTTTTACCGTTTTTATTGCTAGTGCTGCTTATAGAGCTTCGTTGTCTTCCTCACAGAAAGCCTCGATGGACCTTTGTAAAATTGAACGCTTTAGCGACCTACATGGTTTTGCTAGTTCCCTGGAAGCCACTCACATCACAACCACATCATGTAACAGTGGTATTGTTAAGTCTAGTAAGAGGTATACTAGTACTTCTGGTTATGAGTGTTTTAAATGCCACAAAATGGGGCATCGGGCATTTGAGTGTCGTAGTAATCCTGCTAAATTGAGCACCCCTAGCAGTAATAGTAGTCCTTCCCAAATCATTTGCTACACATGTAGGGAGCCCGGACATAAGTCCCCTGACTGCCCTTCAAAAAATGTCGATAATAACAGTAATGCCTTTGATTCAAGGTCTGATAATGGCAAAAAGCTTAATGTAAAGAAAGGCAGAACATTTAAAGCCAATTGGATTGCTGTTAGGGATGGCTCCAGACATGTGGAAGGCTATGTAAATGGGATTATGTGTAAGATCATACCGGACACTGGTGCAGAGATCACTGTTGTGCCTGGCTGTCTGGTGTATGATGATCAGTTATGTGATGAGTCTGTGAGTGTTAGGGGTTGGGATAGCAACCCAGTTGATCTCCAGACTGCTATTGTCGAGTTCATGTTTGAGGGCAGACCTTTTCGATCCAAAGTAGCTGTTGCACATGAGGATCGTTTGAGTGGTGCTGTATTGTTCTCGATTCCCATGGATGCTGACAAAGCATCCAAGCTCCTGCTGGACGCCGCCCTGGAGTCCGACTTGTCTGTCTCTAGGGTGGAGCACTCTGGTGATACTCCAGACGTCCAGCCATCCTCTCAGGAGGATGCCTGCTCTGGTGGTGTTTCAGTGGAGGCCCCAGAAACTTCCACTGATCTTTCCACTACCCAGGAGGTGGCGGAGGTGAATGTAGTCACCAGGTCTGTGACAAATAGAAGGAGAAAGAACAAGCACAATATAAATTCCCAACAGGTTTCTGAGGCTAACCCAGTTGCTTTTCAAGATGAGTTTGATAGGCTCTCTCAAATTGACATGTCATACTCACCCCCTACCCCAGGTGACGGGAATAAGAGCATGGATGCTTCAGTATCTGGACTTCAAGGTGATTGTGATGATAATGGTGGGGCTGGTGTAGAAGGTTGTGCAGAGAGAGAAGGGAAAACTATTTCTTCTCAGAATCTAACCCGAGTTTGTGACAAAACCCCAGTTGTTTGTGAGAAATCCTCAGATGACACTTGTTCGACACCTGATGTTGACCCCATGATTGACATTCCGTGCCCTGTTTTGACAAACATCGCTTCCCACGAGAACCTAATATTAGCAACTCAAAGTGATGATAGGCTCGAATCATGTAGAGCCCTAGCTATGAAAGGCTTGAATGGTTATTCGTATACTTCTAGTGGCTTGTTGACCCACACACTGTTACAAAATGATGTGCCTGTTGAAAGGATTGTGATTCCTTCTAGTTATAAGAATAAAGTCTTAACATTGGCCCATGACAAGACATCCCACGTTGGAGTGAGAGGGATGCGTCACGCTATCAATAGGTGTTTTACGTGGCCAGGTTCCCATACTGACATTTGTAACTATGTTAAGTCTTGTGAGGTGTGTCTCAAAGTGAATTCATCTGGTAACAAAAAGAGTAAGATGATTGAGAGGAGAATCCTCACTGTCCCTTTTGACAGTGTCGCAGTTGACCTAGTGGGTCCACTGCCGAAGGCCAAAAGAGGTGTAAAATACCTTTTTACCTATGTCTGTTTGTCGACTAGGTGGCCTGAGGCAGTCCCCATGAGGACAGCCTCAGCTGCAGAGGCTGCTCAATGCTTTGTTGATATAATCAGCAGGACCGGCATTCCCTCCAAGGTGCTGTCTGATAGAGGCACCATTTTCTTGAGCAAGCTAATGAGTAACCTTTGTGAAATGTTAGGCATTGCCCAAGTTGCATCGTCACCATATAGGCCGCAGTCTAATGGAGTGGTAGAAAGACTGCACGGGACACTCAAGCCTATGTTGGCCAAGGCAGTTGCTGCTGACCTTGACTGGTCTGAGTATCTGCCTCTGGCCTTATTCACCATACGCCAGGTCCCCAACAGAGACCTTGGTGTTTCACCCCACTGTCTTGTTTATGGCAGGGAGGTGATGGGTCCTTTGGACATACTCTATGATGGGTGGAGTAACAGATCATTTGAGCCAATGGATGTGGACAGTTGGCTTATTTCCCTTAATGATAAATTGTCTTTGCTTCAGGACTTTGCTGTAGCTAATCAGTCATTAGCAGCTGATAAGCGTAAATTGGCATTTGACAAAAACAAATCTGACAAACAACTTGAGATTGGTAGCCAAGTCCTTATGCGTGTACCTGGTGTAAAGGCTGCCCTGCAAGCAGCCTGGGAGGGCCCATACACTATCAAGAAGAGGTCTTCCAGAGTTACATACCTTGTCTCTAAGGGTGAAAATCATCCCACTAAAGTTGCACATAGAGATAATCTTAAAGTTTACGTTCCCCGACCATTCAGTGTGAATGCTGTCACACTTATTGCTGAAGATCAAGGTATTGCCCCTGACCTTTTAGTTTCCAAAGCTTTATTGGGTGATGAAGTTTGTCCAGGTTTTCGTTCTGATCAGTTGGCAAAAGTTTTAGATGGAGTTGGTGAATATTTTAGTGACAAGCCTGGTTTATGCCGAGCAAGTACCTGTCAGATTCATCTGGCAGACGGCGCTGCTCAGGTTAATCTCCCACCAAGGCAAATTCCCTCTGGTATAAGGCAAGCAGTAAGAGAGGAGCTTGACAAACTCCTCGCCCAGGGAGTTATCGTAGAGTCTGAGTCTGCATGGGCTAGCCCGCTTGTTCCGGTAAGGAAGCGGGATGGCAGTGTTCGTATTTGTGTAGACTTTCGTCAGCTTAATACTGTTACACCTCTTAGGAGGTATTGGCTGCCATCCTTAGCTGAGATACTGGTGCAGGTGGGCCCCTGCAACTGTCTGTCTACACTTGACCTTACTGCTGGCTTTCACCAGCTTGAGATGGATGCCAGTTCAAGTGAACTGACAACCTTTGTGTGCCCTTTTGGCAAGTTTAAATATCAACGCATGCCATTTGGCCTCAAAAATGCGCCAGCTATTTTTCAAGCTGTCGTGGAAAGTGTACTCAAACCTGTGTCTGCCTTTAGCAGAAACTATGTAGATGACATTGTCATCTTTAGTGATACTTGGGAAATGCATCTTACCCATATTGAGGAAGTAATTATTTGTCTGGGTAAGGCAGGGTTTACTGTTAAGCGTAGGAAATGTATTTTTGGCAGGAAACATCTAATGTACTTAGGACATAAGATTGGCAGTGGTACTTTGGCCGTTCCTAAGCACAGAGCTGATGCTCTTGCTAACTTCGTCAGCCTAGGACCAAGAAAGAGCTTCGATCCTTTCTAGGTACAGCTTCGTATTATAGGCAGTTTATCCCTGGATTTGCTGCTTGGTCCTCTGCACTGACACCGGCTACTTCCCTGAAGTCTCCCCTTCGGGTGTGCTGGTGCGAGGAGATGACTTCAGCTTTCAGTGAGTTGAAAACATCTTTGTGTGATTCATGTGTTCTTGTTATTCCAAGTTCAGAGGACGCGTTTGTCCTTCATACTGACGCTTCAGGTCGAGGAATTGGTGCTTGCCTCCATGTCGTGAGGAAGGATCGTGAACTACCAGCTGGATTCTTCTCCAGGCAACTACGAGGTGCGGAGAAGAACTATAGTGTAACGGAGCTCGAGTCTCTAGCCATTTTAGCAGCCCTGAAACACTTCGAGTTCCACGTCTACGGAAAAGAGATAACTGTTGTGACTGACCATAAGCCTTGTCTGGCTCTGCTGGGTGGTGTTGGTCTGAATAAAAGACTTCTTCGATTTGCTCTGGCCCTCCAGCAGTTCCACATCACGATTATTCATAGGCCTGGAGCTGTCCATTGCAACGCGGATGGTATGAGCAGGCAGAGCTGGCCTGCTGACGAGTCTGAGCTGAAATCTGAGTCCGCCCATTGGTTGTCAGCTTCTCCCTCTGGTCGAAGCTTGGGGGGGGAAGATGTGGGCGGAAGAGAGAAGAAGACGACAGAGAGAGAGAGAGAGGAGAAGATAAAGAAGAAGAGAGAAGAGAGCAAACAGTGAACATTTGTGTGTGTGTCATATTGAACGTTATAATCATTTATTAGCATAGTTTATTCATCAGTGCATGAGTGTATTCGTAAATGTAGTCATGTCATCAGTATTATGCATGCATGTTTTGAGTTGTGCCCCGGACTTCCGGTTTGACCCCTTTTCATCTTTCCCTGCGCATGCGTGTCTTCTGGCTTAAAACCCTCGACACGCCTGCGTATCATCAGATTCCCCATAACTTGTTTTCCCACAACCTGAGTTAACAGTCAGGGCGGGTAGCTAGCTACTTGGTGGAGTCTCTGGTGGCAGCGATTCACTAGAGGCTTTACGTGTTGGTGAAGTCGCTGGTGATCTACCGTGCTTCCGGTACTTCGGTACTGGCATCTGGCAGTTCAACGTCGTGGTGGTCAGAGCAATACCGTGGTGGACGGAGCCTACCCTCCCACAGAGACCTAGGCTATTCCCCTCATATGATTGTGTTTGGGAGGGAAGCTGTTGGTCCTTTGGACATGTTATATAGTGGTTGGATGGAGAAACATCTAGGCAATGTTGACGTTGAGGAGTGGTTAATTAGGCTAAATGATCAGCTGGCCATGATACATGACTTTGCTTCAGCTACTGAAGCCAATGCTATCGATAGCCGAGTGTGCACGTATAACAAAGGCAAGTGCGATAGAGTGTTGAATGTGGGCGACAAGGTCCTTTGAGGATTCCCGGCCGCCACTCTGCCCTTCAGGCTTCGTGGGAGGGCCCTTACAGTATAACTGACAGGGTGTCCAAGGTTACCTTCAAGGTTTCCAAGGGCAAGAACCACCCAACCAGATTAGCCCACATTAATAACTTGAAGTCCTACTTGGACAGACCCCTAAGTGTTAAAGCTGTCACGTTGGTGGCGGAGGATGTCGGCATAGATAGTGCATTGCTGGAGAGTACTCCCCTTCTTTGCTCAGATAAATGCCCTGGTTTCAACTCCAGAGATATAAATATTGTACTTAGTGAAGTGGCAGAATATTTTAGTGAGAAACCTGGGTTATGTATGAGTGCTAAGTGTTACATCTTATTGTCTGATAATGCTGTACCTGTCACCCAGCAGGGACGCAATATACATGTTGGCATTGAGAGTGCTGTAAAATCTGAGCTATCTAAACTGTTAAAGGAGGGTATTATAGTTAAGTCGACTTCCTTGTTGTCCTCTCCTCTAGTTCCTGTCCGCAAAAAGGATGGCTCAGTGCGGATATGTGTTGATTTCCGCCAGTTGAATGCCGTCACACCCCTTGTAAGGTACTGGGTGCCTTCCCTGGATGAGATACTCCGGAAAGTGGGTCAATGTGGCTGTCTGTCCACTCTGGATTTGACAGCTGGGTTTCATCAGATCCTGATGGACCCTGAATCTAGTGATTTAACCACATTTGCATGTACAACATGATGGGGAAGAAATCCCGACTGCTTTTTACAGCCGTCAACTCCGATCTGTAGAAAAGAATTACTCTGTCACAGAGTTATAGAGTTTGGCAATCGTGTCTGCCGTAAAACATTTCGAGACGCTAGTCTATGCTAAAGAACTCACCGTGGTGACAGATCACAGGGCATGCCTCGCTCTGCAAGATGGTAAAGGACTCAACCGACGTTTACTACGATTCGCCTTAAAGGGTAAGCGACATTCATTTGAGGGATACTTTTTTAGTGCATTTCCATAAAGATATTCACTAGCTTGAGCCTCAAACCAAATTTCACAACTTGTGGCCAACCTGTATTGGAGTTATAGCCACTTTAAGTAAACAGGAAGTTGTGGGCGGGGCTTAGCGGTGACGCATATCACGGAACAGAATTGCTTCAACAGGATAGTAGCCTGACCTCACCAACCACTTGGAGTAACCTGCACTCCACAGTATGTCAACTCAAGGAAGCCAGCAAAGTGAATCTGGTGATGAAAATGGAATGATGGAAAGTGACCCAGACTTGGAGAATGGAACTGATTCTGAGAGTGCGACTGGAAGTTCACCACCAGAGTCACCAGCATCAATGCCTGGTCCTTACAGTTTTGAACCCATGGTTTCAGATTCAGAGAGTGCATCTGAAAGTGATGAATCAATCCATAATGAGGAGAGGCTGTTAGATTTGTCATGGTAAGATAAAATACACTGTTTGCCTTTACTGATTTGTTTAAAAAAAATTTTTGGTTGTTTTTTAATTGTTTTCAAGTGTGCATGTGACCATTGTTCAATCATGCCAACAAATTTAGAATGTGTGTGTTGCAAAGAGATTGCTTCAGTTGTAGGCAAATTAGATGTATTAGAAGACCCCACTGTTACTTGTATCACAAACCATCCTGGGTTTGAAACAGTCTGTCTGGATGTATGGGTTCTTCAAACTGCGTACTACCAGTTTCGTCAAGAACATGGGCCGTACGTTGCAGCAACACTACACGAGTAAGTAGTATTGTAAATTAAAATATTTAACAAGAAGTAACGATTTCATTATTTTCTAGAAAGTATCGCTACACTCTATACCGCCAATTCACCAGATGGTGTTGGGGGGGTTGGGAAAGGACATTCGTGTGGTTCTTCCAGCCTGTGCTATTACAAAGATCCGAGAGAAATTCCCATCAGACAATTTTACTGGATTTAGTTTACCAATATTAAATGATTAAGATTATTTACGATAAATGCAATGATAGCTAATGATCTGGTAGTTAATAATTATAGGTTTGAAAATCGACTCTGGTGTAGAGTGATTGCTTCCTGTTTGTCAGGCTTATCAAAGTCGCTGCAGAGTGGCGGTGGGGGTGTGGCTAGTGGAATTTTGTCTGCTAGTTCTGTAACACTCCACAACTTGGTAAAAAGCTTGTCCACATAGCCTATGTAATGCATACATATAAATAATGAGGAGCACTTTGACGCTACTTACCATAAGTGCTATTTTTAAGTAATGCTCGAACTATATGCCCCCCAGCCTTGTACTTTGGATATAATACTGCATATCTCTTTGCATTATTCTTTGTATGAGCCTGTTTCTTGCTACCATTTTCATTGTAATGCAAACTGGCCAAGTACAATCTAGGTATAAACAATCCAATAGTACAAATTCACTCACAAACAAGCTGCACATTAGCATGATGCTGTTCCTACATTGTTTAACAAGCCACCAGATACAATGGCCAGTGAAAAACTCTCAGCACTACTTGAGAACAAGTTATTTTGTTCAGGTGTTATGAAATTCTCCCCGCAATATCAAACATCTTCTTGTGAAGCATTTCATAGCGTTGTCATAAATTTTGCACCGAAGTCAACCGCATTTACATACAATGGAATGCTTTCAAGGTCCAGTTGGACTTTGATTTTCATGCCCAAAGACTCTGCAACTTTTGTACTTTGCTTAAAGCATTGGGGTTCAAAATGCTTGCTGCAAAGTACAGAGTGCTTGGTGGGTTCCCATTTATCTCCAGTCCTTCTCACTGCATTGGTCCACTTTTTCTTTAGGCTGGGATCCTTTGGGAACAGGAATAGGCTAACACCATCTTTGTGGGTATTGGTGCAGTCTGCAGCCACACATCTGCACACCATTTCTAACCTTAACCACTTGTCTAAACCACTGTGAGGTTATTCAAAGTGGTGAGGTCAGGCTACTATAAGCAATTCTGTTCCGTGATATGCGTCACCGCTAAGCCCCCCCCACAACTTCCTGTTTACTTAAAGTGGCTATAACTCCAATACAGGTTGGCCACAAGTTGTGAAATTTGGTTTGAGGCTCAAGCTAGTGAATATCTTTAAGGAAATGCACTAAAAAAGTATTCCTCAAATGAATGTCGCTTACCCTTCAACTCTCCAGGATAGACCCATCAAGATTGTCCACAGACCCGGCTCAGAAAACTGCAACGCAGATGGTTTTTCCAGACAGTCCTGGAATGTGAAATCAGGACCAGACCCGGTGTTGTCAGCTCGACCCGGAGGTTCGAGCTTGGGCGGGGGTGATGTGGGTCTGGAGAAGATAGAGAAGGCAAGAGAGAGGAAGAAAGAAGAGAAGTGAAAGAAGAAGAAAAGAGAAGAACATCCATAATCATATTTTTGTGTGTGCATGTAGGCATTGTGTATGTGTTGTGCGTCAACTGGAATAATTTAATGTGCGTTATTTTGTGTATCATTGTGTGTGCGTTATTTCGGTGCATTTGACGTGGCATTGTATATGTGCGCATGCGTGGCCGTCGGAACATTTATAAGCCCAGCCACGCATGCGTCTGTTCAGTTCTCGCATGCCTAACTTTTTAATCAGACGTAAAACTCTGTCAGCTTGGTTGGGAGGACTCTGGTGGCAGCGACCCTGTGTGGCTTGCCCGTCGAACTAAGTGAAAGAGCGCTGAGGCGAGCTGCGCAGACCCAAGACAGTCTAAAAAATTGAATTTTCATCACAATCTTTGCCAGTCAACTGCCATACTTGACAACCATGAGGAAAATCTGTATGGGAAACCAAAGACACCTTTAAGCTGTCGGATGACTTTCTTTTAATCATCCTCCTCCGACATCATTTATTGAGGAACTTGCCTCAATGTTCATAACTCTGTACACACAAATAACAATCACAAATTAAATACACTAATTAATAGTGGCAAACAAACATTTAAATCTGAATGTTCAGAATAAATTATTAGCATGCCAATAAACATATATGAAGTAAAATACATAATACTATGAATAAACAAATTAAAAGCCCATACATACTTGATACGTACATACACATTATAAGGACATCAAAAACACACACATGAACACACAATACATGATGTGTATAAATCAGAAACACCTACATAATGTACATTAATCAAAAGTGAACACACGATATATATTTAAAGTGAACACAACTATATATGATGCGTATAAACGAACACATTCACAGGATGCGTATAAATCTAACAAGCAAACAGATGATGTGCATTAATTAAACGCGATTAAACACATGATGTGTATAACTTTATAGTGAACACACATGATGTGTATAAATCTAAAAGCAAACACACATACATGATGTGCATCAATTAAAACAAACACACATGATGTGTATAAATCTAAATGCGATCACACAATTGATGTGTATCAATTAAAAGCGAGCACACATGTGTATACATCTAAAAGTGAACACATACATGATGTGCATAAATCTAAAAGCGAACACACAGACACACACACACGATGTGCATAATTCTAAAAGTGAACCCATACATGATGTACATCAATTAAAAGCGAGCAAACATATTTATCAAGCTAAAAGCGAACACACAAACACATGTGTATAAATCTAAAAGTGAACACCCACATGTTGTGCATAAATTAAAAGCAAACACACACATGTGTATTAATCCAAACACGAACACATACACATGATGTGCATCAATTAAAAGTAATCACACACATAATGTGTATAAATCTAAAAGCGAACGGAACCCATGCATGATGTGCATCAATTAAAAGCGAGCAAACATAATATTTATAAAGCTAAAAGTGAAACAAACACATGTGTATAAATTTAAAAGAACACACACACATGATGTGTATAAATTTAAAAACGAACACACACACATGATGTGTATAAATCTAAAAGCGAGCACACATACAGTAGAAGACAAAAAAAAGTTTTGAATTCCGTTCCGTAGAACTGCCGCCGCACGATTAAAAAACGGGGGGAAATGATACGCTATTTGTTAACCCTTTCGTTCCCAATCCCGCTTTAAAGCGGGTGAAGACCGGTTGGCTTCTCCGAATTTAAAAAAATAGTTACTTTATAGCTAGAACCTTCAGATTGCATACACAGGTGCCCAATGCATTGGAGAAGCATCAAAAATAGCTTTCAGCCAGGACTGCTTCGACAGTACCTCACAGCAGTTGCGTTTATTTCAAACAACAACATCGGTTCTCCGTCGAATTTTTAAAAAAGTTACCTTCTTCACAGCAGATTCATTTATGGATCCAGTCATCTCCAGAGCTTTGTAGAAGCAGTGAAAAATTGCTTGAGCTCAGTAGCCGTCCATAACACATTGAAACAACCGCTTCTTTGCCGACCAAGACTTTGCGGTTTGACTTACTGTCTTCTCCATTTTTTATAAAATCGCCAGTTCAACTGGGGACCTCCCTATTACGTACAGTCTTAGGTAATGCTTATTACATCATAGGGAAAAAGTGAGCGCGTCGTGTGACCCCGGTAACTATGCAAAAAAAATTTTTTTTCAAAGTCATCTTTGGAAGATGGCGTCTACAAGTTACAATGCGTGCAAGTTTTAGACTTGCTTGATGCTGACTCTAGCGACTCAGGATCAAGCGGAGAGAAGGGAGACGACATCTAGGGCTATAGGAGGCCCTGTATCAGGGTTGGTGGACCAGACCCTGTCAACTCTGATACTGAAAATGGGAGTCAAGAAGATGATCGAGGTAAGCGTGTCTTTCTCTTGTCTTACTCTTGAAAAATAGCAAGCTTCTGTTGTGGAAAGGACTTATTTATAGCTATATTGAGATAGAGTAAGCTGTTTAGCTATAATATATATTTATTTCATTGAGTTTTGAGATTTGAAAGTGGCTTGTGGTTTTTTGAACATTCAAAAAAATTAAAAAATTTTTTTACCACATATACAGTGCGTCCAGCTTAAAGAGTGAACTTTTGAATTTATCATATAGAAACAAAATACAGCTTTTTGATATGCATGTACCTTATTGTTACTCCTCCAAATGTTGTTTCCAACTGCTACAAAATCACTTTAACTCATAGAAGGTAGAGAACCGCGCATCGCCCATAGACTGCAATACATTATTCGCCATTTTATTTGACGTCACATTTTCGTCTACGTGTCGTCATTAATCGTAATTAATCGTAATTGGTTTGTGCCGCGCAACGCTTTACCCACCAGTAATACGGGTATTCCCCTTTATAGGCTCAAACCGGGCCAAACACGTGCGCAGTACCTCAGAGACAATTGTAAACAAAAAGCAGTCGTAGTTTGGTGACTTCGTTTCTACCCCTTCTGCTTGACATTCTGGTTCATTTTAGGCTCAGGACTTTGTTGCTATTCAAGGCTACTTAACAAGAGCAAGCTACAGTGTGAGGTAGGTTTGTATCACGGGTTGCTTGTCCACTCAGATTTTCTTACCTGTTTAAATAGGGCCTATTTATTTAGAAACTCAGCCAATTTACTGTTTGCTGACCAAGATAAGATATACAATTCATCATAGACTCTATATGCCACTATTTATGCTTTAGCTGTCCATTACTCCTCATGTCTATATAGGTACAGTTCTCTATGGTTATGGTGATGCTATTTACCACCCTCCAAATTCAACTGCTGCTTGTATCTACCACAATTTCATGTCATCATAAAATTATGTAATAATATATATTGTATAATGTCATTATAAAATTATATTAATTGTCAATTTTTTTTTGTATAATTTAAAAAAAGTTGAAACTTAACAAGTAGATAGAAAATATAGTAAAATCATGAATAAAATGATATGAATGATTCAGTGTGAAGGACAAAGTAATACTGGAATGTGTGTGGCCATAGCTAAAGTGTAGGTGATGTGCTGGATTCTTCACATTACTGTTGAGTACTTCAGAAATTCGTCACACCAAGAAAGTAAGAATAGAGTTTAAATACACGCTTAAGCACACAACAATCAGACTTACTTGAGGAGGCGTTCAGCCGCGGTCCTGTGCTTCTTTCCTCTAAGCTTTATAGCTCCAGATAACCCTCCGCAACCTTCAACCAGTTTTAGCGCACAACTAGAAGCTCGTACAAACTATAAACTACGAGTGATTAGTTATAACTGGGCAGCCAATGTCACTGAAAAGTGCGGTAAAATGGCGCCACCAGCTGGACCTATCGCAGCAATACGCATGCGCACATTTTAGACGTCACGCTTACGTACATCAGCCCGCGTATTATTACCTCAAACGTCATCATTTGGAGACCCTTACCATAAAAATGTAAATTTAATGAAAAATTGGCCATAATTCAGTGATTATTAAAAATGAAGCTATCAAATTAATACACATAAATTGTATCATAATTTTATACCATAGAACAAATTTATAGAGATATAACCCAATAAATTCAAAATTTCACCAACTTACAAAATTTGGTTCAAATGAAAGATTAGGAGCTTAACTATCAGTGAACCAAGTTAGAAAGATAAGGACCAATAATTTCTCTTTTTTTTTCTTAAAAACTACCAAATTCACTGCCCAAAAGCTCTCAGTTGTATCACCTGTTACCACAAAACTAACCACAAAACCACAAAAATAATTTGAGTGCAGCTTTGTATGCCAATGTGTAACTTTTTTAAAATTTAGATATTGATCATGCATACTTCATATATGTGACCGGTTTTGGGAAAATCGGCCTAAACGCGGCAAACAATTTTTTTCAGTATCACCGGGTAAAGCCTTATGGGTCGATTTTTTTCGAAAAAATTTTTATGGCAGAAATTGATAGACATCAGTTAGCTCTAGCTTATGACGCAGTTGTAAGCTCTGGCGTGCTCTAGAACTCACACTAGGAGGCTAGAAACACTAGCCGGTTGGACTCGTGTACGGAGAGTTGCTAAGAAATTATTGGCGGGGCTTTTCACTAACAGCCGGGAAAAAACTGTAGCTAACTAATTCACTTACTATTCTACATAATTCACGTACTCACGCAATTCTCGCCATCATAGTTTCTTAAGGAGCCCTGCATTAAGCCTTTTAGACTTCTTTCAATCAGCCTGTAACCGGTTTATTCCATAGTGCCCCGGAGACACGCAGTAATAGTATACGGACGCAAGGCACGCCCCCTGACCTTAGCAATTCCTTTACCCGGCGTTTTTTCGAAATAAGCAATAATAAGTTTAGCAAAAATACTGAAGTGTTGTAGTGCATAGGGCGAAGGCGGCTTGTGCTACAGCTTCCAAATTAGGAGGACGGCATCCAAAGGCCCCGTGCAGCCTACTGGTAGAATAAATTAGAAAACTTTAGATGCCGCGTTTAGGCCGATTTTCCCAAAACCGGTCACATATTACAGTGGTTTTTGTGATAGCATCATAAATTTCAGAAAGTTCACTCTTTAAGCTGGACGCACTGTACCACTAGGACCAGATGTGAATGCAGTCATCGACCCCGATTACGCAGATGAGGCGACAGGAGCAGAGTCTTCCAGTGATGAAGGAGAGGATACCGGACCTGAGTCTTCCAATGATGAAACACGAATAGGCAGCAAGTTCCAGTGATGAAGAAGAGGAAGTGGCTCCTCCTGCTCCGAGTTATAAATCTGAAAGCAAACACAGACACACGACGTGCATAAATCTAAAATTGAACACACACATGACGTGTACAAATCACACACACACGACGTGCATAAATCTAAAATTGAACACACACATGACGTGCATAAATCTAAAAGTGAACACACACATGACGTGTACAAATCACACACACGACGTGCATAAATCTAAAATTGAACACACACATGACGTGTACAAATCACACACACGACGTGCATAAATCTAAAATTGAACACACACATGACGTGCATAAATCTAAAAGTGAACACACACATGACGTGTACAAATCACACACACACGACGTGCATAAATCTAAAATTAAACACACATGACGTGCATAAATCTAAAAGTGAACACACACATGACGTGTACAAATCACACACACACGACGTGCATAAATCTAAAATTGAACACACACATGACGTGCATAAATCTAAAAGTGAACACACACATGACGTGTACAAATCCCAAAATGAACACACACACATGATGTGCATCAATAAAAAACACATGACGTGCATAAATCTAAAAGCGAACACAAACACATGATGTGTATCAATTAAAAGTGAGCAAACACATGACATTTATAAATCTAAAAGCGAACACACACACATGATGTGCATAAATCTAAAAGTGAACACACACATGATGTGCATCAATTAAAAGTGAGCAAACACATGACATTTATAAATCTAAAAGCGAACACACACACGACGTGCATAAATCTAAAAGTGAACACACGCACATGTGTATATAAATTTAAAAGTGAACACACATATGACGTGCATAAATCTAAAAGCAAACACATACACATGATGTGCATCAATAAAAACAAACACACACGATGTGTATAAATCTGAAAGCGAACACACACACACGACGTGCATAAATCTAAAATTGAACACACACATGACGTGCATAAATCTAAAAGTGAACACACACATGACGTGTACAAATCCCAAAATGAACACTCACATGATGTGCATCAATAAAAAGCACACATGACGTGCATAAATCTAAAAGCGTACACAAACACATGATGTGTATCAATTAAAAGTGAGAAAACACATGACATTTATAAATCTAAAAGCGAACACACACACATGACGTGCATAAATCTAAAAGTGAACACACACATGATGTGCATCAATTAAAAGTGAGCAAACACATGACATTTATAAATCTAAAAGCGAACACACACATGACGTGCATAAATCTAAAAGTGAACACACGCACATGTGTATATAAATTTAAAAGTGAACACACATATGACGTGCATAAATCTAAAAGCAAACACATACACATGATGTGCATCAATAAAAACAAACACACACGATGTGTATAAATCTGAAAGCGAACACACACACACGACGTGCATAAATCTAAAATTGAACACACACATGACGTGCATAAATCTAAAAGTGAACACACACATGACGTGTACAAATCCCAAAATGAACACACACGAGTGCATCAATAAAAAACACACATGACGTGCATAAATCTAAAAGCGAACACAAACACATGATGTGTATCAATTAAAAGTGAGCAAACACATGACATTTATAAGTCACACACACATGATGTGCATCAATTAAAAAGCAAACACCCACGATATGTATACATTTAAAAGCAAACACACACATGTGTATAAATCTGAAAGTGAACACACGCACATAACATGCATAAATCTAAAAGCGAACACACACACATGTGTATATAAATTTAAAAGCGAATACATATGTGACAGTACTTGGGAAAAGGGACCAATTACGTTAAATCAAAAATGTTCAGTAGAGGCTTGTTTATGTCGAAACACCGACGATTTTTTTTTTTGTAAGTTTTTCTTATTTTTGGCCCAAGGCAACATCTACCCTTAGCCTATACTGGCACAAAATTTGAGTGGCTAAAAATGTTGTTAAAGGGCCAAGCGCCCCGTTTAAACGCAGCCACCTTTTTCTTGTTAGCTCGACCTTCCGTGCGTAAAACGGAAATTGAGCCCGCGTCTAATTGAAGCCGCGGGTAAATTCAATAAGTTGCCTAGTAACAAATGACGTGTAAGGTGCAAAAGTGCGGGTAAATTCAATATGTTGCCTAGCAACAATTGCCCTCAGCGTGATAGCTTGAACAGCTGTGCATCAATTGATGTGATAACAAAAGCATGAATAATCAGGCTAAGCAAGTTGCTGTGGCTATTAATGAGGTCATGAGGTTAGAGTCTGCAGACCAGGAAGCTCTTCTTGATGTGGTCTTGGACTACTTCTGTGAGGACTCCAGGAACAACCAGCAAGTCTCTGATTGGGAATCAGATGTCAGTGATGAAGAGGACATCCACATCCATGAGTCACACTGCAGAAACACATACAATTCATTACCAACTCAAGTTCAAGGTAAATAAATAGCTGCATACACACAAGATGAATTGAGTGGTGCTAGGCATTATTTCACATTGACATACTAAACTGAATATTGGTCTGGAAAGTGAAAAGGAGTTGTACACTAACTATTGTCTACAACACACTTCTCTAGCCCTGTATGCCACTGTTTATTTACTTATTTATTTATTCATTTATTATTTTATTTTTTTTGTTAGTAAGTATAATATGCCAGAGAACCACAAAATGGAAACCTGACATAAGTACACATTAACCCTTTCATACAGAATGGACAAATACACATTAACCCATTCACTGGTAAATTGTAATAAAGACTGATTCAGTAAATACAATTCTATTTTTTTTTTTTTTATTTGGAAGGGAAAGTGCGGAGCAGTCATTGATCACCATAATGGCGGTTATACCAGTGAAAGGATTAATGAAATTAATAAATAAAAAAGCAACAACAAATAATTTATAGACACAACTATTGAGTATCGCCCTTGGTAATCAGAAACTACTCTATTTCAAAGGAAATAGTTTAATCAATAGTTATACCTGCATGTTGCTTTCATTTAACTTGTAGGCTTGAACGATGAAAGGCAGAGTAGTGAATGTAGCAGTGACACAGTTCAGGCATGGACCAATTATGGGACTATTGAGGAGCAAGGAAGTGAAGAGGGAATTAGTGCTGTTGAAGGGTGTGGCATTAGAGAGGGGAATCGTGCAGTTGAAGGGTGTGAAATTGGAGAGGAGAATCGTGCTGTTGAAGGGTGTGGCATTGGAGGGGGTAACCGTGCAGCAGAGAGGTGTGGCACTAGAGAGGAGAATTGTGTTGTTGAAGGGTGTGGCATTGGAGAGAAGCATGCTGTTGAAGGGTGTAGCATTGGAGGTGGTAACCGTGCAGTTGAGGAGAATCATGCTGTTGAAAGGTATGGTATTGAAGAGGAGAATCGTGCTATTGAAGATATGGGAGAGGAGAATCGTGCAGTAGAGAGATGTGGCATTAGGGATAGGAATCGTGCTGTTGAAGGTTGTGGCATTGGAAGTGGTGATGAGATTGCAGACTGTGTTGTGGATGATAGTGAGAATTCTAATGGGGATGAGAATGACACTGACTTTTTGGTTTTGCAAGCTACTGCACGTATACCTGAATCAGAAGTTTCTCTTGAGTTGAGGCTCCGAGATATCAGCGAAGATCAGAAGGTTGAACAATTCATGACCACTGGATGCTCCTGCACAAAATGGAAAGGCAATTCATGCTCCTTTCAGTTTACATCAGAACATGTCAAAGATATGCGACTCTCTTGCATGGAACTTACCCATAGTGAGCTTGACTTGATCATCATGGGACAAGTGTTAGCTTGTACTAATACTGGAGAACACACAGTAACAGACGTTCATCACATTGCTCATCATGATAGAAAACATCAGTACACTAACTTTCTTCATCAGGGACATCAGATTTGTATAGAAACTTTCAGATTTCTTCATGTTGTTGGTGCAAAACGACTGAAAAACATAGTGAAATCCATAAAAATGAATGGTATAGCACCCCGTATTCATGGAAACATAAAACGAATGCCCCTCAATACACTCACTTTGAAGGAAGTCCAAGATGTCATCTATTTTCTTCTTAATTACTGTGAAAAGCATGCCCTGCTTCTTCCTGGCCGTGTACCTGGTTACTCTCATACTGACATTAAATTGCTTCCATCAAGCACCTCCAAAAGAAAAATTTGGAACATCTATAAGGAAACAGCGGAACAGGCTGAAACACATGTCATTGCCTACAGTACATTTTGTCGGCTATGGAAGACACAGTTACCTTATATCGTGCTGATGAAACCTATGACAGACTTGTGCTGGAAATGCCAACAGAATGGTAACAGTATTTTGCGTGCTGCAAACTCTTCTGACAGCATCAAATCAGCCAGAATCGAGGAAGCATTGGAACATCTTCGCATAGTCCAGGTAGAAAGATCTCACTACAGGACAATTTGTAAGGAATGTGAGAGAGAAATTAAAGCTTTTTTTACAAATAACAACACATTTACACCTCCTCCCTTACATGCACACATTCCATCTAATTCAGTACCAATCAAGGCCCATTATTCATTTGATTACGCCCAGCAGGTCCACTTTCCTTCTGACCCCATGCAACCCGGACCCATTTATTTCCTTACACCAAGCAAGGCCGGCGCAACCGCTACGGTTGCTACGGTTTTGGCCGTAGCACTCCCGAGACATTAAAAAAAAAATTAAATGAATTAGCTACGCGCATGCTCAGAAATCTTGCAGCTGTTTTTATCCACTGAGCTTGCAATATGGCTTCTTCTAGTTATACTTCTACAGGTAGTACTGGTACTACCAGTTCTCGTTTTACTCTTCCGGATCTTCCACCAGCCCCTAACCACCCAGCAGATAATTTTGTTTTCCCCAAGAAGTCATTCGGCAAGAAGCAGATAGTGTGGCGTTCATGTCAGGCTCCTTGGTTTAAGCGGTGGCCATATTTGCATTATGATGCTGCCAGAGACTGCCTGTTCTGCCACACTTGTGTTGAAGGCTTCAAAAAACACAAGATGCTTGCATCCTTTGCAGAGCCTTCTTTGGTAAGTAAAATAATACCTTAAGGTAGCTAGCTAATATTGACAGATTTTTATTTTAGCGATTTTGGCATTTTTGAGATTTTAGGGTGCTAGTTTTGTGCCAAAGAAATATGCTATCAGTTCAAGTCCAATGCTATCAACACCATTTGTTTAGCTAAGTTACTGAAGTATTGGTATTTTTTTGTTATAGATTTCAACTGGTTTTTCTAATTGGAAAGATGCCACTACAGTGCTAAAAAGACATGAGCTCAGTAATTGCCATCGAGAGGCTGTTGAATTGACTATTATTATTCCAGCCACAACTACAAATGTAATGGAGTTGATGCAACACAATCAGGTTAAAGAAAAAGAGAATAATCGAGGCATGCTATTAAAAATAGTATCCAGTATCAGATATTTGGCCAGGCAAGGACTGCCTCTTCGTGGTGATGGCAGTGAGGAGGATGGAAACTTCTTGCAATTATTGCAGTTGAAAGGAGAAGATGATGCTGGGTTACTTGAATGGATGAAGCGGAAAGTTAATCGATATACATCTCACGACATACAAAATGAAGTCTTAAAAGTAATGGCTACTAATATCTTGCGTACAGTTTCAAAATGCTTACAAGAATCACCATTTATCGCACTAATGCTGGATGAGACAACTGACATTGGTAATGATGAACAAACTACCATAGTACTCCGAAGAGTTACTGATTCTTTCGATGTTCACGAAGAATTTGTTGGACTTTATAAAGTACCAGCAATAGATGCTGCTACACTTACTAGTGTTGCAAAAGATGCTCTGTGCAGGCTGAACGTACCACTATCTAAACTTCGTGGACAGTGTTATGACGGAGCAAGTAGCATGCGTGGAGCTCGATCTGGAGTTGCCAAGCGAATAATGGAGGATGAGCCCAGGGCAGTTTACATTCACTGTTATGGTCACTCCATAAATTTGGCTGTCAACGATGCTATTAAGTTATCATTACCAATCAGAAAAGCACTTGAAGTGACATATGAGGTGACTAAACTGATCAAATACTCGCCCAAACGTGAGGGAGTATTTCGTGAACTGAAATCTTCTCATGACCTTAATGTAGGTAGCAGATCACCAGGTATTCGTCTACTATGCCCTACCCGCTGGACTGTACGAGCTGACGCCCTTGCAAGCATCTTAGACAACTATGAAACATTATTGAGTACATGGGAAGAGTGTTTACAATTGGTGAGAGATACAGAATCCAAAGCCAGAATAAATGGAGTGTGCAGTCAAATGAAAACATTTGATTTCATGTTTGGGGCTGTTCTTGGAGAGATGATCCTCAGGCACTCAGACAATCTCAGCAAGACCCTACAACACAAAGCCACTTCAGCAGCTGAAGGTCAAGTAATTGCTAAGATGGTTATTGAAACAATTGCCAAGGTACGCACTGAATTTGATCTGTTCTGGGAGAAATTACTGAAGAAAGCACAATCAGTTGATATTGAAGAGCCTCAACTTCCCCGTAGACGCAGGGTCCCAAGATGCTTAGATGATGGGAACAGCAGTAGTCATTTTCATCATGAGTCGCCTAAAGCATGTTATCGGCAAGTATATTATGAAGCGATTGATAATACTATTAGTTGCTTAAGTGATAGGTTTAACCAACCTGGTTATCAACTAAAAGTAATTTGGAGCAGCTGTTGATTAAAGCAAGTCAGCAAGAAGACTTCTCTGAACCATTCAAGACAGTATGTGACTTCTACAAGGATGATCTTGTATCTGATCTGCTACATGTTCAGCTGCGTACATTTGGAATTGATTTTCAGAGTGCTGCTATGCAAGAGGAGGGAGCCATCCGAAGACATCCGACTATTTTTGACATTCGAGCTTACTTTCAAGGACTTTCTGTTTCCCAGAGAAGCTTGTTGAGTCAAGTGAGTCGTGTTGTTCAACTTATTATGGTCATGCCAGCTACAAATGCCAGTTCAGAAAGGTCTTTTAGTGCTTTGCGTCGTGTGAAGACGTATCTTCGAAGTACCATGGGGCAGCAGCGGCTGAATAATCTGATGGTCCTACATGTCCACAAAGAGCTCACTGATGCTTTAAATCTTGAAGAAGTTGTTAATGACTTTGTTGCAGACTCGGAACATCGTATCAGAATCTTTGGCAAATTTTGATTTAAATCATAAATTTTTTTCTAATTCACTAAATTATTATTGCTAAAATAATCAATATTTCATGAAGTAAAGCAATGAATGTTAGGGTCTCATACAAAACAGTCTGCCCCTGGATCAGCACAATACTGGGCACCAGCAGCTAAATAAAAATACAATGAAAATAATAACTATTAGGGGTGTATCATCTTTAGCCTTACCACTAAAAATGTGCTTGCTCCGGGCCTGCCAAGGAAGTGTAGCGTTTTCGGAGTGAATTGCGAAGCGATTCCACGGCAGGTCAACTTCCTTGCTGATGAGGCTGGTGACTGTGGAAAAGGATCAAATACCGTCATTAGTCAGCTGCATTATTTCTTCGAAAACCATGGTCTGGGTGAAAAAGAAGTTTACCTGCATGCAGACAATTGCACAGGCCAAAATAAAAACAATATGATGCTTCAGTACTTGGCATGGAGAGTTATGACAGGTAGACACACACAAATTACCTTGAGTTTTTTAGTAGTCGGACATACCAAGTTTTCTCCTGATTGGTGTTTTGGTTTATTCAAACGGTTATACCGAAGGACTAAAGTTGGGAGCCTCAAGGAATTATCTCGAGTTGTCAATGATTCAGCCTGCTGCAATTTCGCTCAACTGGTCACAGCAGAAGATGCCACTTGCATTGTACCGATATACAACTGGGCTGACTTCTTTGTGCCTCACATGAAGAAACTGCTAGGTATAAAGAAGTATCATCACTTCCGTTTTACATCAGCAGAGCCAGGTGTGGTTTATGTAAAGTATCAGTGGGACACAGCAGAGAACAAACAGGAATTGCTAAAGACTACTTGGGTGCCGAATTCTTCATCCCTTCCAGACACAGTTATTCCTAAGGGTTTGTCTTCAGAGCGGCAGTGGTACCTTTTTGAAAAAATTCGGCCATTCTGCCCACTTGAAGATCAGGACATGACTTGTCCGCAGCCAACAGTCCCCAAGAGCACTAGCCGAGCAAGTTCACCACATTCAATTGTTGATGACAATGAAGTCTTCAGCCCTCTACCACATCTACATGTAGTTCATCACACTTCAGATGCTCCTTCAGCACTGGGTCGTAGGTTGGCAGATTCTAGTGGTGTGAATGCTCCTTCAGCGAAGAAGCCAAGAGTCTGCAGCAAATGCAAGCAAAGTGGACATAACAGTAGAACCTGTAGTAGCTGCTAGATTATATTAATCTCCTACTTTTTGCACTTCTTTAGTTATCCTGCACCATATCAGTTTGTCACTCTCATCACAATACTATAATAACACTTGCACACATGTGCAATCTTAAGAGACAATAAGAGTAACTACAATAATATCAATTACAAGAAACCAGGAGCTTATAGAAAATAGTGTGCATGTGAGTAGCAGAATTACATAGAAAGCACCATAAACATAGCATACTTTTGACATTAACTATACCCATAACACGAGAGTAACACTTGCTGTTAGAACCAGAGAATCCACTACAGCCAATTAGACTTTAACCCAATTACTCACTCTCGACACTTCCTTTACTCATAAACTATTGTGTAGACACAATTTAACTCACAATTTCAGCACGAAATTAACACTCATTTACTCTCACTGATTAGATCAGGAATATAGTCTGGAACTCTCTCATATCTCTTTTAGCCTGCAACTTATCTCAGATTTTTACTTGCTACTCAGTTATTACTTGTAAGTCTACATACAACTGATTTCTATCTTATTATTAGTTTAGTAGTTTGATTGTATTGTTTGCCTCGACTTGGGCAACATACAACTAGACAGTACATCTCTCCTAACATTTTCGAGTGCAGGCTTTAGTTATGTGTTAGCTTAATTAACATAAATGTTGTTAGTATTGATGAGTGGAGTGTCATTCCCTATTGCCATATTCATTTAAAAATGCATGTAAAAAGAAGTGAGGACAATTCTAATAAATGCACACCATACTGGATTATGTAATTTCAGCTACATTTAGTCATCATTCTCGAAATGCAACTAGACAAGGGCACCAACATTGAAAAATGGGTTTGTGTAGTAAAATTTTGGCTGCATTTGAGGACTAATCAGTATGATACCAAAGTTTGTGTATCAAAATACACTGTAGGAGTAATTAGGTAAGGGAAAGAATATCAGTACGTGAAGTGTGAAACAACACACTAAAGAGTGAGAGACACTGACCCAATGAAACTTAGTTTACATCGTGTACATATCTATAAAAACAATTGCTTATCTATTTAAGATACTAATTAATGTGTGTACACATAATTCGTATAGGAATACATCACACATACACAATGAGAGGCAGCCACTAAACCGTTTTGAATCAAAAAGTTAGTGTGTGTGTGCAAATGCTGCTACTTACCAATAGTAAAATGAAAATTCTGACATGATCTCGTATCCTGAAGAAATAAAAAGATGAATAACATCATTAAAGTGACAAGGCTAATACTATCTGCAAATCAATCATCACTATTAGCACCTATATTAAATATCATTGCACTATTGTGCACGATAGTTTACTATGACTAAACTGCACATAATAACAAGAAGAATCTCCATTCAAACAAAACAAAGACTACACTAAGTTATTACACGAGTCAGAATTTATTATGGAGAAAACATTTCACGAGCACACAGTGTTTTCATGAATTAAAGGCAAGTGAATGTAGTGCAAGAGTAAAAAATTATAAAAAAATATTATCTCCATTATTGCATTTCAAGTGTGATGTTATTAATTTCATTATTCAACTGACGAAGGTCTCTCAAGACCGAAACGTTTTGAAATAAATAAAAAGATACTACGTATAACAGACGAACATAGTAATGAACATTTACACGATTAAGTGTGATAACTGATTTATTATACTCTTCCTATTTTTTCTTGACCATTACCAGTAATTCCATTGATTTTCCTCACTATGCGCACACGTAATATTTGAATGCTCATGTGATACGCAAATACTTCAATAAAGATATCAAGGGTGCAATAAAAATACAAAATTACATTGTTACATAGCTAAAGAGATACTGATAAATGCATGTGTGTGTAAGAATGTGTATGTATCAATACATTTCCAGAACCTTAGAAGTGTAGTGTATGCGAGTCACAGGAATAACACGCACACACATACACACACAAGTGAGGAGGTCACAAGCTTCAATACTAACTCATTGTATGTGTGATATTAATCATTTCAAAGATGCACTTTAAGTATTAGGGTAAGAGCGTACACCTAAGTGAAAATACATGAAACACAAATTTAGGACTCAAAAAGTGGTTGAAGAATAAATAAAACTGACTACCACAATGGTGGATGAACTTGGAGTCTCTTTTCAATTATTTCATTAGGAAGTACAAGATTTTGAGCGATTACATTAAACTTAATTATTACAACATTCTCTTAAGGAATTCTGAATTGCATGAATGTGTGCACGCTTCAGAATGCAATAACACACAAAACCATGATGGTAATAGTTCAAGTATGAGGTTGATACAGCATTACTCATGAGACTTATTGTCCAGTACTTTAAGTTTGGTCAATCTAAAGGCTCTGTGTGTATGTGTGTGTATGTGCGTGTGATTGTGTGTGTGCATGTGATTGTGTGTGTGTGTGTGTGTGTGTGTGTGTGTGTGTGTGTGTGTTGGGGGGGCAGTCTTTTTTTTTTTTTTCTGTCCAGTACTGGTTGTTTGCTGGAACACAATACTCTACACAGGTATCATCATAATAAAACCTGTATAATCTCAAAAGTTGAATGTGTGATGTTTGTGCCAGTGTTGAGATGGGATGTGTCCGTCCCATTTGAGTGTGTTTGTGTGTTTGAGTATATATACAATTTCAATAGCATCTAAAGTTTACAGTATACACATACCCTATTATAATTGCTTACTATTTCAATTTAGCCATTAGCCATTTGAGTAATTAAGGTGTCAATATCTAAGGAGTCCGAATGAGAGGTTCTACTGATGATTTTGTAATAAAAGGATTTATACAGAATATGTCCACTAATAATTAAACATTAAACACTAAGATATAGCCTTACTACAAATGAGGAGGTCACAAGCTCTGGTACACTATAATGGTCTTACTCTGTATCTAAGTGTGTGTGCATTTGTAGTGTGAACAGTGTGTTTATGTGTATGTTAGTGTATTAGTGCGAGTGAGACAAAGATCACCAAGAGATGAAACTAATAAAAATAAATAAAAATAACTTACCAATGATTAAAATGCCAGCGGTTGAGAATATCCAGAATTCATGTTCTAATAAAGAATAATTCAAGATGAATACAGCAAGCAAAAATACTTAGGTGTTGAAAATATGGTATGGTAGCAAATTCATGCTTTATTGAATATAGCGGCTAAAAACCCAACAGAAAAAGGAAACACAAGTTTTAAAGTCCATTTTCACCACTTTTTTTTTTGGTTTGGAGATTATTGTCCATGCAATACATCTTTCACTTGTTCTAATACATTAAAAGCTGGCTTGTTAATGTTCATCTAACCCAAACTTAGCTAGTTGCTAGATAGTGAGCTAACAAGCAACAAGCAAACAAGCTAACAAGCAAAGCTGAAAAAAATATTATAACTTAAATGCCACTGAACTACAGTAAATTGACTATTACAAAATATTTTTAACATCTATACCATGACTTACAGATACATACCAA
>WLWD01003683.1_pt1 | contig 49252 bp, 26 predicted proteins | sample 6712731 | NCBI WGS metagenome assembly WLWD01 (sample SAMN12718690, study PRJNA576275) | sponge metagenome | isolation source: marine sponge | host: Mycale hentscheli | place: New Zealand: South Island, Marlborough, Capsize Point | collected 2014-11-01 | reverse complement strand
TATATATGTTTGGACGTACGTATGTCATTTGTACTTTGAACCTCTCGTATTTTTTTGTTAACTCAGCCTTCGACCTCGTCCCAAACTTCACTAAACAGATTCCTCTGGTTTATCGATCATTACCCATATCATCCTAGAAATTGAATTGTTTACCACTTTGAATTATTTTGCGGGTACAGTTAGAACTCAAAACCTTTCGGGAGTTCCATTTCTATTCGAGTTAGTGGCAGTGGTAAGTTAATAGCTATTTGTCATAATTATAAGCCCTACGCAACAGTATTGACTTGAAAATTTGTTGTCCACTAGACTAACCACAAAGGTAAGCCTTGCACAGGTATGTTCAGTTAAGTGTGAAAGTATAGTGCGTTACAACTACTACTTAGCTAATGAATATCACAAAGAAAACACTTAAATAACGTGACTTGTTTTTGTTGCTTTTTTTGTTTTTCAATTTAAACAGTTGCGGGGTGTGGTTACTATGGCTTTGAATCCCCTTTACCTTGTATACGTAATTCAAAACTCGATTTTTTTTAATAGCATGAGTGTAAATCAATCGTTTAACGATAGCATAGCTTTAGGCTCGCTCGCCATTTGTGCTCAGGCACATCACTAGTTTATAAAAGCATAGCAGACCCAGCAGCACTATATTTTTTTCTTTGTCTTTGAATTATGCCAAGGCCTGTAGCTCATACTAGTTTGTGTGTAGACGTACATATGTCATGTTGTACTTTGACCCTCACTTTTTTGTGTTAGCTAGTTGTCGACCTAGATAGCAGGTTTTGACAGGAAAAATGGTCCAACAATACAAATTGTAGCAGTGAGGGTCCCTCTGTAATACTGACTATAAGAAGTGTACCATGTACTGGAAAGTATAGAGTAAACTGACAAGTGTTGTTGTGATCATATCAGTAATATGACTGTCCACAGGAGATCAGTCATAATACAGCAATCATGATTGTAAGGAAGAGATCGTAGAATGTATACATATGTGACATAGCACAGATCACACTACTTGCATAACTAGCATTGCATCACAACATGAAGAGGGAAATAGTCATGCACGGTCAACGTCTGATGAGTCAGGTCGTAAAGGCTGGCCTCTTGGTTGTTATCTGAGACTTTCACTCATAGTGATTAGACAGCGATTGTTTATTGGAATTGGTTCCCAGCATTGGGCTCCCACTAAGTAGCATCGTGTGAGCAAAGCAAGACCCTCATTAACAAGTCTCAATTGAGATTTTGGTATATATATATATATGGCAGCGTTCCACACATGTCCATGGTCAATGCATTCCACCCACGGAAGCTACTTAAAAACATGAACATTGGCACAGGCACAAGAAATTCGGGAGAAAGACTTAGTTAATAATCAGGAAAAATTAATGGCAAAGAGCTACGCAGGAGAGGAGAGAAGTTCACAGTGAGGTCTTACAAGCTTAACAGAGTTCATTTTCTATTCTATTGGCGGTGGTGGTAGTGGTAAGTTATCTTGGCTATATGCTTACGTAGCAGATTGGCTCTTACTTGAAAATCTATTGTCCAATAGTCGAGAATCTAAAATGCTTTATCAACTAGAGCTCTGGTACAATAGAGCATTTTCAAGGTTTTGGAAACACGGCTTAGCTTATACATAATCCATTGGTTTACCAATCCTTACTGTGTTATCCTAGGAAATTTATTTGATTACCCCTTGAAAATGTTTTGTCCAAGTCAAATCATGAATAGAATACGATATAAATCTTGTGTTGGTATATCCAGTGAACTTGTGTGTGTGTGTGTGTGTGTGTGTGTGTGTGTGTGTAGTATATTAGATTTTTGATACGTACGATACTGACGTATGTGTAAATGAGGAGTTTGAAATGATGCAACGAGTAATAAAATGCATTAGTGATAGTTATATGATGTGCTTGTACAAATACGGAAGTATTGTGCATGCTAGCTAAATGTGGAATGATGGTGAAATGATAACTAGCTAAATATTGACAAGTTTAAATGTTCAGCTTTGGCTTTGGTCTTCAACACAACACAATATGTGACCGTCTACAGGAAAACCAGGCACAACGCGGCACCCTTCCAAAAAATTTTTTTTTCACTTACAGAGTTGTCGGCATCTAAATATTGAGCTCTCCAAGTTTTATCGTCGTAGCTTAAGTCGTTCCCGCTATAATAGACCTAACCGTTCCCTTCCGTCGGCTTGAAACAATACATTTTTAAGAAATCGATCGATCTTTTCTCGATATTTACGCACGCCGCGTTGTGCCCGGTTTTCCTGTAGACGGTCACATATGTTTACAGAGACCATCGGCTATGCTGTTGCAATTGAAAGAATACTAATTTGAGGTGTGTCTGGAATACTTCACACACACATACAGACACACAGAGCCATTACATACACAGACTCACATGCAATACCAACAGGTGAAAGTATATTGGAGCATGGTGTACAGTTATTTGTATTATTTATTTATTTATTTACTTAATTATTTATGTTTTACTTTTATAGGAGTTCCTCAAGTTTACAGTAAGGGCTTGGGAGGGATGGAACTTAATCAGAAGCTGAAAGGTATAAGTCAACTATTTATATATCATATAGTAGATATGTATTGTTTTTATAATAGTGTTACAGTAGCTTCCATGAACTTTCTTTTAAATGTGGAAGGACTGTAAATGGGGTGTAGTCAGTCATTTATTCACTATATGCACTAGAGGGTCCTAGTGAGTCGTCCTGTCTGTTTGTGTGTATATCTGTCATACTATAACTTTAGAGATGACTGACAATTAATGGTTGATTAGGTAACTTACTCAGAACAAAGATTTAAGATCTTTTATTGTGCTACTTTTAAATTTGGGCTGATTTTTTAGAAAACACGAACCATGTATACTAGCTTTAGAGTAACGCCCCCTTTTGTCACGTTGTAATCACATGAACTAATTAATTTCTTGCATGTAGATTTGCTTTATGTGCTGAAAGTTAGCCGAGTGCTTGAATTCTTGTTTAAAGGGACTGCTGGAATGCTGGCTAATGCTACATGCAAGTCACCAAGAATGTTACCAGTTATATTATATATAGTCGCCACCAAAGTTATCTAGATCCTTGTGGCGGCATGAAGTTGAAACATTATGATAAGAATTCAGATTCATTGTGTTTTCAATAATTAATACACAGCACACTGTTTCATTGAATGTCTTTCAGAAGTCTTTAGTTACTAAGTCAACTTATCTGACTGGAGTACGTACCAAATTCGTCTTTTTTTTTTTTTTTTTTTACAAATTCATAATGTGGTTCTGTCGTGTGTGAGTGTGTTTGGTTAGGACTAGCTATGTAGGATGCGTTTAAGGATTGATATTACAAATAATGCACATCTTATAGTTACAGCTTAAGATCATTGGCCACACTCCACATGATGTAGTGATCATAGAGAGAAGTAGTTCTGAATCAGTACTATAAACTTCGTAGTGGTCAATAAACAGACACAGTATACATTTTGATAAAATCATAGGTATCGGTCGTAGTTTACTGCATTATCGTACAGGCCGCCATTGAAACCACACACATGCACACTCACACGCACATCCTACACATCACACGCACACACCACACGTGCATATCTGCACACACACATCACACATACACATCATACACACACACACATCATACATACACTACACACACACACATCATACACACACACACATCATACACACACATCACACACACATCATACACACACACACATACACATACTATTCTTCCTTCCTGCGACAAATTTTCCACCTAAAGAAGCCCTGGAGTTTGAACCTTCATTTGAGTGGCGCAACTCTTCGCAAAAGTAGATAAATCCCGGAGATATGTGGACTCTCTCTCGAAGTCAGTTGACGACCATTACCTGTTATGATTTTACTTTCAAATTGCATTACTTTAAAACTAAGCAAGTTTTGTTTAGGAATTGGTATCGATTCAGAACTAATCATAACCATTTTGCTATTTTGTGGTAGTATCACATTATTATAATAATTTATAATAATATGAAAAAAAGTCATTGTAATCCTGTGGGCTATGCTCTTGACCTTGATCATCCAAAAATCTTCCTGGCAGTGTTTAGTACCCACAAGTCACAAGCACAGTGTAGCCACTCCTTCCTCGCCAACAAACATCCCCGATTTTCAATTGTGTTACCCCTGTAAGTAAGTGTCTCGCTCGCTATGCTCACTCGCCAATTATAGTACGGGGTTGTTAGCAAAAAACAAACAAAAAATGATAGCAAGTATTACATAACTCAGTATTACTATTTGGGTGTTTTTGTGAATGTCTGTACGCTATGCCAGTTGATAAATTTAATTTTCCATGATGTCCGAAGACTGTGCCGGTTGATAATAGAACCGGAATGTAAGAGTTACAGGTGACTTGCTCTATATAACACTTTTTTGTTTGTTTGTTTGTTTTTGTTTGTTGCTGTTACTGTTTATTTGTTGTGTGTGTAGTGTACTTTGTCATCACTTCAAGTTTATATTGTTGCATGTGTGCTATTCTTCATAAAAAAGTTTTTTCACTTTCACAAAAGATCAGCTTACTTCTGATTAATAAATTGTTTGTTTGTTTTTTCATGTTTGTTTGTTTTTCTTTTCTTTTTCTTTTTTTCTTTTTCTTTTTTTTCTTTTTTTTTTTCTTTTTCTTTTTTCTTTTTTTTTTCTTTTTTTTTCCCCTTTGTCTTTCGCTCTTCTATTTTCTGTTTAAAAGTATTGCATCAAATGATAATTAGTAGTATGTAAATTGCTTTAATCTCCTATTGTTTTTGCTAATTTTTGTGCTCTCATCGTTTCCTTATCTCATAGTGATTAGACCTGTATGATTGTCAGAATTGAAGTTGTGTGTGGTGGAATGATTGTGATAGTTGAGTGTCTTTGTTCGTCAATTGGCACTTTACAAAGTTATCTCATGTTATTTGCCCAATACTTCATGCAAGTGTAATTTACACAGAATAACATTTTTAATTTTTAATGTGTTGTTGTTTACCAGTTCATTTCTTTTAATGGGTATTGTTTACAGCCAATTTTTTGTAATTTTTTTATTATCCTCAGAAACCGATTGGCTCAATATGGGCAGAAGGTGAGAAGTGGGGCTTTGATGAGGACTGCAGCTATGACAGAAACCAGAGTAGCTAGGGATGGTGACAGACAGCACATCAAGCGTGGCCCTGGATCTAGTGGATTTATCAAACTCGTCATAGCATTTTTAGACTTTTTTTATTATTATTAATTTTTTTAACCACATAGCTAGCTCAGAAATTTATATAATAATCAGTATTACTGTCAAAGAATCACCTCCTACAATACTCATAAACTGTGCCATGCTGAGACCATGCATCACAGACCTTTGCCCCCACTAATTATTGACCTTTATGAATAATAATGTTTGTGTCATTTCTACAACATCATTCAATATGAGCCAAATATAGATGACAACAATCTTTTACATTTACACCATGGTCATTGCTTGTTTACAAAAATATGTTGGTATTAGTCCTGCATGAAGAACCCATAATCAGATATCCAGGATTTCCCACTCAACAGCACACACATCCTGCAGTGATCCCACACGTAACTGGTTGCCGCTGTCCTGGAGTGATCCCAGATGCTGCCACTGTTCTGGTGCGACCTATCAATAATTAGACAAGTCTCAACTGACGGTAGTGTTTTCTCTAAAATATTATAACAAAAACAAAAATACTAAATACAATGTAAAAAAACAACAAAAAAACAACAACAAAAAACAAAAACAACAACAAAACAATAATAAAAAAAACATTTAATCCTTTCACTGCCATAGATGCCATATGGTGTTCTAAATTTCGTCAGCGGTTCTCCGTATTAAAAAAATTGATTATCCAATACATTCCCATTTCTTGTTATTATGTTGCTCTGACGTAGTACTTCCTGTAATTAAAAAAATCAAAATGATAGCACAGGTGTTTAGTTTTTTTGTTTTGTTTTTACCATTAAAAGAGTTGTCTGTCTGCCCGAAATATTTTATAGTACAAGGTTGAGAAGCCCAGAATCCATCAAGTAGAAGACGAATAAGCCGTTTACTCTGTCTGAACTCCATAGCAGCTCTGAGGTCATCAATAATTGAGTTTCAGTTAGTACCGTTGGTAACCTTAAGTCTAAAGTTTTAGCTATTCTTTGTGCGGACTAATAGACTTTTTTTTTCATCATAGTAAACAGTCTGACTTGCTTTTAAAATATTTCTCTTGCTGAATGTCTGTGCAGCAAAAAAACAAAAAAACAACAACAACAACATTATTACATTTTCATGTTACCAAAATGGCCATCATAAACTCGGCAGTGAAAGGGTTAACAACATGGAAAAAAAAACAAAAAAAAAACAAACAAACAAACAAACAAAAATATCCTCTCTCCAGCCCAATTATTTTCATTCATAGGTATGTTAGTGGGTGTGGTCTGTCATTGGAAAGTTGGGAACTATATTAAGGAGGGAGGGGGAGTGTGGGTGGAGAGTGTGTGCTACATTTACATATAACGAAAGTCACTTCAAAGTTTGCACTTGTCTGACTTTATTTGCTGTCTATTAGAATTTACCCTTTCAACAACACACCAGAGTTGGGGTAAAATACTCAAAATCATTTAATTGCAATTGAAAATACTGCTCTCTTCAAATACAATTTGCAAATACAAATACTTGACTTCAGAATTGTATTTAATTAGCATCGCAAATACTTTGAAAATACGACAGTATCATGTGTACGTCACATACGTTATCTGCTGTCACACACACATATATATACATGCACATACACACACATGTACATACACATGTGTGCGCACACACATATGCACATGTACATATATACACACACATGTACATACACATATGCATGCGCACACACAGTGACCTCCAATGAAATATCCAAATGGTATTTCCACTTTCCTTTTCCCCAGGAATTTTTGAGGGACTTGCCCATATTTTCTCTCGCCTCTTTTCATTTCTGTTTTATATTAGCAATGCACGTATTTCAAACTTTAATTTTGCTAGTATTTCAATACATTGCAAATACATAAAACTCAGATTCACTCAAATACAATCACATTGAAATTACTGCAAAAAATATATATTTAATTGCAATTAAATACAATTACAATGTATTTGACTGAACTCTGCCACATACCACTCGCCTCTCCCTGTCCAGTGCTTTAGTAGTGAGTGTGGTGAAGGAGATGAGAGGAACATCAAAACCAGTTAATAAGAATTTGATACCAGGTACTCTCAACTAATAATAATAATAATAATAATAATAGTACGGCACGTACGTTTCCCATTCAATAATGTATAGGAAAAATCACTGTTCAATTGAAATTGCACAGGTAAAGTGAAATAGCACGTAAATAATTGAAATACCTCAATAACTAAGTGGAAACTAAGTGAAATACCACGGTAGCTAAGTGAAATAGTACGGGTAAGTGCACACGCATGGAGCATTAACCTTGGAAACATACAGTTGGAGTAGTTTCTAGTTGGAGACAATGTCATTCTTTACCACATAAGCTCTACCCATATCAGACGGAATGTTTAAACAGATTAGGAGGAGCCATATGTTGAGAACGAAGTTCCAGCGGAAACTAATCCTGAAATTGAGTGAACGATACAGTGTAGCTACAATTGCAAATGACTTTAAAAAGCTAGCCTACTATTAGTGAGTGATAGCACGGGTAATCCGTGCTATTAGGGATCAATAGCACTCGTAGAGCTATTGAAATAGCACTACTCGTGCTATTAATCCCGAATATCACGGTTACCCATGCTATTAGGGTGCCTACCCAACAAACAAGTAGCTAGATCACTATAACTTCTACCACTTAACAAAGTGTAGCAGATTGTAACAGCTCCTGATAAAATACTATTATTAAATGACAAGTGCACTTTGACCTCAGAGTGCTGCTAAATTTCAACTTTAGCGTGAGTGCGAGACACTACACTTGGGCTCAAGAATCTAATGGTTAGGAACAAAAAATTATGCTATTTAGCCTATTGATCTATGGACAAAAATTAATTTTTTGAGAATGCTTTTTTTTTGTAGCTTGTGTTCAAAGTACCTAAAGCAGTGAGGATGATGAGTCACACACACACAAAGTCTTCAAGCAATATGCTGCATGAAAAAAGTGTCAAATGTTCTAGTAAGGTTAATGACTTTACAAGTCAGAGGGTAAGGGGAAACAATATTCAGCTAAGGGGGGGGCAAGATTTAGCCCCCCCCCCCCTTAAATGAAGCCCTGCTTGCGGAGTGCATACGTGTGAGTCTGTATGTGTGTGTGTTAAGTTTCCCACACACACCTCAAAATTTGTATTGTTTCAATTGCAACAGCATAGCCAATGCTCTCTGTAAATTAATATATTGTGTTGTGTTGAAGACAACAACCAAAGCTGAACATCACTCCACATCAGCTAGCACACACAATTCTTCCTTCATTTTACATGCGTATTCACACATCACCTTCTGTTGCTCATTGCATCATTTCTAACTTCTCATTGTTACACATACGTCAGTATCCATACTTATCAAACCACAACTAAAATAGCATAACTAGTCCCTAGCTACATAGTTAGTGGGAGTCCAATGCAGGGAACCAATTCCAATAAACAATCGCTGTCTAATCACTATGAGTGAAAGTCTCAGATAACAACCAAGAGGCCAGCCTTTACGACCTGACTCATCAGACGTTGACCGTGCATGACTATTTCCCTCTTCATGTTGTGATGCAATGCTAGTTATGCAAGTAGTGTGATCTGTGCTATGTCACATATGTATACATTCTACGATCTCTTCCTTACAATCATGATTGCTGTATTATGACTGATCTCCTGTGGACAGTCATATTACTGATATGATCACAACAACACTTGTCAGTTTACTCTATACTTTCCAGTACATGGTACACTTCTTATAGTCAGTATTACAGAGGGACTGTTGCTGGCTCAGTGCTATCTATATAATAATACACTTGTGTGTCAGTAACAATGATGGTGCGTATTCATGAATAATTCATGAGCTTAAACAGTTTGGTAAAGAAGCAAAAGTTTGGCAAAACCAAGTCCACAATCATGATAGAAGGACAGAAAGACTCAGAAGCAGGAGAGAGAGACTAAGGAGAAGGGACTCCATGCCTAACTGATGAGAGGAAATGAGGGGTAAGAAAAGCCGAGATAGTTCATGAAAAAGGAGAGCAGGAGAGAGAAACTGATGTAATCTTAACCAAGTGGTAGAGGATGATAATGAATAAAAATAAATTATGCTACCTGCATTTACTCTGCAATACATCAAGCGCCAATGTGCGGTGGGGTACTTGCTAGTAATTGTTAATGTTGGACCAAATTTTCCCGTCAAAACCTGCTATTAATATTAGGTCGTTTACACAGTATGAAATGGTATAACCATGGTATAAAATAGTTAGACCATGACAATTCGGGATAAATGCCCTTTCTGGGATGATTATTATTTACTTACTATGTATGAGGAATTATCGCTGATAAAAAAAACCTGATCCTGAGGAGGAAGCCCTAGGGAGAGGCTGAGCAATAATTCCGAAAGTTGCTGTGGTTCAACTATTTTACATCACAGTTATTGCAAACAGCTTAAAAGTACCTTATATTGCATTATTAAATATCAATTAATCTAACCATTTGATTTTGTCTATTCCTTTTGAAAATTCTGCCAGGACATCAAAGGTATCTTGAAAACTATTTACTGATTCAGTATTTCTGGAATGTTTTATCTTCTACTATTTCTCCTTCAATTCTAGACCAAATACATAATACAGCCATTCTATAAAGCCATATCTTCATAACTTACTAATTCTTGTTGCATAGTTAAGCCTATGCTTTACACCCCAGCTCCTAATAGAGCATTTAAAAGGGAAGTCTGAGCAACACTAAATGCTTTCCCTAACCTGTCCAGCGACGTCGGAAGCTCGGTCGCAGCTATAACAGCTCAAGACCCACGCTCTGTAACACTTACATACTTCCCAGAAAGCAAAATGGAGCTCACTGCGTGGGTGGAAAGGACTAGGTCGGAGGTGTGGCTATAATTAGCATTGGGTCGCAACTGCTACAAACAGAAAGCTTGCAAGGAGGTATATATGTTAGAGAGAGAGCATGGAGTCCCAGCTGGAATTAGGTAAACAATAAATGTAGTGACATCTGAACAAAGCATTTATGTGTTTCTATTTATAAGCTCTGTTGCTGGACATGTACATAATAATAGTATAGCAGACAAGTCCATTCAAAGTTACTCCAAGTAAAAGCTGTACATTGTTGGGTGAATAGGTCATCTTGTAATGTATACACTTTTGTATATTGAGGATTCATTGTTAGCTACTAACTTACTCCTCTCTTGTTATAGCTACTAGGTCAAATTGGAACATATTAACATTGTTTGCTTTTTATATTTCAGTAAACATTATTACAGTAGCTAACCATGTAAACAACTTTCAAATTGTAATAGCTAACTTGAACAAAACAATTCCATAAAAACAAAGATTTTAATTAGTGAATAGTAGAAGTAAACAGTTTCTTAAATTCGCTATACTCATCAAATCCTCCCATAGCATGGACCTTATCTGATGTTATGATACAGGTACAGTTATATACTGCATGTGGTAGTTGTCCAGCCTTGACCCAGGTATTAGTCTCAGGGACATAGCGCTGGATGGTGGACATTGGCTTCTCACGCTTCATGTCCTTACCACCGACTGCAAGTAGAGATCCTCCAATGTTGAGTGGACAGGATTGTGTACAGTTGAGTGAAGGTAGTTTGATCCATATGTTGGAACTGTCTGATGAGGAGTGTGAAACAAGAGCCTCCAGAGATATTCTATAGACATCAGGACTACTCTGCCACAGTTTCTCACACCTTCCCCCCATGAGGTACCAGGTATCTGCTATTGTAGTAGACTTCATCATGCCCAATGGTGCTGGTGAAGATGGTCCAGTGGACCACTGCATGTTGGATATATCAAGTACCTCAATACTAGCATGTAAACAATCTCTATGGTAACCACCAGCCACCACCAGCCAATGTTTATATGAAGTAGCTGAATGCACACAGCGGGGCGTAGACATAGGAGGGAAGGGGTGTGTCCACTGGTTCCTGTCAGGCTGCCACTCTCCTAGCTCACTGCTATCAGAGTCCTCTCTGTTTCTTCCTCCCACCACAACTAGTTTGTTGTTGATGGTAGTCACAGCAAACGACCTGGTACTGTATGGAGGTAGAGTGTGCCACTGGCAGGACTGTTTGTTGTAGGCCATCACTATGTACTTATCCTCATCTCTGTCAGTCCATCCTCCTCCAATGTACACGGTATCATTTATCTCCACTGATTGGATGTATCCACTCATAGCCACTGGCATGTCAGGACCACGCCTCCAGTCTAGTTCTAGTGGGAATGTCTAAATAATAACAATTACATTATCTGTAGAAACTTTGTATAACATAACTCATGTTTATTTGCTAACAATTTGTATATAGAAAATTGTTTATGTTACTGGCACACTTTATTAAATAATAAGTCATACTGTTGTTATGGTTACCATTTACATGCCATTCACAATTTTATCACTAATTTCATAACAGCCTCCCTAAGGTAATGCTATGATACACATCTCCAAGTGAAAATATTGAAAAGATTAGCGTTGATCCTCACTTATCGACCCCAATTATTATCGACCACGCCAGCCTTAATTATCTACTGGTTAAAACTACGAAACGAACACGGATTTCCATTTGTTATTCTGCTTCAGTTTGTTTTATAGCTCTTTGTATCTTATTTTCTTCCTCTTATTTTATATATAACTAGTCAAATTGGATGGTCTTGACTCCAGTTTCTGATACTACGGATTCTATTAAACTTAGACTCCATGAGTCCTGCTAAATGTTTCTTGTACCGTCACAAAAATCCAGATGTAATTTCAAACACTCTGGCAATTTTTGGGTTGTTAAGTGCTGCTTGTTGGTTGTCTAAAGCAATTGGTAGTCAGAATGGCTTTGTAAAGGAAGCTACCACTACTCAGCGGAAGAAGCTGAGGTAAGTACTAATAAATAAACAAAAAAACTCTGGCCTTTTCTTTTGTAGCTGAGAGTTTGTTGTCCAGAGTTACTGGTGATTCAGATAGTCAAGATGGCTTAAATTTGGTACTACAATAGTTAATACTACTCAAGAAATTTCAGTAAAATAGTTATTTTGTAAATAATTTGCTATACTTAATGGTCAACTGCTATATATAGAATCCACTTTTGTTATCATTAAGTATGGAATAGAAGTTTCTTTGGATAAAGTAAACAATATAACAACATTGTAATTTACGGTAATTTAAGAAAGCATGCTCGCTCGCTATTTGTGCACAAGCACACAGGTAGTTTCTATGTATGCTTGGACGTATGTATTTTTACACCCACATTTTTGCATTCGCCTGATAATAGATTTTGTCCCAAACTCCACACAACAAAATCTTTCTGTTAGCGATTTTTTACCCTTATAATGCAAAGAAATTCATCTGTTCACCCCTTAGAATTAGGCTGTCACAAATATGATCTGAATGTTGCCGCACGGTGCAGTTAGCTAAGTCATACAAAGTTGTATGGAGTTTATTTTCTATAGTTAGTAGAGGTGGTATGTTATTTTGGTTAATGAGCTGTTTGTTATAGCTGTTCTTACGTAAAAATGAATTGCCCAATATATCAAGTCACCAAGAGAAAATGAAGTCTTGTGTTAGTATATCTAGTGAACAAGTGTGTGTGTGTGTGTGTGTGTGTGTGAGAGAGAGAGTGTGTTGTGTGTTACATCTGTTGCTTAGCTCTGAAAATTTTGAAGCAAAAATTATTAAAACCATTGGCTGTCTTTTCTTTCATTAAGATTCTTAGACTTTCTCTCAATTTCTTTTGTTAGTAAGCAATTCGTATTTAGGGTTAGGCTCTTATAAATATTGCAATAATTCTTTAGAAACGCTTGTTTTTTTAAAAAGTCTAATGAAGCTGCCATGAGTAGTTACGATGACATTGAAACTGTTTCCCATATGAAATTTTTAGTATTCGGCTTTGTTTTAGCAATTCAGTGCGAGGCTGGTTATTTAGATAGTCAAAATGATTTTTTGTATTTGTCGAATTACTTGTGTAGAATTGCTCACTCGCCAATTTTGCTGAAGCACATCACTATTACATCTTTTATAATAGCAGGTAATAATATGTATATGTATATTATGTGAATAGTGTAAAGATGTTTTATGTTGTAAAAATTGAATCTTATTTATTTGACTGCTATTTACCTGCAATATACACACAAATTATTTTATTTATTCTCACTTTATAAATACAATGAACACGGAAATGATAAGAAACTTATGGCAATAGAACAGAGGTATGAAGCATACTTCTCCAAAAAGAATCCTCTGGTTTAGCGACCATTACCCGTATCACCTTAGAAATTGAATTGTTTACCGCTTTGAATTGTTTTGCGGGTGCTGGGAGCTCCATTTCTATTCGAGTTAGTGGCGGTGGTAAGTTAATGCACTATTTGTCACAGTTATAGCACTCAATTCATTGTCCACTAGACGAACCACGAAGGTAAGTCTTGCGTAGGTATGTTCAGTTGTGTGGAAGTATTGTGCGTTACAACTACTACTAGTGGTGTGCTTGAGCACAAATGGCGAGCGAGCCTTAAACTACACTATTGTTAAGGGTGCCCGCACATAGCAACGCGCACCGCCTGTAGATCCGGACATTAATTTATTCCCCACCAATACCCCACCATTCGATAATACGCGAGCAGAAACAATCGCGCATTAGTAGCAGAAGTATACTTTGCGAAGTTGTGGTGTTTTAGTTTAGCTTCTTGTTGTCTTTTATTCGTTTACAGCAACTATCCATACGTCGTCTGAGCTCACGCAGCAAGTTGCACCAGGCTGCCTCTCCACCAGTAGCCGTTCTCTGGACTATGCGCTCCTGAACTCAAGTGGATGGATCCACCAGGCTCGATTTCTGCGGAGCGAAGACTTCCCAAGCTGCGCAAATCTAATACCTTCACCTTTGGCTATCTCCAATAAACTGCTCTCTCTTCGGACTCTCTTGTTATTGTTGTATTGATGTTTGTTTACTCTTGATATAGGCGGGCTCTTTTTAGAACCAATACAAACTAATTGAAAAAAAATTGCTCGCGTACTCGCATTACGAGATATGGGGGTGGGGCTATTTCTTAAGAATTGCGAGTGGAATTAAAGTTCCAAATTTTGGGTCAGTTTTTCTTGGAATCTAATAATGAGAACGACACAAAAATTTTATACACGGGTAAACCAAAAAAAAATGAACTGCACTACAGCGAGAATTTTTCAATATCTTATAAATAGAAAAAAATGCGAATATATCATAAAGTAATATTGAAATGGATAAGAACTCGCTGTCTTGCAGTAGAGTATCGGCTCGGCTAGTAGTGCACCAAATTGCGGAGCTCCAACTTACCGCACCGCTCCAAAAAAGTGCCCCAAAGTTTTATAACCAGGCCCCGATATTTCCTCCAGATTCGCTCTAAAATTAGTGAGCGGCTCCTTCGGCAGGTACTTTGTCCTTGTGTAGTGGTGGAGAAGCCCCTGTAAGTATACAATAGTAGTAATCGTGCATAGCAACCATCAACAAAAAATTGCGTAGGCGGTGTGCGGGCACCCTTAAATGATTGATTTTAACAACTAACACTCAAGCTACTAAAATAAAGTTGAGTTTTTAAATTAAGTTAATGGGGTAAAGGGGTTTCAATTCCATAGTAACTGCTCCCCGCAACTGTTTGAATTGAAAAAGAAGCAACAAAATCAAGTCACGTTATTTAAAATTTTCTTGTGATATCTAATAGTAGTTGGAACGCCAATTTGACACACAACTGAACATACCTACGCAAGAATTACCTCGTTAGTTGTCTAGTGGACAATGAATTTTCAAGTAGTAAATGCTGTGGAGTAGGGCTTATATAACTGGACAAATAGCGTATTAACTTACCACCGGCCACTAACTCGAATAGAAATGGGCTCCCATAAGTTTTTTGAGTTTAACTGCACCGCCAAACAATTCCAAAGCGGTAAACAATTCAATTCTAGGTGATACGGGTAATGGTCGCTAAACCAGAGGATTCTGTTAGTTGAAAGTTTGGGACGGGGCGAACCGCGAGCGAAACACAAAAAATACGGGAGGGCAAGTACAAAAATGACATACATACGTCCAAACTATATTAAATAAATAACAAACATCCCCGATTTTCGATTGTGGTTACACGTAAGGTCCCGTCGCTACGCTCGCTCGCCAAATTAAGAATATCAAAAGAAAACTTTTAAATACCCAACATGACTTGATTTTGTTGCTTCTTTTTCCAATTCAACAGTTGAGGGGAGTGGTACTATGGCATTGAATCCCTTTACCGTATATGCTATTTAGCAACTCAACTTTATTGGCGAGCGAGCGTAGCGAGCGAGAGGCGAGAACTTACAGGGTTAAAAATGAAAAAAAATCGGGATGTTTATTTATTTATTTGTATATATGTTTGGACGTACGTATGTCATTTTGTACTTTGACCCTCGCGTTTTTGTGTTAGTTATTTGTTCGACCCCGTCCCAAATTGCACTAAACAGAATCCTCTGTTTATCGATCAGTACCCGTATCTCCCTAGAAATTGAATTGTTTACCGTTTTGAATTCTTTTGCGGGTGCAGTTAATACTTGAAAACTTAAGGGACTTCCATTTCTATTCGAGTTAGTGGCGGTGGAAGTCAATGCGCTCTTTGTCATGGTTATAAGCCGTGCGCACAGTATTACCTGAAAATACATTGTCCACTAGACTACTGCCAAGGTAAGTCTGTGTAGGTGCATGTCCAGCTGTGTCAAAGCATTGTGTGTTACAACCACTACTTAGCTAAAGAATATCACAAAGAAAACTTTTAAATAACGTGTATTGTTTTGTTGTTGTTTTTTTTTTCCTTCAATTCAAGCAGTTGCAGAGAGTTGTTACTATGGCACTGAAATCCCTTTACCCTGTATGCTAAATTTAAAAACTGGACCTTATTTTCAGTAGCTTCAGTGTTAGAAGTCATAAAAATAGTATAGTCTTTAGGCTCGCTCGCCATTTGTGCTCAAGCACACCACTAAGTTATTTTTATTTATTTGTATATATGTAGGGACGTATGTATGTTCATTTTGTACTTTGACCCTCGCATTTTTGTGTAGTTATGTGGTCGACCCCGTCCCAAATTGCACTAAACAGAATCCTCTGGTTTATCGGTCAGTACCCGTATCACCCTAGAAATTGAATTGTTTACCGTTTTGAATTCTTTTGCGGGTGCAGTTCAAACTTGAAAACTTAAGGGACTTCCATTTCTATTCGAGTTAGTGGCGGTGGTAAGTCAATGCGCTCTTTGTCATGGTTATAAGCGGTGCGCAACAGTATTTACTTGAAAATACATTGTCCACTAGACTACTGCGAAGGTAAGTCTGTGTAGGTGCATGTCCAGTTGTGTCAAAGCATTGTGTGTTACAACCACTACTTAGCTAAAGAATATCACAAAGAAAACTTTTAAATAACGTGTATTGTTTTGTTTTTTTTGTTTTCCTTCCAAGCAGTTGCAGAGAGTTGTTACTATGGCACTGAAATCCCTTTACCTTGTATGCTAAATTTAAAAACTGGACCTTATTTTCAGTAGCTTCAGTGTTAGAAGTCAAAATCATCCATATAAAAATAGTATAGTCTTTAGGCTCGCTCGCCATTTGTGCTCAAGCACATCACTAGTTTTAGTAGTTTGAGTAACAACAGTGTAGTTTAAAGCTCGCTCGCCATTTGTGCTCAAGAGTTTAGATATATGTTTGGACGTATGTATGTCATTTTGTACTTTGACCCTCCGTATTTTTGTGTTCACTCGGCGTTCGACCCCGTCCCAAACTTAACTAAACAGAATCCTCTGGTTTAGTGACAATTACCGTATCACCTTAGAAATTGAATTGTTTACCGCTTTGAATTGTTTTGCGGGTAGGGCTTATATAACTGTGACAAGTAGCGTATTAACTTACTACCGCCACCAACTCAAATAGAAATGGAGCTCCCATAAGTTTTTGCGTTTTAACTGCACTCAACAGCATTTACTTGACAATTCATTGTCCATTAGACGAACCACAAGGTAAGTCTTGCGTAGGTATGTTCAGTTGTGTGAAAGTAGTGTGCGTTACAACTACTATTAAGAATATCACAAAGAAAATTTTAAATAACGTGACTTGATTTTGTTGCTTCTCTTTCAATTCAAACAGTTGCGGGGAGCAGTTACTAGGGAATTGAAACCCCTTTACCCCATTAACTTAATTAAAAAAACTCAACTTTATTTTAGTAGCTTGAGTGTTTGTTGTTAAAATCAATCATTTAACAATCGTGTAGTTTAAGGCTCGCTCGCCATTTGTGCTCAAGCACACCACTAGTATAGCTTTGATTACGCGGTAATCATGGTTCCGGTGATTTTAGCGCGCTGAAATTACTGTCGACATGGATGTAACTGCAGCGGTGGGAGGGAGTTATAGCTAGGTGGGTAATACTCTTACTTCCCTGCATCCTATGGGAGGGAGTTATAGCTAGGTGGGTAGTACTCTTACTTCCCTACATCCTATGGGAGGGAGCTATAGCTAGGTGGGTAGTACTCTTACTTCCCTGCAGGCGGAGAGTGCTCGAGTATTCGGACTTACACTGAAGGAGAAACAGTTGGAAGCAATCGGGATACAATACCAACAGGCTATGGAACGTCCGTTGCAAGACGTTTCTGGCATAAGGAGCAATTCATTCCTACAGTTCGGCTGCTAATTTCAGTCCGGCCGGATCGTATTTGGCGGGGGACCAAATTTCGCGTGACAGTGCCCGCAATCACATTAAAATCGCCAGTGCAGCATTCGTGTCCTACTTTGTGCAGATCTAACAAGAGGAGGCAGTCACTATACTGTGCAAAGATCACAGATTAACCTTATGTGATATAATTTCATGGGAAGAGACAAAATCTCAACAGATGAATTTACTCCCTCATGCACACGGTATTTTTTAAACAATACAGAGTTTTTAAATGTTTGACACAAGAAATCAGACCCAGAAACGCTTGCTTAACGTGCAAGTGCTCTGTGAGCTACAACAACAACTAATGTTAAGCAAGCAGTCCTGGGTTTAACTCCCTGAGACAGCCAAAGTTTTGAAATTCTTTACTGTTTAAAAATAAGACTGTGAAAAGGGAGAATACATCAAATGAGTAAAAACAATACTGGGAAAGAAATTGAAAGTTCTAACTATTTCATGAAAATTGTTGATTGGCTTGCATGTACATCGTTGTATATTGTGTTTACCTGCATAATATTAAATTTTGTCATGATCAAAAAATTTAGATGAAGAATGACTATTTCATTTTTGACTTGAGCATTGCTATAGATAATACATATATATGTATCAATGCATAAGTCTATTATATATTCAAAATATTACATAAGAACTCACAGTACTTGATTATTTTAAATTCACAGATTATTATGTAATAGTCGGATTAAATTATTGGCATGCTTGCATTCTGTAAACTGAAGCAATCCAAACTTTTAGCATACTAAGGGAATAATTGGCCATTCACATTCTGCTCTTTTTTCTATTTGAGGAATCACTAGGGGTAAGTGTTAAAATCTAGTGTTGTTAAATAGTTTGTGTGGCAAGTTGAATTGAAATTACCTGAAACTCAGATAAATTCTTTCATGTGATTCTTATCATGATGTGTGATTATCAAAGATTTAGGGTGAAAATGGTAGTAATATTGTATTATGTCGGAGCAAGTATGCACGACAGAGATTTTTGACACCAAGTGGGGAAAAGCATGTGTTAATGTGCTTTCCCTTCCCCCTTTCCTAAAATGACTATGATTATAATTACTTGCTTGTGCAGATTATTGCTAAATTTTCTTCAAAAATGTAATTTTCAATCCCAAACTTTATAACTAATATTCCATTTGATTTAATAAAACATATTAGCCACAGTTCGGAGATGAAATATCTTCTGACAGATTTATATCCTCATGTTCAATTTCATATTGTGGCATGTTATAAGCACTTTTTGCCCCTTGTGGTCACTATACAGCAATCTGTGCATGCAATTGGTTCTATAAAATCTAGCTTCTATTCCTGAACAACAAGCACAAAATAGTCTGTATCTCGTCTCCGTTCATATATCGTGCATATTATATTAAGTTTTTTTTTTTTAATCTTGGCGAATAAAATAAACAAATTAATATTTTGTTTGTTTGTCTGTTTAGTGAGGAGAGATATCTAGGCATGTGGAATGAGGACAGATATCATGGTGCTCATCGCCAGTAACAAGTACAACTTCTCTGGAGACTTCGTGAACGGAGAGAGAACTGTGAGCTCAGAGGCTGATATGTATATTGTGTGTGTATGTGTGTTTTATGAAATAATTCAACAGCTACTGGTATAATTTGTATATGTGTAAGATTGTGTGTTAATGTGTGTGTGCATTTTAGTGTGTATGTATAAATGTGTATGTGTGTTTGTGTACATTAAAATTTAAATGCATGCACAGACACGTACACACACACTGTAATGTGAGTGCGAATTTGTGTGTGCATTTAACTGTATTCCTTTTCAATTAAAATTTTCCCTTTTTTGTTCCTAACTTTCTTATCAATAGCTGGCTATAATTCACTTCCTGTGACATGTACATGTGCTGTATGTATGTATGTATGTACATGAATGCCTGATGTGTAGTATAATGTGAGTGGCAGTATGAGGAAGAAGTCTAGACAAGTAGTCCAGGAATTGAAGTGGGAGTTGCTCTTCAACGCCATGGCGTCCCTCCTGGAAAAGATGGTAGGTATTCTAGCCGACAATTACGACTACCATTAGGTGTTTAATTTTTATAAAGTCAATTCTTCGCTCCACCTTATAAATAAGTTGAGAGTGCCACTTCACCTATATTGTATAATATATCCCATAAAGCATGGTAGAGTGTTTTAGTGAAAAAACATTGTATTAGTTATGGAGAGTGGGTTGCCAGAAACTAGCCAATGAGCAACAGTTATTATTAGTAATAATGCATATGCCACTAAGGCTTAGATCAGTTATATTAAAATCAATGACTAAAGAAAAAAATCAAGTAAAGTTGAAATTAAATAATCATAATCATATTGTCTAGTTGTATTGTACTATATAATAGCAGTGCAGCTGAAATTAATTAATTATAATCATACCGTCATAATTATATAAACCAGGCTACTACCTCTCACCAGCATGGTGCAGTAGTTCAGAGTCCACCACAGTGTTCTTCTCGGACAAGGATAGTGCCGTGGCTATGGACCCCATCAGCGACGATGATGGGTGTGTCTTCTCTGCCGATCTGCCCGGGGATGAGAGGTGTGAATCACACAGCAGAGAGACGCCATACCCATTGTGTCTGGCTCTCACCATGAGAGATGGAGAACTAGAGGGCAGCTGTGCTGTGTGCAAGATTGAGGAAAGCTATCCAAAAATATAGTTTTATACTCTATGGAATGACGAGTGTGCTTTGAATAATATTTAATAGTTGTCTGCCATGTAATATTCAATAGCTAAAATCCTCTAACTCTATCGAACACACCCTTACAATGTATTTGAGCACAAAGCTAATAATGCCAAGAGTGCTAGACTACTTATGATTGTGTGCACTATCTTTGAATTTAGAATATATAATCTAGACAACATCTAGTGCTGAGTTATAGTACCAGTCCTTATGTATAGCTGTTTTAGTTATTGTTGTAGTTTTTTTAATTTTTATTGTTTTGTTCTTATATTTTCCCAAGGTTTTAAGTCCATCAATCATCCCTTTGGTCTCCTGGTCAGTCATCTCTCCAAGTGTTTGTGGACAGCTATTCCGGAGTGGCTGTGCATGCTTCTCTATTGCCTCATGCAGTCAGTGAGATCTGCTCCACAACCTCAAGGGTGCACGACCTCGTCAAGTGAGGACTTAAAATTTTTTTATGCAATGTTGATGTTTTGTCAGTGGCAACTCCATTAAATTTATAATGTCATTTAGCCTCCTTTCAGTAAAAACAAAAAAAACAAGAAATAATACAAAAATATATGAAAATATCAAGATATATTATCCTGATTCCACTCAAATGCTCTTATTTATTTCTTAATAAGGCACTCATTTTATGTTTACTATTATTATCATTATTATTATTATTAATTCTACTGCTACTACTACTACCACTACCATCATAAAACCACATAGGTCTATGTTATTTTAGGTTATGCTAAGTATACAAGTTGAGATCACTGACCGTATTAATAGATATTTCTCTGACCTAATGCAAGATTGACACAGTTAAGGAAAGACTTGAAGTCATTAATAATTGCATGTCTTGAATCATTTTAGCCATGAAATATTAACAGAAAAATTTAATATAATTAGGTTGATTGTAACACTAACTAATAATATAATAATTTGATACTATGTTTGTTGTGCTGATATGGCATATTATTTATTTATTATATTCACAGAAAATACTCTCCTAATTTGATAACAAGAAATGAAAATGAGCTTCTGGGGAAGCCTAGATCTCACCTCAGCATGCTGTTGAAGAGAAGCATACACCAGCAGCGGAAGGTCTCTTACAGACCACCTGGATCTATCCCATTCTCTTACCAGCCATCTTCCCCACCCTGTTTGCCCTGTACATAGAACACTACTCCCAGCATGACTTATAAAAATAGACCACATTATGAGCATGCTGGATGACTATAGTGATGAAGATCTCAGTGGGCTGCTACAAATTAGAAGGTTGGGAAATATATATAATATTATATATATATATAATATATATTATTTTGAAGAGTTGTATGCATTTTGCTTTCATTTTTTGCTAGTTTTTATGAAGAATGGAAGAATAAAGGGTTGCCTGATTTCACATTTTCTAATTATCTTGATGGAGTTACAGAAATTCTCAAATCCTTTAGGTGAGATAAAAAATTATAGGAATTTTTTTTAAATTGAACATTAATACTTTGAAAATATCTGGTATGTCTGTATAAATTTACATAGTTTTTTTTTTTTGTTAATTTAGTGAGTACTACACCCCTTTGAATAAACTGCTGTGCTTCAAGGAAGTGGAGCAAGAACTGGAGAAGGTGAGATTAACACTATAAATTTAGCACCAATAACAGCCATTTTAATCTATACATATCTTTAAAATAAAAAAAAGGGAAGTTAATCGGTTCATACAAAATGCAGAGATCAATATTGTTGAGAACTCTAGGGGGTTCACTTGATAGCATAGTAATGGCAAGTGAGTTCTCTTGTAATGTGAATATTTGTCATACAACATGAGTCAAGAGTGTGAATTGCTTTTCCGGATCCTTTCCAGCTTTATTTAAGGATACTCATTGATGGTTCTTTTTTTGTTTATTTTTGTTTTGCATTAATTAAGAAAAGAATATACTGATGAAATTGTTTAGTATCTTTCACTCAATTATACAAATTTGCAAATCAGCTAATGATCAGGTAAGCTATATAATTTATCACTTACAATTTTTTTCTCAGCCTTCTTTTACTCATTAGATGAGTAAAAGAAGGCTGAGAAAGTAACAGTACCCCATCTATTAAATGTGTCCGGTTTTGGGAAAATCGGCCTAAACGCGGCATCTAAAGTTTTCTAATTTATTCTACCAGTAGGTTGCACGGGGCCTTTGGATGCCGTCCTCCTAATTTGGAAGCTGCAACACAAGACGTCTTCGCCCTACGCACTACAACACTTCAGTATTTTTGCTAAACTTATTATTGCTGATTTCGAAAAAAAAAGCCGCTTAAAGGTGTTGCTAAGGTCAGGGGGCGTGCCTTGTGTCCGTATACTATTACCGCGTGTCTCCGGGACACTATGGAATAAACCTGTTACAGGCAGGTTGAAAGAAGTCTAAAAGGCTTAATGCAGGGCTCCTTGAGAAACTATGATGGCGAGAATTGCGTGAGTATGGGATTATGTAGAATAGTAAGTGAATTCTACAATTTTTCCCCGCTGTTAGTGAAAAGCCCGCCAATAATTTCTTAGCAACGCTCAGTACACGAGTCCAACCGGCCAGTGTTTCTAGTCTCCTAGCGTGAGCTCTAGAGGAGCTTACAATGCGTCATAAGCTAGAGCTAACTGGTGTCTATCCATTTCTGCCATAAAAATTTTTTCGAAGAAAATCGACCCATAAGGCTTTACCCAGGGATACTGAAAAAAATTGTTTGCTCAGGCCGATTTTCCCAAAAAACCGGTCACAAATATGCAGAATTGAAGTGTTTATTTTTTTGCTGTCTGGTTGGTTGTCACACTTGAGTGGCAATGTGCTTTTAAGCAAGCGGTCCTGGGTTCAATTCCTGGTGACGACCAAATACACTTAATTTTGTAATGTTTTTAATAAAGCCTGTAAAAGAGAGATAATACATCTAATATAGTTTTATGAGTATGACAGTCATCATATATCCCAAATTAAAGTAATGGTTGGCACTTAAAACTTAAAAGAATTTTCAATGGAATAGAGTTGATTTGTATATAGCTGCTAAATATTAAAAAAAAGTCAAATTTTTATATACAATTTGTAAATTAGCTAGACGTATTGTATTTCAATCATCAGTTATTTCAAGTGAAAAAATTGATAAACTAGCTTCAAACTGAAACTATGAATGTTATGTAGCTTTGGATTCCTTGCCAGTTGTCTCAGAGTCTTCATTTGAGAGGCAATTCCTACATCTGCAGAAGTCTATCGGAGTTTGGAGAAGAAGTGATGAAGAAAGAAGAGGAGCAATTAGAGGATATTGAGTCAGCAAAATCATTCTGTTCCATTTCTAGTTCTGAAACATCGGAATTGAAAAAAGACATAACTATGAAAACCTTGGTGGAAAGTGCATCCTGCCCACACTTACTGGATGACGAAGATGTGGTTAGACGAGAGAAAATGATAAATCAGGAATCTCCAATTGGTCTATTGACTTTTATCATTGTAAGATCAAGGTATGGTGAAATCTAGTAATAGCTACCTGTATGAAAAAAGAATAGTCTTAGGTCTTCATATTAGTACCATATGAATATTATTTGTGTGTGTGATACTTTAAATCTTCATGTTAATATATATATGATGGTATTTTTGTATGTAGAATGCGCCATCTGATACTCTGAAATTCAGTTTATCCAGGACTCTGCCGGGAGTACAAGTCTACAGAGCGAGTATGGATCACTATTCAGTAAACTCAAAAACAGTTATTACCCACTGGAAGACTTCAGTTAAATTAACCCTATACCTGTATTACCACAAGCCATTGTTTTCTTCAGTACATCTCATGTCATCAAATCATCAACATTATGTTTAACATATCAATATAACTTGTCAATAATTGCATCTGTCTCGAGAAGATTATATATATTACTATAATACAGGCAATTTAAGTCTATTTATGGTTGCAGTGAAAATGTAGGCCTAATAATAATATACTTAGCTATGTTGTAAGTAGTGACAGGCTTAAACAGATGAGATTTGTTGCGGGTCTGTATCTCCCACCATTTTCCCTCACAGTAGCTTGCTCTCTAATAGGTGCACAGTGTTTAATGCATAAATATTCATAAGATTATGAGATTCCACATGAAGTATATTATTTTGCACACATTACTGACACATTCTTGCTTGTATTCTGGTTCTGTGGTAGCCAAGTTAAGCCTGAGAGTGAAGTATCTAGCCCCATCACTCTGACAATATAATATGTGGTTTATTCCACACTTGATATCTTTACTACTGTACTGTAGTTAGTACTAGAGGAAGGGTAACTCACAGGTAAAGTTGGTTGCAGGGGCTACTCACATCCCCAGCCTACATTTTAGCAGCAGCTCTAAACCTCATGTTGAGCAGGGTACACCAGAGGAAGGTAGCTGTAAAAACTGAGAAAATTGAAAAGTTTGGCTGGTTGCTATAACTACAAGGGTAATGAGCTTGGGCAGTACAGCGTGAAATAACAACAAATATCATGATTTATTTCATGGGTCACTACCTAAAGATATCATTGTGAAGACATCTAGGGGGGAATATATATAATGTATTATTGATATATATTTTACACTAGATATCTTCACAATGACATGTTTAGGTTCACGACCCTTGGACTATGCTAAGCAAGCTCATTACCCTAGTAGTTATAGCAATGGGGCCAAACTAGCCACTTATACAGATTTTATAGCTCCTTCCTCAGCTGTAGCCTACTCAACCAGATTGCTATAAAATGCTGGAGATTGACTCTAAATACTTGAGATAAGTACAAATTAATGAAATTTTTTTATAATGTATACAAGTTTGAACTAAGCAAAAAAATTAGTTTTTGTGCAAAGAATTATAAGTCATTGTAGCTTTTTTAGCAGTCTCTAAAATCTCCACAGGAGGATAAAAGCTATGACATTAGCACACTTGATGGTTAAAATACTTGACTGAGTGCCATCTAATTTTAGGCTAGGTCGAAATTTAGTTTTGTTCTTGGTAATCATACTGAAGAGTCTCTCTTCTTCGGCATTTGAATGTGGCAATGGTAGCACCAATAAAGTTACTTTAGACAATTTCTCAAACATCAAAGAATTATCTGGATTTCTCATTTGAGACAAGTGTGTCCACGCAATAACATTCTGTAACGCTGAGTACTGTCATCGTCAACAACCAATGCAGCCTGCCATACAGCCTCCTCAACATGTGTGTCTCCAGTTATTGATATTGAAGAAATTCATCTTCTAATGAATTCATATCAGAGACTGAGGTCAACTGGAGCATGGAAGAGTACCTATAATCATACAGATATAATAAAGTAGACAACTAACACCTAAAACAGACATTTGTATTTTCGTTCGTTATATGCACCTTGAAACAAAATAGAGAGCTTGTGTGAATGTTGAGTTTAGTCTATTGTTGAAATCAACAAACTGAGCATTACGAAGAACTTCATCAGAAATGGAGAGGTTTTTTAATGCATAGCTTGAAGCTGTGGAGTAAAAACCTCTTATGGCTTCATAAAATATTTGTACTTCTTGATTGCTGAGGTCTCCTTCATTATGAAGCTTGACTAGTTTTTATCTGGTTAAGAGACCCACTGACAATTTGTCATCTGTAAAATTATACACTATGTCAAAAAAAAAGATGTGACGATAAGAAAAATGCATATAACTACCTGATAATTGATTACCCAGTGAGTAGTCTACTGAAGCAACCGATACGGCATTTTTTATTATAGAAGGTATCACAAATCTTCCAAATAATTTGCGTAAGAATGATTCAATTTGTTGTAAGAGCACTGGAAGCAGAATCTTCTCTTTGAAGAAACTTGTTAAATGAAACAAACACTTGTAGAGAGCGGACTGAAGAAATAGCAGGTAAACTTCAGTGACTTTACTAGTATACACACGTGCAAGACGACCTTCCCTCCCTGTTGATAGTTCTGGTACTACAAAAAAAAAATTCATCTAAGTTAATATTAGCTAGTCCAAGCAGTTTCATCTCAAACTTATACTCTGAGATAAAATATGACACTAATCCAGGGTATTGCGTCAAAACTCTTGAAAAACTGCACTCTCCTAACTCAGCCACCTTGTATTAATGTGTCTCAAAATCTGTCTGAACTCCACATTACAAAAGCTGTAGTAGTCAGATAAGTCATTTTTCTTTTTTGTGCTTTTGTTAAAATAATAATACGTATGAATCATCATAATATCTTCCACATCAAAGGTCTGTAATTAGGAGTTAGTAGATACTAACCATATATGTTACTTAAAACATTAACTTTGATTAAAAACTAGGAAAATTACTACCTTACTAAAACTTTCAGTAGCCTACATACTTGTGTTATGTAATATGTGGCAGGGACAAACCATAATAAAGTGGCAGAATTCTTCTCGATAACTGGAGTATATATGGAATTATTCTTGCCCAAATTCACAGATGCGTTGTCAACCAACATACCTGCACAGTTAATCCATGAAATACTACTTTCTTGTAATACGCTGTCCATTTTGTTTAATATAACAGAGGCAGTGGCTGACTCTTTTCCTAAAAAATAATAACTTAGAAATGCCAAAAGATTTGAGTAACAGCAACAAATTTTACATTGCTATGTAATAGTTTGTTTGTTTGTTTTTACCTGTAGTGACGGTGCACATGTCCAGAAATCTAGTAACAATCTTTCCAACACCAGGTTCATAAATTCTAACAGTAATTAGATTAATTTTTTCAATTCCTGAGTCATTGGAACCATCAACTGCCAGGGAATAAGGATGGGTTTTCATAGCTTCAATTAGAGCAGACTTAAAATGAGGTGCCAATGCTCCATTAATAATACAAGTAGTCTTTGTACTGGCAGAAGCATATTATGATTTGGCAATTTTACTGTCAGGAAAGGCACTTCTAAGAAGAGGACTTAAATGGTCGCTAAATGCTATTGGTATATTATGTTGTACAAGACCATTGGCAATCTAAACTTCAGCCTTAGTGACCTGCATATAACCATCATCAACACACATACACACTTATTGCTTAAATACAGATTGAATGACAAGTACCAATTGTGTCTAGCAGAAACTTCTTCTCTGGGCAGTGAAAAAGATCCAATATTTTTTAGACCTTTAGCATTCTTCTGGTGTAAAACTGAAGAAATATGCCGAGAAACAGCCCTCTCCCCCATATGTTTACAAGAAATAACCTTTAGGCACGCTGTGCACTGACAACTAAAGATATCATTCTTGACCAGCTTAATATGGCCACCGTTTTGTCCAAGAAGATTGAAACTTTTTTTTATAATAGAAAATGTTGTCATAACAATAGCTATAGTTAACGTAGCTAAATTATAAAATCACTGAATACCAATAAAAGCAGTTTTTTTAGTAAAATGTTGTTTTGGTTGAATATTTACATTTTGGTTTTAGTTATAGTTTTTTTGACAAAAAAATATTTCAAGATTAATTTTAGTTTTAGTTTTTTACTAACAAAACCTACAATTTTAGTTTTAGTTTTGGTTTTTAAAATGTACTAATTTCAATTCTAGTTTTAGTTTTAGTTTTTCAAATTTACTAACTTTCATTTCAGTTTTAGTTTGGTGTTTTGTTAAGGGAGGGGCTAGATAGTAGATGAGCAACTGCAGACTGCTGTCCAACAGATTGCCTTAGCCAAACAATAATTACTCAGGTGCTATGGAGAAATGATTGGGTAAATGGTTTTGCTTCCTGTGACTACCACTGGTCATTTGTCTTCTTTCAGTGATGCCACTGAAAATGGTTAGCTATATTTTATAGTTTTGATAAAAAAAGTTTTAGTTATTACTGATCAGCTGATGACTTTTAGTTTTAGTTACCATCATCCTATGTGAAATTTAGTTCTGGTTAGTTAACTAAAATGTTTTAGGTGTAACTAAAATTAATTTTAGTTTTAGCTTTAGTTAACCAAAACAACACTACTTTTTAGTTAATGGCTAGCTAATAATACTTGTGGAAGTAATAAATGTTAACCTACTTAGTAAAGTACTTGTACGCCCTACCAAACTTAAGCTCTGCTTTTGAAGAAGAAGCCATACTACTACTGCTGACCGTCAGGGCAGAAAACCCTTTACCAGGTAGCACTCATTTTACCTGAACATCAATAATTGAATGCCCTCCCCAGCACTTAAATCGCTATTTTATTGGCTGTGACAGTACTGTATATCTGAATGCTACCATTGCAGCATTTACTGCCACTGTCAATTTGCGTGAGAGTTAGCGTGTTTGCTTGTGAGCTTGATACCAAGGCTCAATGGGTGGTGAAATTCACTCAAAATAGCAAAATGGCAAAATATGTGAGGGTTGAGAGGTCTGCATAACACTATCACAAGTGTAATAAGTGGTTTATTCCAAGATAGAAATCTTCACTACAGTAGTTAGGATGACTCACAGACTAAAGTTGATTGTAGGGTCTACCCACATCCCCAGCTGATATTTTAGCAGCTGATAACCCAGTTTAGCAGTGTACACCAGAGGAAGATAGCTGTAAAAACTTAGAAAATTGAGAAGTTTGGCCAGTTGCTATAACTACAAGGGTAATGAGCTTGCACAGAACAGAGTGAAATAACAGAGTGAAATAACAGAGGGAAATAATGGAGTGAAATATCTTGAGATATTTCACTTGTCACATACCATTGTGAAGATATCTAGGGTGGAATATATATATATATATATATATATATATGTGTTGTATAATTGACTGCATGTATATACTAAGTCTAGCTCAGTAATAAATATCCTTGTTCCAATGCATTATACTGAAGATCCATCAAAACAATTTAGCATTTATGTATAGGGTCGCAACTGCTACAAACAGAAAGCTTGTAAGGAGGTATATTAGAGAGAGAGAGCATGGAGTCCCAGCTGGAATTAGGTAAACAATAAATGTAGTAAACATCTGAACAAATCATTTATTTGTTTTAATTTGTAAGCTCTGTTGCTGGACATGTGCATAATAATAGTATAGCACGACTAAGTAAATTGAACAAGTCCATTCAAAGTAACTCCAAGTAAAAGCTGTACATTGTTGGGTGAATAGGTCATCTTGCTAGCTACTAGCTCAATCCTCTCTTGTTATAGCTACTAGGTCAAATTTCAACCATAATTCTATCATAATTATTTTGATTTTTTATATTAATGAAAAAAAAAACAGTAACTATGTAAACTACTTTTAATTATAATAGCTAACTTATACAAAACAATTTCATAAAAACAAAGATATTAATTAGTGAATAGTAGAAGTAAACAATTTCTTAAGTCTGCTATTCCCATCAGATCCTCCTATAACATGGACTTTGTCTGATGTCATGATACAGGTACAGTTACGTACTGCATGTGGTAGTTGTCCAGCCTGAACCCATGTATTAGTCTCAGGGACATAGCACTGGATGGTGGACATTGGCTTCCCACTCTTCCCACCGACTGCCAGTAGAGATCCTCCAATGTTGAGTGGACAGGATTGTGTACGGTAGAGTGAAGGTAGTTTGTTCCATTTATGTTGGAACTGTCTGATGAGGAGTGTGAAACAAGAGCCTCCAGAGATACAGAATAGACATCAGGACTACTTTGCCACAGTTTCTCACACTCTCCCCCCATGAGGTACCAGGTATCTGCTATTGTAGTAGACTTCATCATTCTCCATGGTGTTGGTGTAGATTGTCCAGTGGACCACTGCATGTTGGATACATCAAGTACCTCAACACTAGTTTGTAAACAAGCTCCATGGTAACCACCAGCCACCACCAGCCAATGTTTATATGAAGTAGCTGAAGGCCAACAGCGAGGTGTAAACATAGGAGGGTAGGGGTGTGTCCACTGGTTGCTGTCAGGCTGCCACTCTCCTAGCTCACTGCTATCTGAGCCATCTCTATTTCTTCCTCCCACCACAACTAGTTTGTTGTTGATGGTAGTCATAGCAAAGAACCTGGTACTGTATGGAGGTAGAGTGTGCCACTGGCAGGACAGTGTATTGTAGGCCATCACTATGTACTTATCCTCATTTTTTTCAGTGAATCCTCCTCCAACATACACTCTATCATTTATCTCTACTGATTGGATGTATGCACTCATAGCCACTGGCATGTCATGACCATGCCCCCAGTCTAGTTCTAGTGGGAATGTCTAAATAATATACAAATACATTATCTGTAGTAAATATATTAGTATAACATTTATTTGCTAACAATTTAAAAATATTGTTTATTTTACTGGCACACTTCATTAAATAATAAAAGTCATAGTATTGCTATGGTTACTGTTTACATGCCATTGACAATTGGAATACTAATTACTTAATAGCCTCCCTAATGCACTTCTCCCAATATTTACATAGGCAAGTGAAAAAAGTGGAAAAGATCAGTTTGTTTTGCAGATCTTCATTCCTTGTTTTCCTCCTCCTTTTTTGAATATCAAGTATAACTTGGATGGTCTTGACTGAAGTTTCTGATACTACAGCATTATTTAAACCTACACTCGAATTCCTGTGAAAATTTTCTTTCACAGTCACAAATAGTCAGATGTAATTTCAAACATGCTGCCAATTTTTAGGTTGCTAAGTGACGCTTGTTGGTTGTCAAGAGCCATTGGTAGTCTGAATGGCTTAGTAAAAGGTAGCTACCACTACTTGGGGGAAGCTGAGATAAGTGCAAATTAAAACAAAACTCTGGCTTTTTCTTACGTAGCTGAGAGCTTGTTGTGAAGAGTTACTGGTGATTGAGATAGTCCAAATGGCTTAAATTTAATACTACTACTCAAGAAACTTCATGGTAAAATAGTAATTTTGTAAATAATTTGCTATACTTAATGGTCAACTGCTATATATATAATCCACTTTAGTTATCATTAAGTATGGAATAGAAGTTTCTTTGGATAAAGTAAACAATATAACAACATTGTAATTACGGTAATTTAAGAAGGCATGCTAGCTCGCTATTTGTGCACAAGCACACCACTAGTTTATCTTTTATTTTGACCCTCACATTTTAGCGTTCGCTTGGTAATTGATCCCGTAACAAACTTTACAAAACAGAATCTTTCCTGTTAGTGATTTTTTTACCCTTATAAATCAAAGAAATTTATTTATTTACTCCTTAGAATTAGGCTGTCTCCAATATGATCTGAATGATGCCGCAAAGAAGTTATACTGGAGTTAATTTTCTATAGTTAGTAGAGGTGGTATGTTATTTTGGTTAATGAGCTGTTTGTCATAGCTGTTCTTACGTGAAAATCAATTGCCCAATCTGTCAAGTCACCAAGAGAAAATGAAGCCTTGTGTTGGTATATCTAGTGAACAAGAGTGTGTGTGTGTGTGTGTGAGTGTTGTGTGTTACATCTGTTGCTTAGCTAAGAAAATTTTGAAGCTAACAATAAATAATAGTTATTGGCTGCCTTTTCTTTCATTAAGATGCTTAGACTTCCTCCAATTTCCTTTGTTAGTAAGCAAATCTTATTTAGGGTTTTAGGCTCTAAACAGTGTGGTAATTCCTTAGAAATGCTTGTTGTTGTTTTTTAAGTCCTAAGAAGTTGCCATGAGTAACTAATATGACATTAAAACTGTTTCCCATACGAAATTTAAAAAATCCAGCCTTGTTTTAGCAATTCAGTGCTATTGGCCAGGAGGACGGTTAATTGGATAGAATTTTGTTTTTAATTTTTAGAATGACTATTGTCTAAAATAGCTCGTTTGCCATTTTTGCTGTAAGCTTATTTCTTTAACTGCTATTTACCTGCTAAATACACACATTTTGTTTATTCTCACTATATAAAATACAATGAAGACTGAAATGATAGTTGGAACAAACAAGAAGCCTAGCATTAGAAAAGAGGTATGAAGCATACTTCTCCATAAAAAATAGAATTTAGAATTAATACTGACAATCCTATTGTGTCATTTTTATAGTTAAGTTTTATACCTAGACTCTATTGATATAACCTGCATACACAGGGGGGCTCCACAGGGGTGGCAAAGGGGTAATCGCCCCCTGAACTTCCAAAAAGGGGGGGCATTGCCCCCCCAACTTTCATTATCATGTCATGTTCACCATTACATACTCACACATCATTGGATTATTTATTCAAAACTATTCTTAGATATGTAAAATGTGTGATTTCCTTGATAATACCTCATAATGCAATCTCAGCATGTGATCAATTTACATGAAATAGCAATAGAGTTTATTCATGCCAAGGAAGAGAGACTAAAATATTTTGGAAACTTTCATACTCAGTAACTTAGTAATTATTGTTCACCATTATTGTTTTGAATTTTCAGTCATTAATAATATATTATAGCTAGTGAGTGCAGTCAAATGGAGGGTGTGGCTAAATAGAACTTTTTTGCCCCCCCCCAACTTCAGGTACCTTCCTTCCCCCGTGATATACATTTTACCATTAAATTAATTAGATTTGGGACAAGTAGTTTTGGTAAAATATAAGAAAACACTGTTTATAAGAATGCATAGTACTTACTAATGATTTCTTTAATTGAAAAATACTGGAATTTCTTGACGTATGCGCGTATGCATACACGCGCATACGTCAAAAAATTTGCCCGCGCTTCTAATTACGTAAGTTAGGTAAAGCGTTCACAGTTCCAGTATTTTTCAATTAACGAGCGCGGAGAATCCTGCTGCACTGCCTTACGCAACTTTGTTTCATCCAAAAAGTTTATAGCTACTCTCTTCTTGAAACAATTGTGAAGTCTTTGTCAAGCTGCGCTTCTTTGCCACTGCTTTCGAAGTTTATTCAGGTAATTCTGTTATTGTTAACTCTTCATGCCTAATCATTGCTATTATTTAGCGATTTCCATCACAAATCATCTTTACCTACTTTTCCAAATTTGATAATTAAATGTCATGATGAAAATTCTCAATTTCTTAGTTTTCTGGAGCTGTAGTAAAATGTCTGGTTTACTTCACACTGCAACATTCTATTTGTTTTTTAATAATGTGGCGGGTAAGTTACCTTTTCAAAAATGTATGGGAAATATTGCTGTTCAATTGAAATCGCACAGGGAAAGTGAAATAGCGCGTAACTAATTGAAATACCTCGGTAACTAAGTGGAAACTAAGTGAAATACCTCGGTAGCTAAGAACAATAGTACGGGTAAGTGCGCACGCGTGCAGTGTTAACCTTGGAAACGTACAGTTCGAGTAGTTTTTAGTTGGAAACAATGTCTTTCTTTACCACAGAACCTCTACCCATATTAGACGGAATGTGTTACAACAGATTAGGAGTAGCCGCGCGTACGTCAAAAAATTTGCCCGCGCTTCTAATTACGTAAGTTAGGTAAAGCGTTCACAGTTCCAGTATTTTTCAATTAACGAGCGCGGAGAATCCTGCTGCACTGCCTTGCGCAACTTTGTTTCATCCAAAAAGTTTATAGCTACTCTCTTCTTGAAACAATTGTGAAGTCTTTGTCAAGCTGCGCTTCTTTGCCACTGCTTTCGAAGTTTATTCAGGTAATTCTGTTATTGTTAACTTTTCATGCCTAATCATTTCTATTATTTAGCAATTTCCTTCACAAATCATCTTTACCTATAGTTTAAATTTCAGCGAGCGAGCGAAGCCTGCGAAGCTGACTCTCAGTCGTGTTCAGTATTATATAGTAGGTAGGTAAAGTGTTCACAGTTCCAGTATTTTTCAATTAACGAGCACGGAGAATCCTGCTGCACTGCCTTACGCAACTTTGTTTTAACCAAAAAGTTTATAGCTACTCTCTTCTTGAAACAATTGTGAAGTCTTTGTCAAGCTGCGCTTCTTTGCCACTGCTTTCTAAGTTTATTCAGGTAATTCTGTTATTGTTAACTCTTCATGCCTAATCATTGCTATTATTTAGCGATTTACATCACAAATCATCTTTACCTATATTCATATGTGACCGGTTTTAGGAAAATCGGCCTAAACGCGGCATCTAAAGTTTTCTAATTTATTGTACCAGTAGGCTGCACGGGGCCTTGGGATGCCGTCCTCCTAATTTGGAAACTGTAGCACAAGCCGTCTTCGCCCTACGCACTACAACACTTCAGTATTTTTGCTAAACTTATTATTGCTGATTTCGAAAAACGCCGGGTAAAGGCGTTGCTAAGGTAAGGGGGCGTGCCTTGTGTCCGTATACCATTACTGCATATCTCCGGGACACTATGGAATAAACCTGTTACAGGCAGGTTGAAAGAAGTCTAAAAGGCTTAATGCAGGGCACCTTAAGAAACTATGATGACGAGAATTGCGTGAGTACGTGAATTATGTAGAATAGTAAGTGAATTAGTTAGCTACATTTTTTTCCCGGCTGTTAGTGAAAAGCCCGCCAATAATTTCTTAGCAACTCTCCGTACACGAGTCCAACCCGCTAGTGTTTCTAGCTTCCTAGTGTGAGTTCTAGAGCACGCCAGAGCTTACAACTGCGTCATAAGCTAGAGCTAACTGGTGTCTATCCATTTCTGCCATAAAAAATTTTTTGAAAAAAAATCGACCCATAAGGCTTTACCCGGGGATACTGAAAAAAATTGTTTGCCGCGTTTAGGCCGATTTTCCCAAAACCGGTCACATATATTTACTCGCTCGCCATGCGTTTGCGCTATTCGAGCGCACCACTAGTATTCTGTACAAAGAGTCTATTCGCTCGCCATGCATTTGCGCTATTGGAGCGCACCACTAGTAAACAATAGTCTCGCGTTGGGAACCCTTTACCTCTTTAAATAACAGAAGTACATGGTCGGCAACGCGTGACTAGAGAGGTCACTCAAATTGGAAACGTGACGTATCTTGGCTGCATTTCGAGTTACTGACCTTTGGATAATCGGCAAGCGAGCGTAGCTAGCGAGACACTTACAGGGGTAACACAATTGAAAATCGAGTATGTTTGTTTACATGTTTGGACGTACGTCTGTAATTTTGTACTTTGACCCTCGCCTTTTTGTGTTAGTTATGTGGTAGACCCCATCCCAAATTGCTCTAAACAGAATCCTCTGGTTTAGCGATCAGTACCGTATCACTCTAGAAATGAATTGTTTACTGTTTTGAATTATTTTCACTGCTTGAAGGTGCTTGTTTTACTAAATTGAGGAAGGTCATCAAGCCAGTCTACTTCAGATATTCGTGTCCTACTTTGTGGCAGTTACTGTAATACTGCGTACAAACGGGTGATATTTTTTTTATAGCAAGAGGTATCAATATAATGCTTGGTATACATGGGAAACTTCTCCTAATTACATACATGTAAAAACTGAAAAACTATAACTCAACTGAGCAATGTGGTTGTCAACCATTTGGTGATGACTTTCTGTGCATTGACTGAACTGCCACAAAGTAGGACACGAATATCTAGCCGCACCGGCGATTTTAATGTGATTGTGGGCACATCCTTATATATTTAAGAATAATTATCATTAATCGCAAAATATGTAATATTAACACATAATGAGACATAACTATGAAGTCAAACTCCACAGGCCACTTTTCATCCACATGTGGAAGAAGGACAGATATCATGGTGCAGGCATCCTCATCGCCAGTAACAAGTACCACTTCTCTGGAGATTTCGTGAACAGAGAGAGAACTGTGAGCTCAGAGGCATATATATACATGTATATTGTGTGTGTATGTGTGTTTTATGAAATATTTCAACAGCTACTGGTATAGTTGGTATATGTGTTAGATTGTGTGTGCGTGTGCATGTTAGTGTGTACATATAAATGTGTATGTATGTATGTGTACATTAAAAGTTAAATCCATGCACAGACACGTACTCACACACAATAATGTGTGTGTGAGTTTGTGTGCGCATTAAATTTGAAGATGAAAATGAGCTCCTGGGGAAACCCAGATCTCACCTCAGCATGCTGTTGAAGAGAAGCATATACCAGCTGCGGAAGGTCACTTACAGACCACCTGAGAATGTGGATTTTTCCTGGCTCTATTCCATTCTCTTGCCAGCCATCTTCCCCACCCTGTTTGCCCTGTACATAGAACACTACTCTCAGCATGACTTAAAGATAGATCATGTTATGAGCATGCTGGATGACTATAGTGATGAAGATCTCAGTCGGCTGCTACAAATTAGAAGGTTGGGAAATATATATAATATATATGTATATATATTATTTTGAAGAGTTGTATGCATTTGGCTTTCATTTTTTGCTAGTTTTTATGAAGAATGGAAGAATAAAGGGTTGCCTGTTTTCACATTTTCTAATTATCTTGATGGAGCCACAGAAATTTTCAAATCCGCCAGCAAAAAAACAACAACTTCAGTTCTGTATATTTTATAGAAGGGGTGCTGTTATGCTACAGTCTCATTCTCAACAGACAAATGAAAATTTCTTTCTTTCAAATATATTTTTTTTACTCTGGTAATTTAATTTCTTTCTCAGCCTTCTTTTACTTATCTAATGAGTAAAAGAAGGCTGAGAAAAAAATTGTAAGTGATTGTAAATTATATAACTTACCTGATCATTTAGCTGATTTGCAAATTTGTACAATTGAGTGAAAGATAATAAACAATTTCATCAATTTATTCTTTTCTTAATTAATGCAAAACAAAAATAAACAAAAAGAAGAACAATCAATAAATATCCTTAATAAAGCTGGAAAGAATCCTCAAAAGCAATTCACATTCTTGAGTCATGTTGTATGTCAAATATTCACATTACAAGGAATCTCACTTGCCATCACTGTGCTATCAAGTGAACCCCCTAGAGTTCTCAACAATATTTGATCTCTGCATTATTGTAAGAACTGATTAACTTCCCTTTTGTTTTTTTTAAAGATATGTATAGATTAAAATGGCTGTTATATTGGTGCTAAATTTGTAGCGTTAATCTCACCTTGTCCAGTTCTTGCTCCACTTCCTGGAAGCACAGCAGTTTATTCAAAGGGGTGTGGTACTCACTAAATTAACAAAAATAAATAACCCAGTAAATTTATACAGACAAACCAGATATTTTCAATGTATTAATGTTCAATTAAAAAAAATTCTTATAATTTTTTTATCTCACCTGGTTGTCGTACTTCAGTGGCAATGTGCTTGTGTGTTAAGCAAGCGGTCTCCTGGGTTCAATTCCTGGTGACGACCAAATACACTTAATTCTGTATTGTTTTAAGAAAAGCCCGTAAAAGAGAGATAATACATCTAATATATAGTTTTATGAGTATGACAGTTCTCATATATCCAAAATTAAAGTAATGGTTGGTACTTAAAATTTAAAAGAATTTTCAATGGAATAGAGTGGATTTGTATATAGCTGCTAAATATATAAAAAACAGTAACATTTTATATATACAATTTGTAAATTAGCTAGTCATATTGTATTTCAATCATCAGTTATTTCAAGTGAACAAATTGATAAACTAACTTCAAACTGAAACTATGAATGTTATGTAGCTTTGGATTCCTTGCCAGTTGTCTCAAAGTCTTCATTTGAGAGGCAATTCCTACATCTGCAGAAGTCTATCGGAGTTGGGAGAAGAAGTGATGAAGAAAGAAGTGGAACAAATAGAGGATATTGAGTCAGAAAAATCATTCTGTTCTATTACTAGTTCTGAAACATCAGAATTGAAGAAAGACATATCTATGAAAACCTTGGTGGAAAGTGCATCCTGCCCATACTTACTGGATGACGAAGATGTGGTTAAACGAGAGAAAATGATAAATCAGGACACTCCAATTGGTCTATTGACTTTTATCATCGTAAGATCAAGGTATGGTGAAATCTAGTAATAGCTACCTGTATGAAAAAATAATAATCTTAGGTCTTAGGTAATTGTTGATAATGAACTTCATATTAGTACCATATGAATATTATTTGTGTGTGTGATACTTTAAATCTTCATGTTAATAATGATGGTATTTTTGTATGTAGAATGCGCCATCTGTACTCTGAAATTCAGTTAATCCAGGACTTTGCCGGGAGTACCAGTCTACAGAGCGAGTATGGGTCACTATTCAGTAAACTCAAAGACAGTTACTACCAACTGGAAGACCTCAGTTAAATCAACCCTATACCTGTATCACCACCAGCCATTGTTTCCTTCAGTACATCTCATGTCATCAAATCATCAACATTATGTTTAACTCTCAAAATATAACTTGTCAATAATTACATCTGTCTCAAGATGATTATGTATAATACATAATTATATATAATTATATTACTATAATACCGGCAATTTAAGTCTATAGTTGCAATGAAAATGTAGGCCTAATGATAATAATACCTAGCTATGTTGTAAGTATTGACAGGCTTAAACAGATAAGAATTGTTTCTCAATGTAGCGGGTCTGTATTTCCCAGTGTTTTTGACCATTTTCCCTCACAGTAGCTTGTGCACAGTGTTTAATGCATAATCATAAGATCATGAGATTCCACATGAAGTATATTTCTTTTGCACACTTTACTGACGCATTCTTGCTGTATTATTAAGTTGGAAATAGAATTTTGTTGCAATCAATAGTTCTGTGGTAGCCTATATATATATTTATTGCAGCTTTGATTTTTTTACTTGAATATTTCCGCATCACGCGAGCGTTCTGTATTCTCCCATATTGTACGGTTTATATTGTACGCTCCTTGTAGCGCGCGCGTAGCGAGTAAAATCAATGAAAATTGTATTGTAACCGGTTGAGAAAAATTTCAAAGAAGCAATAAATCACTTATCACACTCGTCGTACAATATGGGAATGATATTTTACTCTCACGCCACATTTTCACTCGCCTTTGGCTCGTGAAAATATTTTGCGTGCTCGTAAAATATTTTCCCATATTGTACTCTGACTCGTGCTATAAGTATTATATATATATAAAATATATATATATATATACACAAAGTGGATGGAACAATAATTTGATGCTACAACTGATTATTAATTCTTTCCCAAAGTAAATCAGTCTACAATATAAAGATTAACATAGTGATGGATATAAAGTTTAATTCCATTGATTATTTCATTAGTTGTAATAACTGCCATGTGATAAGTGATAATATTCCGTATAAACATGGCAGGTGTGTGGAGTTCATCATTTTGGCATCTTTAATAATCTATACTGAGTCAGCAAGTCATTTCGAGAATTATGATAAATGGGTTTTCTTCTCGAGCAACTGAACAATCGTATACTGCATTAGAATGGACAAAAAATGTATATTACTACCAGCCATCCTGCAAAATGTGAAGGAAAAAGAATGTGGATTTACTGCTGAGCATATTAAAATTCTTTAATGCCGTAATCCACGTATCAACCAAATGTTCGGTAAGGTTTCTCACATTTGAACTTTATTCAGCTGCAACACAGCATACTTTTTTTCTCCATTCATTGAACACTTTTACAGGATATTCAAGGTTTTTACTGAAAGATTAAAGTAGCTATATAATATACAATCCTCTATATTGAGTGATAGCTATTTTTTACTCATTATAATGTACAAACTCTACAAAGGCTATACTGCAATCATCACAATTACACTTATTTCTAATTGGAATACGAAAATTTTTAGAATAATATACTATTCTTTTGGAATAGCTAATAACTAAATTTTTCAGAATAAAAAAAAAGAATACAATTCTAAACATTTTCAAGCATAATCATGCATGCTCTATTCATGAGCACGCTAATTTATTTTCATGAGCCAGAGGGAGTGAAAATAAAGCCTGAGAGTGAAATATCTAGCCAATAAGTGGTTTATTCCACTCTAGATATCTTTACTACTGTACTATAGAGGAAGGGTAACTCACAGGTAAAGTTGGTTGTAGGGGCTACCCACACACCCAGCCTACATTTTAGCAGCAGTTCTAATGTTGAGCAGGGTACACCAGTAGCTGTAAAAACTGAGAAAATTGAAATGTTTGGCTGGTTGCTATAACTACAAGGGTAATGATCTTGGGCAGTACAGCGCGAAATAACAGCAAATATCATGAGTTATTTCATGGGTCACTACCTAAAGATATCATTGTGAAGATATCTAGGGTGGAATATATATATTTATTGCAGCTTTGATATTTTTTCTTGAATATTTCCGCATCACGCGAGCGTTCTGTATTCTCCCATATTGTACGCTTGTTATTGAATGGTCCAAGTAGCACGCGCGTAGCGAGTAAAATCAATGAAAATTGTATTGTAACCGGTTGAGAAAAATTTCAAAGAAGCAATAAATCACTTATCACACTCGTCGTACAATATGGGAATGATATTTTACTCTCACACCATATTTTCACTCGCCTTCGGCTCGTAAAAATATTTTCCCATATTGTACTCAGACTCGTGCTATAAGTATTATATATATTACACTAGATATCTTCACAATGACACGTTTAGGTTCATGACCCTTGGACTATGCTAAGCAAGCTCATTACCCTAGTAGTTATAGCAATGGGGCCAAACTAGCCACTTATCCAGATTTTATACCCCCTTCCTCAGCTGTAGCCTACTCAACCAGGTTAAAGCAGCTGCTAAAATATCAGCTGGGAGTGTGGGGAGCCCTTAAAACTAACTTTACAGTGTGAGTTACCAGTCCTAGTACAAACAAAGGTAGTGAAGATATCTAGTGTGGAATAAACCACTTATTATACACTAGTCAGAGTAATATGGCTAATTATTTCACTTTAGCCCTTCTTTTCACTTGCCTCTGGCTCGTAAACAATATATTAGTCTGCTCTTGAAATGTTTCTCGCCATAACCAGAGCACTCAACATATAGTTACCAAAATGATTGAGATCATGCTATTAATTGCTGGAGATTGACTCTGAATTCTTGAGATAAGTACTAATTAATGAAATTTATTTTATAATGTATACATGTTTGAAATAAGCAAAAAATTAGTTTTTGTGCAAATAATTATAAGTCATTGTAGCTTTTTTAGCAGTCTCTTAAACCTCCACAGGAGGATCAAAGCTATGGCAAGGTTCAACATTAGCACACTTGATGGTTAAAATACTTGACAGAGTGCCATCCAATTTTAGGCTAGGTCGAAATTTAGTTTTGTTCTTGTAATCATACTGAAGAGTCTCTCTTCTTCGGCATTTGAATGTGGCAATGTTAGCACCAATAAAGTTACTTTAGACAATTTCTCAAACATCATAGAATTATCTGGATTACTCATTTGAGACAAGTGCGTCCACACAATATCCATTCTGTAATGCTGAGTACTGTCATCGTCAACAACCAATGCAGCCTGCCATACAGCCTCCTCAACATGTGAGGTCTCCAGTTATATCTTTATGATTATAGGTACTCTTCCATGCTCCAGTTCACCTCAGTCTCTGATCTGAATTCATTAGAAGATGAATTTCTTCAATATCAATAATAAAGTAGACAACTAACACCTAAAACAAACATTTGTATTTTTGTTCGTTATATGCACCTTGAAACAAAATAGAGAACTTGTGTGAATGTTGAGTTTAGCCTATTGTTGAAATCAACAAACTGAGCATTACGAAGAACTTCATCAGAAATGGGGAGGTTTTTTAATGCATAGCTTGAAGCTGTGGAGTAAAAACCTATTACGGCTTCATAAAATTTCTTGATTGCTGAGGTCTCCTTCATTATGAAGCTGGACAAGTTTTTATCTGGTTAAGAAACCCACTGACAATTTGTCATCTGTAAAATTATACACTATGTCAAAAAAAAAGATGTGACGATAAAAAAAAGCATATAGCTACCTGATAATTGATTACTCAGTGAGTAGTCTACTGAAGCAACCGATAAGGCCTTTTTTATTATAGAAGGAATCACAAATCTTCCAAATAATTTGCGTAAGAATGATTCAATTTGTTGTAAGCGCACTGGAAGTATAAAATCTTCTGTTAGAAGAAACTTGTTAAATGAAACAAACGGGGCAGTGAAAGAGATCCAATATATTTTAGACATTTAGCATTCTTCTGGTGTGAAACTGAAGAAATATGCCGAGAAACATCCCTCTCCCCTATATGTTTACAAGAAATAATCTTTAGGCACGCTGTATACTGAAAACTAAAGAGATCATTCTTGACCGGCTTAATACACGGCCACCGTTTTGTCCAAGAAGATTGAAACCTTTTTTATAATAGAAAATGTTGTCTTAACAATAGCTATAGCTAATGTAGCTAATTTATAAAATCACTGAATACCAAAAGCAGTCTTTTTAGTTAATTGCTAGCTAACAACTTACTTAATACGGTACTTTTACGCCCCACTAAACTAAAGCTCTGCTTTTGAAGACGAAGCCATACTACTACTGCTGATCATCAGGGCAGAAAACCCTTTACCAGGTAGCACTAATTTTACCTGACATCAATAATTGAATTCCCTGCCCCCAGCGCTTAAATCATTATTTTTTGGCTGTGACCTTACTGTATATCAGAATGCTACCACTGCAGCATTTACTGCCATAGTCAATTTACGTGTGAGAATAGGTGTGTTTGCTTGTGAGCTTGATACCACTGCTCAATGGGTGGTGAAACTCACTCAAAATGGCAAAATGGCAAAATGGCAAAATGGTGAGAGTTGAGATGTTTGCATAACAAGCTGACAAGTGTAATAAGTGGTTTATTCCAAGATAAATATCTTCACTACAGTAGTTAGGGTAACTCATGGCCTTAAGTTGGTTGTAGGGGCTACCCACACCCCCAGCTGATATTTTAGCAGCTGCTCTAACCCTTGTTCAGCAGGATATACCAGAGAAAGGTAGCTGTAAAACCTAGAAAATTAAAAAGCTTGGCAGGTTGCTTTAACTACAAGGGTAATGAGCTTGCACAGAACAGCATGAAAAAAAGGAGTGAAATATCTTGAGTTATTTCACTGGTCACGTATCTAAAAATATCATTGTGAAGATATCTAGTGTGGAATAAATAATACTTACTACATGAGTCAGAGTGTGATATGGCAAACTATTTCATGAGCAGGCTAATTTATTTTCACCTGAACCAGAGTCTGAAAATAAAGCCTGAGAGTGAAATATCTTGCCATAACACTCTGACAAGTGTAATAAGTGGTTTATTCCATACTAGATATCTTCACTGCTGTAGTTAGTACTAGAGGAAGGGTAATGTAGGAACAACCCACACCACAGCTGATATTTTAGCAGCTTCTCTAATGGGTAATGAGCTGGGGTACACCAGAGGAAGGTAGCTGTAAAACCAGATAAAGTTGAAAAAATTTGGCTGGCTGCTATAACTACAGGGGTAATGGGCTTGCTTAGTATAGCGTTAACTAACAGCATGAAATATCGAGAGTTATTTCACAGGTCATGTACATAATAATATCATTGTGAAGATATCTAGGGTGGAACAAATATATATAATATGTATATTTGACTGCATGTACTAAGTCTAGCTAATAAATCTCCTTGTTCCAATGCATTATATTGCAGATCCATATCAAACAATTTAGCATTGGGTCGCAACTGCTACAAACAGAAAACTTGTAAAGATGTATGTTAGAGAGAGAGAGAGCATGGAGTCCCAGCTGGAATTAAGTAAACAATAAATGTAGTGACATCTGAACAAAGCATTAATGTGTTTTTATTTATAAGCCCTGTTGCTGGACATGTGCATAATTAGTATAGCAAGACTAAGTAATAATAAGTAAATTGAAATTCAAAGTAAACTCCAAGTAATAACTAATAGGTCATCTTGTAATGTATACACTTTTGTATATTGAGGATTCATTGTTAGCTACTAGCTCAATCCTCTCTTGTTATAGCTACTAGGTCAAATTAGAACATATAAGTATTTGCTTTATTATAATTTTGTAAACATAAACAGTAACCATGGAAACAACTTTTAAATTGTAGTAGCTAACTTGAACAAAACATTTCCATAAAAACAAAGATATTAATTAGTGAATAGTAGAAGTTAACAGTTTCTTAAAACATGGACTTTGTCTGATGTCATGATACAGGTACAGTTTAATACTGCATGTGGTAGTTGTCCAGCCTGGACCCAGGTATTAGTCTCAGGGACATAGCGCTGGATGGTGGACACTGGCTTCTCACTCTTCATGTCCCCACCACCGACTGCCAGTAGAGATCCTCCAATGTTGAGTGGACAGGATTGTGTACGGTTGAGTGAAGGTAGTTTGTTCCATATGTTGGAACTGTCTGATGAGGAGTGTGAAACAAGAGCCTCCAGAGATACAGAATAGACATCAGGACTACTCTGCCACAGTTTCTCACACCTTCCCCCCATGAGGTACCAGGTGTCTCCTATTGTAGTAGACTTCATCATGCCCCATGATGTTGGTGTAGATGGTCCAGTGGACCACTGCATGTTGGATACATCAAGTACTTCAACACTAGCATGTAAACAAGCTCCATGGTAACCACCAGCCACCACCAGCCAATGTTTATATGAAGTAGCTGAAGGCCAACAGCGAGGTGTAGACATAGGAGGGAAGGGGTGTGTCCACTGGTTGCTGTCAGGCTGCCACTCTCCTAGCTCACTGCTATTAGAGTCATCTCTATTTCTTCCTCCCACCACAACTAGTTTGTTGTTGATGGTAGTCATAGCAAAGAACCTGGTACTGTATGGAGGTAGAGTGTGCCACTGGCAAGACTGTGTGTTGTAGGCCATCACTATGCACTTATCCTCAAGTCTGGCAGTCAATCCTCCTCCAATGTACACGGTATCATTTATCTGTACTGATTGGATGCATTCATTCATAGCCACTGGCATGTCAGGACCACGCCTCCAGTCTAGCTCTAGTGGGAATGTCTGAATAATAAACAATTACATGATCTGTAGTAAATTAGTATAACATAACTCCTACTTATAATTGCTAACAATTTAAATAAAAAATATTGTTTATTTTACTGGCACACTTCATTAAATAATAAAAGTCATAGTGTTGCTATAGTTACTGTTTATATGCCATTGACAATTTCAATACTAATTATATAATAGTCTCCCTAATGCACCTGTCCAAATATTTACATAGGCAAGTGAAAAAAGTGGAAAAGATTAGCGTAGGTCCCCATTTATCGACCCCAAATATTATTGACCACGCCAGCCTAAATTGTCTACAGGTTAAAAGTACGAAACAAACACGTATTTTTTAATAATCTGATTTAGTTTGTTTTGTGGTTCTTTGTACCTTGTTTTCCACTCATTTTTTGTTTACCAAGTCAAATTGGAAGGTACATATAGGTACGCATGTGGGTTTATTTTGTTCTCCTAAAAAAGGCTTTTAGGCTTGACTACAAATTCTTCAGTATTTTAAACTTATATAGGGTCAATGATTCTTGTGAAATGTTTGTTTTACAAGTCACAAAAAGCCAGATGTAATTTCAAACACTCCACCATTTTTGGGTTGATAAGTGCCGCTTGTTGGTTGTCAAGAGCCATTGGTAGTCAGAATGGCATAGTAAAGTAAACTACCACTACTCGGGGAAAGCTGAGGTAAGTACAAGTTACAAAATAAAAACCCTGGCTTTTTCTTTTGTAGCTGAGAGCTTGTTGTCACAAGTTACTGTTGATTCATATAGTCAAAATGGCTTAAATTTGATACTACAATAGCTAATACTACTCAAGAATCTTTTTAGTAAAAATGTAATTCTGAAATTATATCCTATAATAATGAATAATCAACTGCTATAATATAGAATCCACTTTTGTCAACAACATTAAGTATGGAATAGAAGCTTACTTGGGTAAAATACACACTATAACAATATTGTGTAATTTAAGATTTAATAAGAAGGCAGGCTTGCTCGCTATTTGTGCATAAGCACACAACTAGTTGATATGCATGCTTGGTCTTGCGTAGGTCTTTTATGTATTATTTTAACCTTCATATTTTAGTGTTCACTCCGTGATTAAATAATGAAAGTCAGTGTTGCTATGGTTATTGTTTACATGACAATGACAATTTCAATACTAATTAGATAGCCTTCCTAGTGCACCTCTCCAAATATTTTCATTGGCAAGTGAAAAAAAGTTGAAAACCTTAGCATAGATCCTCACTTATCAACCTTAATTGTTATCGACCACGCCAGCCTCAATTATCTACTGGTTAAAACTACAAAATGAACATGTATTTACAATTGTTATTCTGCTTCAATTTGTTTTGCAGATCTTCATTCCTTGTTTTCCTCCTCCTTTTTTGTATATCGAGTAAAATTAGATGGTCTTGACTCCAGTTTCTGATACTACAGCATTTTAAACCTACACTCGAATTTTATAGTCACAAAATAGTCAGATGTAATTTCAAACATGCTGCCAATTTTTAGGTTGCTAAGTGACGCTTGTTGGTTGTCAAGAGCCATTGGTAGTCTGAATGGCTTAGTAAAAGGTAGCTACCACTACTTGGGGGAAGCTGAGATAAGTGCAAATTACAAAACAAAACTCTGGCCTTTTCTTATGTAGCTGAGAGCTTGTTGTCAAGAGTTACTGGTGATTCAGATAGTCTAAATGTCTTAAATTTGATACTATAAAAGTTAATACTACTCAAGAAACTTCATGGTAAGATAGTAATTTTGTAAATAATTTGCTATACTTAATGGTCAACTGCTATATATAGAATCCACTTTTGTTATCATTAAGTATGAAATAGAAGCTTCCTTAGATAACGTAAACAATATAACAACATTGTAATTTACGGTAATTTAAGAATGCATGGTCGCTCGCTATTTGTGCACAAGCACACCACTAGTTTATCTTGTAGTTTGACCCTCACATTTTAGCGTTCGCTTGGTAATTGATCCCGTAACAAACTTTACAAAACAGAATCTTTCCTGTTAGTGATTTTTTTACCCTTATAAATCAAAGAATTTTATTTATTTACTCCTTAGAATTAGGCTGTCTCTAATATGATCTGAATGTTGTTGCAGGGTGTAGTTAGGTCGTAAGAAGTAATGCTGGAGTTAATTAGTAGAGGTGGTATGTTATTTTGGTTAATGAGCTGTTTGTCATAGCTGTTCTTACGTGAAAATCAATTGCCCAATCTGTCAAGTCACCAAGAGAAAATGAAGTCTTGTGCTAGTATATCTAGTGAACAAGAGTGTGTGTGTGTGTGCGTGTGAGTGTTGTGTGTTACATCTGTAGCTTAGCTAAGAAAATTTAGAAGCTAACAATCAATAATAGTTATTGGCTGCCTTTTCTATCATTAAGATGCTTAGACTTCCTACAATTTCTTTTGTTAGTAAGCAAATCTTATTTATGGTTAGGCTCCAAACAGTGTGGTAATTCCTTTGAAATGCTTGTTTGTTTTTTAAGTCCTAAGAAGTTGCCATGAGTATTACAATGACATTGAAACTATTTCTCATACGAAATTTCAAAAATTCAGCCTTGTTTTAGCAATTCATTGCTATTTGCCAGGAGGCTGGTTATTTAGATAGAATTTACTTACCTGCTATATACACACATTTTGTTTATTCTCACTATTTAAAATACAATGAAGACGGAAATGATAGTATGAACAACTAGAAGCCTAGCATTAGAACAGAGGTATGAAGAATACTTCTCCATAAAAAATAGAATTTAGAATAGTAACCAATTAATACTGACAATACTATTGTGTCATTTTATAGTTAAGTTCAATACCTAAATTCTATTGATATAAACATTATACATTTTACCATTCAATTAATTAGATTTGGGACAAGTAGTTTTGATAAAATATAAGAAAACACTGCTGATAAGAATGCATAGTACTTACAAATGATTTCTTGCTAATAGACACTGTGTTGATATGCTCCAGTTTCTTTGTTAGTCGCTCCACTTCAGATTGGAGAAGTTGTTTCTCTCTTTGATGGCGAGATTCTAGATGAAGCTTTTCTTCTTTGTGAGATTCTAACTGAATTCTTTCAGCTGCTCTCTGGTTCCTCTGTTGGTTGTTCTCAGTCTTCAGGATATCAATCTCAGTCTTCTGTTGATTGTTCTCAGTCTTCAGGATATCAATCTCAGTCTTCTGTTGATTGTTCTCAGTCTTCAATTGATTGTTTTCTGCTTGTACTTGCATAACACTTGCTTGGAATTGATGTTTCTCTTCAATGAGTTGTGCACTTGCAGTTTGGAGCATTTTTTTGTCACTTTCTAGTTTTGTAATTTCTTCAGACAACTCTTTATTATCCGTTTCCAATCTATTTAAAGAAATCTAATAATACAACACATAAAACGATAACTATCAATAACATTGAATAACAGTCTATTGAGTATTTGTAGAGCGCAGACGTGACTGTTGAGATAAATTTCAATTGTAGGAAGTATAATGTATTACAGCTTATAACATAAAAGTTTAAAAATAGTTAAAAAATAAATCTGTAGGTGGGTTGTTTTATTTCCATATGATTGACGAAGGTATTTTTTAAGATATCGATGGCACTAATATGGAGTTCAGTGAGAAAATCTATGATCGCAAGAAAGCTCAATTTCTCCAGTTTTTTCATCAAATTTAAGTAGCCAACCACTAGCTATGGGCAATCATGCTTGATTCTACAACCACAATACATGAAATATAACCACTGAAATTATAAGTCATGCGAAACTATTCAATTATTTAACTACAATACAATAAAAAAAATATTTAGGTTAACAATTTTTACATTGAAGAATTTAGCTTGCTAGATTTGTGTGACAAAGTTAACTTTGCGAGAATAAATTAATGCATTTTAATAATAGCCACTGCGCTGTATTGTGGTTTCAAATATCGCCTCAGGAAAATTATTGTTCA
>WLWD01004437.1_pt1 | contig 49277 bp, 29 predicted proteins | sample 6712731 | NCBI WGS metagenome assembly WLWD01 (sample SAMN12718690, study PRJNA576275) | sponge metagenome | isolation source: marine sponge | host: Mycale hentscheli | place: New Zealand: South Island, Marlborough, Capsize Point | collected 2014-11-01 | reverse complement strand
CGCTTCATCAAGACTAGCATATGCTAGCATAATTAAATTAGTATAATTTTTTTGCATAGTAAGGTATACCTTAGCTTTTTAGCAAAAAAAAATTAGAAATAGTTTTTATTGCACTGTATAGTTACAAATTATGTAATCTTCCAGAAACTGGCTTTGAGACTTTTCAAAATATTTTTTTAAATTACTGAATACCCTCTATGTTGGCAATTCCATCAGACCCAGCACTGTTGCCACAGATCAGCAACTCGCATATCACCAGTGTCCCCATCAGGATTCAGATTAGTCATGTGTACAAATATTTTTATAGTTGTGAATGTGGTTGTGATGACCTTTGGACTCAGTCTTCTACAAGCATAATGTGAGCACAATAAGAGGTTTCAAGTATAAATGATGAGCATTGCTAGCATAGCAGCATGATAACAAAAAATAAGCATAATTCACCAACCCTTACAAAGTGCACTTAAGTAGCTAAATAAACTACTATATTATTTCAAATCATGTAATTCCAATGTAAGAGTAACGTATAAGATTGGTCAACATTCCTAACCTGCGAAAACAAATAAAATGGGTGTGTGTTTTTTCATCTAAAACAATCTAATTCTAAGGGATTATGCATGTTCATCATGGATTAGTAAAACTGAGAGCATAAAATAATTAGCTATATAATTATGTAGCAGCAAACCAATATTAACAATATTATAAATATATAAAAGCTCCATTATGGAGCTGACTATGAAAAGCTATTGTAAGTAACATAAAGTCATTTCCTTCCATTTCCAGATTACTTTAAATCTTGTTCAATTCTATTTTTGACTGGATTTAGTTTAACTTGAGGAATGAGGTGCATGTAGTGTTTGTGTTTCCCTTTGGGTTTCATTTAGGGGGGGGGCGAAAGGGGGCATTTGCCCCCCCTTGGGTTCTAAATGCCCCCCTTGGATTCTAAGTGCCCCCCACCCTTTTGAAAGAACCGATATTTATTAAGAGAAAAATGTAAACCAAATTAATAATAAACAATATTCACACAGCAATTCGTCTAGGTTTTTTGTTCCATACTGTAATAATGTCATTTGATTGTGTAGATGAGAGCGTCTCGGGTGTCTCCATGGCTATTTTCATCAAATAGGATAATTGTGATTGCCCAATTCGATTTCGAATTCGTGTTTTAATTAGTTTCATTTTGGAGAAGCTCCTTTCCACTGAAGCAGTGCTGACAGGGATAGATAGACATATCTCAGCTCGCTTAGGAGAATAGTGGAAAAATTTCCAGAGGGTGGTGAGTGTGATGTACACATGTTTTATCCCACTGGTAGCATTAGCTGCTTGAACGCATGCTAGCTGTAGCAAATGGCAATGGCAGTGTACGAAAAGTGCATGAGGTGAAATTTTCTTCAGGAGACTCTGCACACCATTGTGTTTCCCAGAGAAAGTAGCTGCTCCATCGAATCCCATACCCACCAGCTTGCTAATCTGTATGTTTTTATCTTTCATGAATTCAACAAGGGCAGTCTTTGCATCAGTAGCTTTCAATGGAACTATATCCAAGAAGTGCTCAACAGGTTGACCGTCCATGTTCACCCAGCGGAAGAAAATTGAAAGCTCTTCTGTGGTCGTCACATCAGTGCACTCATCTGCCATTATGCTGAAATGGGAAGCTTGGCGAAGCCGTTTCAGTAAACATTCTTCAGCCCATAAGCCAACTGCCTCAACAAATTCAACAACAGCAACTTTAGATGTGTAGGTTGCATTTAATCTAGCTCTTTCAAGGAACCCCTTTAAATCTTCTGCACCACAACTTACGATTAGATCAATAAGTTCATCAAAATTTGTTGTGTGGGGAATGTGGCGACGAGCTAGAAAATGGGTGCAACGAATTAGAGCTTTAATGGCCATTCTGTTCTTCAACTTTTCCTCATCATTAATTTGTTGGAGTTGCTGAATGACTGACCCTTCTTGTAGTGCTGTAGCTGCAGCCATCTCTGCTTCACATGATAGGAGGTGAATCTTCCAGTTCGTGAAAGGTTTTGAGATCCATGTTCCTCCTGTTCTTTGAAGAGAAATTCCTCTCTTCCTGCAAACCTTACAAAAAGCTCCTTGGAAATTTTTATCAAACATCAGCCAATTGAAGCTCTCTTCCCATTTTTGTTGTATTTTCGACTGCTTGCAGTGATTTTCTTGCTTTTCTCATGTGTAGTTAATCTTTCCTTTGCATGCTTCTCATGGACAATTAATCTTTTCTTGGCAGGACTTGGCTCCAAAAACTCAGTATCAGATTGATTGCTGTCAATTTTATCTTCTGTGTCACTGCTACTTGAGTGGCCAGGTGACTTTGAAGAGCTTGCACCACAGAAGAAAGAGCGAATATCCATTCGAGACTATCTTAAGCTGTCAGGGACTACGAGTGCTTAGAGTTCTGGTTCTGGAAGTTGTAGAATCTGTATAGATCAAAACTCAACAACTGCTACGGTGAGCTGAGGGCTGGCCTTTTTATAGCCAGCCAGCAACCGTAAGTGTGAATCAACGTGTGATAAACCTAAGGGGAGGTGAGAGTCAGAGGTGAATAGTGTGTGAAAAGCATCTAAATAGTGAATGTCACAGTTGACTGAAAATTGCTAGACGGTGGAGGTGAAAATGAGTAGCTGAATTAACTTGTCAGGATCTGACATATGCAGACCTCATTAGATAAGATTATGTTTTTTTAATGTAGGACATAGGCCTTCCAATAATTCTATTTCACTCCCATGGTGACCAGTGCCGCCCGCCCCCCCTTACATTTTCAAAACTCTATTTTGCCCCCCCTTGCAAGAATGTCTGGATGAAACACTGCACACTCACTAGCTATTTCACCACATGCCTCATGTCACTAAGTCTCATGGTAGACTTATTGTGCACTTCATAAGTATCTGCAAACTTCTGCATAAGAACATTTAAATCAGGCTCTTGTAGAGAGAATATCTTGTGGGTTGCTATGCGGCAAAGAGGACCAGGCCAATCTCAATAACATTATTGAGGTAGTCGGCTAGATTCAAAGCCGGAATGGGGATGTACGTACAAAGGAATTGTGAATACAATTCCAGTATGAAAGTTGCTAGGATGCTACCTCTGCTAAATAATCTGTTTCATGAGCTTGTGTAATGTGACTTTTCTTCTGTTTACTAGAACTTGTTGTTGGTTAAAATATTCTTCACCAATATTCACACTTTCCAAATCTCTTGTGCGACTGCAGTTGTAGTTAGCACAGTAAATAATGCAGCAGTGAAAGAAAGATTCAATAAAATGCACCACACGGCCGCCTATATTTCTACTGGTGGCTGAATTTCTCTCTCTGGCTTTGTACAGTGATTGGAACAATAATAAACAGATACAGCAAAAAATAATATCAAATACAAAAACTGAGGAAGTCTTATGTGGTTCAGTATTCACTATTATTTAAGTGAGTTGGTGAAGATTTTTATCACAGCCCGTACGTCAATGCAAACGATAAACGTCATTATGAAGATGCTAGTCAGAACAGCACCAGCCACATTGCCATGACTGGATGACTCCATGCACTTCTTTTCAATTTGTTTACGGTGAGATCTAACAAAGAGAGCCCTTGCAAAAAAAAAAAAAGACCAAATGGCAGCATAAATATCATCACAAAAAACAACATCACTTTGTCATAAAATATCATCTTCAGCTTTTCCCCGCAAGCAATTTTCACAGTTGTTGGGTCATTTCTCTCCAACGACTCATGCAGGAGAGTTGAATTTTGAATATTCCACCATCTGGAGAGGGAAGACTATATATGTAATTTAGACACGAATTCTTTTAAAAAATTGCAGTGAATGAACTTACTTTCTGGTTAACACATCTAAGAATGTCATTTCTCGTGTATTGCAAGAGCACGTGCCATTTCTACCATCATGTACCAGAAGTCTGCAGTCATTTGGCAGTCTTATTATGACTTCTTCAGTTGAAGTTGAAGTACAAGGATGAGTGTGTGAATATAGAGGGAGGCTGAATAAAAAAAACTGTCCACAGAAGAATGAGACCTTGCAACCACTCTCTTCCCCATCAGTAAATCATACACCACTTTTTAAAATCTCGATGGCTGCTCTAGGGATTGAAAATAGGCTCTTTGCAATTCAGCAGGGTTTTTTCCATCATCATAAAAGGCATTTTCCAACTCATCAAGATTAGTAGAGCAGTTCTCATAGTTTGCTGATGCTAATGCACTTAGACTTGCCCAACGGCCAATGGTGAGAGCTGCATTCAAATTGTAGATATCGGAGTGACTGATTCAGTGTGATTCTTTTATAGATAGAAAGAATTGTTTTAACACAATGTACTAAGCATGAAGCATCAGGTTTTTCTAGACAAAATGAATAGTGTGGAACCAAAAAAGACCCAAAATGTAAATACAATTGTTGGCAAACTAGTTTCTGCCACCATGGGTTCTGTTTACTTCCCTCTTTAACAATGTAGCGTTATTTCCCATTAGTTAGTTTTCATTAGTTGTTGAAGTTCCATTATGACTATTAGTTGAGTTCTATTAGTTTTTTGGACTGTTTTTAATAGTTGAGTTCTAGTTTAGTTATTTTAAAGCACTTTAAATTAGTTTTAGTTAGTTGTTTTAAGAATTAAAAGAAGCTAGTTTTACTTATATTCATTCTTGATCAGCTAAAACATTTGTTTTTTGTAATTCAAGAGATGAAATGAAGTTAATCTTTCGATTTATTATGAGATGATTAAACAATTGTATGTGTTGTTCGAGAATCTTCTTCACAAGCAAATTACCTTACTTCAATTTGGCGAACACTCTTGTTTCAGCCCACACTGTACCAGTGTTGTTTTGGTTTAGCGATTCCAGACTTTCTTAGTTTTAGTTATTCATACTAAAAAAATTTCTTGAATGATGCTTAGTTTTCACCACACTGTACTTAAAGTAATCCCAACGCAGGACTTCTCTTTATTCTTATGGCTGAAGGTCAACTATTAGCTGGGCTGCTAGTCAAAGAGAAAGCTGATAAATCTGTCCATGATAACTCAGACATTATAACTTGCGGTCTCCAGCTTGTGAGCTGTTGCCTCAGCTGTCCTTTCAAAAAATATAACTATTAAGTAAATGTATCTAAAATTGATATTTTGGTATATTATGCTAAAAAATGAACCTATTATGCCCTATATTTTTTCCTACCTATTATGCTGAAAATTGTGCTGGCATAATGTGGAATCTCTAGTTTCCACAACCTAGCTAGACTTATATTCCAACTGTTAATTGAAGTCCCTTACAGTGGTTGCCTCAACAGTTACTACTGCAGCATAACAATTGAATTATACTTATTAACTTTTACACACTATTTATATAAATTGTGTTATCTAAATTTCATTGTACCTATTGTGATTCATATAACACTTGAGCGTAATAGCTAGGTGCATAATGTGCAGCAATGGCCATAAAAGATAATTGGTACAAATTAAGCATAATGTGGACATCCCTATTGCTAACTTACACGGAGCAAAAGACGCAGAGTGAATCATCAGCTTATAGTTGTGGTGTAGCGACTGTGTACCGCTTCCAGTCTTGCATACCTCTTGCAGTCAATGTGTAGCCAGACACTCTATTACCCTTTACTCGCTACATGAGGAGGGGAGGGGGAGGGGGGGGGGGGGGGGAGTAAAGGTTGGGTAAAGGGTGATAATGGGTCTAGCTACAATATACGTTTTAGTCGATTACAACACACACTAAAGTTTCCTCACCTTTAGTTGGAGGCAATACCTCACACATTTCCCCCTAATTTGGCAAATCACTAATTATCATACTCACATGTTATATTATAAATCACTTCATTATTACACAGACATCAGAAGGATTTGAAAGATGTCCTATGGTAAATTAGACAGAGCAAGTGATGTTAGGCCTATACTATTTATTCTTCTTCTAATTTTCAATTTTGTCACGCATGCGAATAGCGAGGAATTAGTATAGCTATATTTAAGATTTCTGAACTCTTAGTAGTCAACTTTAGTCTAGAGAAGGCAATTATGCCACACTTCAATTTATATAGGAAGGTGGCACTAGGCTCTGACAAAAGTACAATGTTGAGAGGAACGTATGACCTCTTAACTACTCACAGAAAAGAATGCCTTGAATGTGAATACAACTTAAATGTGCATCTCAAGCTTACTTGAATTAAAGTGCTTGGACTATCATGTGTCTTATTTATTTACCATCTATATTTTTTATTTATTATTTTTATTTATTTATTTAATTAATTTATTAATTAATTTTTATTTATTTATTTATTTATTTATTTATTTATTTAGCTATTTATTTATTTATTTATTTATTAATTTATATTTATTTATTTATTTATTCATTTATTTATTTATTTATTTATTTATTTATTTATTTACTTATTTATTTATTTATTTATTATTTATTTACTTCTTATTTATTCATTTATTTATTTATTTATTTATTTATCTATTATTTATTTGTTTAATTTATTATTATTATTATCATTATTATTATTATTATTTATTGTTATTATTGCTGTTGTTGAAAATAAATGAATAATTATTGACTAATAATAATAATACTTGAAGTTGATAATAAATGAGTGATTAATAAATAATATAATAAATAAATAAAACAATAATATAATAAATGATGATAATTAATAATTGTAACTTATTATAATAAAACTTTGTATTTTATTTTTTTATTTTACTTTGAGCCTAGGCTTGAAGACCCTTTACCAGCTTCGTAATTATTGACGATTCCTTACCACTTTGATGATTCATTATTAATACTCCACTTCCGGTATGTTTTACCGGTCGCCTGGAATAAAATAGCTCAACTAGAGGGCGTGGCATTCTTTGCACACCGAGAGGTCGATTGAAAATGGCCCAAAGAGAAGTTTCAATCACTTTTAAAGCGTTTGACAGGAAAAATGGAAGGAACCTGTACATTAAAGCGGATGGAAGACGGTTTGAAGACAGTCAGACGGTCAAGATCAGCACTGAGATAAAATACGACGTTTCTGTAGTGGTAAAACCTTCAGTACAAAAATTGCTGTAAGTGTATTGGTATATAAGATTACTGGCTGGTATGTAATGTATATAACAATAGTCTGTGGTGAATATTATTGGTGTAGATAAACATAGAACGTACCCTTTAGGTTGCCATACACTTACCTATTACCTGTTGGGATAAAAATAATATAAAGTATATTTTGATAATCAGGCTAAATTTGCTGCTACAGCTGCTTTAGGGTCAGACTAAGAGACGGTATGCTGTGACAACGCTGGCATAAGTGTCTGCAAGCTCTTGTTTCATGTTGGCAGGACATGTCCAGTGGCAATTAGTTCCCATTCAACTCAGATGTGTTGAAATAATTGCAGCTGTTAGCATGTAGCGAGCTCATGCACGCTCAATTCCATGGGAGCTATGCAAAGCGAAGATGCTCCAGGAATGCATGTTCTATGTATGGTGGTTATCCTTACCCACGACTTCTGACTTGGTAACATTCAGATGATGTGTTTGCATGGAAGCCAGATGGAGTTGCAGGTGATGCAGTCAACACTTAACACTTTATCTGTTCCACTAACAGAGCATTAGCTTGGAGTTATTGATTAAAAAAAAAGAATAGATAAAAAAGTTTTTGGAAAAACACAACAACAACAAACTGAACAGGTCTTGTATTACTCCACCCAATATATGTTTTAAGAGAAGTGATATACTTAGCTTATCATTAAACTGTTGTCATGTTTGCCAAGAGTTGTGGAACATAATAAAACATGTAGGCAGTGATCCGCTGTCATGTGACAATTACAGTAGGGAGAGTGATTTCACACTTGTAAGGTTAATCACAGAGTTCCTTGTATTGCTAGTGTATGAGGTGTTTGGTAATTAGAAGTGATGCACAATATTGTGCTGGACTTTGGACTTTACAGTCTTTCCCTTTCTTCCTTAGATGTTGGACTTTTCTAATGTCTTTCCCTGTGCCATTTTTTCCCTTCCTTGATAATTAACTTCCTGTTGTCAGTTAGTTGAGTAAATCCCTATTAGCTCATGATTAACTCATTAAGTCTGTAAGTATAAGGCTTCACTTAAATAGATAGCAATGGTCTGCTGAGGGTGGTATTGACTTGCCACCCTAGGAGGTGAACTAAGTGGACTGGCTAATCTAAAGTTAGTTTTCATGCATTTCCTAAAGCCATGGTACACAAGTCAGTTGCAACACTCTATTCAATAGGTACAGGATTTACTACGCTATCCTCAGGTCCTGGTTGTGTATATCTCATACTGACCTCCACCTCAGGTCCTGGTTGTGTATATCTCATACTGACCTCCACCTCAGGTCCTGGTGGTTGTGTATATCTCATATACTGGCCTCCACCTCGTGGTATAACCTATACAAGGCATACACATACCAGCTGTCTTGCTGCACTTTTCTTTGTTTTCTCTTCTATCTTCTAGTGCTTTCTGGTGATGTTTGGTTTGCTACGGTGCACTATTATCAGCTACTTGTCTTTGTGGTGTGATTTTTATATATACTTTTTAAGATAGCAGCAGTGGCAAATCAACACTGGGTGGGTGTTCATCCCTGCCTTGGAGATAACTACTGATTTTATGGTTCATTAATAAATTGCATTTTTCACATTTCATACATACATGGCTCAAAGCAAAATAGTTTCTTTGCACCACAGACACTTGGTATGTGAAGTTAATAACTCCATGAAATACAAAGGCCAGACAAATATGGCAAAAATTTGTTTTCAGATGTACTTTCTGTTTTGCTGGGAGTTGTGTCAACAGCAGTTTATTTCCCTTACTGTCTGCTGTACATCCTCTCAAGTTTGGCAAAGACGTGATGATTTCATTGGTGGTCCGCAACTTGTAAGCTTGTCGTTAACGAGGGGGCATGCTGTCGCAAGGGGACTGGACAGGCGTGGCAGACTGAAAGGTACTGGTTTCTGTGACGGGATTGGTCATGTGATTCTTGTCTGATGACTCACCTTTGATCAAAGGGGAATTAAAAAAATCAAGTATATGTTAAGTTTTCATGTCCCATTTTTGGGAACCGACTTTCAAGTGCTGGGATGTAAATGTCTTAATTTGTTTGTAGTTTGTGAGTACTGGGCATTTGTTCTGTCTCTTTGGGTGAATTTTTGTCATTTGAGACTGTGGAAATATTCCATACAAAATTATATTGAGGATTTGTGAACAGGCCTATGAGTGAGTTCACATCTTCATGTGCTGCATTGTGTGCCCATTGTGTATGTGTGTGCATGTGTGAATGGAGGAAGAAGGCTAAAGGAAACCATCTACACTTTCTAGGGCAAAGGTTGTTTTTGTTTTTTTTATGTTTAACTATTTCAAGTCTTACTTATTACAGTCCCAATTGCCCCTGAGGCATTGCTTTAGAATGATTCTTGTCCCAATCATCCAACAGAAGTAGCTGGAATTCCATTGATCATACATTATCTTGTTAGCCATAGCACGAGAGTGATGCGAGTCTGGTGTGGCGTGCACTGTTCAAGTGAGTCCTCTACTCCATCTTGTCTTCATTGTGTATGTGAAGTGGCTGAGAATGACAATTGCCAGCAGTTGTTGAGATCACTTGAAGAAGAACATGTGATACTGTTGAGTGATACTATAAATAGAAACCTCACTACTTAATCACTTCCTTCCTCCTCTCACATACTCACACACTTACACATGCACACACACACATACACATGCACACACACATACATACACGGATGCACACTTACATACATGTACATGCTGACACACATATGCACATACAGCGTGCACACGCAAACGTACGTCCTTATGAACACACAAGCATATGTGTGGAGGACATGCACGCACACACAAACACATGCACATGCGAACATATGCCCACTTAAACACACACACGTCGAGAGGGTTAGTGAGAAGTTCAGTTGACCGCGCCATTTCTCATGCCTGCTAGTTATGAATAGCCAAAATCTACTCAGAATTTCCTATTAATTCAGCGGTTACTGCCTTCAAATCAAGAGAACTCTTTGTGTACAAGTTCTGTGAGGTTGTTTAGCATCACTGAGTCATGGTGTTTTGCAAACTTTTACTCTTGAAGAAACTTTTCCAACATATGCTTTTTGAGTTTCTGAATCATCTTCCTAAATGTTCTGTACACACCACTAACCTTGCAGAGCTGGCTGTGGAGACTGTTGTGAATACAGCCGCGTGAACTGGTAAAAGGTCACCAATGTTGCTAGCATTGGTGTGGCTATCAGTGGCTGCAATAGTTCTGAGACCCCTGCACATGTGCACACACATACACACTCAGTATGCAATAGGTTCTTGTCAGAAGTGGTCAAACAACAAAAAGAGAGAGAAGTCAATCACAGTTTTATATTATTATACTTTCAGAGTTGCATACAGAATACCAATAAGCTTGGTGGTGCAAAAACAAAACTATTAGATTTTAAGAATGGCAAGAACAACCTACTTACATATTAAGGGGCAATAGGAGTGCAATACAGCGTCTGTCCCTCACAGGCTTAGGAACATGCAAAGTAGTAAGTTAAAGATTTCTAGGACAGCCATTTTTATTTATATGTTGCATTTTGGCCGGGAGAGTTTTTGTTTAATCACTCTCCCTTTCCCCCTCCCCCCCACCACCTCCCCTACTTTCTCCCTTTCCAAAAAATGAAATAAGAAAACATTCTTTTAGATGTTTTATTGGGCGGGGAAGGGGAGGGTTTATGTTAAAAGTAGTTGCCTGGGGTGTGTGGGGTTTTTTTTGCTTTTTTTTTCCCCTGAGCATGTAATACACACTTTGTGGTAATTAAGACAACTATGAAAAACTGACTTACAGAAGATTAGTTATTCTTTGAGATCAATTGTGTGTGTGTGTGTGTGTGTGTGTGTGCGTGTGTGTGTGTGTGTGCGTGTGTGTGTGTGTGTGTGTGTGTGGTGTATGGATGTTTGTTTGTGGGTGAACGATTATGTTGATGCCTTGGTGTGTATTGAACAAAGTTTGTGTGTGTGTGTGTGTGTGTGTTTGTTTGTGTGTGTGTTTGTCAGCCCCAGGAGTCCCACCAGTCCACCCAGCTGTGATTGGGTACCTGGCATTTGCTGGGGTGCAAACTCAAGGCCTTTTCTCATGAAACAGCAATGTGTCCACCATCCCATTCTGAGCCAAGTTTATTGAAAACTTATGATGAACAAGGGTAGGGTTCCAATATAGCAAACATCTTTCTAGGACAACTAATTTTTGCTCTTCATTGATAAATACATGCCCTAATCATTCACGTATTGTATTAAACTTCATAAATTTTGACCTAAATATATTTGGGCCCCTCCCTGTCATTGGCGCTGGATCCGCCCCTGGCCCAGGTGGGGCTTCAGGTGCTCCTGGCTGCTTGGAAGCAAGAAATTTTGCATTTGTGTGTATGTATGTATGTGTGTGAAGTGTATATATGTTTGTTTGTGCAGTGTGTGAGCATTGTCTTGTCTTTAATGTGAACAATCTCTCTAATTAGAGGTTCTCGCCTCAGACATCCGCCTTCCCTTGGGTAAACAAGTGCTAACATTTGAGAATTGATAATGGAGGAATACTAGTTGCATCATTCTGAGATGGCTTGTCACTAGCAGCCATCAGTTCATACGCATATGGCAACAAGGTTTTATTTCGTGGAGCTTTAAAGAATTTTGATTAATTTTTGTGTGTGTTAAACCAGGATAGGAACGGCAGGTTTATTCTTCTATCTGTACGATGTCATATGTATTTAGGGACAGATGAAGTGTATTGTTAGTGGCCAGGCCAGGACAAGCTGTGGCCACGGGTCATAGATACACAAATAGATGTGCCACTTCAAGTTATAGGTTGTGTGCTTTATTGGCGAGCGAGCGAGACACTATACAGGGGTAACAAATTGAGAATCAGGGATATTATTTTGTTTGTACATATGTCATTTTGTACTTTGACCCTGCCGTATTTTTGTGTTAGCTCGGTGGTTGACCCCGTCCCATACTCCACTAAACAGGATCCTCTGGTTTATCGATCATTACCCGTAATTGAAGTGTTTACTGTTTTGGATTCTTTTGCGGGTGCAGTTAACACTTACAAAATTACCGGATTTTATTTTCTATTCAAATTTGTGGTGGTGATAAGTTAATGTGCTGTTTTTGTCATAGTTATACGCCCACGCAACAGTGTTATTCTTACTTAACCCACTGCTCAATAGTCTAACCACAAAGGTTCAAAGTCTTGTGTCCTCCAAAGTAACCAGACCATCCCTCCAGTTAGTCTCGCGTAGCCAGACCCTTTACCAACTGTAACCGCTATGCGGGGAAGGAAAGGGTCTGGGAACATACAATACAACGACTTGTTCAGCAGCACCCCAAAAAGGTGCTCAATTATCACATTCCAAGGCTTGCGGTATCCAATGACATCACGGCCATGTCCGGGTGGCTGGTCTCCTATTCATGCTCGTATGTTTATTGCTTGCCAGGAGTGCTTATACATCGCCTACGAACAACAACTTCACACCAGTGTAATGAAGTCACGCAACGTTCTCACCCTCCCAGATGTGATGTTGACGTCACACAGTATACCGCAAGCTTGCTGGAATGTGATAATTGAGCACCCTTTTTGGGGTGCTGCTGAACAAGTCGTTGTATTGTATGTTCCCAGACCCTTTCCTTTCCCGCGTAGCGGTTACGGTTGGTAAAGGGTCTGGCTACGCGAAACTACCCTCCAGTGTGTATGATTATGTATTATGTAGAATAGACTTTCAGTTTTTCTCTTTAATACAAAATGTACACTAACAATCCAAGAATTGTCCAAACCATCCTCTGAAGCCCAGTACATAGCTAGCATCTTTCTGTCTGAGTCATTTTTTATATTTATCTTGTGACTGCTGTCCAGTGTCCTATGCCAGGGTTCACACGTCTAGTACTGGTAGGGTCGAGATGGTGTCAAAAATGAGGTCAATAGGGTCAATTTTTTTAGATTATTGTATGTATGTGCAGTCAACAGTTGATATGATAGTTTATTCACCACTTCTACTGGTGCAGCATCAGCTAATTTGTTGAAAAACACGTCTTGTTTTTGCTACCTTTTGCTGAAGTTGTGTCACATGATCCTCCAATAGGTGTGTCACATGATCCTCCAATAGGTGTGTCACATGATCCTCCAATAGGTGTTTATTCATTCATTATTACACTCTCTGGCCATCGTGCAACCTCTACATGTTGAGGTCTATGTTTGTGCACTAGTCCATGTATAACAGAATAATGGATGCTTAGTACTTTATTTCCTCGCTATGTATGATTATATGGCTGTAATAATATATTGTGATATTTTTGGTGTTTGCTCATGACTATCTGCACTCTGGTTGCCAGCTGCAATCCCTTCCCTTTACCAGCCGCCACAACGCACAAACACACACACACATGCACACGTATTTTAGCCAAGAATAAGCATCAAAGAATAATATTGTATTGTCACTGATTGGATTTTGGAACACCATTCTACTTTTTTTTGTGGTGTGTACCTATTTGATGATCTTGGGCCAGCGTAAACAAGCTAGTGAAATACGTTCTTGACCAAATAATAAAGAGCGTGCAAAGCTAACCTTATCATTCCATGAAAGTATCATTAAGTGAGCATGGCTGCCACAAATAGCTACACATAATTGTGCTCAGTGTTTTCTAACCTGGTCACACACATACATAGGTATGCTATATCAGGTATATTGTCCTGTTTCTAATTTATGAAAATAATGCCACAAATAGCTACACATAATTGTGCTCAGTGTTTTCTAACCTGGTCACACACATACATAGGTATGCTATATCAGGTATATTGTCCTGTTTCTAATTTATGAAAATAATGCAATGAACTAAATAAACAATTGTTGATCAGTGATGGGTAGCACAGGCGCTAACTCTGTTTGTTTGTTTGTTTTGGCTTTTAATATTATTTCTTATTATTATATTATTTAGCAGGACTATTATAGCTGTGTTATATATATTTATTTATTACAATATAATATGCTGTATTATCAGTAATTTTTTCTCAACTAATGAAAAAAGTAATAGTAATAAAAGGAAAATGTTATTGATGTAATTTGTTAATCTGTTCTATTATAGTAAACTGTCCATAGGAGGAGAAGACATCTACCCAGACTCCAGCAAGTCTGAAGAATCCGGAGATGAATACCAGTTTGCTTGGCTGACCGGAGGCTTCCCGCCCACGAAGTCAGGCAGTCGCATAGACCTGGCTATCATCTACCACTTTGAAAACGCCCAGCTGACTCACAAGTTACAGGCCAAGTTCTACTCTCCGGAAAAGAGTTCTCACCTCACTTGGGGCACTCCAGTGGCCAAGATGGAATTAACTGTAAATGGTCTGAGTAAAGACTCCGCCCATCAGGCCCTCGTTCCTAGCAAAGTCCAGTTCAAGTGATTGTATTTTTTGTTGGTTTATCTATTAGCTGAGAATTGCGTCAAGAGCATGTCATGTCTAGCTTAATTCTGTTCTTTGTAACCCAGATTTCTTTTTGTCATTATTTATTTTTTGAAATAAATGACTATTTTTGTTGACAAACATGAGCAAATTTCAATCAAATTTTTTCAAACTTTTGAAATGGTATAGCTTATACTCGCTAATTAAAGCCTAAGAACTTCTGTAGTGGTTAGAAAGTTCATACGTGAGTCTTGTGGGCCTGACTTGCCTCTTTACCACTAGCAATGGATGTCCACATCATGCTAGCATAATTTTTGGCATAATAGGTAGACGGGCATAATTTAATAGGTCGCCGGAATATTAATTTTAGTTTTACTTGATGAGGAATATGCTGTTGAGGCAGCTATATAGTGGTGAAAGGTATGAGAGTAACACTACTTGTATACTATAGTTACAGACAATTTAGGACTAGGTGCAAATTTAGCATAATTTGCAGCAATCTAAAAGCATATAGGTAAATTGGCCAGCTTGCAACGGTTTGGTAAAGGGTCAAGCTCAGAGACTTAAAATATATGCATTACTATTAATTTTTTTATTGCTACCCTGAGAGGACATAATAAATGTCAATTTGCTTGTGAGGGTGGGAGTGGAGTGTTAGAAGGATTTACTAGTCTCCTGAATCAAACCTTACTGACCACACAGTGAATGCATTTACCAAGTCTGGTTCATGAAATTAGAAGCAGAAATAGGCAGCAAAAGTTTATCCTAAAAGGGGGAGGGGGGTATCTGAAAGGAAGGGGATCCATCTGCATCAAACAATGAAATACACATGAACACATCTGTCAGTGTCTCTGAGAATACCTTGATGTAATCCCTCTTTCTCATTATATACATTATAGTTCGACTGCAACAGCTTTGTCTATGTATTTTAGTTTGCTTCATTGTAATTTTCTTGACATATTTTGTGAGGTTTTTGTTGTATTTGTGCAAATTATGTAGTTTCTACTCCAATTAATAATCGAATTTCTTTGATATCATAAAAGAATGTAAATACATTTTGTTCCTTCCACACACACACACACACACACCTGTGTACACACTCACTTATATACGCACACGTGCTAGACTTTCCCAGTTCTGAACAATAATAATACCAGCTTTTAGAGGATCAATCTCTTAGTCTTCAGCTCCTCCAGTATCCTTAGAGTAGACTAGTGGAAGAACACAGAAGTTTTAGCACACACATACACAAAAGTAGACAACTGGGGCAGGTGGGAAAGAAACTCGATGAAGGATCTGCTTTGAAGCTGAAGCTGTGAGCAGACTGGAGTGGAGTGTGTGTTTATTTAGTTATCTATTTATTTATTTATTTATTTTATTTATTTTATTTATTTTATTTATTGATTGATTGATTGATTTGCTTATTTGTTTATTATTATTTGGGAGGGGGGGGAAGCAGGTCTCACTTGATACATATTGTCTACTGATATGTAAGTGTAGCTACATCATAAGATTAATATAGCTAGAACTAGAATGGTGAATGACTGAGCATGTGCAACAGATGAATTGCAGGGCATGCATGTAGCGTAGATCCTACTTATCCAACCCTCATTCAGTCGACCACGTCAACTATCGACCAGTCTAAAGTATGGACTGGGTAAGAATTCCAGAATTTTATTCAGCTTCAGTCGTATTGCGACTCTGTGCACCTTCTCTTTCCAGGCTCTCCTTCTTAGGACATCAAGGTAAACACAATGAGTTGTAGGTAGTCGTAGATGATGAATATCAGTACTTTTCTATCATTTAGTAGCTAGCTATTGCACCACAGCATATTAGCTAGTTAGCTAGCTACAAAACTAGAATTATTCGTTAGGCTTTACAGCTGAGGCTTGGTAAAAATTTTGAAACTTAATAATTGTAGTGATGTAGAGGAAGTGGAAAGAATTCAAGTGTAGGAATCAATATAACACCTCCACAATGTACATAAAGTTTGCTCATCACAGTCTCTGTCTCAAGTACCTTCATCTCAAATAGGTTTACTGCTGCATCCATCTCCAGCTGGCTCCCACAACTCCTTTCTATTCCACATCTCTACCTCTAGTTCTGTTGTGTATTCAAGGACTCAGTGTTTAAGCAAGAGTAGAGAGCTGAACTCAGCCGACAATATCATGTATTTACACGTTTGAATCAGATAAACAAAAGTGGAGCCTACTTTACCTTTACCAGGTTAGAGCATCAGCTGCTAAAATAACTGATGGGGGTGTGAGGGAGCTCCTGGAGGGTTTTTTATGGCCAACTATACACTAAGAGTTACCAGAAAACTACTTCAGTGGAGATATCTAACAGGAATAAACCACTTATTACAGGTCAGAGTGATATGGCTAGATATTTCACTCTCAGGCTTTATTTTCACTCTCCTCTAGCTCTATGAAAATAAATTAGCCTGCTCTTGAAATATTTCACCATATCACACTCTGACTCATGTAATAAGTACTATACATATATATATATATATATTATAGCCCGTTACCCGAGCGACCGCGCTTGTCGTTAAGAACTATAAATCTGATACAGTCTGGTATGCCCGTAAGAAAATGTATTAGCGGGGAAAAGTCTGATATAGTTCTTAGCAACCATAATTATGGTAGAAGGCAGATCAAAGCAAAATGGAATAATGAAGAGTTTGGGTACTTTAATACAATTACTAAGATAGCTAACGCTATACTTTACTCGTTGTTTATGTTCTGGCTATAAAATAGTTATAAACCAAAATCATTAGAGTAGCTATTTCGATTTATAAATCCTCGCCACTATATATATATATATAATATAAGTTATAGTTATAAACTAAAATTGAGGTTTGTATGCGATTTATAAACTCCGAGACACGAGGGCGCAGCCCGAGTGGCGAGGATTTATAAATCGAAATACAAACCTAATGATTTTGGTTTATAACTATTTTATAGCCAGAACATAAACAACGAGCAAAGTATAGCGTTAGCTATCTTAGTAATTGTATTAAAGTACCCAAACTCTTCATTATTCCATTTTGCTTTGATCTGCCTTCTACCATAATTATGGTTGCTAAGAACTATATCAGACTTTTCCCCGCTAATACATTTTCTTACGGGCATACCAGACTGTATCAGATTTATAGTTCTTAACGACAAGCGCGGTCGCTCGGGTAACGGGCTATATATATATATATATATATATATGTAGCTACCTTCAGGTTGGTGTGGGTGCATGGCTAAGAGAAGTAGCTACTATTTAAAATGAACAATTCTTGCCCCAAACTCCACCACTTTATAATTAGGTATCCCATGCCACCAGGGAAAGGTAGAGTGTGCTAATTTCAGATAAGTTGACAGTTATCATTGCATTATTATTATTTATTACACTAAGTGATTATCTGCAGCAATTTAATACAGCAAAACCATGACCACATTCAAACAACAAATGGCATAGTAACTTAAATACTAAACAAAAATCAGGAAATGACATTATATTGACAATATAGAGCAGATATAATCTAATTGCACATCTAGCTACATCATTATGTATTATAAGTTGTTTATAAAGTATAAGAGGTTTATATGTTGGCATATATAGCCTCTGTGCTTTTTATGTATTGATTGCAATTGTCCTCTGAATGTTCATCTTCTTCCATAGTTTTTTCCCTATCTGGGCTTGGTTTCATTTGTACACTTGAAATTTCTATAGTACAAGACCTAAAAGTGAGAGGAAAAAAAATACATGACATAACTTTTAAGTGGCTAATTATCACAACTAGTAAACACGTTTAGAGTTTAGAAAAAAGTTGTTTCTTTTAACATCAACTCTTGTTTTGCATTTACATTTTATTAAGTGTTGTTCTATGAAACAATGTTGATCTTAATGAACACATGGTAGCTAGTAGCTAGCATTAATAGCCTGTTTACAGACAATGGGAAGCTCTCATTCAAAGAAATGTAGTGACAATAACACGATTGAATGTTGTGCATTACGTCGTATGTCATGATTACCATTTATCTCTTTCCCCATTTGGTTTTAGTCAGTCGCAACACTTGTTTTGAATGCACAATTATATGTACTCTATTTTCCTGGATCACTGATATGAAATTATTTCAAGTAAAAATTCTTATAAAAAGATAATCACAATACAAATTGAAATATCAATGCAGACTGAAACAACAAAATTACCTGGAGTCATTTTTTCTTGCATTCTTACAACATTTTAGAATTCCACACACGAACACCAGAAGTACAGAATACAATATCCCAGTTCCACATGCTGAAGCAGTTGCAGCTATCACAATATCTAAGACAAATAAAACATTAAGACTATTAACTGATAATTACTTCATTGATTTTGTGAGGATATAAGTAGCTATAGTGATTGAAAATAAACAAACAAACACACGTTCATGCACTTCAACCAACCCCACACACTTCACTCCAAAATTGTTCACTGCTATTTAAATGTTAAGTTGTTGATATTTAGACTAATAATATTTGATAGAGGATTCAAATAAGTCATTCATTTTTTTGTGATTAGGAAATAATTCAGCAAAGCTGTATACTAATGAATTAGGGATATAGATATATGTATATGTCATTCTATACCTTTATTTCATATCGTGTACCCATTTTTGCCTTGGGCGTACATGTACCCTTTTCTACTAATGTGCGTGCATATGTTATGAAGTTCCTTGACAATATTTAGCAGCATTCATGGCAGGGAATTTGTTGAATGCAATAGAGATGATTAGCAGAAAGAAGTAGATGGGGAGGTTAAAAATGCTAGAAAATGAGCACATAAAGCTGCCAAAATAACAGCAGAAGAAAAACTGATGAGGATACAAGAGAAATGAAGACAACTGGACTCAAGATAAGCTTAAAAAAGCTGCTACTATAGAGTATGTATATTAGTAGCTACTTATGTAAAAGAACAACATTAGCTAACTTACAATATTCTGTAGATTGTACGACCATTCAATCATCACGCATGCGCACACTCATATATTATATTGTACAGTTTTGTCACCTTTCAGTCAGTTCAGTTACATGTGCAGTATTTGCAAGCATAGAACTCTGGATGGTGGCAGCACTATCTCAGTGTGTAATTAAAGTTCCAAATAGGAACATTGCTAAGGGGATGAAGAGTGGATGAGATAGTACATGGATAGCCATGACCCATTAGCTAATAGAATTGTATTAAAAAAATGACCTAGCTTTTTGTATTTTAACTGACAATTGTTCTAGAAGTTAAAATACACTATCAACAAATTTCAACCAATTTTTGAATCTATATCACTAAAGGATTGGTGTTATTTTATTATTGTTATTTTGTGTTTGTTTCGTGGTCTACCCTTACATTGTAAATTAAATATTTGACATTTATAATTTAAAAAAATTTAAATCGCATTTTTGTGTTTGCTTCGTGGTCTACCCTTTCCCATACTTCCACAAAACAGAATCTTTCGGTTTAGTGATCCCGTATCATTCAAGAAACTAATTGTTTACCCCTTCGTATTAGGTTTGTTTCTAAATGCCACAAGATGCACTTAGGTCTTAAAAACTTAATAAACACTCTAAATTTTTAGAACAGTGGAAGCATTCGGTAGTTTGGCAGATCATGCGTAGTAAACAGATACATCGTTTATCATGTCCAGGACAAACAATGGAAAGAGTGCAATTCCATTGCAGGGACAGTGGCTAAGTGATAAATCCGGGACTGCCCCGGAACTTTCGGGACATCTTCACAATAGTATTTTTTTATTTGTGATCTGTGAATGACTCACACGATATCTCACACTGCATTTCGCACACTCTTCTTAGGCTACACAAGTAGTTAATAGCAACTATCCAGATGGTGGAGGCACTAGAATTAGCAGACCTTGGTAACTAGAAGGTAGCAGTAGTTTCAGAATATCTTAGCATAAAATGAGCCATTCATTCCACTTGTCAGAGCATGGCAAACAAGGTATTTCACTGGAAAGTTTATTCTGACTCATCTGTGAGTCGAGAAAATATTTTAGCCCTGGTCATGAAGTATCTCACCATATTCATACTCAACTTATGCAGTGAGCATTACATGCATAAATATATTTTATTCATTTGATACTGGAGAAAATCACAAGTTAGTTGGCTTAGTATTTACGAGAGTCGGCAGGCATGAGCGTAAATACAGCCAACCAGATGAGTAATATCTAACTATCCAATGAACAATAAATTTTATGTATTGTTTATGCGCAAATACCATAGCAATGAGTTTGTTGTGCAATTAACAATTGTATAACCTGGGGGGACGTAATAATTCAACATAATAACTCTGAACGCAGGTGATATGGGAAAATATTGTCTGAAGCCACGTCCTGTTTTACATTAATACATTTCCTATGCAGTAACAGGTATTAGGCCCTGTTCAGTACATAATATATACGTATAATACGTAATAGTTATTCATACACCAATTCAGGGGCGGATTTAGGGGGGGCTCGACTGGTGTCGTACGAGCCCCCCCTTTTCAGAATGAGCCCTCATTTTTAGCTACAGTATTTCTTACCCGTAACTGGAAATAAAATTATAATAGCAATCACTTTTTGTTCGTCGTTGTTTTTCCTTGTAGCTACTCCAACAATAATTGCGATCTTCTTTTGAACGCACCTCTACTTATTGATATGCTGAGACAGAATTTTTACTACTTGTGTCCTTATACAATATGGTAGGCCAAGTTCGTAGTATACCAAAGCAAAACAAGTCCAGAATTTTTAATTGGACAGAATTTAGTGGTTGTTGCTCATTCAATTTTTTTTCCTTCATGGTTGAATTTGACAATTATATAAATATACTTTCATCACTAGCTAAAATCTCTTTGTACTTTCATTTTATCTCATGAATTAGTTTCTTTTTCTTTTTTTCATGATTAAGTGTACCTAGGGTTGGCAAATTGTGCTGGCATGATTTTGAGTGTGATAAGTGATTTCATAAATTCTAGCATATATTCTAGCATGATTAGTATAATTATGAGCATAATGAAGTAGCTAGTTTTTGAAAAAAATTATAATTAGTTTTTATTGTACTGTAACAATAGCAATTTGATGTAGTCTTAGAGAGACCGACTTTGCGACTTTTTAAATGAATCTATGAGCTTACTAACTACCCTCTGTGTTGGTAGCTAATTCTATTTGAAGATTCCAATATCACTTTCTGTATAGGAAATAAAATACTTTCAGATCCAGCACTGTTGCCCGTTAGGATGCAGATCAACAGCTCACATTACAAACAGTGGCCATACCAGGATTCAGATTAGTCATTGCTAGCATAACATACAACAATGGTGCACAATCCAACCCGTACTACTATCCTTGACATAAATACCTTTGTAAATTGGTATTGCTCTTAGTTTTAATTTTTCCTTCCTGATTTTAGCAGTTCATTCATTTCCGGATGGTCACATTATAATGCTAATTATTGTGTGAATGAATGTTAGAATATATAATTAGTCTTATAGGAAATACAATAAGCCAACATTTTTCCATAAGTAGTTATAGCTATTTCACCCCTTGAATAGAGCCCCCTCTTAACAAATCCTAGATCAGCCCCTGCAATCCCCAGGGCTAATGTGGTGAACCCCACCACATTACCAGAACAGCAGCAGCATTAATTATATTCATAGCTAGCTAAGTATTAACATTCTTATTAATGCACACATTACATCATCCCTATTTCTGTACCATATGACCTCATGGTGCATGCGTGGCAGGTTCTCTATAATATTATGGCTTGCCACCTGTGCCCATTTTTTCAGTTGTTAGCCTTAACCCTTTAGCTATCCATCCATAATCCTGAGTAAGGTTTGAAACCCTTCACGTAGGGAGATTGGAAGCTTTGAACAGCTTTGGGAATAGCTAGACAACTCCGGTGGCAGTCTACCCTGGTCTGTCTCTCACACTACACCACAGCTAAGTCAGTCTGCACAAGAGGGTTGTTATCTAATGACAATTCTGAGAGTTGCCATGGTTAAATTCTTTTATGCCATCATTACCATTGTGAATTTCTGAACTATCGCTGATAATCGTTCCAGTATGCATAACAGGAGGAAATATACAAAGTTGGTATGCAGGAAATTTACCAGGGAATAACATTTATGGCTGCTGCCACAGCAACTATGGTATAAACAATTATAAATCAGCAATCAGAATCTATAAACCAAGCTAATATGTGTACTGATATTTTGCTTAGTTAGCTAGTTAGTTTCTAAAACTCTGAACATGTTATTAAAAACTTGCATGAAGTACTACCTCTCTTGTTACGTACACTATTTCTACATCAGCAATTCTCATGAATGCACTAAAGCCATACTATTAACTTACCCAAATTAATGCCGTCTTCAGAAGATTTTAACTGCACCTGTATTGATACATTATTCCCATATATTGAGACTCCGCCCATATCAGCTCTAGGTAAAACTTCAACCCTGTACACCATTCCAGTGTCCAAGCCATTTATAACAACTGAACTGGCTGTAACTGTAACTATTGTTTTCATGTCTGTCTGATTCCTCAGGCCACTGGTAAGGAGAGGGTAATAGCAGACAATGAATTTTGTTTCACCAAGGAACTCAGTGTAATTCCATACTATCAGCATTGAAGAGTTGGAGAGAATTTCAGTGGATATATTTTGTACTGTTTCTGGAAGAAAAATAGGACAAAAGTGTGCATAAAGAATTGTTTCAGCAATACAATGTTGTAAAAATTGCTTTATTTTTTTTATTTTTTATTTATTTTTTATTATTATTTTTTTTTTTTTTGCTTTCTTTCTCACCCAATAAAGGACTGAATAGTATGTTATTTTATATAATATGTAAACTGTCAATTGTGCTCACCTGGTTCATCTAGAGTTGTAATGTTAGGTATCGTCACAGATGGGCCAGTTCCACCTCCAGTAACGGCAGACACTGATATATCAGAAACCACCGTGCTTGGGTAGAGATTGGAGATGAAGAAGGAGTTGTAATTCACAGTTTGTAGTCTTTGAATTGTCCCATTCACTGTGTACTGGACAGTGTAATGTCTGAGAATGCCGTAAAGTAATATTGGCTCCTTCCATGTTAGAACTACACTGAACAGCCCAACTTTAGCATCTAGACTTAGTATTTCAGTAGGTCCTGTGGGAAAATACAAGTCATTAATCAGACTTGTTGAACACCAAGCAAGGCAATTAAATAACAATAAGAGTGAAATTACTCACGATCTTCTGCAGTTCTAATCATGTCTGAAACTTCTGATGAAGGTCCAGAACTGACCTGGTTCATTCCAGTGACTGCAAATGTGTAGTATGTGAAAGCACTGAGGCCAGTCACTGTATACATATTAGCATCAGATGGTGTAATTATTGTTCTATTTCTAACAGTTCCTTTGCCATAATATATTAAGTAGCCCATAATAATTCCGTTTTTCTGTAAGCATGGTACCTCAGACCACGTAAGTGTAACGTTTGTGGCTCCAATCCTTACTGATACTGGTACTCCTGGACTGCCACTAGGAGCTGCAAATAATCGTTTCACCATTATTTTCATTTAGTCACAAATAATTAACTTACCTTCTTCATTGGTGGTCACAGTAGTATTTTTATTGTTGACTGCCTGTAATATTGTGTACATGGCCGATACATTCACAAAGTACTGAGTACCAGGTAGCAAATTATCAAAAGAAATGGAGTTGCTGGTAGTAGACCCAGTTAGAGTTGAAAGTCCAGAGCAACTTATGCCTGTCAGTGATACTGTGTACACATCTGGAGCACTTTGATCAGGCTGAAAGAAAGTTAATGTAACTGACATGTTACTTATTGAAGATGCCACGACTGTAATTTCCTGACGCAAGTCTATACCATCACAAAGTAAGCACATTATTATACAGCTATAGTCCTTTATCTATTTTATGTTACATTAATCACAAAATATATGTGCTGACTTTTAATGGTACTTTGTAATTGTTACATTTGTGTAGTTAAGTTTATTTTATGAACAGGAATAGCCAACTTTTGTTTCCCAGGGCACAGTTGTGAGAATTGCCCATATTGCTACAGATAGCCATGACCTGAGTCACAAATTCTGCATCAGAAATGGATGTGAATGAACTGGATGTTTTAGGCATCAGTCGTGCTATCTGCAGACATTTTTTTATCTAAAAATATTTGCTTACTAATAACATTCGAGGAAGACACCGCTGGTACACTCCAGTAAGTTCCAACACTTGCTCTCACACGGATAGTAAATGAAGACCCAGGGTTCGGCTCAAATACTTTATGGGTTTCATTCACTTCACTTCCTCCAGTGTTTACATTAGAAGTGTTGAAGTAGACTCGGTATTTAGCCTGGGGGAATCCAGAGGGAGGATTCCATCTTGCCTCCACTCTTATCGGATCAATTTGTAGTAGCACGATGTTAGTAGGAGGTCCTGGATCTTAAATTACACATAAAACATTATATTTATATAATAATATATTGATTTGATTGATTGATTGATTGATTGATTGATTGATTGATTTCATTGGCTGGTTGACTGATTTTTATTTATTTATTTATATATTATGTCCTCACTCTAATGCACCAATAATAACGAAGGAATGCAATTGTGTCATGTGCATTTATTTGGGTAAAAAAAACTACAAAGAATTTTATCATCTTTCTCGCAACACTGCAGCACTTATGTCAGAGAAGTTTACAGCTGTTATACCTGTCTGACATGTTTTTTTTCTCTGGCACATATAAAGTGAGTTATTAAGCTGTGCTGCTTCAAGTGCAGCAGACGACTGTATTCATCACAACAGCCCGGAAAGGGGCTTTGCTATATGCAGTAGAATTGGAAAAGGGGATTACTATGTAGAATTCAAAAGGGCAAGTCAGCTGTAAAATGTGCTGTGCTGGCAGTTTGTCCCTGAATCCCATGACAAGGTATATTTCCAACTATTAGTCATTGCAAGAAGAAACTGAAAGCAAACGACCTTATATTGAACATTGTTTTCATTAAAAAAATAAAGCAAAACAAAATAAACTAGCCACCATATTGCTGCAACGGTAGCTAGCTATTATTCACTTGCGGCGATTATGAAAGTATTTTTACAGGGAGCTTTGCCTAACTTTATCATCACTGAATGTTAGAAGTGATGAATGGCTCTTCTCGTAATAAGCATGATTTTGTAAGTGCAGCGGAAATATAAGCATTGAAGCACTGGGAATTGGTACCACCACTGGCATTTGTTTAAACAACTTAACCACCCAATACAAACAGCACTCATGCTGCTCTCACCTTGTATTCTGTATATTAGTGATGTCAGTGGATCTGGTGTATCTGAGTTCTGAACAGTGTAGGCATATTCACCAGGTAAATATCCCATGACAAACAGGGCTACTCTGTACATCTGACCAGAACATGGACCACTGCCATCAATAGCTTCTCCTCCTCCATCGTAAAAACTGCCACCGGTAACCATAGTATTTCTACTCACTTGTGACCCATTCCTTGTCCAAGTTACTGTTGTAGCTTGTGATCCTATAGTTATTCCTTCAACGACTACTCCTAAGTTATCACGATCAATAAATTGCAGTCTTGGCGAATCACTGTCAAGACTAATTGAAGCACGAGTAATAGGACCTGAGGACATATATATATTATATATATATATATATATATAATATATAGAGAGTTTTACAGCCATCTTTACACCAGAGTTACCAACAAACTACTTCAGTGAAGATATCTAGTATGGAATAAACCACTTATTACACTCATCAGAGTGATATGGCTAGATATTTCACTCTCAGGCTTTATTTTCACTAGTCTCTGGCTGTGAAAATAAATTAGCCTACTCATGAAATACTTCGCCGTATCACACTCTGACTCATCATATAATAAGTACTATATAATAATAATAATAATAATAATAATAATAATAATAATAATAATAATAATAATAATAATAATAATGATAATAATAATAATAATAACAATAATAATAATAATAATAATAATATCTGTAGGTACATGACCCTTGAAATGAAATAACTCATGATATTTCATGGTTGTTATTTCACTCTGTATTGTGCAAGCTCACTACCCTTGTAGTTTTTGCAACAGGCCAAACTTGCCATTTTTCCAGGTTTTTACAGCTACCTTCCTCCAGTATAGCCTTCTCAACCAGGTTAGAGTAGCTGCTAAAATATCAGCTAGGTGTGTGGGGAGCCCTTACTACCTATTTTAGGCTGTGAGTTACCTACCAGTAACTACTGCAGTGAAGATATCTAGGGTAGAATAAACCACTTATTATACTACAGAGTGAGATATCTAGTATGGAATAAACCACTTATTACACTCATTAGAGTGATATGGCTAGATATTTCATTCTCTTGCTTTATTTTCACTTGCCTCTGGCTCTTGAAAATAAATTAGTCTGCTCATGAAATATTTCACACTCTGACTCATGTAATAAATATTACATATAATATATACAGACAGACAGACAGACAGACAGAGAGAGAGACAGAGAGAGAGACAGACAGACAGACAGACAGACAGACAGACAGAGAGACAGACAGAGAGACAGACAGACAGACAGACAGACAGACAGACAGACAGATAAACAGACAGACAGACAGACAGACAGATACTATAGTAATTATACTCACTCAAGTCATGGGTTTTTATGATTGGTGGATGAGTGAAGCAAGTGAAATAATTATCAGGGTTAACACAATCAAAATTTGGGGATATTCTCGTCCTTGTGCATGCTTGGGCATGTATATGTATCTTCACCCACGCATTTTTGTGTATACTAAGTTAATGGTAAGTTAATGCGCTGTTTGTCATAGGCATACATACTACACAAAACTATGTTCCTACTTGAAACTCCATTGTACAATAGTCCTATCACAAAGAATATACAATGTAAGTCTTGTGTTGGTATTTCCAGTAAACAAGTGTGTATTGTGTGTTACTAAAGAGTAGCACAAAAGATCTTAAAGCAACATTAGCTAACAAACAAATATATTAGCTGCATTTTTTTCTGAATAACTCAGTTTTTTAGGCTTCTAGTTACTAAAGCAGTAAGAAAGTCTTGTTTTAGGGTTAGGATCACAATCATGCAACAATTCCTTTTAAATACTTGTTCATCAAGTCATAATAAAGTTGCAGGATGAGCATACATATGGCATTGAAAATCCTTTACAGGAATGGATCTAAGATTTTTAGTTTGGGGGCTCTTTTCAAGAAAGGGTGACATAGCAGATCTACTTATTGTATAATATATTGTATTTCCTACAAGATTATAATATATTCATTCACACAATAATTAGCACTATACTCTAACTGTCTAGAATTCAACATGAAGAAATTTTTGAATAACCACTAAATACAATACTATTCTGTCAGAAATTAATGTCATACTTGCTCAGCTTCAGCATTTTACGAGCTTGGTTTGCTATAATATTATAAAAAGACGATGAATAGCAAAAATCCTGACTCAGCATATCCATAAGTAGAGGTGCACTCATTACATGCAAAAACAACTGCGGACAAGAAGTTATCAGTATTATACTTTTATCGGTCTAGCTAAAAAAAATGAGGGCTCTTTCTGAAAAAAGGGGGGCTCGTACGACACCAGTTGAGCCCTCCCTAAATCCGTCCCTGCTTTACCAGTCATAATTTCAATAAATTGGCTGTTTTTAGTAGCTGAGTGCTTTTTGTCAGGAGGTAGTAGTCATTGAGATAGTCAGAATGGCTAATATATTACAGAAGCTACCACCACTTGGGCAGGAATTATTTGCGAGCTAAATTAATTGTCAATGGCTACATTATATTTTTAGGGAGTAAATGAAACATGAACTCCTCAAGTGTTAGTGCAACTCACTGTGTCATTATGGTGCACTGATTGTGTTATAGTAGCCTTAGTTTTTCTTGCAGATCTTGTAATGACAATAATCAACTGGTTTAACTTTGAAGTGTTTCACTTTGTTTTAATTATTTATGCACATAGGCTAACTCCGCCTCTTGTGCTGAAGAACATTACCAATTCTAGTAGAGTGTGTCTGTTTTTGAAACTCTCATTCAGTAAATGCGTGTGTGTTTGTGTAGTTTTATTACTCTAAAAGTTGCAATAGCTGTTATTGTCAGCAACCCATGAAGTAAACATAGGCTAAATGGATAAACATCTTCAATATAATAAATTAACAACAAAATTATAATTATTAATTGCATGACATACGAAAAGAGACAACATTAAACATCATACGCATCACACAAAACATTAAGGTACTTTCATATAATTGACTTCATAACCATCAATTTCTCTCTCTGTTTATTCTTAACTGATACAAATGAATTGGTTCAAAGGCATACGCTCAAGTTAAAAGTCCACATGCTTCCGAAATACTCAACTGTTATTGTTATTGTAACTGAAAGTTGCCTACAGGTTGGATTCCCAACTTTTAACTAATCTTACCATGAATATGATTATGAAATGTGTGCCTTATAAAAAATGAACAACATTGAATCCGTTCCATCTGTATGTGTAAACATTGACTCACATTGGCTTTCCACTGAAATTAAGTGTATAGCAAAAACACCAACTAGCAGATAAACAGCAACCATCTTGAGTCTGAGGAAGCCAAATAGGTAGAATATATTAAGTGCAAGTAAAATTTTTATCATCTCTTTGAACTTCCGCCATATTATATATATTATGGATATACCAAAATCTCAATTGAGATTAATTTGAGAAGGTCTCACTTCACTCGCCCAATTATAATACTTTAAAAAGTAAGTACTGCTTATTTTAACATTTTATTTATGGGAAAACATATCTCTTAAAGTTGTAACCTTGGCATAGCTATTTGTGCTGACACTATAAGAAATCTAAACTATGATAGCTACTACTAACACAACTACTACTACTACTACTACTACTACTACTGCTAGTCCTACTACTACTACTACTTCTACTACTACTACTACTACTACTACTACTTAATAATAATAATAATAATAATAATAATAATAATAATAATAATAATAATAATAGTAATAATAATAATAATAATAATAATAATAATAAAACATAGCTCGGGCATAAGAAATTTAGGAGAAAAGACTTCGAAAAGAAAACGACAAAGATCTACAGAGTCTGGAGACGTTCACAGTTAGGTCTTACAAACTTTTCTATTAGTGGCTGCAGTAAGTGATCTTGGTATGCACTATCTGTCATAGCTATATGCCTTATGACTGAAAATCCTTAGTCTAGTAGTCAAGTCACAAAGAAAATGCAATGTAATGTTTTATCTACTTGAGCTCCTGTTCAATAAAGCATTTTAAATGGAGCATACTTGAGAAAGGCGGCTAGCTTAAGCAGAATCCTTTGGTTTATAGTGACCTTTACCTGCATCTAAGTTATAGTTAAAGCATGAGCGCTTAGTTTCTAGTCGATTTATTGCACGACAGCCCGAGGGCCGTAGGCCCGAGGACTGAGTGCGATAAATGTACTAGGCACTAAGCGCTCATGCTTTAACTATTTTAAATACCGGGCAAGTGTTATTGCACACTTGCCAAGTTATTACACCTGACAACAATATAGCAACGGTATTTAAGGAAATTTAACTTGGTTACCTCTTTAAAATCCATTGTACATCATGAAGAGAATACAATATAAGTCTTGTGCTGTTATATCCAGTGAACAAGTGTGTATGTGTGTGTGAAAGTGTTGTGTTGCTAAAGAATAGCAGAAATAAACTAAAAAACAAACAAACAAACATTTAACCTTATTAGCGATTAGCATTCAAATTAACGTTTCGCTTAGACCAGCTTACTTGCTGTTTGTGCTGAAAACATCACTAGTTATTTTCACCAGTATAATTAACTCACAGTATTTGTATTATCATATCATGTGGTAAAGCTAATATTAACAATAATTCAGCGGAGCGAGCAAAGCAAGCGAAGCTATATTACTAATGGGTTGGGAGATATATATGCATATGTCTTCATTTCTATTTGCGTAGGCATATGTGGACACTTTTTGTAACCTCAGGCGTACATGTACCCTTTTCTGCTAAGGCACCTGTGCACGCTATGAAGTACCATGGCAATCTTCAACAGCATTTTACTACGGGTATTTCTTGAACCCAATATAAATGATAAGCAGAAACGAAACAGCTAGAGAGGCTAAAAATGCCAAAAAGAATGGGCAAAACAGCTGAAGAATGAGAAGAGAAAACAAAGAAAAAGACAAGGTTCGAAGAATAGCTAAAAAAGCTGATACTGGAAGTATAGTAATTTCTAATATGGGTGTGAAATGATTACAGAATTATAGCCAGCATTTGGTGCTAATTGAAACTATAATTTGTTGTTTTAACTGACTGTCAATTATTTAGACCATTAATGGGGAGAATTTTTTCACTAAAGTACCACCTTTAGCTTCTGAATCTACAGCGACAGCCACAGATATGGGTAGAAAAATTCTTTTCTACACTACATAATTACTTCTTTCACTGAATGTGATGAACCACTTGATCCTGATGCTCTCTTGTGCAGTGTAAGAAAATTAATTAAATGTGAAGAATAAACGATTACAGAATCTGTGCAGAATCACAGTTTCCAGTTAGTTTTGATTTTTGGATTCCAGCCATGTTTAGGTTTTAGTTTTTGAAGGGAAAAAAAAAGATATTGAAGGCTTACTTTTAGTCTTATTCCATAAAGTTCCCTGAAGATTAATTAGTTAGTTTTTAGTATTACTTCAAGATCATGTAAAATATTTAGTCTCACTATCAATGTTGCTCCTATCAATGCTACATTAGCTAACTTGCAATATTCTATAGTTATAGCTTTTCTTTTTGCCTAGCCCCTTAGCTCGCTCCGCTGACTTCACTGGGAACCATTTTCTAGTAATTAACAACTTAGCTACTATGGGGTGCGGTATCTCACCTTTCATTATCATCGGCTCACCTTCAATTCTTTGTTTACTATTGCAAAAGCGGTTCACCGGTTGTAGTTTCCCTTCTCACACACTTCACATCCCACCAGCAGAATGGCTTTTTATCGTTAGCGTAAAAACGTATCCGAATACACGCAAATTTAATGGCGATCGTCGTCGCTGCGTAATATTCCCCGCAACCATAGATCGCGTTTTCTATCTATGCCGCAACTGCGGCGCATTCACTCCCTGATATGATGTGTCTAACTTCATGCATTTTAATTTTTGTTAAGTGCTTTGTATACTGTGAGTAGGGTCGTGCTGAGCACTCATAGTTCAGTACCAGGGACTGATTGATATATGGCAGTGTTTGTTACAAACTTAGCAACTTTTCTATAGAGTGTACTGGTTTCAATCAGTCCACTGCTATCTCCAGTGATCTAATAGTTCAGATATCTACATAATTGAGGTTATGTCCAAATTGCTACTGAATTCCCCACAGAGTGACATTTAGCTCTGTGGAATTTCAGATATTTCTTGCCCATAATAATGATGATGATTATGATAATAAATAATAATAATAATAATAATACAATAACTCCTAAAATCATGGGAACAAAAGATGAAATTGGGAATGGAGTTTAATGGTGTACATTAAACAGAGTTAATGGAGGGAGGAAGCCCATGATAAGGTGCACAGGTAAGGGGTTTTATGGTAGGGACCCTGCACATGCTCATTCAAGCCGTCAGACACGTTGCGTATTGCCAGTCAGAATAGACTATAGACAGTGGTAAGTGGCAGCAAATTGTTAGAGAGAGAGAAACCGCTACCCTCCCACCCAGAAGGTAGATGACTCAGCCATAGATAAGCCTGAAATTGTACTCTATTGTAATGTATACAGTAAAACTTCCCGAATAGTGACCACATTGGGGACGGGACTTTTGGTCTCTTCTCAGAGGTTGGTCCTCTCAGAGGTTCTTTTGAAAATGTCATTATTATTTTGTGATAAAGAGCTTTAGGGAAAATTGAATTAAAAATACATTCATTAATAATTGATATGCATGTCTTATTGTGGTTATCTGAATGGTGTCCCGATGACAAGCATCTTGCAAGAAAGTTTTTTCTTTTGACGTCTCAATTGCCTGGCTACTGGTAGCTAACTTAGCTATTTCTCCACCACATTTATCTATACTTTGATAAGGATGTGCTGCCACTGGAGATAAATTTTTCTGTAAAAAAAAACAAAACAAAAAAACAACAACAACAAACTTTCCAGAATAAGGGGATTGATTGAGGCTGTATTTGCAATGAACCACACCAGGCTTTATTTTGGTTACAAGCCAGGTGATTTGTCCTAGCAGCACTTGTTGTCCTGTGGATATTATTTCCTGCAAGCAAGCATTTAGCAAAGACCCTTTGTCCCAGACAAAATTGGATAATGTAGAAGTTGTGTAGTATGCTATTTTTTTATTTTGCTTACACGTGACTGCGATCTCTCAAATTTTCAATGGGTGTGGTCTTTGGTCGCTCATAGAGGGGCGAATGTATTGAATGTATTTTTTATGAGCTAGATGGGACCGAGAAATTGGTCGCTGGTTGGAAATAAGAGGTGGTTGCTTCTCGGAAGTTCTAAATGCACTATATTGTTGTAGTTGCAATCAGGGGCACATGATTTGGTCTCTCCAGAGAGGTCGGTTGCTTCTCAGAGAGGTCGTTGATAGAAGTTTTGCTGTATTATATACCTCACAATCTCAAAGTGTATACATTTTAATCAAAAAAATCCAATATTATTACAAGCAATAATATAAATGCTGATAGTAAAATATGTACATTCACTGAATTTTAAAATGTTTTCAATTTGTGAAATCAGGACGACAATGAAAACAAGAACGTATTTGGGAGAAGTCAGCGGACAGGTAAATTACAGCAGCAACAACCGCGTCCAAAACAAGACAAGAGGAGGAATAATAAAATTAAATGGAGTATGATGTTATACATTTCATTGTAGCATGGTGCTAGCTAGAGATACTTCAATCACTATTTAGTTGTGTGGAGAATGATGAGTGCCTGTAAACAAACATAACAACAACTAATACAACTATTGCAACAAAAACAACAACACATAACTACTAATACCACTATACTAAACAAACATAACAACAACTGATACCACTATAGTAAACAAACATAACAACAACTAATACAACTATGGTAAACAAACAACAACTGATGCAATTACTGCAAGTAAACTAAAACTAACATCTAATAGCTAAGTAATAAAGATGACACCATTTTCTATTTTGTGTCATCATTTTTTCTTATAAACCACAATGTACTTAAATCTTATTAGTTGTCACCATTGTGTTATATTAAAACCTAGTCGTTAATCCAATAAACATTAATCAGTATTGACTATTGCAGTATTAGCACCAAAGATAGTACACATAACAACCAAACAAAGTTTAGTGGTAAAAAAATTTAGGGAACACAGAAATTGTGAGGCGTGATCAATTGTATACATGTAAATGTCGTCCAACATGGACTCTTATTGATACTTGATCATAATCACCAGGGGAAAAAACAACCCCCCCCCCTCCCCCCCCTAAATAAGAAGAATGGACTTGATGGTAACTAAGCAATTTGGAAAACTGACCCACAACTTTGGATACACCTTACCTTCTTCAAAGCTTTCAGCCATTCCAGTGCAGTTTTGCGGTGGTGTGAAGTAATTGTGAACACCAGCTTGGATTCCTCGTGACCTGCCGACGCCTTCACAATTAGCTCCAGACCAGTCATCTTCCCTGAGGTGCTACCTGACCGACGCCCATCTACAGCGATAATTAAAGAGGTTCCAGTAAACAAACAAAAAATAAAAATAAAAACATACAAACAACTAACAAACAAAATGTTTGCTTGTTTATTCAATGGTGGCGTGCACGCACGTGTGTGTGTAAATATGAGATGGGGTATGTGACACACAACTTCATCACAACAAAGAAATGAATTTATTTTCTATTTCCACTACTACCATTGCTGCAGCTGCTACTACCACCAGTACTACTATTACTACTACTACTTACAAAAAAAGAAAAGAAAGAAGTACATTTACCAAAGGCGTGAATCTTCAGCGTTACTACACACTATAGCTAGCTATTTAATAAATCGTTTCTCAGACCAAAAAAATAATTTTGATGTATACTTGATTAGTAATCAATATAGCCCCTGCAATAGAAATGGTAGATGTAAATGCTGTCTCCACAAGAGAAGCTAAACATGCCAGGGACACTCAACAATACTTCTAATGAGAAATTCTAATTGCAGTACTCAGTAAACTCTAGCATAAAGCAAAACTACCATGGGCAACTATAAATTATTTAATCACGTGCTTACAATTTAATGATAGGGAGCATTACCCACAAAAGCTTACTATCATATGGCAAAAGAAAGAATACCAAGTAAAAAAAATAAAATATAATAAATAAATAAAAAGTTGCACATTAAATCGACTTCAATTGTCCAGTACAATTATGTTGGTGCCTCTTGGGAGGCCACTGTCTTCAAGACTAGTTGTGTGATTGACTGACTACAGTCAAAGTGAGTGCTATAACCCTGTGGTATGCGTGCACTGATGCTAAATAACCACAACAGAGTTTTAAGGGTGGCCGCACACCGCCTACGCAATTTTTTGTTGATGTTTGCTATGCACGATTACTACTATTGTATACTTACAGGAGCTTCTCCACTACAACACAAGGACAAAGTACCTGCCGAAGGCACCGCTCACTAATTTTAGAGCGAGCCTGGAAGAAATATCGGGGCTTGGTTATAAAACTTTGTATCACTTTTTTGGAGCGGTGCGGTAAGTTGGAGCTTCGCAATTTGGTGCACTACTAGCCAAGTCAATACTCTACTGCAAGACAGCTAGTTATTTTCTTTCAATATTACTTTATGATTTATTCGCAATTTTTTCTATTTATAAGATATTGAAAGATTCTCGTTGTGGTGCAGTTCATTTTTAGGTTTACCCGTGTGTAAAATGTTTTTTTCGTTCTCATTATTACCCCGCCCCCCATGTCTCGTACTCCTTGTACGTGAGCAATTTTTTTTCAATTGGTTTGTATTATTTCTAAAAAGAGCCCGCCTATATCAAGAGTAAACAAACATCAATATAACAATAGCAGGAGAGTCAGAAGAGAGAGCAGTTTCTTAGAGATAGTCCGAGGTGAAGGCATTAGGTCTGCGCAGCTTGGGAAATCTTCGCTCCTCAGAAATCGAGGCTGCTGGATCCATCCGCTTGAGTTCAGGTGCGCAGAGCTTGGAGAATGGCTACAGGAGGAGAGGCAGCCTGGTGCACCTTGCCACGTGAATTCAGACGACGTATGGAGAGTTGCTGTAAACGGCTACGAGACAGCAAGAAGCTAAACTAAAACACCACAAATTCGCAAAGTATACTTCTGCTGCTACTACTGTGTGATTGTTTCTGCTCGCGTATTAACGAATGGTGGGGTATTGGCGGGGAATAAATTAATGTCCGGATCTACAGGCGGTGCGCGTTGCTATGTGCAGCCACCCTTAACGCTTGTCACATTTTCAGGCTCACTAGCATCTGGTACTGGAGATTGATCTGAGGATGTCGAGAGAGTCTTGACCTCCAAGATATGCTTCATGTTGACTGGGAAGAGGTCATTCTCTGGAGAGCTGACGATGAACTTGTGGTCCTGGCTGAGTTTGAGGTTGAGCGCTGAAGTTGGGTTTGCAGCTGCAGTGGGACTGCCCACATGGAAGTCACCTCCTACAAGCCACATAAATGTAACAAAACACATCTGTTCAACACACGTGTATTACCAACTCTCTAGAAATGCATATTTCAAAATTTGGAAAAAAAAAATTAATTCATGACCCACATAACTGACCATGCCCACACAACAATTGATCACCACCACACAACTGACCACACCCACACAGCTGACCACACCCACCCAATTTACCACACCCACCGTTGATGAGATTCTTGAGTTGATGTTGCATGAAGTCTTCCTCAGATTTGCAAGTCGGGATGCAGACGTTGCACACGAGCACAGGGTCGACGTAGCCCATGCGACCGAGAGGGGTGCGGTCACAGCAGTGGCCGCACACGACATCGCCACACCGCCTACAGTGATGCTACAAACACACATACATATATGTAACGTACAAACACCATTGATGTCGTGTGTTGCCAACATAGATGTGGTACGTCTCTATAGAGCTACCATTTTTCATAAGTGTTCTTTCAACTTTTCCCATCACTTCTTTGGGAATTGAGGATAAAATAAGACACACTACAATTTAGTGCCTCTAGTATATTAGCTGTTAGTCTCCCTGACATACTCTGTTACTGCATGGTAACACCCACTTTTAACAGCACATGTGAAACCTGTACATAACTAATCTAGATGTACAATCAGTCCACCCAACATGTTTGGATCTGGTAAAGCGTCGTCAAAAATCATGGCTGTTTATAATCTGGCGTAGTCGACCCTTTACCTTCTAATATCGGGGGCGGGGGAAGGAAAGGGTGGGGACATGGACGTAACAAATGTTTTGGAGGAATGTGGAAATTACCAGTTTAAGAGCATTGACACCCACGCTTTCTTGGATTTTGATCATTAAAAATAAACCACGCAATTTAGGTTTATGTGCAGCTAAACCACATGCAGCTGAATATTAAGCTGTATTTTAACTTCCACGAAGTTTTAAGTTTTACAGTTTTACTGCAGGAACACACAAACTTCTGGATGTCATGAATCTAGCTAGATTGGCTCAGACATAACAACATGCATGGTGTGGTGTTGCCAATACAAAAAAAAAAAAAAAAAAAAAAAAATCATGCCCAATCCTCTATGATGGCATTGAGTGGAGACAACAACAGCCACTATTGACCTGAAGTGAGTTGAGGTGATCAATCAGCAATGGTAAGCAAGCCTACCCAGGTCTTTTCCTATATCCAGTACTACAGAAGTATGGCAAAAACATCTTTCCCAACAACAAAGGAAGTGATAACTTCAACTGCAAGTCTTTCAAACGTATGTATCCAATTTGTAACAACCACTAAGGCAGAAACTTCCTTATCAATCTTGCACAAAATCACATATAATTTCAACGTGTGGGTGCCCAGTTACCGCAGATTTTTAATTGAGCCAACCTGTCCTCAAATATTTTAATTGAACGCCGCCTGAAATCGGGCTGCTCAAACAGATTTGGTATTACCATGTCCTCAGACCCTTCCCTCCCCCCAGTACCTGATAATAGAAGGTAAAGGGTAGGTTATGCCAGACGGATGTTTAAATACCACGTAAACTTGGATCCTTTAGCTGGACTTGCTTACTAATTATCCTCACTTAACCTTGTGCAGTAAAAACCCAATAGCTGATTGACTCGCTCACTCGCCCCTGGGGTCACATCACCAACTAATTGACATCCATTGCACAGCATCTCTGATAAATGTGGTTTATTATTACCAGACAACATATCACAATCCCCAGCACATTTTTATGTCTGTCGCTTTTTCCCCTGACAAATAGATCCAACACTTGTGCATCGCTAAATTTGATGACCACTTACCCTATCATCCATTCCACTTTGTCTTGTGCATAGTGTCATTTGTATTCAAATTAAGCTTTTTGTGTGTGTGTGTGTGTATGGGGGGGAAAGAGGGGAGGGGTGGGTGTGGCTTGTATTTATTTCTAATGGCATACTAAAAGGATATAATGTAGTCTTTGACCGGTTCTCTATAACGCTCAGGCTGGACTCAGCACACCTTTGATAGTGTCTTGTTAGCTTCACTCATTTCATTAGAGTGTTGATACTTTCACTGGCATCTCTCTCAGAAGGTGCCACTAAATTATTTTCTGCTAGAAAAAAATCTATCCCTGTTCTATTATCAAAATAACACGTGGGAAAATGAGCAGTTTAAAACTCCCTCAGCGTAAATAAATGTCACATTTAACCACAATTCCTGCTTTAATCTCATCTCAGACTTAGCGTCCCCATACCGTCATAATCTGAATTGCACATTCATGACTCCCATTGCCTTGCCACAGGTGCAGTGAATGATATACATACAGTGATAGTGTTCACTAAGAGGTAAATATTAACTCTGTACTGAAAATAGACACTCAGATATAAAATTTTGAAAATCGATGTTCTCTGTATGAGTTAAGCTGTGTCAAATGACATGCTAATATTACTATACTAACAAATACCCCTCACACACACACACACACACACACACACACACACACACACACACACACACACACACACACACACAGTGGTGCTTAATATAACTTTAGCACATTAGGCAAGGAGTAGCATAAGGTGTTGATATCCATTGTTATTATCCTCTACCACTTGGTTCAGTCCGCTTATTTCTCACATACATTTCTTGACCCATTTATGTGTATACACACACCACCGTTGTTATCGTAACTGACGACGCTTCGCTAAACTGGCTCGGCTTTAATAACAAAACTACCATTATCATTATTTACTGATGATACTTTACCGAGCAGTTTTGATGATGCTTTACCGAGCAGTTTTGATGATGCTTTACCGAGCAGTTTTGATGATGCTTTACTAACCTGGATCAGCTCATGAATTACTCATGAACACACACCATTGTTGTCGGTCGTTGTAGTTTGACATGTGAGAGTTTTATTGGCGAGCGAGCGAGACACTTCAGGGGTAACACAATTGAAAATCGGGGATATTTGTTTGTTTATATATGTGTGGATGTACGTATGTCATTTTGTACTTTGACCCTCACATATTTTTGTGTTAGCTCGGTGTTCAACCCCGTCACAAACTTCACTAAACAGAATCTTCTGGTTTAGTGATCATTACTCGTATCATCCTAGAAATGGAATTGTTTACGGCTTTGAATTCTTTTGCGGGTGCAGTTAAAACTGAAAAACTTCCTGGAGTTCCATTTCTATTTGAGTTAGTGGTGGTAAGTAATACGCCATTTGTCATAGTTATAAGTCCTATGCAGCGGTATATATACTTGAAAATTCATTGTCCACTAGACTAACCACAAAGGTAAGTCCTGTGTAGGTAGGTATGTCCAGTTGTGTGAAAGTATTGTGCGTTAAAACTACTACTTAGTGTATAAAAAAACGTTTAAATAATGTGACTTGATTTTTTGTTGCATTTTTTTTTCCCCAATTCAAACAGTTGCGGGAAGTGGTTACTATTGAAACCCCTTTACCGTATATACGTAATATAAAAAGTCGACTTTTTATTTAGTAGCTTGAGTGTTAGAAGTTAAAATCAATCATTTAACAATAGTAGTTTTAGGCTCACTCGCCATTTGTGCTCAAGCACATCACTAGTTATATAGATTACCAGTTATGACAGAAACGCTTAAATTATCATATCAGACTACACGAGACCAAACCTGTGGCACTGGTCTTGAACGACCAAACCTGTGGCACTGTCTTGAACGACCAAACCTGTGGCACTGGTCTTGAACGACCAAACCTGTGGCACTGGTCTTGAACGACCAAACCTGTGGCACTGTCTTGAACGACCAAACCTGTGGCACTGGTCTTGAACGACCAAACCTGTGGCACTGGTCTTGAACGACCAAACCTGTGGCACTGTCTTGAACGACCAAACCTGTGGCACTGTCTTGAACGACCAAACCTGTGGCACTGGTCTTGAACGACCAAACCTGTGGCACTGTCTTGAACATTGAATAGAAGAAGTTGTTGATGTTGTGAAGTCAGAGCTACCTGTAAGTATGTGGTTGCCCCTGAGGATTAGTCCTATAACAGTTTATTCAATTGTGGAGTTGTATGAAACTAATTATCCTAACTTGGTTAAGGCTGTTTAATTAACTAGATTCTGTGTCCTTTAGAAAAATAATAATAGGAGTTTCCAAAAGAATAATAGGTAAATATTTTAAGAATACAAGAATAGAATAATAGCCAGGGAAAAAGAATAATTTGTCAAGGCCTAGTTAGGAGGGGGGGGGGGGGGGGGGTGGGGGGAGGTGAGTGGAGTTATTGTAAAGTATGTTGTAAGAGCAATTAGAAATGACTATCCTTTATTGTGTGTAAACACCATAATATGTGATCAACTCACTCTTCTGTTGAGCAGAGAAAATGTAGTCCTGCATTTATCACAGACTGGACTCTAAAGAAAAAAGTCAGTAAGGATTAAATATTAATAACTTTCACATAAACCCTGCAAGAATGGCTACAACAATTCACTCACCACACCCACCCACCCACACACCACAATCACACACTCACTCACAAACACACACATATACACAAACTCCCACAAAAACACACACTCGCACACACCATGCTGCTACACTGTCTGTTCACACATTGGCTGCCCAAGCTATTAGCACATGTTACTGGCTGTTGCTCTAGCTGGCATACAGGTGCTAGCATGAAGCAACAAGGTAGGCAAGACCATTTGACCTCAACCATAACAAAAAGCACACACGTCAACTATAGACCCGAATACGTACGAACATCGCGCCCTGTCCACCCACACAAAGACTCCTGGTAATGAGTTAGTACAATTCGCACCTTGCCCCATTTCACAAAGTCGACTCTTAAACTCCGCCCATTTGTTCCCACAGCTGATGACAGACAAAGGCCAACACATCAGCACACAAGTGTGGTGGTCTGAATCATGAATGGAGTGAGAGAGGGATTAGGGCACCAGGTGGGAGTGTTAATGAAAGTGTTCCATGCAATTTAGAGCTCCTGTCAGGATACAGCTTGAAAATGACCCTCAGTTTCAAAGAGTGATTAACAGTGTTACAGAGCAACCGAACTACGACGTGACAGGGCAAGATTGCATGTCGACGGAAAATGGGACTCGAGTTAGATAAGTAGCTCGCTTACAACGGTGAATTGCGTCAGGTAAAGTTGGGAGACAAGAATTTAATTATTTACGGACATAAATGTGTACATCATTTCCCTCCATACCTCAAGCACAAGGAATGTCTATACACAGATAGACAGACAATGCATAGTCTACCAATTCTCTTCATTCTGTCTCTGCTAGATTAGTTCAATTATAACCTCTATGGTGTAGTTAGTAAAATTGAACTAGTACAGGTAATGGGATAATAGATACAGATTAAGGACACCTCATAAAAGAATTAAAACAACAACAACAACAACAACAACAACAACAACCCAAACATCAGTCTAAGAAAATGACAATTTTGATTCCTTGAAGTCCGTGGAGTGAAACTATTCAGTCCAGCATAAAGACAACATGTCTACTACCACACTAAACGCTGATACACTTGCTCTTTGGCTCACGAGTAAGCATTAGGAGAAAATGCAGCTCTTCTTTCCTGTATTATATGAATTAGGATACATAAAAAACAAAAAAACAACAACCTAGCTTAATGAGCAACCTATAAAATATATCACCTCCCGGTCACATTTCTTGATGGTTTGGTATTACTCCAAGTCTATCACAAGTATAGAATATAACTAAGTGCTGTATCATACAATACTGAACTGATGAGTCGTTGAAAAAGATTGAAGGCTTACAAAAGTGAAATGGGAGAACAAACGCGGACAAAAATGTAACGTCTTCGTCAAATTATAATCTTGGATTTCGGACTACAACCAACTAGTAAATGTGAGGCATGATGATGATATGCTTAAAGAACTTCCCACAATCAACGTCTATATTCTTCAATGTTACAAGGTTTGGACAAAGTCTAGGTCTAGTATCGAGAGCTATGGGTTGTCACGTGAAATAGTAGCTAAAGTAAAGGGTCCGGAGTATTGCTGGCAACGTCTGAGTGTTTCTATGAGGAAAAATCAGTGCACACTTGGCTGGATAATGAAACATAATAGCAGAATATCTCACCATAACACAAATCATGTTATATTGCAATGCAGCACACAAAATATATAACTATAAACTATGTAAATAAAACATTACTTAAAAGTAAGCAGAAGTGATAATACATACCAACTACATGCATGATGTACATGAAGAAAAAAAAGTCAACCATGTTAACTAGTCCTCAGCATGACTTATCATATGCTTACAGACACATGTACACTGCCACTCCCCCCTACCGCCCCCACACATGGCAGGCAAGCAGGCGTGCCCAGGTGACAGGTCGCTAGGACGAATAAAACAGCACAGAATACAGGAGAGAGAGATCTTGGAACATCAGAAGACAATAAGGAAGTGACAGCAAGTGAGGTTCAAGTAAGTGGTAGATGTTGATCAAAGACAGGAGAGCAGAACAGATCAGCAGAAGCTGTCACCAGCCAGCTACACGGGCAAATATTGAACTCCCAACCATTTTGAATGTCTTACAATAACAAGAAACTGTGGCAGCCTGTCTCTTGCCTGACATTGTCAACTAATAGCACTTGTATTTACCAACGACTCGTGCTGACGATACATAGGAAGTACGCCAAGTGTAGATTAATGAGCTGAGTGTTGTGCCAGATAGCACGGGCAGCGCACACAAGGGCAAACACACGTGTGCATTTGTGTGTATGCGTGTGAGTATGTACATAGAGAATGAATGTGTGTATGATTGTGAATTGAATGAGTGTGCTAGCTGGTGAAACCAGTATATCGGGTAGCGTCAAGCCAATTAAAACTTTCGTGGTTCAGCTCAAAAAGTTATCCACACTAGCAAGTGATGTCTTTTATTTAGCAGTTTTTGCATATTCAGCAAATCGATTTTGTAACTGACCTTTCAACCTCTTGCTAAAGACTCCCTCAGAGACCTCAGTAAAACTTGATTAACACTTTGGTAAAAAGTCGAAACAGTGGACTTAGTTTCTTTTCTTATTGGCTGTATATGAAGAATATACTGCCACAATATTGTTACTATTCCAGCCGAGAGAGGCAGCAGAATTACTAACTAAATATGATATTTTCATAAATATACAAAAGCTCTTAGAGTAGTCCAAGACAAATCGCACAATGTCCAAAACAGGGCATAGAAACATATAAACCTTCAGGCTGCTACTGATGTGTGCATTTAATGGTAGAGAGTGGTCAGTCCACATGTTCCATCACTAGTTCCCATGAAACCTTATGCCACAAAACATTACCCTATACATATTGTATGCCACTGTGAATGCACATAATGTAATTACCAGCCAAATGGAAATACTCAACACACTATAGCAAAGCAAAGTTAAAAAGAGCCAGAATGTCCTTAACCCTTTCACCGGTAGATTTTTAAAAAGAAAATATGTAAATAGATTTAAAAAATCATAACAAATTAAACATTGAAAAAAGTACCTAGCAACCATAATTCATGTAGCACACTAGTTAGGGATTTTGAAAAACCGCATGTATATTGCCTAGCAGCAAACCACAAAAATTTAATTAATGTTTCATAATATTTACTGAATTATTTTTAATATAAAAGTGATTATGTTGATTATACAATTAGATTTACATCTAGATGATTGAATTATATATTTATAATGAAAAATCTAAAGTTCTACAAAAATTGTTGCTTATATTGAAAAATCTGTAAGAGTATAATTATTTTTAAAAAGTTACATTCAGGTGCAACACGTAAATGGACCTTGCAAAAGGAGCATTGAATACGAGATTACTATGCTCTATTAGCTAAACCTAGAACTAACAATCCTTGCATTGCTAAGCACAGCTATCTAAGACATGCCTAGTGTTTATGACTCACCTTCAGCATCTGAAGATTCAGACCCATTGCAAGTGCTATCATCAGAAGAATGCACAGCATCTGCTAAAGCTTCCACTTCCCTAGAAGTAACTGTTGGCGATCCAATGAAAGCAAAAACATCCGTACTGCTCTCTTGCAAGTCCCTGTCATCGCTCTCCGCTCAGACAACAAACTAACAACACCGTCTGCACTCAGCCACGAAGCCATGCTACCGCTGAGTAGGCTAATAAAATTCGACGGAATAGTACGTCACGGTTTCCTTTTAAGTTCTATTTTGGTGTTTAAAACAAGTCGATGGCGTGAGCGGTTCGTTTTTTATACTTCTTTTTGTGTCGATGGGTACCTCGACCGCCATATGGCGCTTATACCGGTGAAAGGGTTAAAAGATAATAAATCCATCTTTTTTGGTGATTGTAAGCTATGGAATTAGAAGATATATCAAGTGATATGAAACCTGCATTTTATCTTATGGAATGATAAGTAGTTATTCAATTCTTCACTTGTTAATGCAGTAATTCCTATCAAATTACTAAAACCACAATTGACATGAAACAGATCCAAAAGATGTACTGGCATTAACAGAAGAAAAAAAAAGCCACACACACATACACACATAACACACATACACGACTTTTTACTTCCATTCTTTCACAAGTTTACTACAATGCCAATATCTTTTGTAAACACGAAATATTTTTCATTTCTATTTGGCTTTATCAGCTACAAATTACAACTTAAACTAAATAAACAATTCCATGTATAGCCCAAAACTTGCACGTGCTAATAATAATAAACTCTTAGTGACAAGAGGTAAATATTCCCCTGTTGTACCAGCCGCCTTCCTTCTTAACAAACAAAGACAAGACAACATTGCCATTGTAATCACACTCCTTCTTCACTAAATACTAGCAAGATCGCTAGCAACAATGACATTAAGATAATTATTCCATTTATATTCAGGATGTTCTGTGATAATTTATTATACCTGCCTTATGCTAACCAGTATATATGTCCACATTGCCGAGAAAGTACGTAGCTAAAGATATCATCATAACACGAGTCACAGAGACAAAGATAGCTGTGAAGATAAACAACCATGAAGGGCAATACACCAGACAAAACTGCTGGTAATTGCATTAAATTGCTGTGAGTTACAACAACACTCTCACCACAGCTCAATAGAACTGCAACTCATACTCATTCAACAATGCTACCTGCACAATCAAAACGGAGCTAGATATTTAAACCAGAAATATAAAATTGCTAAGATTATAGCTATTACCAGTAGAGATCAACTCTTAAACTCTCTCAGATATCTAACTAATCACACACCGCTTTTTTTTAACCTAACCTTCTCGTCAGGATGCCAAACGGGTTCTTTGAGGTCGAACAGAGACTTTTCTCCCACCATTTTCAGCCCCCTCCTGGTGTACTGCAGGGTTCTCGCCTGGGACGGAGAGTCCGGCGAGTCATAGTCGTCCACTGGGTTCATGGCAGACTGCACAGACTGGCTGATACTCTTCACGGCCTCGCTGGTAACATTTGTAATCTTAGACGCTGCCATTTCAGCGTTTACATACTGTGTGTAGAGGTCAAAGTACTCTTGTGTTTTCTTTTTGTCTTTAGGGGCGGGATTTATGATCCCGAAAAGGATAAACCTTTACCCACTTGGTAAAGTACGGCTGTCAATGAAAGCTTTAGAAAGGTAGACGACTGAAGAAGTAGCTTTTATCATGGACAAGTTAACGCCTGAACAGAGAAGTCAACTAGAAATATCGCAGGTATACTTAATTAGTTGGTTTTTAAGTACGTTTATCTTCCTCCTGGCTCAGTTTAAGGAATTTATGACGACCTACAACACAGTGACAGAACACTGCTTCGACAACTGCGTCAAAGATTTCACCTCCAGGAAAATACAGAAGAAAGAGGTGGGTTTTTATTTATTTACTGAATGAGAGTAGCTATTTGAAGAATTTTCTAGTTTGATAGCATAACATAATATATTGCTAACTTAACTCTTACAATATAATTGGCAAGCAAGCGAGACAAAATGTTATGGCGAATAGTTACTATGGTATTGAAACCCTTTACCAGATGTAATGTTTTAAAAAAAACTCGACTTTTTTAGTAGGTGTGAGTGTTTGTTGTGAAAAGTTACTGGTAAACTATAGGAAATACCAGTACTCGGGGAATTGAGGTAAGAAAGTGGTTCCGTATTTGTTAGCTGAAGTATAATGGTCACAACGGCTACGTACTTCTACTTTTAGAAAGGGATTATTAGATTATTTTGAAGTGTTTCATTTGTGAACGGGCTCGCTTGCCCTTTGTGCTCAAGCACATCACTAGTAACCAGTGATCTGCTTCAGTAATGGTGAGCAAGCTGAAACGTAAATTAAAATGCTAACCGCTAATAATATTTATTTGTTAGTGCTACACTAATCACACACACACACACACACACACTTGTTAACTGGATTTACCAGCACAAGACTTACATTGTATTCTCTTTGAACGCTTTCCTCTCCATAACTCTTTGCTATTTTAATTTTTCTGGCATTATTTTGAAATCTTTTCTCCTAAATTTCTTGTGCCCGCGCTAATGTTAACCTTTTAAAATAGCCTCTGGGGGACACACATTGATCTCTTTGAACTTCTCCATATATACATATAATATACATACTGTATAATGCACCAAAATCTCAGTTGAAACTCGTTCGTGAGGAGCTCACTTTGCTTGCTCAGTTAACAGTAAGAAAGAGTATATATGTAGAGTGAAAGGTCCTCATCCTGTAACATTAATTAAGCTCGGTTGTTGTACTTTTAACCGATTTTTTTTAGAAGTAACACACACACACACAAACAAACTGTAGCTACAGTAATACATAAAGTAGGGCCTATCAAGTAGTGTTGATGACTTGTGTAGCTCTTTCTGCTCTTTGTGGCACATTGCACCCAAGTGCTTGGTAGTCTAAGCACTGCAGTTACCTGATACTTCATTTACTTTGAAACAACAGTCTATGAGAATGATAAATTACAAACAATAGTTGCTAAGTTTATGGCTGGTGTGACAGTCATATTCAGGGGTGGATCTGAGAGTTCTGAAATGTGTCGCTCATGTGTGTCTGAGGGGACGATGACGTTCAGGCGATTGTGAGCCTTTCACCTACGAACTTCTTTGAGTCTGAACTCAGATATTTCTGCATCTCTCCCAAGGCTACTTTCAAATTTGTTACAGCTTAATTAAGTTGTGTTAATTCTATATTTTGCGTGCATCAGTCTTGCCTCGTATTGTTGTAGTACAGCACAACGATAAACCATTACACGGATATTATTTTGATTATTCACTTTTTATGATTCAGTTTAGCAGCTATAATATTTACTTGTGAACTGGTTATTTTAGACAGTGTGGTTATTATTGGTCCAATAAATTTTGTTACCTTCTTGGACCAGGCCACTATGTGAACCTTAACCAGGCCTTTTCTCTATGCGGTAGAGTAGGTAAAGGGTCTAGAAATATTCATCAATATACAATGGACTCCAAGATAGCCTTTGTGTAGTGTAACAGCTGTATGCATTAACTGCTATAAACAGAACTATGCAATTACATAAAGTGTATGTTGGTGGGCTTTAATTTGAAAATACTGCTGGTTGCTCGTATGAGCGGCAGTCTGAAGACAAATATATTCCTCAAATATCTATGAAATAACTCACATAAAAGCAAAGGCACGGGGCTCGTATAACCGTGTCCACGCACGAACTGTGTTGATGTATGTATATTCACTCCTGATATTTGTACTAATTGACTCTCCACTATTGACCTCATAAAAATAACAATAAAGAAACAACTTTGTTTACTAAATTGAGATAGTTGAGTCTGTTGCGTGTAGCAAGGATGTGAAATGTTATATCCACATTTTAGAAGCTGCTGACTGCATGTCATTATGCTTACTGTGTGTGTGTGTGTGTGTGTGTGCAGGTGTCTTGCTGTGAGAATTGTGTAGACAAGTACATCAAGATGAGTCAAAGAGTCACTCTCAGAGTGCAGGAGCACTTCACCATACAGCAGGAAGCAGCAGCAAAGTGATTCTCAACACTGGCCAATATTTATTACAACTTATATATCAATGGAATTTTGTCATGTGTAAACTAAATTTATTATTATTATCACAAATGAGTTACAATAACAGAGTAAATTTATTTATTAAATATCATTTCATTATGTGTTTGATTAAAAACAAATGGGAAACGGTAAACCAGAGCTGAAGTGATAAAAATGTTGGGTCTTTTTTTTTTTTTTTTTTAATACTGTAACAGTCACATTTTTGTTGCTCAGATAATTTTTAGAAATGACAGCATGTTTTAATAGAATATATAACATACAGATATTTATTTTCAAACCGGATCCATTGAGTGCAGGTAGACACATTAGACACTGGTGATACTTACCACATTAATGGGAAGACAAAGAGACACTGAGCACTCTATTTAGTACACACTTATAATTGGAATCCAAGAATGTTAATTAAATAAGTCGCTACACTCCTCCAACCTACCCTTTACCTGCACTGACCCATCAGCCATCCATCACTTAGTACATTATCGTGTAATCAAGTTAAATAATCAAAAATAAAATACATGTGTAGCTATATATATATTCTTAAATGATTTGGAGGAATTAATTGCATGGTAGTATTATATATATTGCATCATCATTGTATTGTTTCTACAGGCGAGCGGTTCATGCATCCACTGATGTTGCTATAGCTACCCCTACAGTCTTGTAGAAAACCCTATACAATAAACTTTAATGAAAACCCAAAACAAAACAAAAAACAACAAAAATAGGATAAACCACAACCAGTGACTCACCTTGTAATTAAACATTATAAAGCTCATGATCACCACGCAAAAAAACGGTGCAAGTTCCATCAATCACATAGGGAAATTAATACTACAAGTACTTACTATAAGTAGTTGCTATGTATTGACAGTTTATTACAATTTATATTATCGCTACACAGTCGAGGCTGAGCTGCATTAACCTGACATGCACGACTGCTAGGGGTAAGGATTAGAAACTCAAAGAATTCCATAAACCAGTAGAGAATTGCCAACAACTGGGATCAGCCAGGTTTATTCAGGGATAGTTGTGGCA
>WLWD01003148.1_pt1 | contig 49290 bp, 31 predicted proteins | sample 6712731 | NCBI WGS metagenome assembly WLWD01 (sample SAMN12718690, study PRJNA576275) | sponge metagenome | isolation source: marine sponge | host: Mycale hentscheli | place: New Zealand: South Island, Marlborough, Capsize Point | collected 2014-11-01 | reverse complement strand
ATGGTCGGCTATTTCACTGAATCTTTGTTGTTGTTTTTCTCAAACAAAAAAAAAATATATATATATATAGCTATATATATATTATATCTAGCTAGCATGCTACACCAATTAGTATTTTGGCTTTACAGATTTGCTGATAATAAAATGTCATGTCTCTATCGACAAATCGTTTCCCTGGAAGTTACATTGTTTTCCTTTCTGCTGACTACGGTATTCCTTAAACCCACACTCACCCTCCTTCATCATCGTACTCCACGTTGTACACCTGAGCAATGGCCTCCTGTGAACAGAGACAGAGTGAGAATGGAAGGAAGGAGAAGAGAAGGGTGAGTTGTGGGGAGGAAGAAATCACAAGTAGTGTGTAATTTTGTGATTCATTTAAATAAAATATTAACTTGCCTCATAAGTCGCTATCTCCCTGAGTAGGTTGTGGTTTTTCTTCTTCTTTTGATGAAACTATCACAACAAATTCATTTGAACAATACAAGTTTTCATTGGATGTATTATTATTTTAACGTGCACTTACAAACATGCAGTTCTCAATGCCTTGCTCTTCAAGTGCATCCACCATCTCACAGAAGATATCCTGGTCAGTCAAGCCAGCCAGAGTCTGCACAACATACAATACACAGTTAAAGTAAGGTAGTTAAAACCTACTATATATTATTGGACATAGCTGTATACATACACATGCCACTTACATAATAAATCTAATTTCTTCTACATGTCTTTTCTTTTTAAGTTGAGCAATTGCACCTTAAAGTATAGCATTTATCTCATTCCAAACGTATTTACTGCCCATCTCTCTATGGCTGATTCAGTATGCATATCAATGGTTCCTTTGTGCATCATAAAATGATACTGCATTACCATAGCGATACCCTGCAACACTATCTACCCCTTACCCTATTGATTAAACTCATGGCCTTGGTCATGATGTCCTGATCGGCTACGGACTTCTCACTGATGATGGAGAGGAGGTACGACCAGAAAGCAACTCCCTTCTCATCCGACATCTCCTCCACGGCGTCCTTGAAGAGGAGGGCGTTGGGGGGCAGTGAGTCAGGGGAGCCGAGCCTCGAGGCGTCTTTACTGCTGTTGGCCTCCGACGGGTCCGTGTAGTTGACAAACACCAAGAGGAGGTCGATGGACGCCTTGACAACCATGTGGTGCTGTGGGGGCAAACCATTGATTGATCTTTATCTAACTTGAGAGTACAAAACTGTGTGCTGTTCCATTTAAGAAGGAGCCAGAAATTAAGGAGCTCCTCTTTTAATGAAATACACACTCATGCACACGCCCACCCATTCACACACCCACACACCACATTGTTGTGCACGAATTGTAGATATGTAGCATAAAACTACATGTTGCACAGCTTTCTGTTTCAATGTTAAATTACAATTCGCTATTACACCCGATACACTGCTGTGAGTGTGCAATGACCCAATATCCACATTCTCATGTGTTATTAAATTAGGAAGGTCCAAAGTATCATGCCAGACGTTGCTAACCAGTCTGCTGATTGACGATGCATTGGTGATATCATTTGGTTAATTACATTAAGAAATTAAATCAGATGTTCTAAACATTGAGGATACTAAATCAGCACATTACAACAAAAAAAAACATGTGGCTACAACAATCCCAAGAATGAATTGCAGTGCTTAGCTCAATATAGAAGAAGAAAAAAGACAAAGTTATAAAGTTAGCAACGTTTGAACATGTACAACACAGTAGTTCAGATTCATTCATTAGCCATTGCACTAATGGCCCCTCCCACCTTGTTCCGGCCCCTCCCACCCTGCTCACCTTAGAGTTTGTGAGCTGATAGAGCCACTGGATGATCTCATTGCACTGGATGAGTCCATGCATGCCGTCCACGTACACGGCCAGCTCTCCCAAGGCCTTCAGAATGTACTGCTGGTAAGTCTGGTCTGAATCATTGCCCACAGAGACGAGGGCATTCAGACCTTGGTTGCAAACAAACTCCAACACCAAGTCTTCATCGTCCTGCAGGAATGAACGGTTTGAATGATTTAATACTATGAGTGAGGTTTGATGATCAATTGAGAATTATTATTAGATATTATATTCAAAATTTCTTGAGATTTCTTATTTTAATCTGCATCAGCCATTTTCATGAATGCAGGAAATAAATTTTAAACTAAATTTATCATACTATTTAAATTATTAGAACCCGTTGCTATATTGTTACTAGGTGTACTAACTTGGTAAGTGTGCACTATTTTTTGCCTTTAGGTATATGAACTGTGCATACTAACAACCCTTGGGGTATTGCTATTTTTGAGTTTTAGTTTAATAGAATAGGCTGGATAAAGCAGGGAGCAGGTTATGTGAGGCCGGATATGGGAGGGTCTACTACTCTCATATCCACCTATATGGGACCAGCCCTATCATATAACTCTCCTGCAGCTCTCATACCACAGGAATTTACCATAGCTAGCTGCTTTACTGCTTACTGCAGAGCAGCCTTGGTAGAGTTAGATCTGGAGATACAGCTGGCAGCTACAATGCTAAAGTAAACTTGCTAAAGTAAACTTTCTGGCGCGCTTCAATTGAATTTTAATTGAATTTTAATTTTGGGCCGGAAACACGGAAGAATTCGCTTGACACCCGAAAATGCTGATGAACGAAGTTGCTAGTGGAAACTGGGCAGGCCTCTGGGTAAACGGGATCTAAAATAGTTAGAGCATGCGCTTAGGTACTGGTGGATTTAGTGCACAAAGCCCTCGGCCTACGGCCCTTGGGCTTCAGTGCACTAAATGCACCAGTACCCAAGCGCTTATGCTCTAACTATTACATGGTATGAATATTAGTAGCTAAATTATACAACTAGCAAGTATCCCGCCACACAGTGGCACTAGCAAGTACCCCGCCACACAGTGACACTAGCAAGTACCCCACCACACAGTGGCACTAGCAAGTACCCCGCCACACAGTGGCACTAGCAAGTACCCCGCCACACAGTGACACTAGCAAGTATCCCGCCACACAGTGGCACTAGCAAGTACCCCGCCACACAGTGGCACTAGCAAGTACCCCGCCACACAGCAGCACTAGCAAGTACCCCGCCACACAGTGGCACTAGCAAGTACCCCGCCACACAGTGACACTAGCAAGTACCCCGCCACACAGTGGCACTAGCAAGTACCCCGCCACACAGTGACACTAGCAAGTACCCCGCCACACAGTGCAATCCTCTGCCACTTGTCCACTTTTTTCTCACTTACTTTTCTTGATATTCATGACTGCACACACCACCGCACCATCATTACTGACAATACTTTACCAACCAAAACTATATTCATGAATTACACACACTTGTGTTGTGTGGCGACGCTACTGACGATGCTTTACCAACCGGCTCAGCTAATGAATTATTCATGAATACACACACCGTCGTCATTGTTACTGACAGACAAGCGTATTATTATATAGATTTAGTGAAGTTCAAATACAATATACAGCCTGTGGAATCTGAATAACAATAGATACTGTACTTTACCAATCACCACAGAACAAATAGACTGTATATATAGCTAAGAGAAAGAGAATGGCAAAAACAGTGTGGACTAGAGCTATGACAATAATGCCTCTGATAATTCTCTCATTAAGAAAGAATGAAAAGAAGGAATACCTCACCAGCGTGCACACCACACGGCTAGGAGGCGGGCTACTAGCCAATGGTTGGGAAATGAATTCTAATATCGCCGCCCTGCCCCCATAACTCTCGCCACGTCAAAGCAATTAGTGGCAACAGGTGAATGCAATTTGGTAGAGATATTTGTCTGAGTGAGTGTATACAGCGCACACTGTACAAGAATATCGAATGTCAATAGCCAAAGGTCCACAGAGGATTACAGATACAATCTAGTGGGAGTAGGACCATTGGCTCATGACTATTATGTCAAATGACCATTATATTAACCTTCTTCTTCCTTGAGCTTTGCTTTCAATAAGGCACATATATACACACATACATACACATCCATGTGCAATAACTGTTAATGACCAATGGGAGAGGGCATATATATATATATATATATATATGAGGTACTATTGGTGTGGATACTCGTTTAGATGTATAAAAAAAATCTATAGTATATAATATAGTGTAATAATATCATACTATGTATAATGCTACAGATTCTATAGTACCTCAGAAACTGCACACACACACGTACACACACACACACACACACACACACACACACACACACACACACACAAATCCCCATTTTCATTGAGGGCCCTCACAAACTCTGTACCACAGCATTTAACACGTACTCACCTTAAATATCCTCTTGAGTGCAAATAGGGCTTGCCTCAATGGAGTTCCATGAGCATTAATTAAAGTTTCTAGAATAAAATTATACAACAAAACAAATAAAAATGTATCTCTAGTAACTTACTACGTAACATTTGATATTAATCCTGTGTGACTAGAATTCTGTATTCACTTTACAATATGTCAGACATTATCCTGTGTCTACCAAGGTTTAAACCTTCAGGTTGCAATACAATGGGATAATGCTTATAGCCTGTCAGCTGAGTTATCATGGCAACAGCTTTAATAGTACTTTTACCAATAGCCAAAGTATGACTTCTTTATCTGCACTTATTGTGTTAGACAACTGTCTGTCCATTATCTCTGCTCTGTCATAGTATGAATAAGATATCTACTTCAGTATCTGATACACTAACACGATCATGTAGTAGATTAGGAAAAACATGGCAGTGGTGTAGGAAGATGTTTTGGTATAGGGGGCTCCAGGGCATGGTGTTCATCTCAGAAATGACTTCGTTAGATTGTGCCCAAAAATTATGGGGGGGGGGGGGGGGGGGGGCTCTAGCCACCAGAGGCCCCTCCTTCCTACACCGCTGCATGTTGACTCCTAGCAACTAACACAGGAGGTTTGAGTCAGTGTCCTGGGGATAATAACCCAAGGCAAGAGCATGACAATGAACTATTTACCCAACAAATACAACAGATATACAGTAGTCCCTAAAATGTGTAATAGTTTAATATAGTGACATTTAGAAATAAACTAAATTGCTATATATTACATACAATATCTGCTACAAATGTACTGACATAAATTGCTTTACAAGATTATTCTCACCTACAATAGTGTGAACTCTAACTGATAATTTGGTCCTGAGAAAAATAACACTTGACCTACACGACACACGCACAAGAAAAACAAACAAATAAACATTTCATGGAAGTATTTACAAATACTAAAGAAAGCATGAAGAAGAATCCTAAACACTCTCACGACTACTAAATTAGAACTTCCCACGCAGATCTTGTAGTTTACCCTCTAATTGGCTGTAATATTTACTCCGGGATGGTCTTCAAAGACGCTCGTGCAGACAGTCAACAGTTAGTCTCCTGATACCCTGTCTGGGCGTATAGAAAAATGGCACCAAGGGTTGTACTTAACTTGGATCAACGCATGCACACCACTGCCAGTTCTTTAATACCTTCAAAAGGAGCATCACGTCATCACGCTTCCATTAAATCAACCGTTGTGAGGATTGAAAATGCTCCTTGTGAATTCCAAAGACAGGTTGGCCACGAGAAGGAATCTCTACCTGGTTCATTTTGTAGATTTCACACACCACGCCATTCCTATCAAAGACTTGGGCACATTCGAGCTATGGAGAAAAGCTAATTATTTTCCCAGAGGATGTGATTATGTCACAGCCTGTAAGAAGTGGGGACTCAATTACACTGTGTCAAAAACAAAGTTAACTTGTGATGTGTCTCAATTAGGCATATAAAAGGAAGTATCATGTAACTTTAAGCAACAGTAAAGTCAGTTTTTCACTTCTTAATTTTCTATTCTTCATTTTTTCATTCCTGTACTGAGAATTAGGAATGAAAGAATTATGCTTCATTCTGGGCCTACAAATTACTCCAGGAAATTCAATAATTACAATAATAAAAAAAAACAATTACCATTAAGGAGCATAGTCACTTATAACACTTCCCCTGGGGGAGCCCTGCGGAACATATATGATTAGATCGCCCTAAGGCTTCAGAATCTATTTGTTGGCAAACAATGATAGTTTTTGTTCACACAAACGCTCCACTGACTGAGCTAGTTCTCTGGCTGCACTGATGGGTCCTTTAATACTGTTGTAATGCTAATAGCTCAGAGAAAAATAACGCACTAGATGTATGTACTGAATTCAAAATTTGTGCCACTTCAAACATTTTACGGGGGGGGGGGGAACGAAGAAGAAGAAATGCTGCTATCTGGTCAACTAAAAGCAAATCTAACAAAATGCTTAAAACTGCTCCTTATGTTATAGGAGCCCTTTATGCTATTACAAGAAAAGTATAGCACATCTAGACATCAAGGATAAATGTTATTAAATCCATATAACCAAATGGTGGGAGTTTTCCATGAAAAGGTTGAGCGATCAACTTTGTCAAGAATTCTTCTGATCTTCCCATATTTGTGCAGTATATCCATGCACTTTCATTAGCTAATACCAAACTTCAATTCAATTCCAGGTGCTCACATAATATAGGGTCAGGTCCTCCCACTTTGGGAGCTAAAGTGCAGGGGCTCAGAGGGCCCATTTCAAAGCAGCTGCTGGTGAACTACAATTACCACAGAATGCTAAGGCCAGAGGTAAGTCCGCTTGTCTGTAGTGGACCAATTTGTAAATAATGTGGTTTGTTTTGAGGCTCTGAGCCCAGCAAAAGATGAAGTTGTTAAATTTTACCAATGAAATTTGAATTCTCTTCTTGAAGTTTAGAGTAGAGACAAACAAGTGGGTAGGCTAGTGTGTTCCCATCTATCTTGACAAACCCCACTACAGGAAGAAGAAGAAAGAAAATTAGGCAGCAACAAATTAGGTTCTGTGAGTCTGTGGTCTCTGTTGCATATAAACTCTACCACTAAGCTATAATACTAGATACTATTCTTCAACATAAAGAAGTAGTTCTGTAAAATCGCAGATTATTCTAATGCTAAAGGAAAACAAGAATACTGAGCCTAACAGAAGATGTAATTTTCTGACTAGCTGAGTTTTAGAGCTTTCAACATATCTCATTCAGTCTTTCAATTGGCTTGGCTTTTCCTACAAGACAACCCAAGAAGGTAAGTCAATGCAAACGTATGACTTCTCCTAGCCTATAGGCGCGGCAGTATTGTGTGACCAACACTGCCTTAAAAATGTGCAAGAACAAGAACTACAAGAACTAAATGGCTAGAATCCACTGGTACCCTTTGTTATCCTTAAATACCCTTTGTTATCCTTAAAAGAGAGAGAGAGAGAATAAAATGTTCTAGTGTTGTTAAAGGAAATGAGCATTAAATATTATCTGAAGCCATAACACAATGGGCGTGGACGATTCAAAAGACTTTTACATGGAATGTGAGGAATGCCTTTATGAAGCAACAAGAAACATGTTGAGGAACTTGCGAGCAAAGGAATGGTTGAGACTAGCAGCATAGTTTAAAGGAGTAGACAAAATTGCCAGCCAATGAAAGAACGAAGCAATGTTGATGTAGATGGTCCAGACATGACTTTTGAAATCCCCACTATAAACAGAATGAAACATTTCCTCTCTACTTTTGCAGCTTTAAGTCAAAGCCGATACAGTAATAATAATAATATAATAATAATAATAATAATAATAATAATAATAATAATAATAATAATGGTAATAATAATAATAATAATAATAATAATAATAATAATAATGGTGATAATAATATTATAATAATAACAATTATAATAACAAAAGAAATTCTGCTATTAGAAATTGTACTTATTCGGTTCAACATTCAAGTCTTGTGTCCATACCAATCATTTCATCTAAATCTCCTCTCAAAACACAAAGAAAAGGTACAAACCAGAAGACATAACTCAAGGACGAAGGTCAGAATAAAATTCTACACTGAGCAGAACGGAAGAGTGCACACAGAGTTAGGGTTGTCTAGGCTACCAGCCAAGGGAGGGGGTTTGTTGGAGCAATTGAAGGCGCAGTGTCAATATTAACAGAACTTCTCTAACCACAATCTCATTGGACAAACATAAACAGCTGATCAGCCAAAGGACGTGTCCACTGCCCCAGGGAAAGCTGCACACACTCGAGCCAAGTCTTACTGTAAGTGAAATAAAGAAGATTTGTCTTACATAATGCTACAAATGTATGACTACTATGAATAAACCAAGACAACACAGAAGATGGCTTAAGGTCGTTCCCATGTATTGACTTTGTATTCTTATGGCTTATTGGTCAGAGGGTGTGGTCTACATGATCAGAATCTTACGACTTGACCGATAGAAACTAATCTTGCAAGATGATTCTGATCGGCCAATCTATTGCACATGACACCCGCAGATCAACAAATGAAATACATAACATCAAATGTACATATCTGTCTAGTACAATTCCACAACGCCGATGTCCAGTTTAGTAGCTATTGCTTCACGTCTTATTCTCAAGATGATTCCTTTGTCTGCCAGATTATATACACTAAGTGCACTTGAAAGATGTCCATACTATTTTTCTTCCTTTTGTTGACATTCATTAAAAAATAATAAATTAATTCATAGTTATGACATCAACCAGTCAATGTGCCCTCAACTTCACCAAAACAATAAACAACAATAGTAAATCTCAGATGACACAACTTCTCACAATCTAAAACTTGTGCTAAGATTGGACAATAATCCTTTATCAGTGGTGAAGTGAACTGAGGCCAGTCTTGTCATAAATGTTGATACTTTTGGACAAATTCTTTAAAAATAAGCTATTAATAATCATAGTACTAGCCCATGGGCCAAAAATTGTGTGAATTAAAAAAAAAATCGAATTGATTTCTCTTTTGTTGCCATGTTTGTAACTGAAGCTTTCAGTATAACTCCATATTACACCATAGCAGTCAGCACAAAGCCGGCTTGAGCCAAATACAACAACAACAAACAACAACAGCTCGGGCAGCTGCAGATGAGCCAGTTAACTCAGGATGGAATGTTGTTGAAGACATTCTCCTAGCTCCGCCAGCTCCAGCTCATTTATGTGGAATATTTGGCTAGCTGCCTCAAACGGAAATTTCCCCATCTGTGAGCAATCCTGGATTAATCAAACCAGCACCGCTCAACATGTACTTGGAGACTCATCCCCAGACTAGCTGGGGCTGGGCATGCCCAGGAATGTAACCATGGAATCCAATTAATCAACCAAGAAATGGAGTCAGGGCGCTAAGGCATAATGTACATACGCTCCCAGCCCTAGTTTTTTTGTTTTGTTTTATTGTTGCTATTCTTCTACCAGTATCCTTCAATACTGTTTGTGAGCCAAAATGCAACCGTATGAAAATATTGCCCATTTTTCTCAAGTTAGGCCATTAATATCATAGTTTAAATATTCTGCACCAGAAGCAATCTAACAGACCTACAGCCACCATAACTCACTTGTCTGACAATATTTCAGAGTCTGCCATGAGCTCCTCTATCGTGGTATCCAAGTCTAGATATTTCAACTCATTGTCCTCCTTGCGGTAGCATACCAGACTGATGGCATCGATCTACAAACACAAACAAACAAAACACAACAGAATAATTAGGCAAGAGAGACAAAGGGTAGTATCTGTTAATGGAGTTGTAAAAAGGAATTCAGGCAAATCTGGTTATGGATTCTAACAGTAGATTAATTCATTAAGTGAGTGGGCAGGAGGACATTTTTCCAGCACAAAGTAGTACCTCTTACTGCTCTCAATTCTACCATTCAAAACTGCCACATCTCTTAACATCTCCAGTCTCTCTGCGCTGAAACACCCAATCACACATATTCAACTTCGTATGGCTAAAGAAAATCAATAATGCCCTCAAAGTGAAGCATTTCTGTCATTTGAGTCAGCACAATTAAAGACAATAGGATTCGCAGCAGTTAAGAAGACCCAATTTTTTTTTTTGTTGTTACAACTGCGTTTCACACATTCAGGGCCCTACAGGCTTAATTACTGCGTGTAATGGGGTATTTTGATTTAATGATATTCACGAGATACCAGAGTGTTATTCATCCCTGACAATAATTAAACACATTGGAGAACAAAAGCCACAGCATGCAAAAAAACACACACATACACACATTGGATTGGCTAATTCATTCCTCTTAAAATCTAATTGGGTATTGGGTGGCTTTTGAAGTTAATTGTATTCATTACATAATAATAAAGAAGTTGATATAAACTGAAATATATTTGGCAAGTGTTCCCTTTCTTCTGATAAACTTGGTTCTGTAATATTTTATCATTTTGATTCACTTCTAAAAAAGTGATTATAATATTTTTTTTTTACAATGGATTAATTGCTTTTATGTCGATTGAAACAAAGATAAATAAAACAAAAAAACTAACAAACAAAACCTTCTATTCATTTTCCTTTGATAAAATTTAATATTTATTTTGTCTGCATTTTTTTTACACACATAATATTGTACCTCTTAACTGCCCAACGAAATTACCATGGGAACTTATCAAGATAGCGTGGGAAATAGTGCTAAGGTGTGTGCTTAAAAAAATTTTTTTTTTTCTTTCTGCATTCTCATTCCTGTCAAAGTGCTCCATAATCAACAGAATCGAGGACCTCCCAAAGTGCCTTGAAATATGATGACTTGATGAACGCATGGGCTCCCAGCAGAAGGAAATGTTCTAGCTTAGTTAAAAATAAAAATAAAAAAGCAAATTTTATTGGCAAGCAGTGCAAAGAGCGTGGAGTGTATTTTTATTTTTTTATTTTATTTTTTTTGCAAAACGCAATATTTTCACTTAGCAGTAATTCTAGTACAGACAGATGTTGAAACTTTTATGCAAAAACAGGAAACTAGAACTAATCTTGTCTAGTAGAGATTCTGTCAAGAAAGGAAAGATAAACATGATTCATAATCTTTTTTTTTTTTAATATGTTGTAACTCTACACCAACTAATGCAGAACAGAATTGCAGTACAAAGTCACCCCATATCTTCCCCTAATACTCACTGCACACAGCAAACATCATGCCAGAAGTTCATGTTCCCGCCAACTTTTGTTGCTACTGTGTCAACACTTCCATTAGCCACATCTCTTATGACAAGACCGAAAGCTAGTCTAGTCACAACAGTGACATTGAAGCAGTAACAGGAGCCCGTACTGGCACGGGTCATCCCTCCATTGTGTGTTTGTGTGTCTTGTCATCACAAGTTATTTGGTCCCAGCCTCTGGTGGAGAGAGAGAGAAAGTGAGTGAGAAACTCGTGAAAGCATGTGTGGACTATTGTGAGTCTTGTAAAAGGATGGGACACTCCTAATGAATCTCTCGATGTTCCCCCATATTTTGGGCATGAAAGAAGCTGAAGGCATGCCAGCCAGGCAGTAAGGATAAATCCGTATATAATGGATGCCAAGTTGTTGAGTATAATAATCTTGTAGAATTACAACGAAAGTTAACGAGGAAAAGTAAACGTGTAAAAGTTTTAAGAACGTTGAAACTATATAGCTTGCAATTATATGAGGTGATAAATTAATTGCAGCACATCACAATGTAAGGCATTCTATACCATGGGAACTAGAGGCGATGATGCAGGGCATAAATGTAAAAAAAAAATGGTTTCATCCTAATAATAATGAAGCTGTTTGTGATAAAATAATAATAATAATAATAATAATAATAAGAGTCACGTAGCTGAATGAAATTTATTTACGTACATATATATACTAAATCCATGCTGGCTATCATGTTTCCAAGTGAAACTCGGTAAGAAACCCAAGAAGCTTGGAATTACCATTCAAACCTGATGACAACACTCATGTTAATTTCATAGCATTGGGTCAAGCTAAGTAGTCAATATTAGTCTCGTTACTCGTAGTTCCAAAAACCATTACAGATGCTTAAATGCTGTACATAGATGTCATGGATTGTCTCTTAGATGCATTAAAAGTCTGGGCTAGGACCTTTTCCCATAGGATTAATCTAAGTCATTTCCTGTTAGGAAGATAAACTATACTTGGACCGCATAAGACCGCCTCTTTGATGAGTAATGTATAAATTCCAGAGATGGACAGAGCACGTGTGCACACCCGGTTATTGGGGCATGGATGAAAGCTTTCAGGACCCAGACAACAGTGATTTGTAGCCAGCAGCCACGAGGGCGCACTTTCCACAGCAACCGAGAAGCCCAGAGCAACATTACCATTCTCACTATCTACTTTCCTAGACCACTTGTCTCCACTCTCACTCCGTTATGCACTGAGCCACTTTGAGATGATTGTCTGCATCCAGAAATGTTCATTATTCAATTCTAATTGAATTTGTTCCATCTTGTGGAAATTTGACAATTGAATTCATTTGAACTTTGAAAAGACTGCATTCACCCAATGTTCAAATCTCGCCTCGTTTACTTGTAGTGTTATATGACATAAAAATATATAAGGAGTCGTCCAACCACTTACAAAAAAATATAACCCACACTTTGATGCAATTGAATTATATCTAATACAACAATATTGTTTATTGTTCCAGCTCCTTGTTAATTACAACACACACTTAGTTTGAACGCTATGAATAAATGTTCAAAGCGTATATTGATACCACTTCAAAGGGAATTAAGAATAGAACTTCCAGAGAATGAAGATGTAGTCCACTAATTTAGTGGAGTAATTAATCAACACGTGCAATCAAGGTGGATATTCAAAAGGTTCTGGCACTTGACAACCACCTCCCTCATACACGCACACACACACACACACACACACACACACACACATACAAACAGATAGAGAGAGAGGATGAGAGAGAGCAACATATGTTGCACTTAGTGGGTGCTGGCAATCTCCCATTACCAAGTTTACCCAGATACAAACACTGTATCCATGGACTAATGGGTTCCAAAGCCAAAAAGCCTATTACAATACTGCATGACTTATACTGTAGCTATACTGCAAGTATATCCATATAGAACAATGCTAGGCGAGTCACAATGGACACAGTTGCCATCTGAGCACACACACAGAGAGAGAGAGAAAGGTCAACAAGACTTCTGTGTTTGGTAGCAGGTGCTCGCACAACCAAGTAGCATTGAAATGAATATCTCAGTCTGACCTTCACCTGCACCCGACCCTGTAGTGAGGCATAATGAGGGCAGGTCAGGTTGTTATGTCTGATAGGGGAAATCCCAGCACCACTGCTTGGACCTGGGGCAATATCTGAAATCAATTCCAGCAATTTCTACAAAGTCGAGACACTATCATTCAGCTTTGTGGTAACAGCAAGCTATATCAAAGAGTTTGCCAGGACTACTAAACCAGTGCCTGATAATTAACCAGCACATTGGCAGGAGTGCTTGCCACTTGGCTAAGACCGCCATTCTGCGATATTGAGCTTTAATGGAATCGGTTTTGGCTTAGATCCTCGCAGTTGCTAAGACACCCTACAACCCTTACTTTGGCTTGGGCTAGATTAAATTTTAAAAAAAAATTGAAGCAAGCAACAACAATCCCACAGCTAGCCATATTTTGCCTTCTGAACCATCCAGCGTCACTGCAACCCTAATTGGAGAAAAAAAAAAAAGATGGACCAGCCTGAAGCCTCTGTAGTTCAAAGTTTGTTTGTGATCAGTCATAGAAGGACAAAACTGAATCACAGAGACTTCGCCAGGCAAGTGACGACTAAACAGCTGAATAGGAATTAGCCTTGGGTAGTCTCAGGTGACCATTAAGAGATAAATTTGGCACTGCAGTGTTTACCGGCAAATTCCCGGGAAAGCAAAAATAATAACTGATTGGCCATCTGAAGGCTTTCTAGTGAAAACAAGTATCTTATTATTATTATTATTGTTATTATTATTATTATTAGTTGCTGTTGGTTGTTATTATTATTAGTTATTGTTACGCTATCCGCAGCAAAAGTACTACCAAGTACTACTTAAGGTTAATTACCGCATATCACTAGCTACTTATGTTAGAACCCACCGGTTCTTTAATATAGTTCATCTCAATAAATGAAAAACAGAAGAAACACACAAAGCTGCTACATGAGGACGACAACTGAAACTTAAAAACAAATTTTAAAAAAGAGAGAGAAAGATATGAGAACATGTTCTCATATTGCCTTCTTAGCATTTCACCTAAAAGTAATCTGCACACATGACATACTGCCCCCCTGTTCGCCCACTTCTACCTCACACCTTTCTATCACCAAAAGCCATGCATGTGGCAGTTGCCACTGTAAAGTTCCAGCGGCAGAGGTGTCCAAAACGCCAGTTAGCAAGTGCTAGCAACATTCTTCCACGCACTCTTTTTTCCTCTCTATGAAGGGGACAGTTTCAAAGGAGTGTTGACTGGTACTAATTTCTAGAGTCAGGTAAAATTGAGTCACTTTATGTAGTAGTGCCCGAACTCTTGCCAACATTTTACAGGTTATCAGTGGATAGTATACATAAAATAGCAGAAAAGAATTAGTTATTTGTGCATGAGTGGTCATTTATACCGGCTGTGTTGATTTGGGAATTGGCGTGATCTCAAGAAAAGGTGACCAATAAGCTCGTTCGACTTAGAACAACTTTAGCGGACACTGTTGTTTATACTAACGTACTTGTCACTATTGTTCAGGAGTGACTGCCCATAAACGGAATATCCTACTCTGTTCTCTTACTTCTTCTGAGTTCACACCTTAACACCTGACCCATGCCCGATTGCTATCAGTAAAATCATAATTATAATTCAATTAAAATACTTAAGTCTGCATTTCAAATGACCAACTAATTGCAAGTGCAAGGCTAACCACAACAGACAGACTGGCCTCTGGTTCACGCCAGAAGAATTCAAATGCACAAGGACAATACAGTACAGTGCCATAAAACTGATTAAGAAAGGGATATTACAAATTGCAACTTGCCACAAAATGCAAGTAACAGCAACTACAAAGACATGGCTGAAAGTTATTTATACTACTGTATGAGCAAAACAAAACTTGTGTGAAGTGTCCTCTGTAATTTTCTCTGAAACTGACTTAAGGGTATGTTAAACTACGACCATCTTGAATGAGTTTGCTTGCACAGAAACATCAATCAAAACTACAAATTAGAAATTGTAGCAACTTCAACAAACAGCAACTTATATTGAGATACTTCCATTACGATTATATATCAGATGTATACAAGCAAGATACATATCTAATTTAAAGTATATCACCACGCAAACCTTGTTCAGATTGAAATCTGTAGTATTAACCTTTCAGGGCATTGGGGGGGGAGGGGGGGGGGGGATGAAGTTACTGGCCCCACCGTGGAGTATTTCCTCTTCAAATTATTTCCTCTATGGTCTTATCTCATCCCCTCAAATGGCTGTTGACATTTTTTAGGAAGAAGGGGTGGAATGGAGAGGATGCAATAGCATTAGTTACAACTCCCACATCCAAATGTGGAGCATGCACATGAGGAAATGGTTGAAGCCTGGCTAGTAGCAGGCCCCATAATGGGCAAGATACACGAGCAAATGCAAAGTCCATCACAACATTATACAAGGAACTAACAGATATTACTTAACAAATTATGAGGCATTCGAGGCTTATTAACCTTTATTTGGTGATTTAATAAGAGGTGGTTGTTTTGGAGTTGAGCATCCTCAAGCAGTTGTGTAAACACTGGTCAAATCTACCACACAAAGCAAACCAATTATCCCCTATGCTAACTCTCTCAGCGCCTATGTTTACATTTGCAGCCGAGCTGGCTTTACATTCCTAACACCTAGTTGTGCCACACTCTTCTTACACACAACTGATGATTACCCACCTTGTGAGGAGCTCGCAGGGCCTTCTTCATAGCAGGTACCTGGTCGTACAGGGGAAGGCCTGAAACCACCGTGTACTTCTTGGGCACTGATGGCTCGGCATGCTTTATGCTGGCCAGGACGTTGAAAGGGTCCACATCATCAATGTATTGCACTCTAAACTCGTAAGTTGTAGTCATCTCGACGAGATGGACAAACAGCGAATTTGGTCTAAATATTCAATACAATACTACGTAGCTAACGACCAGTTACTGCGTTGCGTTCTCCAAAGCTAGAAATCTAGTGCACCGGTATAGCGATAGTCGCAAGAACGAACCTAGTGCTGTGGTACATTTGCAGTTATGGCAGGATCAGGGGTTTGTTACCCACCTTTTTTACCACGGGTTCCAGAAGTTATGCAAACTATTTGCAGTGCGTGCGGTTTGGAGAAACAGGAAGTACGGCCGGATGGATGTTGGCGCAATATATATGGATGAATGCATCACGTTTTTTCTCATAGGCATAAACGCGCTCGCGCGCTTGATAGAATTTTTAAAAACACAAAAAGGCAAATTCGTTTAATAAGAAAGAAGACGTTGGGCATTATGTCTGTTTCATTTAGCTGTGATGGTTTGGAAGCAATATCGAGAAAATTGGATTCAATATCGGTGATGTCTCCAGGAACAGACATGTTTGCTTACTACGAGCTTGGACGCTGCAAAGATTTTATTATGTCCAACAATTACAAAAAGGTGTGGTTTTATACATACCGAAATCACCTGGCTATTTATTCAAATATTATTGCATTAGATTGCATTACAGTTTCCAGATCAATTATTGTGTGACTCCAAGGAAATAGCTTCCAAATTGCACAAAGAAACTGACAGAGAAATCTTTATTCTTGGAGATACATCTTATGGGAGGTTAGTAGTCCTATAGTATAGCTAGCTATTTCTCTGAATATCATTTAATTACAAGTGGCATTGTTGTATTAGCAATTTAAGTGTTTTTTTTAATTAGCAGCCACGCTTCATAGCTTATGTTGTGCATACCAACTGAGTTTGAGTGTTTAATAACAGAAATAAAAATGTTTAGGGAGTGCTATGTTGACATTTCACATAATTGATACGGTTTGTTCTCTTATATCAACATTTATACATTTATTAATATGTATACGACTTTTCGACAGTCATAGCACAAACTTTAGGTTAAATGATAAAATTGTTGCTATAATGATTATTATCATCATCATTATTATCATTATTATTATAATAGCAAATTTTCTCGTTCTAACAGCCAATAATATTGTTAATTAAAACTTAACCCGAATGCTATTATTATAATCATCATTATCATTATTATTATCATTATTATTATTATTATTATTGTTCGACTAAAGTCTGTCAAGCTGCAATTACCATATCTGTTCAACGTAGTCTTCAGTTTCATCATATTGGTAGTTGATTTTACCGTCGCTTAATATTATTATTACTTTTATTATAATTATTATTAAAGGATATTGGTTATAGTTTAGTTTATTAAACACTTTTGACTACTTTGACTCACATAATAATGTATTACTTACCTAATCCTCACCCGATCATCTTTCAAAAAGTAAATGCCACTTATTGTCATCCAGAACTCTAGCCCCGAGTTAATTTGCCATGAAATACGATCTAGATGTGTGTGCCACTCTTATACAAATCAGCACAGATGCAAGTGGAATATACGGCATTCACTTGCAGCTTCCTGGTGATGCTAAGATCATGACTTTATCTTAGCATTCACAATGGATAGCCAGTGCAGTGGAATATCTATTGAACATGTGTATATTGCACTACCATAGGTACCGTAAATACTCCTATGAAGTATCACCAGCACTAGACTATTCTATTAGCCCTGTGTGTATACTTATATTTATATATATTATATATCACTCTGTCTCATGTAATAAGTATTATATATATATATAATGCTCGTGAAATATCTCACCATAACACTCTGACAAGTGTAATAAGTGGTTTATTCCACACTAGATATCTTCACTACCATAGTTTGTACTAGAGGTAGGGTAACTCACAGCATAAAGTTGGTTGTAGGGGCTATCCACACCCCTAGCCGATATTTTAGCAGCTGCTCTAACCCTGTTGAGCAGGGTACACCCTGGAAAATAGCTGTAAAAAGCGAAGGTAGCTATAAAAACACAAGAAAATTGAAAAGTTTGGCCTGTTACAAGGGTAATGAGCGTAATGAGCTTGAAATATCATGAGTTATTTCACTGAGTTATTTCACTAACAGCGTGAAATATCGTGAGCTAAAAATATCATTGTGAAGTATAACAAGTGGCATTATATATAATATATACATATATATATATATTATATATATATATATGGCAATGGCACTTCTGCTTTATTAACAGTATGACTGGAGAAGGTTGGTATCACAGAGATGTCTGAGTGGTGTCCACACTTTGGTGACTCAAAGTTTTTTTTTGTTTTTTTGTTTTGTTGTTGTTGTTTTTTAAGCCAGTAGCTCATAAAAATCCATTAGCACAACTGATATCAATTGAAACCTTTGAAAATATGGCTGAGGTTGTGGTTTTTAAGTTCTCCACTGAGTTATCCACAGGAGCGTGACTGTTTCTGGATGATTTCAGAAAACACGATGCAAATGGAGACTGTAGTCGCTACCTGGCTTAATCGACTTTATGCGCAGCACGCTCATGTGTAAGAACTATAGTAGCCACTTGCTTTGCGAGTGTGTATGTATGTGTGTTTATATATTTTATATGCATAATGTACATGCAGCATTTTGGTGTTTTTCTTTCTGCTCCTTCTATGGCTCATCTGTCTCCCACAATTCCTCCTTCTGTAGTTGTTGTGTAGATGAAGTGGCGGCCGAGCATGGAGATGCCGACTGCCTCATTCATTTCGGACCATCCTGCCTCACTAGGTAAGTGTAATGAGGGGTGTGGTTTATGCCATTCTACGCGGAAATATCTGGTAGAGGTGCTCTTGGTGAGGTGACTATAGTAACATTTAGCAATTAGCCAAGCCTGTCTTGAGTTGGCCACAAGAAAAACTTGGATAACTTTCGAACGGAAGAAGCTTGCTGTGCATCCAGGATTGGCACTGTAGAAAAGCTCATGCAGAATTATTTTTCATTTTGTATATACGTACTTGTATTTAGGCACTTTGTGTAGCTTGAATTTTAATATAGGTAAAAATTTGTCAGTGCTTATATTTTGTTCGTGGCACCATTTTATTTATTTATTTTTTTTTTTTCATAGCTGGTCAAAGCTTAATATAGAAGCCAAAAATAAATTCATGAATATCTTTCATCATGTAGGAATAAATATTTTGTGTTTGTGCATTAACCAACAATTTTAGGCTCAATTTCAGCACATATTTTAAACGAACAAATAAAAAATAAATAAATAATCAAACAACAGAGAAAACACTACACTGTGTGTGTGTGTGTGTGTGTGTGTGTGTGTGTGTGTGTGTGTGTGTGTGTGTCAGGACCAAGAGACTCCCTGTTCTATACATATTTGGGAGGGAGGAGGTCGACATTGACAACTGCAGTCACTGCTTCAAGGAGGCCTTCCCTTCAGTGGAACAGCACGTGCTAGTGCTCTATGACACGTCCTATTACCACTGCATTGGTGAGCACGGAGGAGGAGGAGGAGGAGGTTGGGATAGTGTAGTGAGTAAGAGTGTAGAATTCTGTTCTGAAAACATGGATCTTTATTAGATATGCTTATACCATTACAATTATAGTTTGTACTTATTGTTTCAATGAAATTGGAACGATATACAGCAGAACTTGTGAACAATAATAATACTATTAATAATAATAGATTGTTTTATTATTATTATTATTATTATTATTATTATTAAGTGGTATATTTGTGTGTTTTTAACATTCACAGCTGACTTGCGAGACCGGCTGGCCAGCTACACTAACTCCATCCTAACAGAGTTGGTCCTTCCTAATTCATCACAGATAGCCACACCTACTCAGGCAGCTGCAACACCCACTCACCCATACTCTTCATCCACTGCCGCAGCAACAGCAGAGTCAGCCACTCCCTCTTCTCCTCACCCTCACATCTCATCTCATTCTGAGACCATTTCCAATTCTGCAACTACCAACAACAACGTGACCTCATCTTTCCATTCTCTCCATGCGACCACACCCACTGAGTCATCAGGGCCGCCATTTTTTAGCCCTGAGAGCTCATGTGTGACGACGTACCCTAATAACTGCTGCATGTCAGATGCTACCAGATCTGCACGTGATGGTACAGGTACAGACTATCTGACATCACGTAACCTTGAAGACCCTCTTCAAGTGGAGAAGTTGCCTGCATCGAGGTGTTGTTACCATGTGGGCAGTGGCGGAGGTGGAGAAGATAGTAGGAAGCTGGATAATGACAATATGGTAATTATTACGTTATGATTGACTAGAGAATGGGAGTAGAATTCAAACACTCCCATTAATTATAATTTTGATTGATTCATTTATTGATTGGCTGGTTGGTTTTTTCTTTAATTTAACTGTTTTAGTCAGAGTTTTGTTGTTAATGGAAGTTTCAGAGACTTACTATAATATCGGTGTCACTGGTTTGCTAGACTAAGGTTTCTAGTTTAACTAAGTGTCCATCAGATATGTTCACACTATTCTCTACCGGAATCTTTATACTTGTGTTACAAAACATATTATGTTAATATTTTTTTATTTTTTGTTTGCAGGTCTTACCTTATTTTCATCAAAGGTGAGAAAAAGATAACAATGCATGTTTAGTTTCACATGTTCATTGAATTTCTGGTGTGAAAATGAATGACTAAATGAAAGGAAAAAAACGTACGTAATGGACACAATGAAACTTTGGGTATGGCAGGTCACACGACTAATTTATTAAATACTTATTACATAAATACACCACTGATCTAAGTAAATGACAAAATAATTTCTTTCTAGCTTGTAATTGAAGACGCTTTGGCTGCATTCCAAGAATTTAATGGTATATTTATTTACTGTAGGTTTGGTCGCTACTTCCATCTGCAGGAGCCGGTGGAGAGATACTGCATGTTCTACATTGGCAGGGAAGGCCCTACACTAACCAACTTTCTCCTCAACTACACCAAGTGCCAAGTAATGTCTTTAAGACTCTCCCATATAAGGTGCCAGTCAGGAAAGCTTAATCCAATGAAACTACAAGAAGGGCCCATTGTTAAAGGTAGTCTCTCAGAAAACAAATGCTTGTCCTTTGTTGTCTGGGCAACGAGACTTCTCCAGTTTCAATTAGAGAGTCTGGCTTCTGAGTAGATTGCTTGTAGCTTCTTAATTTTTGGAATTCCTTGTCCAAATGCAAGAGCGATAACGAAGAAATTAAATTGTAATTGACTTTAGCTGGAGTCATTAACTTTTTTAAATGAATGTCTGGAAGGATTGCAGACTAGTGTAATGTAATAAGTGACGAGAAGATGGCCATTTTAAGTGTTTATTTTTTTTTTTTCCTTTTTTTGTTCTGAAGTGTGAAGTTTCCTTCTTCAGTTCTGATTCTTGTCATGGTGTCTTTAGATATGAGAATGTTGATTTCCTTGTGGCAGTTGAATAAACTGTATATTTGGAATGCATGATACTGCATGCTGGAATGCATGTACATACAAGCACATGTCCATACGTGTGATGATACAAAAGTTCACAGTTTAGCCGTGTTTACGTACTTGCAATAGAGTGCTGAGTGAATTGGATTTCCGTTATGAATTTGTGTGTGCACAGTTCATCATTCTCTGCAGTCTGTCTGGTGCCTATTTATGCCAGACTCTAAATGTGCATTAACTCTAAGGTGTGTGTATTACGTACATGGTGTTTGTTGTTGTTGTTGTTTGTTGTTGTTTTTTATAATGGAAGGAATTACCAGATCATTGAATATAAATCAAAACTTCGTGTCTTTTTTCGTCTCTAAAACATCAACAATTCCAAAAGCAAAAAAAAAGCAAATATGTTTGTTTTGGTGTTGGTATACTTACACATGTACTGTCTGCATCTTCAGTTCTCTGTGTTGTGGGTCGGACTTATTAGATTTGCTGTGTTCTTCCTAGTTTGTCTCTTATGACCCCAGGACAAAGCAGTGGCGGAGAGAATCAACATGTGTCAACAAGACTTTGGGGAAGAGGTCAGAGTTTGTTTGTTTGTTTGTTTGTCTTTTAATACCACAAGATTTTTTTTCCCCAGAAGTTTTAATACCCCCTATATCCTAATGGCTATCCCAATGGCTGAGTAAGGAAGTAAGACATAAGGACTGATTTGAAGAGTGATGCAGCCTTTATGAACAAGTTGGACTACTTTACTTACTAAATGGTTCAGACTTCTGGCTCTATCTTATCGTATCCATTTGGAGTTTAATGTGTATTAAAATTCAGTTGAGTTTAGTTCAGTTATTTCAAGTTTTGAAAGACTGAAAAGTCTGTTCTAATGACCCATCATATGAAATGATTAATATCAAGTGTATATGTTGTTGTTGTTGTTGTTGTTGTTGTTTTTACTAATTTTCCCCACTTTTCCCATCCAGGTATTACTTGGTTCAGAGGGCCAAAGAAGCAAGGACGGTGGGCATTATTGTGGGAACACTTGGAGCTGGTGAGGCCATTTTTAGAGAACAACATTATTAATGGTGGATACATAATTATATTAATATTATTTGTCTTTAACAAGGGATTAAGGAAATGGGTATTTTTTTCTCCTCATGTGTTTATATTTTGAACTTAGAAAGTTTTATTTTGCCAACGATTGATTTAACTGTGTTCATGTGTTCAAACATTTTTAGCCGATTATCTGGAGGTTATAGAGAGACTGAAGAAAGTGCTGAGGCTCGCTGGAAAGAAGGTGAGTCACTTTATCAGTACGAGAAGTTGCTCATGTGTCAGGACAGATAGGACCAATGACATACCAGAAGAAGGCTATCATAAATGTCATTTGTTTAATATGGATTTTTTTTATTCTTTCCAAGAACTCTACGATTAGTCCAATTGATGATCATAATCAGAAAATTTAGCTCACTTGTGTTGTTTGTGGTCGTGAGTACATTTTTGAGTGCATCCTATTATCTACATATGTGTTTATGGTGCCATCTTGGGGTGTGGCTAGGGCTGAGGCAAAAGGTGGGGTGAGGAAACATGCAAAAAAAAAAGTTTCATAGTTGGGTCTATTGCTCGTACAACTACCAACAAAAAAAAAATGAAATTAATGAATTATAAAGTGGATAATTTTATCTTATGAGATTTATACGTACGAAATTTCATGGAACAATTGAAGACTTTTTTCTCATTGTCAGTTTTCGTTGACTCTTCTTGTTTCTGCTGCAGTTTTACACCGTTGCCGTGGGGAAACTCAATGTGCCCAAGATTGCCAACTTCTTGGAAATAGACATTTTTGTGCTGGTGGCTTGCCCAGAGAACAGTCTGTTGGAGTCCCAGGAGTTCTTCAAGCCAGTGGTGACTCCTTATGAGATGGAGCTGGCTTGTCTCAGGTGTGTGTGTGTGCGTGGTGAAGTCTGCTTGTAGTGTAGTCACAATGAATTATTTATTTTATATTGTTACAGCATTTTCAGACAAACCGTGCATGCTGCATTTGGTAAAGGGTTTTAATACAATTTAATAGTTAGCATTATACCAATGATAGTTGCGGCTAACTCATAGTGGGTGTTCAGTTTATTGTATTTCCAGTGAATTATCACATGTATTCATATAAGGTCTGTGTATACATGAATATGTACATGGGAGTATTCTCTGATCACCACCCTTTACCTTACGAGTCTTTTGACTGAATTACTTTATAGATGCAAAGAGTGGACAGGCGAGTACAGTACAGACTATCAGGACATTCTACCAGGTCAGATATTTTCTAATTAATTTAGCCAATTGTACCTTAAGGAAACAATATTCGATATACATACATGTACCAACCATGCTGATCTTGATGGTGATTGCTGAGGTCATTCGGTTCATTCACTCTATTTAGGCGCGTGCTTCTACTCTGATCTCAAGGACGAGGAAAGAATGAGAGCAGATGAAGATGTAGAGCCAGAGTTCTCCCTGATTACTGGAGAGTTTGTTCCCGTAGCAACCAGCAGTAGTCAGGCTAGAGAAGGTAAGGAACAAGACTGTTGCGGTTGTTTTTGTTATTTGTTATTGTTGTATTTTTAATTTAAGTCATCATTCATTATGTATTATTTGTGTAGTGATATCAAGGTCTCTAGCTTAGGCATAGCATGCACCAATGTAGAATACTATATGCACTCAGAGTTCCATCCAGAAAGATTTAAAATTTTGTTTGGGGGGGGGGGGGGGGGGGGGGGGGGGGGGGGAGCTCAACCATATATACTGTCTCTTTACAAAGCAAAAATGATATTTTCTTCAAATGAGTGAGAGTAATGAGCATGAAATATTTTTGAGCTAAATGTTGCTGTCATTTTGGGCTCAGCCTGGCGATATACTGCACATAGCATGCTAATATTAGGGGAGAAACTGAGAATTTTGCAGGGGGGGGGGGGAGGGGAGGAGAGAGCTTCCCTTCCCCACCCCACTAGATAGAACCCTTACACCACCATAGAATTGGTATATATGGCAAATTCTATTCATTTCACTAGATCCCACCAAATAATGTCTGGCTCGTGGCCTGGCAGATGAGACCCGTTTTCTTACAATTTTCTTCCAGTTGATTTAATACTTGAGAGCCATCTTTCCTACTAATCAACCAATAGCTCTGCCAAGTTTTTGTGCAGTAGTAATTGTCGCTATTGCCGAGATCCAGAAAGGGACAACTATCTTATTTGCAGGTATGTTTATTTTGGCAAGTGAGCAAATGAGGAGAGAGAGAGAGAGAGAAACTATCAAGAACGTACTAGTTTGAGCCAATAGTATTTGTCCCATGACATGTTAGTTGAGTGATACATGAGATGGAGTAATACTGACCACCACTGAATAAAAAAATAAAAAAAACTTGGGGTAACCCAGCTCATTGTGTAAAAAACTGTGAGGCCTAACTGAGCAGATAGTATATGTATATAATATGCACTTGTATGGATCCTTCAAACCATCCAATCGTAGTACTTAGTTAGTGGTATTCCACCTCCAATGACGTACATACTTTTTGCCCAAGGTCTTGGTATAAGTTGTTTGCACCACTCCATTCAGGTGTATGTAAGATTTGCACTCTCCTGAGGCTGTTGGCCCTCGGTTGTGTAAATCCCATACCAATCTCCACCTTGTGATTTATAACTAAACCTATACATTCATTTCTCGAGAATAAAATAGACTTAATTCTTAATAGGACAATTCAGTCGAAAGACTCAAATCCTCTAGCGTTGCATTCGGCAATAAAGCTGCCTGTAATCACTGTCTACCACATGGATGCTCCATCACACTATGGTGTGCATGCACCATGCCTGCCTCGCAATGGGTAGATGTCGTATTATCCTATCATTAACTTTGCTTAATTACGTTGAACTATATTCAACACGACACCAATAGTGAGACCTGTTTCCTCTTCTATGCTTTATCACTACTAGTTTTGGTGAAACAAAGTGAAGTCTTAAGCTCTAAACAATGAAGTCCCAACGTATCTTAAGGCCCACTTAGGCGTCTGTTAGTAACTCCCTACACTTATAGGCCTCTGTGATACTTATGTAGTCTTGAATTTGAGCAGTGAGAGAAGTAAACAAAGGCTAAGACTTCCCAGTGTTCATGTCAACAGTACGTGTGCTGAGGACTCATATCTGATGGATGCATCGTAAGTTCATCTCATGCCCCATCCATGTATGTATCATTTCAAAAAAAAATCTTGACTAACAAAAATAAAAGCTTCTCCCCCCCCCCATTCCCCCCCATTCCCCGCCTAAATTTAGTACTGACAGTGTTCTATCTTGGTGAGAAAGAAACAGTTGAGTCTTTCCCAAAAGCCAGGAGTGCGGGGAATCTTTGAGGATGTAGGGCTTATGGTAACTATTCAGACCGCCCTCAGAAGCATCCAACAAGTAGAACTGCCACCAGAGTCGATCTATGTGATGGCTGATACTGCACCGCCCACCAGTAATTCAATCAAATATTCCTCTAAGGCCCAAATGTATATAAAGGAGAAATCAATTAATATTAGTTACAGCAATAGGGGTGTGATGTTAACTATACAACCTAAGACAGACTGAAGCTTTGGGTGCGGTGGGATGGTTAAATATTATATAGCCATCCACCCACACAGTGAAACATAAAAAGAACTGCGGCACTGACCATGCTCAGTAGGTGAGAGCACACTAGCTAAAAGAATGTTCTAGAACAATGAGAGTTTACATGTGTGGTTGTCATAACATCTCTGAGTCTTTCATCATATTCTTGATAAACAGGGGCAACACAATCAATCAGGGATATATTTTATTTGTTTGTTTATATATGTGTGTGGACGTACGAATGCCATTTGTACTTTGATCCTTGCGTTTTGTGTTTATGGATTCAGGATATAGTGTAGCAGTCCAGACAAGATCCAAGATGGAGGTAGCCGAGAGAAACTCTGCAAGTAAATTTTATATTTCTTAATTGGGAGGAGGAAATTCAATTTAGTGTATTTTGTCTGTAGTGGCATATTTGCAAAACAGAAGTTGGCAGGGACTCGAGCAAAAGCTTGGGGAGTCAGAAGTGGGTGTGGCAGTGGAAGGTAGGAGTGGCATTGCAACTGCTTATGAACATGAACTGCATTGAAATATGACTATGTGGTAACTATAAGCAAGATCTTTATTTATTTATTTATTTATTGATAATTATATAATATATAATAAAATAGAGGCCCGGGTAACAGCCATAATGCAGCTACCTCCTAAATTAATGCAATTAATAGCATGTTAAATTACAGAATTCTAGTTGAATACCATGCTCCATTGTCCAACTATTTTCCCCCCTTTATTTGATCATTACTAAATAATTGGATTGGCTGCATGATGAGATAATCCATAATATCAGGCATTTCTTTTGTTGTTGTTGTTTTTTTTTGTTGTTTTTTTGTGAGACTTGACATTTTATTATAGTCACATCTTTATAAGCTGACTTCATCAAGTTTTTGAAAACAACAGGCGAACTAACAGTATTAGAATGTTACAAAACATAGCTCATTTAAACTTTTTAAGTTGGTATCTCTGCAAAAACACACACACACACACACACACACACAATAGAAAAATTACATGTAATAATAAAAAATTAACAAAGTCCTACCTTTTCCTTTTCCTTCTATTTGAGCCAAGTTAAAAAGATATTTCTCACGCATGATTTCATTTCGTACAGATTTAGGAGTATCCGGGATTAAGTAGGCAAGGGCAGCAGTTGCCAGGAACACAAAGTGCTAAAAAAAATTAATTAATTAATTAATTAATTAATTAAATAAATAAATAGCTATTCGTGCCAATTAGTATAACTACTGGTTACAGAGCCAGAGTCAGCTCATAAATAGGTAAGTATTAGAGGTGGCATAAAACAATACTAACACTCGTCCGTTTTCTTTCACCAATTTTAAGTGTGCATGTATTTATTTAACCTTTAGCCGATCCAGTCAATGTTGTATGGTAAGGGAGATTTGAGGTCATGTGTAAAAGAATGGTGCAGCCATAACCAAAACCAGCCGCACCAAAACTGCCAGCCATGGGTCATGAAAATAACTATTTAAATTGCTATTAAAGATAAAATGCTTCAATTAAACTGAGATTAAAAACAATATAAAATAAATAAGTTAAGATTACATGAATATAATTCAGTCATTCTCGGCTGAAATAATTATAATATTAGCAAATTGATTTCTCTTTTTAACAGCCAAACTTAATGTTAAGTTACAATTAAGTATATTGGCTGTTAAAAAGAGAGAAAAAATTGCTATTATTACATAAGATCTCTACCTCAAATGCAAGTATAAATGCCATGCGGGCTGTTTGAACATTCCAAAATCGCTGTCCATAGACTATTTTGGCTGATCCATTCACCACTCCACCTTGCTCCGTGTAGGTAGGAAACCTACCATCACAAACAAATGAATAAATCATTCATTGTCTACCCCCAAATGTCATGTGTGGAATTAAGACAAAATCTTCTCAAGTTTCAACATTAATTTCTCTCTTACCAGTCCAGTACTCTCTTTCTCACGCTGTATTCTGTCTTACCTGCATGTGATGTTATGTCTGAAGCATGGGCCAATCCCAGATCGTAAGAATGAGGAGGAGGAGGAGTTTCCTATTGGAAGAGTTGTACTTTCATCAGGTCTGAGGATTAAATCTTTGACTCTTCTATCATTCTTCACTTTGGATCGATAGTGATCTTCTCTTATCGTATAAAACTCTCCACTGGGAATATAATATATATGTTGTATATATATTACAGACCAATTACAAACTTGGACTGTTTTAAAATGATCTAGCCGTTTTAAAATGATCTAGCCGTTTTAAAATGGGCATTCCAAACCTGCTAATTGGTGTGAACATTAACAACAATTAACCCTTGCCCCTGCTCTCTTCACACTGAGTTGTGCGCTGTCAGTGGAGAGTTGGATTCTTCCAGTTTCAGTTGCTGCTATGTGAGGGACTAGGATGGGAGGGAAGTTTAGCTTCAGACTTTCACTGTGTAGCTAACACGTATTGCTATCCATGTTGTGCTGTACTGCGCTTCCCCTCATTAAAGTACGATCTCCAGTCATACTTAATGATTTTGGGTTTCTTCTCTTTTATTGAAATGGACAAGTGGAAAGTTGATCACTGACGAGATGTAATTGCTTGTGTTCCAGTTGCCAAGAAAGTTTTGTTCAAGAAATGCCCCCCCCCCCCCCCCCCCCCTCCCATGATATCAGTAGTTATAGTCTTAGTGGTTGTTGTCTTGCAACATTTCATAGTTCTAATAATAGCAAATTTTCTCATTCTTACAGCCAATAATATTGTTAAATTAAAACTTAACCCGACATTTCAACTTCTAGCCGAAGTCCTCTTCAGGGGTAAACTGTGGTCGAACTTTCTGTGGTGATATACTAACACAATGTAAACAGCAAGATTTCTGGAGGGTACGCTTACTGTTTACTATATATACTGTATTCGGCAAGAAGTTGAAACATCGAGTTAAGTTTTAATTAACAATATTATTGGCTGTAAGAACGAGAACATTTGCTATTATTATAATTATTTCAGCCAAGAATGACTGAATCATTCATAGTTCTTTACAAATCTTAGTCACTAATGAAACACTGCTATATGATGCAGCAAGATGCAAATGATGCAAATGCATGTAAGATGTGGTTAATTAGGCAGCATTGAGGCTTGACATGAACGTGTTTCCACACACGAATTTGACATTAGCTAGGCTTGCATCTGAAACTTTGAAACCACTAAACCATCTTATCTTTAAAAAATTTAAGGCTGTTTATACTTCTATGACGTTTTCTCCCAGAGATTTCCTAATTACCCCATATGTTCCCCTCTTACAATTTGTGGGAACTGGATTCAACAAACAACAGATTAATAATTTGTGCTCTTGTGTTCTCTTTAATACCAGAACAGACTTTGTATCTGGTTACTAGTTAGGAGCCTGCCTGACTTTCAGGTGAGACGGTTCTTGGTTTCAATTGTACATCACCACTGTAAGACAACATTTGTGTCTAGTTTGGAGCCAGGCTGTTTAAAATGGGCTTGTAGTTTGAAAATGGTCTGTAACATATATATGTATATATATATATATGCATACACAGTGAGTGGGATAGGAATAGGCTGAGCAGGAACCTAAAAATAGTGGGAGCCCCCCTCCCCCTCCCACTTTCTCCAATATTCTTTCTGTTGTCAATTAAAAAAAATTAAAAAGTACTCATCCAATGAACCGTGACAACAATCAATTCTGAATTGCAGCTTGAAAACAACAACAACAATAACAATTGTGCATTTGCCATTAAATATACACAAAGGTTAGAGTGAACTTTGAGCTCACACTTATTAAAGCTTTATGATTTTAATATGGCAAAAATTAATAATTGCACAATCACATTCTCCTATAATCTAGTCTTACTTTGTCAATAGCTCCTTTGGTAGACCAATAATATCAGTGAATTTTTTCAAAGGAATTGAAACTTCGGGTTGCTTATTAAGGCAAGGGAAGTCAATGAAGGGCAAGTAGAGAAAGTTCATGCCATCTTCTTGGATTAACTCAGAGCCATTGTAAAGATATAGACTGTGAATTGAGAATGCAGGGAACGAAAGACCATCTAGAAGATTGGTAATCGGAAATGGTCTATATTTCCAATTGGTATAACCTGAATATGGATTTATAGCATTTGGTGCCCTGAAATGATATAAACACAATACTATAAATAAATAGATTATAACTGAATGATTTGTATATTCACCTATTAACAAAACTATTCACACACATTCTGTCACTCAAATACTCAGTCATCTACAGTAGAACCTCTGGTAGTTAACCTCTAACTGGTGAATCATCTCTTATTTAGCAAACATTCTGCTTGTCCCTTGCTTATCACTTCTTAAAGCCAACCATTTCTCATTTGTGAACTGAAAGCCTGGCTTCAATTTGTTCTCAGTTCAGAAGTTGTACTGTATTAGAGTTGTTGACATAATGTATTAGCCTTTATGCAATTGTTTCGTAAAATGAACAAATGAATATTAAGATTAGCAAAGAGAGGCCAATAATCTATAGCCATTGAAATTAGTCAGGTACACACATACACAATATATACATACAATTATAAATACACATAGTTATTATTTCAAATATTTTTGTATGCTAATTTGTTTAATGAAGCAATTAGAGTATAAAGTCATGCTAGTTTATGTCAACAATGTCCATTTATTCTCATGATCACACTTCAATCAGCACTGAAGATTGTTCGAAATTAAAAGCTCTGTGAACGTTTTTATTACTCATGAATACATGCATGCAACATACACTATCTCCTGTAGCTTCAAACATCGGCTGATTGAATAGTATTGATCTAATAGCATATATTCTCTGTTTTAGTAGCCTATATATAATAACTTTAAGTTTACTATATTATGCTATTATTATTGTTAATATTATTTCTGCCGAGAATGACTGAATCATTGAAGTTAAAGTATTGGTCTAACAACAGATTTGCTGTTTGCTGAGTAATCCTACCTGTATCCTCCATTCTGGAACACAGCTATTGGAATGAAGTCTGCAGAGAATGCCACATAGAATGCATTCACAATAACAGCTAGCTGAGATACAATGGACAGTATAGGATACCAGGCACCTGCAGACATACATTGACTGATGTTAAAACATAGCTGGTGTAGTTTTTGTATTGTGACAGAGGAACCTTAGATCCCTTAGGTCCTTCAGAGAAGTATAATATATGTAGTGCCCCGCCTTCAAGGCAGGGCTTCTATATTGTAGAATCTCTCCAATAGTGATGTTAGGAACAGGTGATGTGCTTCACCATTAATGGTGTTGTTAGGAAACATTCTGCTTGTCCCTCCAATAGAAAATGTATAATTGCTTATCACTTCTTAAAGCCAACCATTTCTCATTTGTGAACTGAAAGCCTGGCTTCAATTTGTTCTCATAGTTAGGCACTGTGCAGCAGTAGTGGACCACCATAATTTAGGGTGCCTCAGGCCTTAAATGTAGTGCCCTCACTTTGCTCAGGACACCACAGCCTAGGGACTTTGAGACCTTAAATAAGGTAGTACCCTCTGCAGCTGTGCCTAACTATGGCTTATACACCAATTAAATTTATAGTAGTTTTAACAAAATTTATGAATACTGCAGAAGGAACTACATTTAGGGTATTAAAACTGAATGTGTATAGAAGGTGGTGGACTATCTGAACTTCCCCTGCAAACAAAATTTTCTAGATAGAAAGCTTCCAATGCATAATAGATAGCTCTGTCATAGCTGCAAGTTTCTAGAGGACTTTGGTTAGCTTCATTAAAAAAACTATCATTTATACTGATGATAGCCATTGTAAAACGGCTAAAATGTTCGTGATTTTTTTTATACAATTTTAAGACCAGTGAAGAATATAATATACTAGCAAACACCCCACCACTTCATAGCGCTTAATGTACTAGCTTTTGCAAATTAAGAGTACTGTAGTAGTATAAGGTATTTTATCCTGGTTTCCCTCTCCTGATCTCTTTCTTCCCGAGAATCTCGGTTTTTCTCATTCCTCTCTTAAGCTCGTGGATTCCCTTCTCCTCCTTTGTATATCTCTCCTGCTCCTCTCAGTACCTCTGTCCTTTTTGTGTACTTCTTCATTGAAGAAGCTACTTTGTAAGCCCTTTTCTCACCTGCTTCTATTTTTCTTGACCTTTGCGTTCTCCTGCTTCTCTGCCCTTCTTCTGTGGTGGATCATGGTTAGCTGTAGGTGAATACTCTTTCCCAACTCATTTCAGTGAATGAATTATTCATGAATATGTACAGACAGCCAGTGTTTAGTTTTTTATAGAGTAAGGAGATGGACAAGGCAAAACCTTGAAGGAAAAAAAATAAAGAAAAAAGAAGAGGAGAATAAGGCACTCCAAGAATTACTAAGCTGTTATTAGTTCTGGCTGGTTTAATGTATAAATTTGCTTGACTGCAGAGTTGAGGATCACCGGTTAGAATCTGAAAACAGAAGATTTTTTTTTCTTGTCCTTTTTTCTTTCAACTGTGTAGCTAGAGCTAGAGTGGGTAAAACTTACTCCCCCATTCAGGTAATAATGATACTTTACCAACTCTGCACAGCTCATTATTCGTGAATACACACACTGTCGTCATTACTGACACAACCCCACCACACAGTGGTGTACAAACCTTTTCAAATTAGGAATGGAGTAGCATAAGGTATGTTTATCCACTTTATTCTTTGCCATTTGGTTTAGTTACATCAGTCCACTTATTTTCCTTTCTTGACCCATATGTACACACAACATTGTCGTCTAGCGATTCTTTACCAACCCAGCTCAGCCTTTCTTCATACATGCAACCGTTGGCATTATTACTGACAATGCTTTACAGGCAATTTAAGAGAGGGAAAAGGTTTTCATATAGAACTAAGATGAGAACTTCAATTACCAAGACAATAATTAGAGCAGTAATAAACTTATGAATTAAGCTATTGCATTCACCTTAATTATTCACTTTTTAACTTTGCTTTTCGTTTATGAAATTTGAAGAATATTTCAAGGGAGGGGGGGGGGGGCAAAACGACTTCAAGGGGGGTGAGTGCCCCCCCCCCCCTAAATGAACCCCTGCTTTACCTACCCATTTTAATGATGCTTTACTAACCCGGCTCGCTCATGAATTACTTACGATACACACATCATTGTCATTGTTACTGACAGATAAGCATATTATTGGCGAGCGAGCGTAGCGAGCGAGACACTTACAGGGGTAACACAATCGAAAATCGGGGATGTTTGTTTATTTATTTAGATATATGTTTGGACGTATGTATGTCATTTTGTACTTTGACCCTCCGTATTTTTGTGTTCGCTCGGCGTTCGACCCCATCCCAAACTTCACTAAACAGAATCCTCTGGTTTAGCGACCATTACCCGTATCACCTTAGAAATTGAATTGTTTACCGCTTTGAATTGTTTTGCGGGTGCAGTTAAAACGCAAAAACGTATGGGAACTCCATTTCTATTCGAGTTAGTGGTGGTGGTAAGTTAATACGCTATTTGTCACAGTTATATAAGCCCTACTCAACAGCATTTACTTGAAAATTCATTGTCCACTAGACAAACTACGAAGGTAAGTCTTGCGTAGGTATGTTCAGTTGTGTGAAAGTATTGTGGTTACAACTACTATTAAGAATATCACAAAGAAAATTTAAATAACGTGACTTGATTTTGTTGCTTCTTTTTCAATTCAAACAGTTGCGGGGAGCAGTTACTATGGAATTGAAACCCCTTTACCGCATTAACTTAATTTAAAAACTCAACTTTATTTTAGTAGCTTGAGTGTTAGTTGTTAAAATCAATCATTTAACAATAGTGTACGCTCGCCATTTGTGCTCAAGCACACCACTAGTTATATAGATGGAAGTAATGCCTAATATACCTCGTTACAGAAAAATGTTCAAATTACTGCCCAGTTTTTCTTTTCTTTTTGACATTAGTGGTAAAAATAAACTCACCTATATCAGCCTTCTTAAGGTCCACAGCACGGCGTCTTAGTATGAGAAATTCACTTGCTCGTAATCGAATTTCAACGAGATTATTGATGTATGCTATGAGTGGAGTGATTGGCAGGGCAGCAGCAAACATTGTCACTAAACTATATTGAATGACCAAATGCAAAAATTTGGTGTGGACATACTTCTTGCTTCCCTCCAAATTGTTATCACTTTCCCATCTTGTCTTGGCTGTACGTTCGGTTTCATTTTTGTGCTTGATCCACCCAATAAATTTCCTTGCTTGTCTGTTAGATATTACACAAAAAGTACTACTGTAAAATGCACCTAAACTTTGCTCATAGAAAGAAGAAAGTAAAGTTATGGCTTTATACTTTGCCATTCTGATTTTTTAATGGTACACTTCAGGGTCAATATAAAGTAAGGAACATTCAAACTTGCAGTATGGCTGTCTTTTCTATCGGAACACACACAAGTGTACACAAATTTACTTTCTGACACTAATCAATTAAAACTATAATAATTATAATATATATATATATATATATTATAATATTACATTTACGTTGCATTAGTTAAGAAATAGTTACTAATATTTTCATCACTTTACGATTGGATTAAACTGACTATTGCCTAATTACATAAATTAGAATATCATGGAACAATTGATCTCATAGTACGGGTTTGGGAAAATCTACTCCTAAAAATGTAAGGGTCAAGTGCAGTTGTGAGAGTTTCATTGGGCACATAAGAAGAATTCTGTAAACTCATTAGATACACACACACACACACAAGTGTCAAAAAGTATAATATGTGTATGGAGAGGTGTGGGGGGAGGGGGGGGGTGGGGGTGGGGAGGGGAGTGAGGGCAGTGTTGATATATGGATTGGAACAGTGCAACATAGGTGAGGAAGAACATTTGGTTCAAAACAAAAACCTTAAAGCAAAAACTATGGTATTCTCTTTTGTCAATGTCAACTAAGAATAAGCATTAAAGAAGTTGTGTTTTTTTTTTTAAATTAAACTCTTATTATTTATCAACTTACAAAATTGGAAACACACCCACAGTATTAGTTAGCAGGTTTCCCATCATGAACACAAACAGATAAATTACTAGATCCAAGACACAATTGTCAGAAACGCATAAATTATAGCCGACATCAGGGACTCTGTTATAACTTCCTGGATGGCCAACAATACTATACATAAACATAACAAAACAAAATAAATAAGCAGAAGTTCACTAGCTTCATTAAGCCCCTTTGTTTCTTTAAATTGGAGGGTTGGTGTGTGACACATGTAATTATTATTTACCGGAACAGTTATAACAATTTTGATCCACAAATCTGTACAAAAACGTATGCAAATAATTTTTTTTTAAAAGTTAAAAAAACTCAATAAAAATAGCATCCAACATGTATATTAAGTTAAACGTATGTAGGTGACAGAACATGGGTAGGCATAGGCATTTGAGTATCTGTGAGAGGGATAAGCTTAGGCCCAGACGAAAAAGCTCCGACTCTATTGTATTACCCAATCAGCAGCCATCTATGTCAATCTGCCATTCATCTGGCCTGCAGACCAAGCCAATGAGATGGTACATTCTTCATCAAGAAAAATCATGGCTCCAAAAAAAAAAAGGATTTCTGTGTGAACTCCTTGACACCAAGAAGTAGCAAACAACTGAGGTAAAGTTTGATCCTCTGTCAACTGATATGAACAGTACCTAATACTTAAAGGAGCTCCTATTAAGTAGATGGCTACATCTGAACAACAATATTTTTGACAATATTTGCAAAAGAAACTATCCGATAGATTATACCCATATTTTGACCAATATGTATTCCTTGCCATGGTGTATAGGAATTTATAACAAACTGCCTGAGATGCAAACAAATCCTTTGGGTTTACCTGGGGATTTGTAATATTCTTTATAGTGCACACAAATGGGAATGGCACAAATTGATAATGTAAAAGTGAAAGTTCATGTCCCAGTATTCCGACCCCTTAGGCTTCTTCACATTTGATTGGAATTGACTACAGTAAAGCCTCTGAATAGTGACCACATTGGGGATGGGACTTTTCGTCTCTTATCAGAGGTTGGTCCTTTCTTGGAGGTTCTTTTGTAAATGTCATTATTTGTGATAAAGAGTTCAGGAATATTGAATTAAAAATACATTCATTAATTGATTTATTGTGGTTATCTGAATGGTGTCCTGATGACAAGCATCTTACCAGAACATTTTTTCTTCTGAAGTCTCAATTGCCTTCTTGTGACTACTGGTATCTAACTTTACTATTTCACTGCCACATTTATCTACTCTGATAAGGATGTGCTGGAGATGCAATTTTTTGTAAAAAAAAAAACTTTCCAGAATAAGGGGATTGTTTGAGGCGATATTTGCAATGAACCACATCAGTTTTATTTTGGTAGCAAGCCAGGTGATTTTTGCCAGTGTTGTTTTGGTATAGCGCTTCCAGACTTTCTTAGTTTTAGTTGTTTCATACTAAAAAAAAATATTTTGAATGCTTAGTTTTAGTTTTTTCCCCCAAATTTTCCCTGAAGATTAGTTTTTAGTTTTTCTTCAAAATCATATAGAAGATTTAGTTAGTTATACTAGAATATTTACTTGATGGAAAATTATATCTTCATTTAATAATGATATTATTCAAGGTGAATTGGTTACAATAAAAATTACTTAGTTTTAGTTTTTGTCATCCACTCTACTGGTAGTTTTAGTTATTATCGAATTTTCTGTCTTCTAAAATATTTAGTTTTAGTTTTTTCACGTTTTCTACAGTTTAGTTTTAGTTATTCTTACCAAAAATAAAATACCCCAAAACTAGTTTTAGTTAACTAAAACAACACTAGATTTTTCCTATAAGCTCTTGCTGTCCTGTGGATGGCTTTAGTAAGCAAGTCCAATTCTCTGGCCTCAAATTTGTACCTCCATGGTAGCAATATATCTCCTGTATCCCTTCCCTCTCACTTTCGCCATCAGAAAAGTCGTCACAGACAAAGTCCACCGCCTCAGTTGCAGAAAAACTTCTCACCATTTTTCAAAGTAACGCCAAGTTTATTTTTAGCCTGACTACCTTAATTACGTAGTAGATATTTCTATTCTAAAAATATATGTAATGGAACAACACAATAGCCGTGCTCCGGATGCTTCAGCTAAGCTTTAGCATTTTTCATTTAGGGCTTGTGCCGGTGAATAGGTAAATTCAGCAACTTTAGTTGACTGAGATATCAAATTCAACAAATTATCCAAAAGAAATCTTGTAAAAGTTATCATCATCTTCAACGTTTACAAAAGCATCCACCATACAAATTATTAACACCTCAAAACTACTATATCATGAATTGAAAATTCAAGGAAATTTTTTAAACACTTCTCAAGCATTTTGTTTATAAATTTCATGCAATGAACCCACAGTATACTGCTATCAGTCATGTCAGGATAATTAAATTAGTTATATTCAAGTAATGCATAATGACTCCTTACTTTCCTTTGATGAATGCAATGTAGAATAATGTAGAAGAGTAATTTACAATATCAAAAGCATATAGTTTTGCTACCACGTTCCAATCATGAATGCTCTGTGTACGATGAAGCTCTGAAATTAGAGAAAAGGACATAATTTCCACACTTTTTCAAAATAATGATGTCTCCTGCACAAGTTCTTCAAACAACAAAGAATTAAAAGAAATAGGCTGGCATTTTCAAAATGAATTGCTGCTATTGTTTTAAGCAGTGTTTCTTTGTAATAGTCGTTAAATTTTTTACCATTATTCTCTAATGCAAGTGAGTTGGTTCCTTACTGTCTGCTTTAGCTCCAAGAGCCCCAGAGTACCATAAACAAATAGTCCAGTGTATTATATTTCATAATTCATACCAGCCAAATTTTTCTTAATTTTGTGCCATTTGAAGAGCCTGTAAAATAAATACAACTTGATATTTTCATTGTTTAGCTTACTCAGGGATTACAAAAAAAAAGTGAATGAGATTGTAGTTGTGCAAAAGCAGGTAATGGTGCATATAAAATTCACTACAAGGAAAGCTGCTGTGTCCAACAATTATTTCAAGATTTATATCACGTAAACTTGCACTGACTATTGTTTTTGTATTTTTTACCAATATTCCAACCAATATTGTATTTAATCCTACCACCACAATAAAGCCATCTAATAAACAATACACAAGAGTTAACTAGATTTTTTTTATGACAATACAGTCTATATTTATCACCATTAGTATTATATAAACTGTTGTTCCTGTTTGATTCAGTTCAGTTGAGTTCTTGTACTTGTATTTCTTAATTATAGTATTACTAAATAGCCAGCCAGTCAACACTACAATATTTATCAGTGCAAAATCCCTTTGATGTGAAAATAACATAATTACAATGGATGAGGAATTCTAACTAAAATCTAAACCCACAAAGAGAATTCATATCTTCTATAATGTTCACCATAATTGAAACTTGAGTCTACTAAAAACTTACCTAATCTTGTTAACGCAGATGCCATGAGCTTAAATATCTTACCCAACACGTAAATAACGATGAACTGCATACATGCACTCACAAAAGCTATGGTGACATTCCCAGCATCTACTCCCAAGACATTATAAAATAACTGAGAGGAAGCATACTTATAAGTTGTTACAGAAGCAGCAGATCCCAATGAAATTAGCATCTAAAGGTTACAAAAAAGTACAAAAAAATATATGAATAACATGACATTTTCCCCCTAAAGTGTAATTTATGATGACAAAAAATTTTTTTTTTCCAGATTACAACTTGTGTCATTCAGCATAGGTCGAGTTTAAGAGCATTTCCAAAAAGCAAAATGGGTAAAAAAGATTTGGCAGAAATTGGAAAGCCTTATACAGCTCTAGGAATAAAGTGGAAAAGAAGATTACAAAGAAGGCCTCCTGAAGTTTGTAGCATGATGATTGCTCTTAACTTAATTAACTCCTACAAAAAAGAGATACATTATGAATAACTTGGTCTTTTCATATCTTTGAGTCAAAGCAGATTTGTGTCGCTTATAAGGAAGGGTAAGCACAATTAACAAATGTTTGAGACATGAGAATTTTTTCACTGAATTGTTTTGACTTTGTGTACTAAAAACAACTATAAATCATTTAACATAAAAGAATAACTATAGCAATATTTACAATGGAAAGTTTAAAATAAATAAATAAATAAAAAACCGGATAGAAAGGGGCTTATATACTCCTAATTAACACTTACCATAGTGATTACAACCCCAGTAGCAAAGACAATCTTTGAATAGTATCGATGAGCAGGCTGCACGATTTCATCCTTATGTTCCACATAATCATATGCATAGAACTTGTCCCGTTTATGAGGGTATTTTAACATTTGATGCTGTATTTTCCTAATAAACTTGTGGCGTGGACCTTCCTGTGATTTCCATACATTTTAAAACATAGTGAAGTAATGAGTGGGGTTTAAAAAAGTTCATTAATAAAGATAATACATATAAGTCCAAATTTTTTTGTGTGTGTAACTTATGCAATATTATTGGTAAACGAGGAAAGCTAGTGAAATACTCTCAGGTCTAATGTGTATACGATTTTTATTCAACAAACAATTCAAACCAGCGAAAAGCAACATTAATATTGGCTGTAAATGAAATTTATCATATCTAGCTAGACTGTCTATTTGCCTCAGAAGAGGTAGATTATCATGACCATCCATTTTTCATAAAACAATTTGCACACAACAGCGGATCTTGAAAACAACAGCCTCCCAAAATTTGTTTTTAAATTTTGACTTAGTTTTCCAGAAAAAGCCATTCATGTTTTTGGCCACACGATCGTGAGCATTTTACACCCTGGGTAATGCCCTCCCTATTGTCACGTTGCAATCATGTGAGCAAATAAATTCTTGCTACGCCCATGGTAGTTTTGCTTCGTGCTGCGATTTTTACAGCGTACTGATGGAGCTTCACATAGGAACTATCAGTGAGTGTTCATTGCATTTCTATCATTTCTTATGGTATACCAAACTATTAATACCTGATTAGGTATGCCTTAGTAATTGCTTTTGTCTGAGAAATGATTTTGTAATAGCAGCATAGCTAGTGTATAGTAATGCTGAAGGTTCACACCTTTAATGCTTCATAACTGTTTAATTAATTTCTCAATAACATGTATTAATATATAACTAGCTAGTACCCCGCCACACAGTGGCACTTGACGTATTGCAAAGTAAGAATGCAGTAGCATAAGTTATCTTGCTTTAAGTTTCCCTCTCCTGCTCTCTTTTTTCTGAACTATCTCAGCTTTTCTTGTCCCCCCCCCCTCCCCCCACCTTTCCTTTCTTCAGCTCTTTTCTACCTCTCCTGCTTCTGAATCTCTGTCATACTATCATGATTGCGGACTTAAGGTTTGCGAAACTTTTGCATTCTTTTTCAAACTTTTACCTTCCTTTTTGAAACCGCCGCCGCCTTTACTGTCAATTCCACCCACTTTTTAGTTACAATTAGCTAATCACTCGCCTTTTTGCCTTCTATTCCATTCTCTTTTAAACCTACCGCTACCTTGCCTCGCTGATTCCAACCACTTCTTACAATTAAACGCCTTTTGCCTTCTCTTCCGTACTTGCCTTCCTCTTTGAAACTTATGCCACCTTCCCTCGTCTACTATTACACCCGCTTTTTAGTTACAATCAATCACTTTCTACCGAATTTGACGATGCTTTACCCATTAATGCAATGACGGTGATTTACCAAACTGTATAAGCTCATGAATTATCTATGAATACACACTGTCGGTCACCGTCGTCGTCGTTGTTACTGACACACAAGCGCATTATAGATCAATGTGGCAATGAGCTTATACTCTATATTCATAAACTTAATTACCATTCATATGAGAGAAATTTCCTTATATTCCTATTGGATAAAAAAATCTCCTTAAAGTGTCTTATCCTTCTAGCTTAACATAATTTGCAACAAATTCTTACCTTAAAATGCTCCAAGCCCAACACACCCCATTTGTGTTGATGTATATACTGCTCACGCCTCCAGGACTTCAGGAACAACACAGCTAAAATGACATACAGAATTATTAGCTCAAAATATTTTATTGAGAAGAAGTTAACCATTTATATCATGACCCTCCACTCTTTAAAAAAAATGCTACATCTGTATATAGCTACTAGGGTTGCATCTAAGTCTGGCCAAGTCCACCATCTCTACATATTCAGTTACAAGGCAAAAAGGATAAAGTGAGAGTAATTATAGCATGAAAGCTAAATGCTGTCATTTGGGGTTCAGCCTAACAGCATGCTGCATATGACATACAAATATTGGGGGGGGGGGGGGGGGGGAAGCTGAGAATTTTGTGGGAGGGAGAAGCTGGGAAGTTTAGGGAAGAAGCCCCCTCCCCACCCCACCAGATAGAACCCTGGATATTCTAATTTTATTATTTATGAGATTAATAATTGCTTCTCCCATTACTATTTTTTTTATAGTTACTTATTACTTGAAATAAACCCTTACCCCAGAAAGACATGAAGATGGCAAAAGCCACCGTTCCAACATGATCAAATACTTTTGTCAATTTGGTAATAACACAAGAGTCAGTGAGATACCGAAAGTCACAAGCAGAATCACATGCAGGACATCGATAAAATTCATAGCGTAGAGCTGGATTGCACAGTTCAGACCTACAGCAAGTTAGGCACAAACTGAGAATCATTCTATAAGTACAAAATAATGTTTCAAGTGAAATTAACATTCATTAAATAATAAAAATAAATGACAAGTTTCACCTAACTTTACAATTGCCAAGTGCAAGACCAAGAATGCTTAAATCAGTTAATTAATCAATCAAGGCATGTGCACTATGAAATGCTTCAAACTCAAATGGACGTTTGAGAACTAGACTGGAGGTCATACCTTACTATATTTTCTTTGTGGCTTATATAGTAGTAAATATAACATAGCAAGCTGAAATGTAATGGTTGTAGCTAGGCAAGTGAGTGTGACAACTGGTAAACTCTGGGTTCAAGTCAAAATGTTGTCAGTAGATACACTGGAGTATTCCATTGATAATAAAGCAGAGAAATGGCTGTGAGACTGAAGAAAGTTTATGTCCAGGCCTGCTAGGAATGCCTGGATTGCTAGGAATGCCTGGAGTTTTGCCTGCTCATTGGTGATCTTTATCACCTAATTTCAAACCCCTCAGACCTTGTAACTAATTATTGTTTACTTATAATGCACACACTCGTCTTTTTATCTCAGCTATCTTCAATTTCATATTTTCTTGGTAACTCATTTTATTTCTTTTGCTTCTATTAAACTAACTAATCCATCTACTTTGTGGTTGTTGGGACTTGGCTGTCTCCTGCCACATTTAACTGAGCAGCGGGATCCCAGAGATAACTATTCACTAAATCCAGAAGGTCTGTGGGCCTTACAACCCCACAGCTCTTAGCAAGGGTGTTTCTATGGCAGGCTGTGAACACTCAGTTCGGTGTTACTATGAGTTTATAGGCTCACTATTGTATCAACAAGTCTCATTATAAATTTTACAGGTTGTTAGTAAAAGGCATCATTAGGAATGATGGGAGAAAGTCTGAAAGTAAACAAATTGGAATCTTTTCCTGTTGTTCGACTCATAAGGCCTATTTTGACATTTGTCTTCAGTGTGTTTGCACATTATTACATTTGAACATGACAGATTTTACAATAAAGTTAGCTCTACACGATTTTTTCAGTGCAAATTTTTATCATTGCAGTGTGAGTGATCTCATCATAAATGCTACAGTAAAAAAAACAAAAAACAAAAAAAAAACACACAATAACAATAATTTAGCACATAATAAAGAGAATAACCCATTTTTTTCCTTACACTACTGATCCATCTGAAGTCAGAATTCCAACAACCACAGTGAGTAGCCCAGCAAGGATTGCATAAAACAACTTGTTTGTGTAGAACCCCACAAATTTGAAGTAAAGGGCAATTCTCACTCCAAAATATAAACTACAAACATATTAAGTTAATTAGAAAAATTAAACCATTAAAATAATTATGGTATTAGGAGATATAATAACACGGAAAAAGTGATATTCGGGACTAATAGCACGAGTGGAGCGAGAAATTTTTCACGAGGTGAAGTCGAGTGAAATTTCTCGCCACACAAGTGCTATTTATCTGAATATCACAGTTTTCCATGCTATCATATGTTAATACTATAGCCAATGATAGCAGTTCATTTCCGCAGCTAAGAAAACCATAATCTTGTATTTTATTTCCGGCAAAGAAATTTGTTCATCCCGGTTCTGCTATTATTCATACTTTTCTTACCGTTGCAAAATAGCGTTTCCCTGGAATTTCGCCACGACATTGCCTAGCGGGTAAAAGTGCGGCAAGGTCACGAAGAGATTGCCGTGACCAATCAGATCATTATTTCAGTTTTCCACTGCAGCTGTGGTATTTCCAAATAATACCACACTTTTTTTGTATTGAAAAATAACTTGGCTATAGTATTAAAAATAGAACAGTTTCAAAGTCACAGCATGTGGCATAATCTGTACAGCCATTAATGTTCTTGTGTTTGTATTATTTCCTACATATTTTCTATACAATGTAATTACTTATATTGCCAGTGTAGTGGTTCATTTAACCCTTTTGACGCCAACTTTTTTCAACACTACTTCAAACATCTTTCAGAATTTGAATTTGATTTTTGAACTTCTCCTGCAAGCAATTGCAAACAACTGTAAACAAAGCAACTCTATAGGCTTCATACTTTCTATTTTGAGTGTTTGAAGTCCATAGCCAACAAAACATTTAGGCCCTTGGTATTCTAGGTGGGAAAAATTCTCGATCTCTGTTTTCAGACAATTTAAAAAAATGTAACCTGCCCATAATAGGGTCAATGTTTTTAAAAAGGAAGTGCAATGCCTCTTCTACGTATAAAAAAGAAATCACACAATAACATTAAATCTTTTATTTTAATCGGAGACTGCAGGCCTGTCCTCACCCACATATATGCGGTTAAGTCATCAAAAGGGTTACTTAATTCAATATCAATTGTAACTATGACAGTCCATTTACAGTGACCATTTGATCATTTAGCCCCCCCCCCCCCCCCCCCCCCCCCCTCCCAATTTTCCTAAACATTTTGTAAGTGAAGTGCAATTTAACTGATTACTGGCCGGTTTTGCATAGCTGTAGGATGCAATATGATATGTGAAAGGTTGCTGTTTGGTGGTTTATAAAAAAAATAATCAAAAAGGTTGCCAAGAGTATAAATTTAAGTCTAAAGGCTAGTCGACTCAAATATTTACCAAATGGTCCTTAATTTCATCATTCTGTCACGTGCGCTATCTTTGTCCACATAAGTACACATATGAATACAATCAGCTCAAATATATACATCTCTGATAGTGTCCTGCAATCATAACATACTAAATCTGATCATAAGGCTGCCACTTCAGATAGCTCTTCCAGTGACACCAATTGTAATAAAGAAACTGCCTGAGGGTCACATCTTCTTCCTTTTGACCTACCATCATTTTGTAGTAACTCTACAATATACGTTAAGAACTCGTAACAATTAAAACAGGATCAAGTTTACCAATACATTTAATTAATAATATCCTGCAGCTTTTATTAACTTTTATACAAAGGCACTCCCCAAATTGTACTGTTTACACATTGTAGTAATGCTACCACTGTTGGCGAACACAAGAGCATATAGGCAACTAATACACATTGTGTTGTAAGTTACCTCATGAAGAGGATAGGAATTAGTGAACACTTTTTCATGTGTGGCATTCTTTACGCCTCTGCGTTTCGTTTCTTTTCCATAGGGAATTTTTTGAAGAATGTGGTCTACCTGAAAAATTACAAAAATTGCACACTATCATTAATTCTGACTTCTGTAACATTAAAATTGACTGTTTTGTGTTAGTTTTTTTAAGTACATATTTTTCTAATAATTTAATACATGGACATAATATAATATATACCTATCTGTATCGTTTAATACATTCCCATATAGATGCTACAATAATAATATATACATGTATAATCATTAAGACACACAAACAAGACTAATACAAAATTCTGCCAATATTATATTACTACTTGCTTACAATGACTCCTCGTTGGGCTGTCGTAAACATGCTTTTCTCATCTTTAAAATTTAAGTATCTAAAAATGCATGACAAAAAAAACAACATAACATAATTGAGCTATATTCCAGATACGTAAATAAAATAAGATACGTATAAAACCTACTCACGTTGCTGAGACCAGACCCTTACAAGAAATACTTAGTAATTGACCACATTTAAAATTGAGGTCAGTGACTTCTATAATTATTGGTGAGCGAGCAAAGCGTGTATTAGGGGGGTGAACAATTGAAAATATCCATGCACATAATATATATGTGCATGGATGGTATGTCTGCCCCTTAAAATGCATATCCAATCCGGGTACTTCAGGCTTGCTTCCAGTTTCTTCTATTACTACAGCAATATGCAAGTTTTGAAAAATATGCGATAATTCCTTATAAATGTTCATTTTTCAAATTACAAAAAGTTCCTTCCAGTATATACGTGTGTATGTATGTATGTATATATGTTTGTTTGTTTTATGTATGCATGTATGTATGTGTGTACGTATGTATGTATGTATGCATGTATGTATGTATATATTGGGAACACTTAACCACCCCATCAATTTTTGTTTTTGTTCACAGCAAACTATGATGCTTACTTCCAACTAACCTCACCTGATGCTCATACACAATTCCGTTCAAGGTAACAACCATTTCAAGGAGAACATTGCAGTAAGCATTGATTTGAACATTTTTAGAAATTAAATTAATCCCATACTTTCTGCGTCGCAAATTCCCACACTAACTGCATACACTTCCGTGTAAGATTTAATTTCATTCCCGTAATTTCTCAGCTGTGTAATAATAAGTTCATCTTATTTCAAGCGGCGCGCTTGGCATGAAAATAACCTTTTAAAAACATAAACCTTTGAGGACAGCTAGAAGAAGGTATATAGATACATAATTCATTGTTTTATGGAACCAAGGTCCCTGGTTGTATCAGACAACATAAGTTTAAGAATTTACTATCTATTGCTATCCAAAACTTTATATTTGCCACACAGTGACAACCCCCTTGCTTACTTTTCCTTTCTTTCATATACAAAAGGAGCTGAAATGTGAGTTAGTCTCTTTAAATGAGCAGGAGCCTTTGGTTTGAAGAATCTCTTAAGTCCAAACTGTTTTAGTAATGATTTCATAAAGTTGCTTGATTTTACCCAGATTTTCTATTATACCAAATTGTATATTGATATAAACAATTGAAAGTTTTAATTGCTTGAACTTACCTCTATAGGTAACTGCAGTCGAACTTCCTCAGCTCCTCTTAATAGAGTGTCATAAGGTGCATGGATTTTCCAATAGTGTGTTTTACCATCCAATGATTGCTATGAATCCATACAATTGTACAGTGAGACTTATCATTAAACCATTTTTAAGTCAGGCAATAAAGTACTTCAAGTTTAATATTGCACAACAGACACAAGTATTCCTTGACTAACAGATCAAGTGATATCTCCAAAATCTAGTGTAAATACTGTAGACATTGGGCTATTAGAGGCTCTCAGTGTGGTGGCAACTGGGTAAAACAAGGTCCTGAAGTGGAGACTTATTCACTTCCTTTTTTTGCTATAGCCATTCATGCCTTATAAGTAAAAACAAATATACAAAACAATCAGATGGACACTATTAAGAATATGTTTTGTTCTATTCTCATTTGTGAATATTTTTTAACTAGTAATAAATATTTAGCTTTTACCCCTAGTCACTCCCACTCATTGCGTCTTTCATTCTTCTAGTGTTGAAAAAAAAATAGAGAAAATTTGAGTATAAATGAATTATTCAATAAAACAACTTGAAATTTCAAAGAATTCCTTTCGTAAAAATAGGGGGAACGATTGGGGGGGGGGGGGTTAACCATCAGATTTATGGCAACCATTGGGTAACACAAAAAATTTACACGCTTTATTTTTTATTCTTTTCTATAAAAGGCATTCAGCAAGACATGAACTAATAAAGCAAGTTAGGACTCAAGCAAGAAGATTTCATTTAACAAACATGAAATATACTGTCAATTGCTCAAAGTCATCCTAAAATTGACAAGTGCGCTGATCACATTAGCTGGTATTCCCAAACCAGTCACTAAGGTATATAGCAGATGTTACACAATTAGATACCAAATCCAAGTATATTGCTGTGATTACACATATTTTGTATGTAACCTGATTTTATAATCCATTCAACTGAACATCATCCCAATTAATTATGTCTGGCACAGCACCGGTCTCACTAGCTTAGGAATAACTCGAATGAGGCATACAAAAAAAAAACAAGACAGAGGAGGAAAGCTAGAATGAACTCCTACTCATAACAAACAATTTAATATCTGCATCTCTCAAGTAATCATTGTTAAATGATACTGATACAATGGAAAGTATCTCATGAAAGTATAGTTCATTTACCATTGATACACTTGGCACATCTCTCTCATTCAATGACTTACAGTGCAATCCTGGTGCTCAACCTTGAGTCCCACTTTCTTGCAGTTGCTAATGAAAGATTTTCTTTCAATGTCACATTCTGCTAGATTACCCATATGCGTAATAACAAAGTCTAAAAAAAAAAACATTAATTCTAATGTTTTTAAGCATCATAAATGAAAAAAAAAAAAAAAAAAAATACATTTACTTTTGACATAGCAATACATCTAGTTTCTAACCCCTTAGATATGTGTGCACAGCTTAAGGTGTGGTTGATAGACATAGATACATAATGCTAGAATTTTTTTTGGGGGGTGGGGGGGGGGGGGGGGGGGGGGGAGGGATAACTATAGCCACATGGAAGCAATGATGAATATGCCAGGAATTTAGGCAAGCTTTTTTTTTTAAATAGCATGGATCAACGATTATAAAGAAAACAGCTCTAGGACTATGCAGACACTGTTTGAAGCCAGCATATGAATATTTCCTGCTCAAGTTCTCCCAAGATCTCAAGCCAACAATGAATTATTCTTTCATAATTGTATGTGTGTGTTTTTTCCCTCCCTCAAGGTCAATTCCATGTATCCTACCATTGAACCATTGAATTATAACAACAACGGGCTCTTTCACTAAGTATCATGTTGAGTATATATCATTTTTGCACATTCATACAGTAACTTTTAACTAGCACCTGGTTATTCTATTTACAAACAAGTAGTTCAGCCAATACAAGCAGTATCTAGGATCAAGTATGAGTTTTGTATCTACTTGATATGAACTGATCAACTAAGTGTTATCAGGAGGATATGCCTGTTGTCTCAACAGTATTTTAGATTCATACCATACAGCCAATAAATTCATAATATTTCAGCCGAGAATGACTGAATCATTCCTGCTGTTATGAATCAATGACCACTGGGTAAAGACTTTTCAGGCAATGCAGAGCTAATATTGTTCAAACATCAAATTATCAGTGGCCTAAAAATATCCTACAGACCTTCTAAAATACAAACAATACATCTCTTCAGTATGCTATTAAAAGCACATACAATTTGACTTTAGAGCGCTGCTGAGGATTACACTAGAGCTTCAAGAAAGCTAGAAGTGAGCTTTAAAAGGACTTACAGAGTGAATGCAGATATTTTGTGCTGAAGCATTACCATAGTAATACACTAATAATCGTTAAAATTTCTTACCAACAAGATCTTTTCCATTTTTGAAATATCTGGTCTGCCTGTGATCAAATCTGATTTCCTATCAAATAAAAGTATTACAACTAAGAACTGCAATATGCCCAGTAAATCATGCATGTACTAGCACACACATACAAAGCTTGTCATTTTGACCACAAGTGGAAGACTATCTTTTTGTTATAATCCTAAAATTCTTCCTATATAAGTTTACATCTTCCAAGCTTTCTAAAGACACATCCAGCTTCTGCACTTTCAAGCTAGGACCATGAAATTTTTCTTCTATCTGATATATACTTTTGAATTACCGTGTAATCAAGGCAGAGGTGACAGTTGTGCAACTGTGCACTGTCCAAGACCAAACATACATGTAAACGAGACTATTCTCCTTTTAACAGAGTTACCAACTTTTCAAATCGCTCAGTAGCACTGAGCCACACCCCCAGACCACACAAGGAAGCCAACTGATAATATGATAGTTTAATGTTAGTAGCATTTTGCAATTGTTCTTGCTGAAGCTGAACTTCTGGGGGTGGGGGG
>WLWD01006011.1_pt1:40000-49310 | contig 49310 bp, 40 predicted proteins | sample 6712731 | NCBI WGS metagenome assembly WLWD01 (sample SAMN12718690, study PRJNA576275) | sponge metagenome | isolation source: marine sponge | host: Mycale hentscheli | place: New Zealand: South Island, Marlborough, Capsize Point | collected 2014-11-01 | reverse complement strand
AGAACGACGAATACATCTTGCTGCAGAAGTCCTTCAACAATTTGTTTCTGCTCTGGCTTAACCATAGAAAAACCTAGCCCCTGGAAGGCTTCACTCAATGCTTCAGACAAACGCTGCGATAGATCACCCATAGCTGCTGAACAAGGAACGCGAAGTTAGAAACTCGCAGGCTTTACCGGTAATCAAGAATGCAATTAACTGAAATACTACAATTTGATTGGTCACGCAACTATAGTGGCGTGCACAAGTCGTTGGTACTAGAGACACCAGACCCCTTCCTTCCTCCGCCCATTAATCAAAAAGGAAGGTAAGGGGTCGGCGACGCCAGACTAGTGGACGGGTTGGTGCCAGAAGACTTCGTAGCACCCCGTACACTTTAGGTCCTATGCCATACAGCAACGCAGATACCTTCTCCGCCGCTACAGTGTTTGCGTCGAAGTAGAGCTCCAGCCTCTCCAGATACGTCGTAATAGTTTCCACTTGCGGGTCAAACTCCTGAATGTTCCCCAGCACTCGTGGTGCAGCCATTCCTATCCCGTCTGCTCGTCGCCAGTTGTAATATCGTGGGACGCGGGGTTCGACAAGTTAGCAGAGAGATTTAAAAGAGAGTATTGTAATTCATATCACACTCCATATAATGCACAGCACATAAGACAATGACACACAAAAACAAGAGGGGGCCCGCGCATGCGGGTAAATGATAATGACGTCACAAGAATAGGAAATGAATAAATGAAATAATGAATAGTTAATACGTTCGATACACTACAACTAGCACCTCAGGCAAGAAGCAAAATTATGCAAGTCAAGGAGCAATACTATGCAAGCATATACCCAATGAAAAATTTTTTAAGACATTTACTCAGCAACAAAATATCAGTTCTCTGGATTATGAAGTTGTATTGTTTAAATATTAGTTATTTCATACTTTAGATACATCAAATTTGTTATTAGCTACCACAAATATTGAACTTTAATTTAAAATTCAATTTGCAAAAGCAACTGCAGGCAAGCCTTTGAAACTACTTTCAGGCATGAATTAATGTGGTATCAATTATTGAGGTATGGTCTCCCCATTCTTCATGTAGTAGTGCCCCTTCTGGTAGTCTACAAATCCTCTGAACACCAAAATTTATGTTTCTGATTTTTTTTCTTTAGAGCTCTCCTCTTTCTCTTCTTAGGGAAAGGTGCAATGTATCCTTTCTAGACATTGAAATAGGTGCAATCTCATCTTCTTTATCATAAAATATCTTTCACAAGGATCTTCAATAGCACAAGCGCAGTCACATTAACTATGGCATAGAACCCACAACCATATTCACCAGCCTGAATTTGTGTTTCCATAAAGTTTAAATAAATTTTAAGAAATTTGCTGTGTAGCAAGGAAGCTACTTTGACTTTTTACATGCTCTCCTACATAATGATACATGCTATTGTATGTAGCACTAGCTGTTGAAGGCGGACATTCAATAGTGGATACAGTTAGCCAGTGTCCATTCCGATTATTTATAATTTAAACAAATTCAACTGACTCCACATAAAACCACTCCACAAATTACATCTGAAATACTGTAATTTCTAAGCACTGATTCTTACGGAGCTGCTGATGAGATCATCATTTAGCCAACCAAAGAGTAGACTTACATTGGCTGTGTTTTTTCATGTTATTTGTACTCTCCTATATGCATAGTACCCAAAGTGAGAAGCTTGTATCAGAGAGCTAAGAGGGTAACTAAAGTGAGTGAAAATTGAAGGAAGAAGAATGTAACCATTAGGGCAGGCTCTATAGAGTTACATTCTAGAGATCACACAGATACTGAGCAAGAGAAAGGTTTGATTCGTTCTATTCCATATATAGCAGGATTGAGTGAGAGTATTCAGAGAGTGTGTAGAGACTTATTTAAGTCAGGTAAAACACTAAGATCACATCTCGCTATAGTCAAAAATACTATACTACCACTGAGTCATCCATTGTGTAGTATACCTTGCAGTTGTGGTAAAGTATATATGACTTGAGCAGAGAGTGAAAGAATATCAGGATGCTTGTAAGAGAGGTGATGAGAAGGTTTCAGTCATTGCTGAACATGCTTGGCAGCAACATCACCCCATTGAATGGGAAGATGTAACAGATGTAGACAGAGCCAGTAAGAATCGTGAGTTATATGTCAAGGAAGCTCTACATATATAGATGACACCTGACAACAAGTTTAACAGAGATATGGGTTTAGAGCTTCCAGGATGCTAGCTGTCCATGCTGTGTGCAAATCACCCTCTAGGATAATTAAAATAAACAGTAAGCGTACCCTCCAGGAATCTTGCTGCTCACATTGTGTTAGAGTTCGACATCAGTTGACCCCTGAAGAGGACTTTGGCAAGGAGTTGAATGTTGGGTTAAGTTTTAATTAACACTATTGGCTGTTAGAACGAGAAAATTTGTTATTAGCTAACAGATTGTTTGTTCTTTTGGTTTGAGATTATATTGTAAAAGGTAGGTAATGTTTAGTAGCACAGAGGGTTCACACCTTTTGTGCTTCATTCTAATGTTGTATTGTTCTAAAACTAAAACTAGAATTAATTTTAATTACACCTAAAACATTTCAGTAAACTAACCAGAAAACTAAATTTCAGATAGGATGATAATAACTTACAGTAAAACTAAAATAATTATTTAATCAAAACTAAAAATACAGCTAACCATTTAACCAAAACTAGAACTAAAATGGAAGTTAGTAAATTTGAAAAACTTAAACTAAAGCTAGAATTTAAATTAGTACATTGGAAAAACCAAAATTAAAATTGTAGTCTTTGCTAGTGAAAAACTAAAACTAAAATTAATCTTGAAATATTTTTTGTCAAAAAACAAACAAACTATAACTAAAACTGAAATGTAAATGTCACCAGCTTTAGCAGTTGCTTGGCTGGTATATGAAGTTTGTATCTGGGCAGGTGACATCCCAAACAAGTGGATGACCAGACTTCCATGGCACCAAGGTCATCCCATCAGGTCTCTTCCCATTGGTTCTCAGTAGACCAGGTAGCTCCGGTCTTGAAGGAGTTCCAGCTGCTGTCAGGGATTGGTGGATGATGTCATTGATGGCTGCATGTCTTCACATGTCGACCTTCACTTGATTTACAGCTGAGACCATGCAATCCTCGTGAAGGCACCTCAGCATCACAATGTCGACAAAAGTGTGGGGCACAGATAGTGATGCCAAGACGCAGTCTGACGGCCATTCTCAGTGAACTGTAATCCAATCTTAGGCCTAGTGATGAAACAGGAAAAGCATGCAGCCAAGCTCCGGATCTTGTCCTTGCAGCTAGCAGCCTGGCTCTCTCTATATCATCTGAGGCTTCATTCAACAGGGACTCAGCCACCTTGATTGCCTTAATATTGTCCCAATTCCTTCCTTCTCAGCACTTGCTCCAACGAGACTATCATTGTCATGACCTTGGGACCAGACTTGTATGGCAGTGTCGTAGGAGGGGACTGGTAGAGATTAGTGGGTGGAGGTAGGATGGCATCTACTAGGTCGGCAGTGGCAGCGGAGGAAGACAAGTACGCTGAAGGAGCCAGTACTACAACACCCCGCACTCCAAGGCCGCCGAATCTGACGGGCAGTGTTGCTTGAGCCCGGGCCTTGACATCCAGGGTAAGAGGGGTGTTGGTGAGTTCACTCATGATGGAGCATAGAGTAAGTCATACTCTTCCAGCTTTCCTGATAGAAAGCAAGGTGCTGTGCATAACAGATAGTGGAGCCAGTCTTCTCCCTGAGGCTGGCATCTATGGAATTCACTGCCCAGATATGTTTGCCACTTCATATAGGGGCCAAACAACTGCTAAAGCTGGTGATGTAGCAGCTAGAGCAGAGGAACGAAAGCTGGGAAAATATCAATATAGCACCCCAACCAAAACAACATTACTTTTACCCCCCTCCCAGAGTTGGAAATCGAAATACCGTGGCTTAGCTAATTGACAGTGGGTATCATAAGGCCATTTGTCAAGGCCTCTCAGAAGGTAATGGAGTGATCTCCTGGTGGGTGTGATTTATGAAAGCAGTGTTTTACCACATATTATAGCTGATAGCTATAGGCCATTGTCCAAATTCAGTTGCTAAATAAGCATTAAATAATAGCTAAAATAATGGGAACGCGAGCTAAAGAAATTCTTTATATTTTTTATGACTTTGAAGCAAAGGACAAAAGTGGAATTTCCTGTCCTGACATAGCTATATAATTTAGGAAATTTCAGATCTTCACCACCTTTTCTGTACAGGATAGAGCTAAAGGTCTTAACATGCAGGGCATATATTTATCTATCCTGTACTGGGAAGGTGTAGTGAAATATGAAATTTTGTAACATACTTCTAGCTATAGGAAATTTTACTTTTCGCTCTGTGGTGGTTGAGTAGTCATATTTCCATTCACTATCTGCTATAAGACAATTTACCAACTTCTGCACAGGTGCATTAGCTATAACTATAGTCCAGTATAAACTTTAAGCATGTTAACTAAGATTGAATCATTTATCAAATCACATTTGAGTTGAATGAAATAAGAAAATTATGATCTACTAGAATTGTTGCAGTTTTACAAATCAGCTGAAGTTAAAATAAATATGCTATGCCTTGAGATTCAGTCTATTGATAAGACCGCTCTATGGACCGTTTTCTTGTAGGTGATATATTGGCTTCTTGGGAAGAATCCTTCTTTCCTTCTGCACCACTTGAACTTAGCACCGTCTTGCGCTTGACTGGTGAGCCTAATGACTTCTTCTTGCCAGGTGGACTGTATTCTCCAGAAGTCTTTCTGTTCCCAGACAGCCATTTGTGTTTGAGGCACTGCTGTGCAGCCATTCTTCTTCTTGGGTTCTTGACTAGAGTTCCGGTGCACACAAAGTCCTTGCACTCACTGGAGAAGTTGGAGAGTTCTTTGCTGCTGAGGTCCTGCACAGCAAATGATGTGATGGCCGTAACTGTAGCTTTCTCGGAACTTCGTAAGAAAGGAGAACGTCCTGTCACCCTGGAGAAATAAAGTAAACAAATAAAACAATAGTACTACTACTATTACTACTTTTTTTAAACAAGAGTGAAGTTAAAACCAGCAAAAGTGACTGAGGAGTTATGAGATGATTTGTGACTCTGTAGACACCAGGTCTACAGAGAGATGCGGTGATTCACCCGGGTGTCCAACGCTTGATCTGGCACCTCTAAGACACTGGATGGCAGATCTTAGTAAGGAGAATGCTAGCCTGCAACGTAGCCAGGACATGGTGGTGGTGGTGCTGCTACTACTACTACTACTACTACTACTAAATAATAATAATTAATAATAATACTAACAATACTCAGTAATTACAACCATTATTTCATACAGGTAGGGGAAACAGGAATCAAATAAAACTATGAACAAATTCAAGCTTCGGATGATTTGAGTGAAGTTGGAGTTGTTACAATACAAAATAAAAAGCGTACTTCTAGCCCCGCCTCTTTTCCTAGCCACGCCTCTTTTACTATCACTCACATGTAACATGCTAGCACTCCTGCACTCCAAATATCGGCAGCCGTGGTGATGGGTTGTAAGATCACGACCTCAGGAGCCTGAAACTCCACCCCACAATGTGCGAGGTTGGTGAGCTGGTTACCCGACTCGATGAAGCGAGCCAGTCCAAATCCACCCAATTTCAAGTCACCATAACCAGCAGTGAGCATGATGTTGTCAGGCTAAACAAAGAATACAACACACACCATAAATAAATCATTACATCATTACAGGGTTCGTTCAGTTAGGAATCAATTTAAGAGGGGGCGGGATTGAGCTTGCGCTACCTCAAGGGGGTCACAACTTCATACAGAACTAAGATGAGAAAGGAGATGTTCATACAGAACTAAGATAAGAAAGGAGATGTTCATACAGAACTAAGATGAGAAAGGAGATGTTCATACAGAACTAAGATGAGAAAGGAGATGTTCATACAGAACTAAGATGAGAAAGGAGATGTTCATACAGAACTAAGATGAGAAAGGAGATGTTCATACAGAACTAAGATGAGAAAGGAGATGTTCATATAGAACTAAGATGAGAAAGGAGATGTTCATACAGAACTAAGATGAGAAAGGAGATGTTCATACAGAACTAAGATGAGAAAGGAGATGTTCATACAGAACTAAGATGAGAAAGGAGATGTTCATACAGAACTAAGATGAGAAAGGAGATGTTCATACAGAACTAAGATGAGAAAGGAGATGGGCTTCAATTACCAAGACAATAATTAGAGCTAGAGCAACAATAAATTATGATTAAGCTATGCCATTCATTTGATTTTGGCCATATGAAATGAAATTTGAGAATATTTCAAGGGGGATAAATGATTCAAGGGGGGGGGGGGGGGGGTGAGCAGCTCCTATGGCCCCCCTAAATGAATCCTGATTACCGCGGAAAAATAATAATTACAATATATAGCTACTGATTTACAATATGGGGAGATACGAGCCACTTGGTAAAGCATTTTCATGAGCTACAGGCAAGTGAAGATACCAGTGTGAGAGTGAAATGTCATTCCCATATTGTCAGACATAAGCTACAGGCAAGTGAAGATACAAGTGTGAGAGTGAAATGTCATTCCCATATTGTCAGACATGAGCTACAGGCAAGTGAAGATACCAGCGTGAGAGTGAAATGTCATTCCCATATTGTCAGACATGAGCTACAGGCAAGTGAAGATACAAGTGTGAGAGTGAAATGTCATTCCCATATTGTCACACATGAGCTACAGGCAAGTGAAGATACCAGTGTGAGAGTGAAATGTCATTCCCATATTGTCAGACATGAGCTACAGGCAAGTGAAGATACCAGTGTGAGAGTGAAATGTCATTCCCATATTGTCAGACATGAGCTACAGGCAAGTGAAGATGCAAGTGTGAGAGTGAGATCTCATTCTCATATTGTCAGACATGAGCTACAGGCAAGTGAAGGTACAAGTGTAAGAGTGAAATTGTCATTCCCATATTGTCAGACATGAGCTACAGGCAAGTGAAGATACAAGTGTGAGAGTGAAATGTCATTCCCATATTGTCAGACATGAGCTACAGGCAAGTGAAGATACCAGTGTGAGAGTGAAATGTCATTCCCATATTGTCAGACATGAGCTAAAGGCAAGTGAAGATACCAGTGTGAGAGTGAAATGTCATTCCCATATTGTCAGACGAGTGTAATAAATTGTTTATAATTGGATATTTCTCTATGTTCTGGTGTAACTCCATCATACTTCTAAAAATTCAGTCAGTTAGAACTGGAGTGAAAGTATTGAACACTCGTGTGATGTGGACATACTCAAAGAAAATATCCAATGCACAGTATAATAAATATATATATATATATATATATATTATATATACTACTATTATACTCATGTATTAATATTTATGTATTAATATAAGTATTAATATTTATGTATTAATATAAGTATTAATATTTATGTATTAATATAAGTATTAATATTTATGTATTAATATAAGTATTAATATTTATGTATTAATATCAGTATTAATAAATGAGTAATTACAACCAGTAGCCTATTACCACTATAGTATAGTTGTTTGTGACTCACAGTGAGGTTGACGTGGATGATCTTCGCCTCATGAAGATACTGAAGTCCTTCTAGAATTTTACGAAGTAGTCGTGTAGTTGTGTACTCAGTGAGACTTCCGTGAGAGTCTACATACTCCGCCAAAGTGCCCCCAGCAAGACTACAAAAAAAAAAAAAAAAAAAAAAAAAAAAAAAAAAAAAAAAAAAAAAAAAAAAAAAAAAGAAAATGAAAAAAAAGAAAATGAAAAAAAAGGTAATTTCTAAACATTCAATAATAGCATTACAACATTAATGTTATTTACAACTGCATCATTGTCACCATGACATGACACCTAGTAGACTATCAGAGAATACCGGGTGAGATCGAACTTTGTTGGATTTGCAACGAACACACATGGCATATAATTTCTGTTAAAAAAAAAAAAAAAAAAAAAAAAGCACCAAGACACGCCCTACAACTGCTGAATGTAACACACAAACCACACAAACCACACAAGATCCCTCAGATCCCAAACTGAACTAGATTTTAATTTGTAAGCTGCTATTTGTTGACTTACTGCTCCATGACTAGGATGACTTTGGTCTTGTTGTCAAACGAATCTTCCAAACGGACAATCCGAGGATGCACCAGTTCTCGAAGCAGGTCTGTTTCTTGCCACACCTTACCGCGTAGCACTGGACTGCCTTCGACCTGCACTAACTTAGCCACGTACTCATAATCAGTTGTCCTCTCTCTGCACTTCAGCACTTGAGAGTAGCTACCACTACAGAGCACAGTTACAAGTCACAATGCGGTAAGGTAAAGATAAACACATATGCACTTTCATACAAACTCTATTTGGTTTGTTAACTGTTGAATTATCACGTAGGCTGCACTGTGTGCTAATATAGCACTTATATAACTAATTAGGTGAGTCCCCTTTAATTAATTTAATAAAACAATTCATGCAAAGCACTAGCTAATGAGTCATAGCCATTTTTTGAGTTGTGGACATTTTTGAGTTGCAAACAATGTCCAGCCCGAGGATGGCCACATAAGAGAGAGAGAGAACTGACTGTGTCCTATTTCCACTCACCGGTATATTTCTTCTCCGAGATTATACTCAAGTTCAAACGGAGAAAGCTTCATCCTCACTTGGTCGTAGGACGGACTATCTGAATCGTAAGCCTGGTCCAAGTCGATAGTGACAGGTTCAGATGGATCGGAACACGCCCCCATTCCCACCGCGTTGATAGCCGACACTCTGAAGATGTAGGCAATACCTGGTAAGAGATCATCAACCACGTGAGCGGCTCCTTCCAGGTCAGTGGCCACCACCTCCCACGAGTCTTGCTCCAGTCTGCTCCTCTCCAGGTGGTATTTGGAGATGTTTGCATGGCCATCGGTTGCTGGGGGCAACCATGAAATGAGGGCGGAGTTGTAGCTGCCCAGGATGATAGTGTTGACATCAGTTGGGGCTCCAGGAACAGCTAACCATCAAATAAAGTACACATTTATAAACATGAACCTTTAATTGATATCTTCTTTCAATGCTCATAGTTATCCATCTGGTAAGGCTAACCCACAATATAATTAACTGAACAAAGAGCTAGAGATACAGCTGCTCCTAATGCTATCAATAAAATCAAATAAATAATAATACTAATGAAAAAAAACTAATCAATTTAAATAAAAAAATAAATTTAAAATAAATAAATAAAATTTAAAATATATAAATTTAAAAT
>WLWD01006011.1_pt1:0-37500 | contig 49310 bp, 40 predicted proteins | sample 6712731 | NCBI WGS metagenome assembly WLWD01 (sample SAMN12718690, study PRJNA576275) | sponge metagenome | isolation source: marine sponge | host: Mycale hentscheli | place: New Zealand: South Island, Marlborough, Capsize Point | collected 2014-11-01 | reverse complement strand
TTCTTCGTAGGAGTAAAGATAAGACAGGAATAAAGATGTGGATTAGGAAAAGTGGGTGTGGCTGACTTGTGTGGTAACTCACTCTGATGTCCAGGTGGGCTATCTTGATCCTGTGAAGAGTGTCCACTGCCTGCAGCAGCTGCGACAGGTAACCCACGGCAACCGCTTCTGTCAAATTGTTGTCTGAGACGACTGATTCTAGAATCTCTCCACTCGGCACTCTGCAACCACAACACAAACACACAAACAAACAAACAAACAAACAAACATGGGTTAGCTATATAGTACTGATAGAGGATGAAGTATAAGTGTTCAACATAACCAGAGTGCAGAGTGCAGAGTGCAGGAAGAAATAGAGCTGTCTTTTTGGTAGGTCATTTCAATGCTTTGCTTAATATCAATACTAATAAGTTTGATGTATATCCTCATAAAACAGACATCTACGATTGCCTTGAATATGTACACACCTTACCATATCTCACTTCAATTATAATTAATTAGAAGTGTATATAAAGTCAACTAGTGCACTTCACAACGCTAAATGCACGTCATGTTCTAGTATATAACCACCCGTGTGTATCTACTTTATGAAAGAGATGACTTGACAACTCACAGTTCAGTGACTATAATGAGGTTTCTCCCTCGCTCAAAGGCATCCTGGTACTCTAAGATATGTGGACATTTCCCTCGCACCTTCTGAAGAATCTCCACCTCCTTCCTGATAGCGGCCTTCTTCCTGCTCCTCAGACGCACAAACTTGGCGGCGTATTGCTGGCCGCTCTGTCTATGCTGGCAACCGTGAACTATACCAAACCTCCCCCTACAGAAACACAAGCACGCACACACACACACACAATCATCCGTCAGGCTATATTGTGTTATAAAATGCCTCCATTGCTAGTGTATTACACTGGTGTTCTTCTAAGCTTACACTCACTACAACTTCATCATAAGTGCAACTTTCAACTATTGCATAGCAAGACAAGTGGAATCTATCAAACTACATCTCATGAGTCCAGAAAGAAAGGCTATCTGTAAAGTTAGTTTACAAATACACTATTTCCATTGGTAAATTCTTTGTGTTGAGGACGAAATATCAGTAACACCGCAATATAGGTATTAATACCCTTCATCACACACACACATCATACACCAGCACACGCATACTCACACACACACATTCAGAGGTAGCAAGCTAATAACTTGGCATGCTTGTGACTAGAGCACACCTCCATAGCAGTGTGTGGGTGGATACAAGGCATACTTTGCTGGTAAAGGGTCAGTGACTGTATGTATGTATAGGACCTTAGCAAGTAGAACATCTGGTAAAACAAAACTAAATACAAAAGAAAGTAATGAATTATTTATCATGGTGTCATCTTCTGGTGTTTTAGGTGTGTAATAAGGGCGGGGCTTGAAGTGCGCGTGTCACACGGTGCATGAGTTAACTTTTATGATGAACAACACTTTGCACATCGCCTGTGTGAGGACACAAGCTATTCAAGGTGCACGAGTTCTTTGAGGAAATTCACTACATACATACATGTATATAACCCACACACACACACACATTTCATAGCTTGTTTACAAAAAGCTTCAAAGTAGGAACACTTTGAAGTATTTGAACCTTGTATTTCATCCACCATTGACTCCAAACTAACTCGCATACACAAGTGTACAATTCCTCAAATAGCAGCTAGCCATACAAATGGCAGCAGTAACAACACTCACTCTTACCTCCCCAGTTCCTCCGGCATGATATCGTATGCGGAACTCACAGACCCTTTCCGAATATAAGGCAGCTTCATGTCCTCCACGATATGGTCATCGTCATGGAGATCTGGGAGAGCACATGAAAATCAAATGACATGGTCTAACGACCATATTGACAAAACTGTCGGATATTTTCTCTGTGTACTAGAGTAACGTGAGCCTAAGGGAACATACTTAGACCGTTTAGCACGGAATGCAAACTCGTTAATCTACCAACATAGGAAATCGCTACGATGACCGTAAACGGTAAAGAGAGAAATGCTCACCTTTGACCTCCTCGCTCACTGATGTATTCGCAGAATGTTTCCTGAAGCTCGGTGAACCTACCAAAAGGCCACGCCCCTTGGTAACCACCGGGTCCGACACCTCGCTGGGAGAACTGAAGCCGTACTCGTTCACCGCAGACACGCGGAACTGGTAAGAGGTGGACGGGTTGAGGGTCTTCACCACAAAGCAGTTCCTGGGTTGCTGTACAATGGGCTGCCATTGTGTGAAGCCTTCTTGGAGCATCTCTATCTGATAGGAAAGGATCGGAACACTCCCGTCCATGTCAGGAACCCCCCACTTCAGCTTGACAGATGTACTGGTCACCTTGGAAACCAGAGGCTTCTGAGGTTCACTGGGCGGACCTAAATAAACATACGTACGTATGTAGGATACAACCCATTGAGTGTCAGTTGAGACAATAATTACAATATTAGTTCTCTATTTATACAGCCTATTATGCTTAATTAGATTTTTTTTAAATTAAAAATCAACTATGTCATAAGAAATACAACAGAACATGTCAGGACTTCACCAACCAACTACTTATTAGTGAATTATACTGGCAGTATCCAGTGACCATACCCAAACTAGTGAAATATACAGCCAATGACTACACTTTACTAGTGTAAAAGCCACACCCCACTAGTGATAAATAGCCACACCCACCATGTAGACTGAGTGCCATGGTCGTGGAGTCGCTGCCCATGGTGTTGGTGATGTAGCAGGCATAGCGACCCTCGTCGTCGTATTCCAGCTGCTTCACTTCCAGGACGCTGGAGGTGGGGCAAGACGTCACTTTACGCCTCTCGTCGGACGTCAGGATCTCGTGGTCGCGCTTCCAGATTACTGAAGGAGCGGGATACCCGTTGAAGGCACAGCTGATGGTTGCCGTGACACCGATGGAGAGGTCAAGGTCCGTAGGATGCATGGTGAACTTTGGAGTGCCTAGAAGAAAATGTAAAAAGTATACTAGTATTGCAGCTGCTCACTCTAGTCTAGCCTTGCAGGACTGCATTTACAGGAGAGAAGGTGGGAGGGGAGGGGAGAACAAAGGGACATTCACTCAGGCTAGGGCCTCTCTTACATAACATGTCTGTCATTACTCTTCATATAAGAAAGGGTATTTGCCCCACCTAGGCTATTTCTGTATGCAACCTTCATTGGAATAGTAAACACAGCTATTGACTAGTGTTACTGACTACTATTGACTAGTGTTACTGACTAGCTATTGACTAGTGTTACTGACTAGCTATTGACTAGTGTTACTGACTAGCTATTGACCAGTGTTACTGACTAGCTATTGACAGTGTTACTGACTAGCTATTGACTAGTGTTACTGACTAGCTATTGACTAGTGTTACTGACTAGCTATTGACCAGTGTTACTGACTATCTATTGACTAGTGTTACTGACTAGCCATTGACTAGTGTTACTGACTAGCTATTGACTAGCTATTGACTAGTGTTACTGACTAGCTATTGACTAGTGTTACTGACTAGCTATTGACTAGTGTTACTGACTAGCTATTGACCAGTGTTACTGACTATCTATTGACTAGTGTTACTGACTAGCCATTGACTAGTGTTACTGACTAGCTATTGACTAGTGTTACTGACTAGCTATTGACTAGTGTTACTGACTAGCTATTGACTAGTGTTACTGACTAGCCATTGACTAGTGTTACTGACTAGCTATTGACTAGTGTTACTGACTAGCTATTGACTAGTGTTACTGACTAGCTATTGACTAGTGTTACTGACTACTTTTGACTAGTGTTACTGACTACTATTGACTAGTGTTACTGACTAGCCATTGACTAGTGTTACTGACTAGCCATTGACTAGTGTTACTGACTAGCTATTGACTAGTGTTACTGACTAGCTATTGACTAGTGTTACTGACTAGCTATTGACTAGTGTTACTGACTAGCTATTGACTAGTGTTAAACACTAGCTATTGACTAGTGTTACTGACTAGCTATTGACTAGTGTTACTGACTAGCTATTGACTAGTGTTACTGACTAGCTATTGACTAGTGTTACTGACTAGCTATTGACTAGTGTTACTGACTAGCTATTGACTAGTGTTACTGACTAGCTATTGACTAGTGTTACTGACTAGCTATTGACTAGTGTTACTGACCAGCTATTGACTAGTGTTACTGACCAGCTATTGACTAGTGTTACTGACTAGCTATTGACTAGTGTTACTGACCAGCTATTGACTAGTGTTACTGACTAGCTATTGACTAGTGTTACTGACTAGCTATTGACTAGTGTTACTGACTAGCTATTGACTAGTGTTACTGACAAGCTATTGACTAGTGTTACTGACTAGCTATTGACTAGTGTTACTGACTAGCTATTGACTAGTGTTACTGACTAGCTATTGACTAGTGTTACTGACTAGCTATTGACTAGTGTTACTGACTAGCTATTGACTAGTGTTACTGACTAGCTATTAAACTCCAGTTATTTGTTATATTTCCTGACTTACTTTCCATCTGGAGTCCTTTGATGGAGTCCTTCTTGCGCACGTAAGATGCCGGAATGCAACCTTCCAGTCGATGGTCATCCAGTGTTCGCACACAAAGCAGAGGGGCATCGGCTAGCATGTCTCGGACCAGTTCCACCACCTCCCCGGGTTCAAGGGTCAAGTCATCTTCTCCTTCCAGGACAATGCACTCCATCACAACAAACTCAGTCCCCGCCCTCATCTGTGTAAACAACAACAAACTCAGTCCCCGCCCTCATCTGTGTAAACAACAACAAACTCAGTCCCCGCCCTCATCTATGTAAACAACAACAAACTCAGTCCCCGCCCTCATCTATGTAAACAACAACAAACTCAGTCCCCGCCCACATATGTGTCAACAACAACAATAGTACTCACAACAAGTGCTTACTGAAATTATATTCTCTCAATAGTGAAATTACTATCCAAATATCAGAATGACCAGAGACTGGAGACTGGTACTGTAGAACTGGAGACTGGCACAGGTTGAGCAGACTGACCGGAGACTGGTACTGTACAACTGGAGACTGGCACAGAACGACCGGAGACTGGCACAGGTCGAGCAGACTGACCACAGACTGGTACAGGTCGAGCAGACTGACTGAAGACTGGTACTGTACAACTGGAGACTGAAACAGAACGACCGGAGACTGGTACAGGTCAAGCAGACTGACCACAGACTGGTACAGGTCGAGCAGACTGACTGAAGACTGGTACTGTACAACTGGAGACTGAAACAGAACGACCGGAGACTGGTACAGGTCGAGCAGACTGACTGGAGACTGGTACAGGTCAAGCAGACTGACTAGAGACTGGTACTGTACAACTGGAGACTGGTACAGAACGACCGGAGACTGGTACAGGTCGAGCAGACTGACCAGAGACTGGTACAGGTCGAGCAGACTGACTGGAGACTGGTACTGTACAACTGGAGACTGGAACAGAACGACCGGAGACTGGTACAGGTCGAGCAGACTGACTGGAGACTGGTACAGGTCAAGCAGACTGACTAGAGACTGGTACTGTACAACTGGAGACTGGTACAGAACGACCGGAGACTGGTACAGGTCGAGCAGACTGACCAGAGACTGGTACAGGTCGAGCAGACTGACTGGAGACTGGTACTGTACAACTGGAGACTGGTACAGAACGACCGGAGACTGGCACATGTTGAGCAGGTTGAGCAGACTGACCGGAGACTGGTACAGAACGACCGCAGACTGGTACAGGTCGAGCAGACTGACCAGAGACTGGTACTGTACAACTGGAAACTGGTACAGAACGATCGGAGACTGGCACATGTTGAGCAGGTTGAGCAGACTGACCGGAGACTGGTACTGTACAACTGGAGACTGGTACTGTACAACTGGAGACTGGTACAGAACGACCGGAGACTGGCACAGGTTGAGCAGACTGACCAGAGACTGGCACAGGTTCAGCAGACTGACTGGAGACTGGTACTGAACAACTGGAGACTGGTACAGAACGACCGGAGACTGGTACTGTACAACTGGAGACTGGCACAGGTTGAGCAGACTGACCAGAGACTGGTACTGTACAACTGGAGACTGGCACAGAACGACCGGAGACTGGTACACTTCGAGCAGACTGACTGGAGACTCGTACAGGTCGAGCAGACTGACCAGAGACTGGTACTGTACAACTGGAGACTGATACGGTACAACTGGAGACTGGCACAGGTCGAGCAGACTGACCAGAGACTGGTACAGGTATAGCAGACTGACTAGAGACTGGTACTGTACAACTGGAAACTGGTACAGAACGATCGGAGACTGGCACATGTTGAGCAGGTTGAGCAGACTGACCAGAGACTGGTACAGGTCGAGCAGACTGACTGGAGACTGGTACAGAACGACCGGAGACTGGTACACGTCGAGCAGACTGACTGGAGACTGGTACTGTACAACTGGAGACTGGTACAGAACGACCGGAGACTCGCACAGGTTGAGCAGACTGACCGGAGACTAGTACTGTACAACTGGAGACTGAAACAGAACGACCGGAGACTGGCACAGGTTGAGCAGACTGACTAGAGACTGGTACAGGTCAAGCAGACTGACTAGAGACTGGTACTGTACAACTGGAAACTGGTACAGAACGATCGGAGACTGGCACATGTTGAGCAGGTTGAGCAGACTGACCAGAGACTGGTACAGGTCGAGCAGACTGACTGGAGACTGGTACAGAACGACCGGAGACTGGTACACGTCGAGCAGACTGACTGGAGACTGGTACTGTACAACTGGAGACTGGTACAGAACGACCGGAGACTCGCACAGGTTGAGCAGACTGACCGGAGACTAGTACTGTACAACTGGAGACTGGCACAGAACGACCGGAGACTGGTACAGAACGACCGGAGACTGGCACAGGTTGAGCAGACTGACCAGAGACTGGTAATGTACAACTGGAGACTGGCACAGAACGACAGGAGACTGGAACAGGTCGAGCAGACTGACCACAGACTGGTACAGGTCGAGCAGACTGACTGGAGACTGGTACTGTACAACTGGAGACTGGTACAGAACGAACGGAGACTGGTACACGTCGATCAGACTGACTGGAGACTGGTACAGAACGACCGGAGACTGGCACAGGTTGAGCAGACTGACCAGAGACTGGCACAGGTTCAGCAGACTGACCGGAGACTGGTACTGTGCAACTGGAGACTGGTACAGAATGACCGGAGACTGGCACAGGTTGAGCAGACTGACCGGAGACTGGTACAGAACGACCGGAGACTGGTACAGAACGACCGGAGACTGGTACAGGTTGAGCAGACTGACCAGAGACTGGTACTGTACAACTGGAGACTGGCACAGAACGACCGGAGACTGGCACAGGTCGAGCAGACTGACCACAGACTGGTACAGGTCAAGCAGACTGACTGGAGACTGGTACTGTAATCCTGGAGACTGAAACAGAATGACCGGAGACTGGAACAGGTCGAGCAGACTGACTGGAGACTGGTACAGGTCGAGCAGACTGACCAGAGACTGGTACTGTACAACTGGAGACTGAAACAGAACGACCGGAGACTGGAACAGGTCGAGCAGACTGACCACAGACTGGTACAGGTCAAGCAGACTGACTGGAGACTGGTACTGTAATCCTGGAGACTGAAACAGAATGACCGGAGACTGGAACAGGTCGAGCAGACTGACCACAGACTGGTACAGGTCAAGCAGACTGACTGGAGACTGGTACTGTAATCCTGGAGACTGAAACAGAATGACCGGAGGCTGAAACAGGTCGAGCAGACTGACCATAGACTGGTACAGGTCGAGCAGACTGACCGGAGACTGGTACTGTACAACTGGAGACTGGTACAGAACGACCGGCGACTGGCACAGGTTGAGCAGACTGACCGGAGACTGGTACTGTACAACTGGAAACTGGTACAGAACGATCGGAGACTGGCACAGGTTGAGCAGGTTGAGCAGACTGACCAGAGACTGATACAGGTCGAGCAGACTGACTGGAGACTGGTACAGAACGACCGGAGACTGGTACACGTCGAGCAGACTGACTGGAGACTGGTACTGTACAACTGGAGACTGGTACAGAACGAACGGAGACTGGTACACGTCGATCAGACTGACTGGAGACTGGTACTGTACAACTGGAGACTGGTACAGAACGACCGGAGACTGGCACAGGTTCAGCAGACTGACTGGAGACTGGTACTGAACAACTGGAGACTGGTACAGAACGACCGGAGACTGGTACTGTACAACTGGAGACTGGTACAGGTCGAGCAGACTGACTGGAGACTGGTACTGTACAACTGGAGACTGGTACAGAACGACCGGAGACTGGCACAGGTTGAGCAGACTGACCAGAGACTGGTACTGTACAACTGGAGACTGGTACAGGTCGAGCAGACTGACTGGAGACTGGTACTGCACAACTGGAGACTGGCACAGAACGACCGGAGACTGGTACACTTCGAGCAGACTGACTGGAGACTGGCACAGGTCGAGCAGACTGACCAGAGACTGGTACAGGTTGAGCAGACTGACTGGAGACTGGTACTGTAATCCTGGAGACTGAAACAGAACGACCGGAGACTGGCACAGGTTGAGCAGACTGACTAGAGACTGGTACAGGTCAAGCAGACTGACTGGAGACTGGTACTTTACAACTGGAGACTGGTACAGAACGACCGGATACTGGCACAGGTCGAGCAGACTGACCAGAGACTGGAACAAACATATGAACAGGAAGATTTATGACCAGATGATTGTGGAGGTGTGTCATCTACAATTGGTGCAGGGTTAGCTACATACATTAAACAAGAAATTTATTTTTGGAGTATTTGTTTGTAATACTTTTTTAATTAAAAGGTATGAATGCAAGATTTTGTATTAGTAGAAAGTAGAAAATAAAAGATCTCCTGAAACATATTTCTATTGGACAGATTCATTCTATTGTTTAGCTCAGGAAAGTACAGAATCAAGTGTTCCATGCTGGCATCATTATATAGTATTTGTATTTGTATTTAAATACATATTCAAGTATTTGACCCTAACCCTGCATCATGCTATATAGAACCAATTTATCAAACTGACTGACTGACAAAGCGAGTGCTTTAACCTTCTCTCACTTCTGGGTTAATTAAAATAAACTCACTAAATTTTGAATTTTGGCGAAGATCTTCCCACCTGGCCTTTTCACCTCTTTGCAACTTCAATCATCACTGGAAGTGAATCTTGCCTTCTCGCTTGAATCCAACCTGCTGTAAAATAAACTAGCTTCTTTATTAAAGAACCCGCTTCCTTGCTTCCTCACCACCTGGGAAGAAAAAAAAAAAAAAAAAAAAAAAAAAAAAGGGAAAGCATAATAAAATACAATGACATTATAATCTATTGTGCACTAACATTTGTGGGTTCCATTCATTTGGTATGTGTATGGTCTCTCATACAGAAAGGAATATTAGCAGAAGTAGAAAGTAGTATGCAACAAATTAACTGAATGCTATATAATGTAAACATCAACAAGAAAAATGTGAACACAGGGCCCCATTCATTATTTTTTACTTTCAGATACTGAGCTCTTCAAGCTTTATAACTGTAGCTTCAACCATTACTGACAAATGTGGTGTATAACCATCAAAATATGTGGGCTTATTGAATACATTACAGGGCTTCATACAGGATATTCTTCTTGGGGGGGGGGGGGGGGGGGGGGGGGGGGGGGGTGAGGAACTTTTTTATATTCCTACTTAGGTTAGCGTGTGGCTAAGTAGGCCACAGAGAGGGTTAATGACAATACGAGCTGCTTTGTCCACTGTTACACTTCAGAGGTATACGGGGATTTTTTCAGAAACATTTAAACTTTTGAACTTAATCCTAGTCCTTCCAGTTGGAAAAGCATCAGTTGAAAGATCTTCCAGCTATATGAAGCTCATTAAGACCCAGACCCGTATACGCAAGTATCACTGACCAAAGCCTTGGTCGGCTCATGAGAATTGCCATTGAGACCCTGAGCTTTCGGCTGTAAACTTTGATGAAGTTCTAGAGATTTTCCAACAAACAAACAAAGCGATGGGTGAAGAAGAGAAGAAGAAAAAAAAAAAATAATAAAAGAATTGTGCTTTGATTTACATTTTTGAATAAAAAAAGAATTTTGCTCTGAGTTACCATTAATAATTATAATTAAGAATTCAGCTTTCTTTGGGGAGGGGGGTTAATTCCAGGACCATCCCCCCTCTGCTCTGTATGAAGCCCTCCTATAAGAACTACATAATTGATTTTCCTGACAATGCATTGTGCTAGAGTTCTCCTGTAGATGATCACACATACATTAAGGATTGCATTACACAAAAATAAGCACAGAATGCTAAAATAGTATTATGAGATTGAAGAGAAAAATGACAATAAACACGAAAACATGCTCATTAGTGTAATGTGACTACAGCTTGTAGCTTCCATTTAATTCAATGGTTCGATTTATACAGATGATATAAATTATTTACCTTCTGATTGTCCATACTCATTTAGAAATCGTTACCAAGGAATTAATGGGTGTCGTCTATAAACTGTGACTTTATCTTGGCTTTTAGCATGCTTCCTGCGATAGCTTCTCTTCTTCACCCATCGCTAATAACAAAAATGTTACACAAATCATCCTAATGTATAGATATGAACAAACAACACTTATTTCAACCTGAGCAATGCTGAGACCAACATCAGTAGAAGCAACAATGATTAATGGCATCATCTCCTTGGACGTCCCAGTCATGCCACATTCAAAATGAGCATTTAAACAATCGACACTTATTATCTACACTTGAAGAGTTTGCCAAGTAATAAATTCAGTCAATAGGTTTTCCTAAATTTCTTTCAGGGGAAATAATATATATGAAACGAATCATAGGATGAAAAAACAAAAACAATTTGTTTCAACAAGCATAATATTTGAGAGGAGGGAAAGAAAATTTAATACTTTCATAAAGCAAATATGAAAACATCACACTCAGTTACATTAATTGTAGGGTCCCTGTCAAACACAACATTCCTATTTTCTTCTTAATGTAATATTCTTACTTGTGCCTTAGTAAATTTCTTCCTGGAGTTTTTTTAGGTTGTGGCTCAATTTCTTAGCAGCTGCTTTCACTACAGCTCTCATCCCCTACACCTTGCATCTCTATAGCTAGTCATCCACCACCTCCACGATATAGTCATCCGTCATATTCCTGATACACCATACTTGAAGTTGAACTCCATAAAACCTCTTTCCCACGTGGCCTGGACCTTCAGCTTTTGTTCAGCGAGCTATTATAGCTTTTAGAAGGTACGGAGCGCGTAGTCGTGGTAACGGGATGAGGGTTTTCAATCGCGCGTAATTATTTTTTACGTCTAGGAATCCCATATCAAAACTTCTGTCAAATATGCTGTACAAAAAATTACAAGCCTTTTGTAGCTGCACCAACCACAGAAATGTACTGTTGTCAATTGCAAGTCAGGCCAAGTATAGATAATTTATATGGTTTTTTTCAATTCTTTCTTATTAGGTCTCAAAACATCAATCAATACGGTTACTTCTATTCTTGCACAACGCCGCATTTTATCGTTTTAGTCGAGTTCTCCGAATTTAGCCTAATTAATAGAATTTGTATTGCAATTTGCCGACTCAGCAAACAACTTGCAAAAAATCTTTTACTGCATCGGGAAAATCCCTTCATTACGGGAAGCATTAAATAGAGGTGGTTTTTAGCTGCACATTGATATAATAGTTATCCGTTGAATTGGACCGCTAACCACCGCACTTTGGCAAAATCGCTAGCTATATAAGGGAAAGCTGTGAACCAGCGTGGGATGACTCTGACATACAATATCAACAAGTAAGTTAAAGCTAAGTGGCATGATTGTTAAAGTTAAGCCTAAAAAAGGCAATATATTAGGCTGGGTATAAGACTAGGTGAATACCAATGTAGCTAAACTAGAACAACAGCAGTCTCTATACTGTCTACACTCAATTACAAATGTTTGAGAAAAGCTTTATTATTAGTAAGATGATTAAATTATTGTTGTAGCTATTTTCTTTGGAGTATCTCTCATCCTGGCAAGACTGGAGTAGCTACCGTCTTTTGATTTATCCCAAGACAAGGATGCTATTGTTGTCAAGTCTAACGAATTAACTCAAATCCAGTTGAACTATGAACGTGTTATTATGAAACTATTTAATCATTATTCAATACTTATTGAAGTGACTGGCAACATTCGGGCAACAGTAAAAACTAAGTTATGGAAGATGGGAAAGTTGTATTCAAGCTATGGGGGAGCCAAGCGTAAGCAACAGCTGTTGAAATGGCCGAGCACTTCATGGAAATTTGAAGTCAGTGAGGTGAAAGTAAATCATCAGCTCATTAACAGAAAAAGAAAACTGGAAAGCCAGTTGGAAGAAGAAAATAGCAAGAGAAGGAGACTTGAGAGTGAATTGAAGAATCTGAAAAAAAAGTACAAAGGAACAGGCAACAGTACTTGCTCGACTGAAAACTGGACGATTGGAGAAAAGCAAAGGATCTTCATTACGACCATGGAATGAATGTAGTAGGCAGCAGCAGTATAACAGAAAGAAAAATATAGCCAATGGAGTTAAGGCTGCTTTAAGTTTTTGTAGTGACAAGGGATTCGAGCCATGTTCAATCAAAATTCTAAATGTTGACACAGGGAACATGAAACGCTACAAATTAAGAAAGCAATGTTTTCACACAAAGACAATTCTGTAAAATCAGTTGGTGCAGAACTTCATTCCAGTCTTTATATAAAGGATAAATTTTGTATATCAGATGAAGCATTTCATGAAATATGTATGATTCCCAGCCTTCCCAAGTCAGGTCAAGTGAAAAGGCTAGCACATGAAATGAATTCAAAATATGAAATACTTAACACACCGAATGGGACCATTGGAGTTCAGCAGTCACTGAAAAGTCGCATAGAAATTTGAATGCCTTACCTTGCAGACAAATATCAAAGAGAAAAACGGGCATTGACTTGTAGTAAATGTAAAGAGTTGGTCACAATCGTCGCACTTGTAACTAAAGTAGTTTGCATCAAATCATTATTACACACATTATTGGTCACTAACATAGTTTGTATTCATTCATGTTTTACAAAATAAAATCAATTTACACATAAAAAACTAATCAAAATATTTGCTTCACTCCATGATTTGATTCTGCTTTCTTTAAAGGTGGTAGATATATATCCTTCTCTGTGTATTCCAGGTAACTATGTCTGACTATCTTGAGGACATTCTGCAACTTCAAAAACATTTATAAAGAGCACACCTACTTAATGATATTCATCAGCTGTATTTACTGGGAGCCCATTTGAAGCCATACAAACTGATAGGAAAATAATTAAGGAAATACATAAAGAACAGCTTAAGAAGTGTTGTAGGGTGTGTGGGAAGAGATGGAAGACTGCCAAGAGATCCTTCTCTTGCATCTGTAACAGTAGGCTTCTCCAAGAGACCTTCAAAGTTGATGTCAGTGAAGAGGATATGGAATTCATGGCCTCCAGAATATTGCTTTACTTTCAGGGAGTGATAAGAAGAACAATCCAAGCTTACAAAAAAGGGAGTTCCTCATTGTGCAAATGCCATCACCAATCATTTTCAATGGTGTAGACATAAAGGAGAATGTGAGGTAAAAAATCAAATATATTAAAATATTATAATTATGAGGTGAATTAGGAATGTGATCAATTAACATATTTAGTAACTCAGAGGTGGACAGAACTAAAAAGTGCCTTCTACATTTGGCAGACCTTGTGGAATCACACCTGCATCTTGTATAGCTCAAATGAAAGAAGTCGCACCTCCTTCATTATCTTCTGACCATGTTCCTCCTCTAAATGCTTCTTCACAATCACCATTGTGCATAGTTTGTGCTGGAATTCCAGACATGCACATTGACCTACAGAGTGGAGATACCTAAACCTACACCAGTGGTTGTAAGGTCTCATAAGATCATTTTGACCAATCAGTAGCCTCACCTTCATGAATATTGACCTGTAGCTATGCAGTTAATGTAAGAGTGGGGTATTAGGTTGATGGGATGTTTTGTTGTTACTGCTTGTGAGCCATATATACGAAAGATTGACAATTGTCTATGTTAAGAACTTTTTAAACTTGAGTTTCGTTTACAGGAAGCTAGCATTGCCTAGAGATGTGGAACTAGTTGGGAAGGAATGGGGTTTAAAGTTTCTCGCCAGCGAATTTGTGTGTTGAATGAAATCCAATCAATTAAGACATGTGAGCCACGGACGTGGGAACTAAGTTAGGTTTGGTGGATTTTAGTTCCGTTTTATGCAGCTGTGGACTGTCTCTGGCTTCTTTAGTAGTGACGTGTTGTTGTCTACTGCTATGTAAACTTTGTGTAGGTAGGAAAATTTGACAATATCTATATTGAAAATTAGTTTCCAGGAAAGCTAGCATTGCCTGGAGATGTGAGCTAATAGTGAAGGAATGGGTTAAAGTTTCTCGCCAGCGAATTTGTGTGTTGGGTGGAGTCTAATGTGCAAGCCATGGAGGTGGGGCTAGGTTCAGTGTACTTGAGTTCAGCTATGTGCAGGTGTGGGGTGTCTCTGGCTTCAACTCAGTTCCTGTAGATTGTCCATTGGTGGTTTCTGTTACTAGGCAACTTTTTTTTTTTGCAGCGAAAATTTGCTGCGTAGTGAATTACGTGTGGGCAAGGTATCGATAGACGCTGAACTTGACCACATGTTTGCATTACAATTAGGAAGGAATATTCCCCCAAAATTAGTAGCACGCCATCTGGAATATTGCTAGAAATTACACACATAAATGGGCTCTAATTATCCAACAAGTTAAAAATTGTATTTTTTTTCTCATGCCCTACAGTGATTTCTTCTCCCGTCTTTGCTTACTAATTACTCTCTTCAAAGAAAAAAAATTCTGTTGAGTAAAGTTTAGACTTGAGATAATGAAGAGTTAATTAGTATGGGGGTGTAGTAGTATGGTAGACTGTTAATGTCCATATGTGGGTGTGGTCAGTTTGGTAGTAGACTGTTAATGTCCATATGTGGGTGTGGTCAGTTCGCGTGGGTGTGGTCAGTTTGGTAGTAGACTGTTAATGTCCATATGTGGGTGTGGTCAGTTTATGTGGGTGTGGTCAGTTTGGTAGTAGACTGTTAAGACGGTTAATGTTCATATGTGGGTGTGGTCAGTTTGGTAGTGATTATTCTTCGCTTCTGTCAATCTTAACTACTGTATCTTTCAACACTCGTGATAATACTGATCATTTGTGTGTGCATTGCTACAGAGAAGGAGGCGTGTCACCGTGCAGCCTGATTCTCGGACTTATCTACATTCAACGCCTGGCGAAGCTAAACCCCGCCTACATGACTAATGTGCCTCCACGGAAACTGTTCTTAATTTCTGTAGTAAGGCCACTGAGTGTATTGACACGCTTGGAAAACCTATTGAAATGACGATGTTGCTACATGGCTACAATGATGATCATTGCGCACTGTGATCTTTTGTGGTTTTTTAATATGCCAGGTTATTGCATCCAAATACCTCAACGATGAAGGAGAAATGGAAGCTTTTACTAACTCTGAATGGGCCAACATAGGTGAGTGCTTTGGAGGAGGCGGGGTCATTAGATTGATGTAGATTTAAGGTCTTATTTGTGTTTGTTTGTGTGTTTGACTATAGGGGCTGTCCCCAAATCAAACCTGGATATATTGGAACGAAATTTTCTGTCGGCTATGGTAAGGTTTATGAGAGTGTTTAGTTTTTGTTATATTTACAAATCTTTTGTCAGTGTAATTTCGCTAGTTCAGTTGCATTCTTGTAGTTATCCTTTTTAACGATGCTTTCAACGTGCTTCCAGCTAAGTGCTTACAGTTAAGTGCTTACAATCAGTGGATAACCTCACAGTGAGTTAGTAATGGCATGATTAGAGCTTGTCTGCTAGCTCAGGGAAGCCTTGCAATCAGAGCAGCCACATTTCTAAGCTGTCCATAGGGTAGATACCTGTCATTCATGAGGAACTTACTGAGTCCCACCAGACGGAGGCTGTTTGCTTCCACCCAGTGATGGCTCAATCTCTCACTCACTCACTCACTCGCTCGCTCACTGGCATGGCTTCTCCAGAACCTCCCTCTCTGGTGTTGATGACGCAGGCGCCATTCTGTCTCTCTCAGAGTAGTTGTGCATCTGAAGTATATTATAGTGATGGGTTCGACAGGTGGGGGGCAGAGAGGTGGGGGGTTGTGTCCTCAACCAGGTGTCCATTAATTAACTATCGTGGTGAGAAAGCCATGCCTGGAATGCCCATAGGAGCTCAAGTGATCTCCTGTATGTTTCTTTCTGCATGTGTGTGTGTGCGTGTGTGTCTGTTTTATCCCATTGTTTCCAGGGAGTTATACAAATATGGAATGCTATAGATTGGTATATTTTGTTAATTAAAATGATATGGGATGAAATAATTCAGCTTTATTTATTGGGTTAGTCAGGAAGTTCATTATTAATAGATTACTAGTTATTTAGTAAATATACCTAATGCTAGACCATTTTTTTCCTCCAAACTTGAGCCTTTGTCTGAAAGGTGTCCTCCCAAAGAAGTCTTAAGTCTAACTAGGCAGACTCCCGTTTGACCACACCCCTTACATCCCTCTGAAGTACACATGGATTACTTTTAGACTCCTTCAAGCAAGCACAGGAATTGTTAGGACATTGCGTTGTATTGTGTAGGATACTGTACATATTTATGTGATTGACTTGTGATTTGAAGGAATGAATGTTGATGTATCTGCAATGCTATTATTCAGTGTCCATGATCAGCAGTGTAAGAATTCCCCTTTCCCTATACTCTCCAGTAAGGCTTCTTCACAATTCTCTGCCTAGCTAGTCACCAAAGCAATGAGGCCGTAAATTTAGAGATAATGGCCTCTAGTTAGGCTCATTAAGCTCCATTCCTGGAAGCCACGAGATCTCATTAGCGCTCGTTGTTTAATCCTCGTTGATATTCTATCTCTGCAGTTTCCCTGTGTTGTTCTGTAGTGCTTGCATGTATTGTTGGATTGTCTGTTAGTACACAAGTCTGTGATGTCAGTTAGGAGTTATGAGAACTTGTAGATTTCTTATTAGGATCAATTAGGGGCAAGAATGGCATGGTATTGCTAGGAGTTCTGACATTTCATGTTAATGGCCATCTCAGGTTAATTTAAACGATGGATTTAAATATAGTAGGCTTTCCTGTGGCCATAAATAGCATTGTTATAAACATGGGCTGCTTTCATTTTTTGAATGAGTAAATGAGAATTATTTCCAACCAGATCTTTTTTCTATAATTATAGAGAGATGTATTTACTGCCTTAATGATTATATTAATATTTTAACTGCTTTACGTCATACTGTATTGAGATGTTCCACCCCGTGTCGTTTATGTTTTCAAACTGATGAAGAATTCTCTGGGTCGAAACATCTTTTTGCTGAACTAGCAATGTAATATGAGAAAAAGTTAAAATCTCTTCTTTTTTTTCCTGTCGTATATCATATTCATCTTGGAGATACCAAGTATAGCCTCAGGTGTGGCTGCCATAGCTGAGGTCATCAAGCCTCCTATTAGTGGCGCCAATGACCCGGGAAATCACTCCCTTCAGGCATATGCTCCAATAATTGGGATAGTTGGGTCTTATTGTGAGGGAGGGAGGGAGGGGGAAATCTAATTTAATTATTTCCTTATTGTTTTCAGTTATTTATTTACGCACATCTGGTTTCCAGCCAAGTCCTTTGTTTTGTGTTTGTAGGACTGGAACTTGTATGTGTCTCTGGAGGAATTCTATGCATTTGTGAACAGTGTTGAAGGAAGGTGAGCGCATGAACTCTGTCTCCATCTTCTTCTTCCATCTCTAACATCCCACTCTTTCCAATTTCTTCGAAAATTATTTTTTGTCTGTTCTCCTTTTTTTTTTTTTATCCTTTCCATTTTTATAATTTTCCTCACCATTTGTTTATGTCCTGATCATAGAATGCTGTAGAGTATTAACTTTCAAAAGAAAGCTGAGAGGGAAAGTATGTATTACATTATGTTCAATGTGAAATTTAATCAGTTGACTGTTTTTTCTTGTGCACACCAAGGGAAATAGCTTCCCTGTGTGGAGTCACTATATTAAGTTGTTCATTTATGCAGCACTAAATAGGAATTAACTATCATTTTGGAATTCTGTCAATGTTTGCTTTTTATATAACCAATTTGCACTTCCTCTGTATTGTGTTTCACCATGTGTCGCTTATTCCCCCCCCCCACACACCCACCCCTCCTCCCCCTCCCCATCTCTCCTGTGTTGTTGTTCCCACTGTAGTGTGGCGATGCAGCAGGCTATGAAGCGTGGCTGGATGAGTTACACTGACCTAGTGGCAATCTGGAGCTCCTCCAATGATTACACCTCCATGTTACAGCACACCACTAAGGTAGGCCACATACACATACGCACGCACACACACGCACACTGCACTGGTGCTCAATATCTTGTTCTTATTTGAGGGAGTCGCACACTTGTATCTGCCATGGAGACAGTTATTCTAGCTGTGTGTATCATTATGACATTAGAGTGTGTGGGAGTAACACTCTCTTGGGGTTAATATAGGTGTGGTCTAAATATCCTATGTGGGTGGAGTTTTGGAGGTACGTTTAACCGGGTGCTGTTTCTAACACACCGCACTCAAGTATTTTAATGTGTGCACTCGTACTGGTATTGATGTCAGGAACATTGTCAAAGGCTGTATAGTGGAAACAGGAGACTGGTAGAGCAATAAGTATTATGTACATTGTTTCAATTCATGTTTTGAAAGTGGTAAAGTATCATTAGTTGAATAAGCATATTGACATCCCATTCCATTGTCTACACCTTGCTGAGGAGTTATTAGCCCTACTTTGATTGCACAATACTGTTTGCTTGAGGTAAATTGCTCACCCCCCCCCCCCCCCCCCCCCCCCCCCCCCCCCACCCTCACACACACACACACTGAATCATCTAGTGCGCAATTAAGCATAGCGGCTGGTTACCTAGTAGCAACACAACTCGCCCTTAAATGAACTAACACTGCACTGGGCATGTCTCTTCCTGCGCAAATGTCCGTTGTATGCTAATCCAGAGTGAAGTTAGACTACGCCCCAGACAATCAAAGGTAGATAGGGTTTAAGTTATATGGAATTGAAGAATAGTACAATGATGAGTAAACGAATGAATAGGAAGTCGAATAATATTCAAGAAAATATGAAATGAAGAATGCGATGAATGGCTAGAAGAGTTGAACAACTGCAACAAAACTGAACAACTGCGCAACTGATTGGACTGAGCTGGGTCAGTCCACTATAAACTGTAATTCAGTCCAAGGGGGGTTGTTTTCATGAAGCTAATGCGTAAATGTGTGTTTGAATGAAGTGTGAATGTATGTTTGTCCTTTCTCAATAAGGTGTAAATTAGTAATTAATTGTTTATTGTTGTGCCATCTGGCCTATGTTTGTCACTTGTTTGCTTGCTCCAACACACACACACACACACACACACACACACGTCTCCCCAAGTTGTGTTATCTCAAAGCCAGCTTAAACTTTATCTTTCTTTTACCAAAAATCTATTCGTTTTTGCATAAATGTTGGAAGGTGGATAAAAAAAAATTGGTTTGCTATTCTGTCTCTCTAGTTTTTTTTTTTGTTTTTGTTTTTTAACCTCCTTGGACTGATCCAGGTGTATGAGTAATTCATTTGTAAGCCTTCTCAAACTGGAGCATTAAAGCTGAGGGTCTCAGGGTTGCTGATCGAAGCAATATGGTTAACCGATCACTTCCCCTGAAATTTAGTAATTCATTTATAAGGGATTTTGAAATTTTAATGAGGAATTTACCATGTTTGTGTGTTTGCTTGTTTTGACAGCTTGTTGTTTTACGGCTTCATGACCTGTAGGTGGATTTGTGAGTTAGAAATGGTCTTGGAATGTCCAATAATGCAGAAGGGGAAAAGAAATAGTAACTGAACTGAGGCTCTGTAGCATCCAGGAAGTGTCAGTTGCTGTAAATGACTGACTTGGCACAGGAAAAGGAAATATGTCAATTGTCAGCTGTCACAAACAGGGAAAGGCCCAGTAGTGTACAGAGTCCTATCATATTGTATTGGATCGGCCAGCATTGCAGCTTTGCTAGTTGCATAGAGAGTGTTCTGAGAAAATGATTATTGGTTTCACTGAATGTCGTATAGTTAAACGTTTGGTGCTAAGTTTTCAGGTTTATTGTAAAGTTGTGGGAGTGAAATTACCTCAAGTAACAGGATTGTAATACTTACCATGAGCAGCTTGATTGCTAGGGGCATATCATTAGTAGGAACATCAGTAGGATGAAATTCTGTATACAGAGTATAGGCTAATATTAATATCTAATTTAATAGTTTTGCAGAGATGGATTTCTACTGACAACAGTAACATTGAAGTAATGTTTAGTTGCCAAATAATGCACAGCACAGGTACAATAAAATTAGTATACTACAATAATCTATTCAAGTGACACAAGCTATATGTTGACCCTTTACCAACTATTATTGCATCAGCCAACAAAGTACGGTGCCTTTTTATTATGAGGGTAATGTGGCAGTGGTTTATAATCATTTGACCTTTTACCCAATAATAGTGCCTTGAGCTCCAATGCTCCGTAAGCTGGTAACTATCATGCAAATTTCTCCTCAGTGTGTGCGTGCACATGATGTTCATTGTGTACGTCTGAGAAATAGTTAAAATATAATATTATATATGTATGCATGGTAGCAAAGGTTATGTTGTATGGTCTCCATCATCTTCACACTCCAGAGTGGCTTGCATGAGATTTATTTAGCAAAAATCTGTTGCATTTTTTTTTGACCCCATTACTACTAATAATTTATGGAAGAATTTGTTAAGTCATTAGTCATTGTCAAGAGAGGAAGAAGATAGACAAGGTGATATTATCAATATGGTTTGTCAAATTAGCTCATCATCATTCAACCAGACATCTTATTTACCACTTAGTATGTGTGTCTTCTGGAATGTATAATGGCTGCGAGAGCTGGTTATGTCAATTTAATCAAGAATGTTGTTAAAGAATGAAATATTGTTGGAGCTATTTCACACCAATTAGAATACCACCCACATCCTATGCTCGCTACTAGGCACAAACACTGACTTGCATGTTCATGTAACATGTTGTCATGGTACACGTACACTTTGATCTATAAACTTGAAAAAATGCATAGAAACACAAGACCTCATCTTACAGGTTGCTGTGCTCATAGATTCCCATTAGTTTGAAAGAGAACAGAAAATACTTGAGAATTGTTTACCCGTCACATGCTAGATTGAGTCGTATCGAAACTAAGTTCATGTGCGGGCAGAGTGGAAAATGTTTTTTCTATTCTTTAGCCCTTGTATCGGTTTTTAAAATAGCAATTCCCAGCAAGTTACCGGCAAGTTCCGTGAGCTTTTTTTTAACTCCCTAGGTGCTTCCATTCGAAGTTCATTTCTAGCCCACTTACTTGATACTTGAACAGACCTGTCAAGTCATGCCAGATTCAAATCACTTGTCTGGCATAAATTATTGGTTTCCATTAGTTTTTACTTCTTCCTCTGTTATGTATATAAACCCGATACTGTTTAAATTCATTTATTTCAGGTTGCTTTTACTGGTGCCACCCTTTACCTGATGTGTGTGTCCACACTGCTTGCTGCTGCTCACTCGTTTTTCTCTGAAAGTGCCACACCCACTGGACCTCCCTCTCCTCTCTCCTCTTCCTCCCTCTTCCTCATCAATGGCCTCCCTTCCTGGTTTCCCGCTGGACAGCAGACCCTCCCCCATGTGGACCTCCAACTCCACTGTACAACTAGCAGCCTCTACCAACACTAAAGGTCATGTATTTGGAAGTCCTAGATCACTGCAACCGATCCCTCAATTGCCTGAAGTTCCTATGTTAACCCGTTCGTGGTGGAAGACGGATCCTGGTCCAAAGCCAGTCAATCACTCTATCAGCTCCCCTTCGTTCGCAAACATCGTCTGGATTTTTTCAAAATTAAAATATGGCTGGGATAACACATTCCATAAAGCAGATGGCGGTCTCAATTCTGTGCCAGAAGTAAGTAGAAAACTGGAATCTTGTGGCATGAGCACAGAGAGTGGTGATCATCAATTGGAAAGCAGAGTTCATCCTTCTATTCATGAGACTAGAAGCCCGGTAAATATTGAGCATGGAAGCAGTCGCACACTTGGATACAGCCTCCCACTTGGATACAGCCTCCCACTTGGATACAGCCTCCCACTTGGATACAGCCTCCCACTTGGATACGGCCACCCACTTATTCCTAGTCCGGACCACACTATAGATGGAGCAAGAGTTGAGGTACCACAAGCCATAGAACTGGGATACAATCATAAAGGAACATTTCACTGGAATCTACTAGCAAATAATTCGTCGTTGTCAGAAGAATCTAGGTTTGGAACGTTTGGAGTCCTATTTCAATACTTGCTCTCCAGTTAGCTGGTATTGTAGTATTCGGTGCTCTGAGTTAGTACTAGTTAGTTAATAACATGCTGTCTTCTAGTTTAGAAACTACTCAAAACATTGTACAATGAAATTATTGGATCTCTAGTCAATATTGACAAGAGGATGATTTAGATATTAATAAAATGGGTAGAAGTTATGGTCTAACTAGACATTTGATTGTGTTGCTGGTGGTATAATGATTTGTGCCCTAACATGTGCTTGATATTGTGGCACTACACAAACCCAGGTAGGTGTTGTGCTTAATACATTTAAATCTTGCTCATTACAGTGGAACCTCTGATAGTGAACTCTCTAATAAGCTTATTACCTCCATTTAGTGAACTTTCCACTTGCTCCCTACAATATTATCACCTCTCTCGAACCAAACACCTTCTTATGACTAGTTCCAAATTGTTGTCAGTTGGGAAGATTTTATTCTGATAAGCACAGGCTATTGGTTTTACATGATCATGTCTAAATTATTAACTTCTGGGTAAAACAACAACAACTGATGAAATTTACCAAAGGCAGTCATTTAAAAAAACAACAACAGGTTTTTCCAATAAATTTTTGCAGTTACTGAGTAAATACGGCAAAGGTAATCTCACTATATTTTATTGTTTCAGCTCAAAAAATCAAAATTGTTTTTCAAATTACGAGGAAATAATTGGTTTCAAAGTCATGCAAGTATCAGATTTCTTTGCTCATTATAGAATACAGACAAGCTGGCCAAATTCTGGCCAAATTCTTACACCAGACCTCTCTTAACTATGGTGTGTGTGTGTGTGTTAAGGATATGACATACAGGTTGAGAGATCTTATCTAACTTAATGTTTCTTTTGTTTTTTCTCCCCAACATTACATAACAGGTAAGATTATGATATTTACCTAGCTAACTAGCACATATCAACATTAATTTCATATCATTAACCTCAATGGAGCTGAATTGGAGTCACAGCATCATGTGCCAGAAGGAAACAAGTGACGTTGTGAAGTGTCTATCAGAGAGCCATGACTTAAGTGGTAGGATAGATGCCTATGTGAATTTTTGGCCTATGTGTCAATTTTGGCAAATGTGAAACAGTTTCAAGATCTGAATGCACTTTCATTTAATTATTTTAGCAGTGATGTAACAGTTGCTGATTTTGAAGCTAACTCTGCATGTTGGCACAAGTCCTGCCAGAAGAAATTTCAGCAATACCAAGCTAGAAAGGGCAAAAAAAAAAAAAAAAAAAAAGATGTACCTTTCATGGTGGAGAATGGCATGGATACTCTGAAACAAGTAATTGAGAATTGAGTTCCTTAATCCTGGACAAATCCCTGTTACTGGTTTAATCAGTTTCATTTGCATTTGTAAAGTATGTACAGTGGAAATGGCCCAGGGAGACACATCACTACTTGGAGCAAACAACCTTAAAGTAACTCCTATCTAATTTTTTCCCTCTGTCATATCTATACTACTTGATTAACCAAGATTTCCAACTTCTGCTGGTTTGCTCAGCTCATAGCTAATGCGACAGGAAGCCATAGAAATCTAGATGCTTGCTAGACGAAAGTAGTATAGTCAGTCAAATCAGTGATTTTGTATGTATTACTTGATATATATATATATATATAGTTACATGAGTCAGAGTGTGATATGGTGAAATATTTCATGAGCCGGCTAATTTATTTTCAAGAGCCAGAGGCCTGCTCATGAAATATTTCACCATATCACACTCTGACTCATGTATTAAGTACTATATTACACCCTAGATATCTTCATAATGATATTTTTTTAGGTAAGTGATCATAAAGTCTGTTATTTCAGGCAGTGTTGTGCAAGCTCATCATCCTTGTAGTTATAGTAACTGGTCAAGTTCAACACTTTTCTGCTTTCCGTTAGAGCAGCTGCTAAAATAAGGGCTGGGGGGTTGGGGAACCCCTACAGCCAACTCTTAAGGTCCTAGTACAAACTACAGTAGTGAAGATATCTAGGTTAGAATAAACAACTCATTACACTCATCAGAGTGTTATGGCTAGATATTTCACTCTCAAGCTTTATTTTCACTTGCCTCTGGCTCCTGAAAATAAATTAGCCTGCTCATGAAATATTTCGCCATATTACACTCTGACTCATGTAATAAGTACTATATATATGTATATATATATATATAGATAGAGAGAGGTGCATGCACCGATAGAAGATTTTACCGATATACCGATAACCGATATTTTATCTAGAATCAAGGCCGATACCGATAACTGATAGATATTATATTCATTGAATTATGAAAATTTAATTTTTACATAATTAGAAGTATAATGGTACTAGTCTAGAGTCTTCAGCGCCAGGAACAAAGTAGTGCCAAATTGGCGACCTCTTTTTAGACTTCGTAGCTAAGTTTCTTTGTCTTTACGCCGTCTAGGAGCAAGCAGAACTCATCCGTTCAGTGTCCACGCGGCAAGTACGAATTTTTCTATCGGTTAATTGTATCGGTACGGCGGGTAGTGTTGACGACCGATGCCGATCGAAAAAGTAGGCCGATAAACCGATAAATTATCGGTGCACCTCTATATATATATATATATATATTCAATTTTTAGATCATTGCATTCTATGAATTATTGACAGATAATAACTAATAGCAAGTATAGCAATAAAGCAGCATAATGTTCATGTTACGTGTAATTTTGGTGCTAATGAAATCAAATGCACTGTAATGCTCTTTCTAAAGAATCTGCGCATGAATTCAGTTCAAGACTCCTCAGTATTTTCAACAGACCCTCCCATGTTGCTGGGTAATCAGATGATCCACGACTGATCCATTCTTGTAGAACATCTTGGCAACACTGCCTGACATCTCCAAAACGATGTGCCAAAATACCTTCCAATTGAGATGCACTTATGTCCACCAAAACTCCGACATCTCGCCATCGTGAAATCATGTCATCTCTCAGTCTTAGAGTTTCAGTCTGGCCATCTTTGTTAGTCCAAGTCAACACGATTAAGTTTTTTATTACTGGAGGACCTGAAACAAATATTTATCATGCAATAATTCAATCAAATATTTGATATCATTTCCACTTGTATTATTACTTGATCTCAGATCAGTAGATATCGTGTCACTTGTATTTGAGCTGGATCCTCTAAAAGATTCGTCATCTATAGTAAGTATATATAATTATAACATCACTTTCACCACTTTAAGAATGCAGGACTTTTTGTTATATCATATGAGAACATTGTAAAAATGTCAACACTACTACCTTCAGCCTCAAAATCATTACTTCACGTAGAAGATGTGGTCTGTTGATTTCAGTGTCATAATTGGTTCATTTGTATATACAATATTCCCCATTAGCTATATTGATTAGTAGACCTCAAAATTTCTAAAGTAAAAGAGGAGTACAAATAGCTACATATTCAAAGATCAATGTTGCCCTTGCACCCTTTCAGTGTACTTTACACTATGGCTGTTCAAATCTATCATTTCCTAATTGAATACAGTATTGTTAAAAAAAAAAGCCTGTGAAAAATAGAGCAAAATAGTCTCGATTCATGGGGAACAATACTTTAGCATGTATAGCTTATGGGGTGCGGTTTGTTTACATCCAGTTGAGTGTAATTTAACAAGTACCCACAGGCATGTAAATAGAATTGCGCGCCTGCAGCTGTGCAGGTGAAAAAGTAATAGCTTGTAGAAATTCAAGTATCAGCTCTTCCTAAGCTCCCCACCTCTATCAGTTTAGAGACATATGGTGATCTGCTGATGAGTGAAACTAAGTTTTGGGGCAAATGGTGATGATGCCTTAAAGGAAATGAATAAAGGATGCTGCTGGATGGATGGATGGATAGATTTGCTGCTGGGCTAGCTACAAATAAATTAATCAAAGTATATATATTATAAAGGAATGGGATTATTAGTATCACTTCCAACTGTCTCAGAGAATTTCTTTGCTCTATATTATAGCCTTCAAGGATTTTTCTTACTTTCTTTACTTTTCTTGCTCTACTTTGTGATGACCAAAGCAATGCTGGTATATCCTTTATTTTTTTAGCAATTCTCTGCAAAAGCCAATTTAGTGTAACACTTTAAAGTTGACCACACCACCCTGACAGGAAGTAAACCAATACATTAATTACATTCCCATAGAACAAAACATTGTATGGATAGTGATCAGACCCCATACTTCAACGCTCGGTCGGTAAGGGACCGGTTCATGAGACAACAGCTAATAGTTACATATATATTGAAACAAATAAATCAACAAACACAATACAACACAGAGTGACATACATTTGACATCCTTTGAGGATGTCTTGTTGGGCATTTGAGTAGAATTGACATCACTTAAGGAAGCATTTTGAGACGGAGTTTCTTCACTACTGGTGCCAACTGAAGGTTTTGAATGAGTAGAGGATTCTAAAAAAGAATACAGAATACAATTATAATCATAAAGTATTCAAGACCTGAAAATTATAACAAATAATGAAGAGCACTTAAACCACTAACTTCTAGCCAGTTACCTGGTGTAGTAGCAGCTGCAGAATATCTTGGACACTGAGCCGCCTCAACTGGACTGTAGTTGCTGGATGCTTGCTGGTGTGGAAATTCATCCTCTGAAGTGACAATTCCTCTGGATGCTCTACCTATGATAATTGCAATATATAATAACAACAATATATTGTATTTATTCAAAACTTACTTGATGTATGAGCAGAATCAACTTTTGTTGGAAATGATAATAAAGTTAAAGAATTGCCTACATACAAATATACCAAGATAACATACGTTTATGTAAACTTATACTGGTATTATTATTTACCTTCATTAAACCACGGACGTGCAGACTCCGGAACTATCAGCTTGCCATGACTAATGCATTGTATGTAGAGAGAACGTTTTCCCTTCTTTACTTCATGCAGTGAGCCACATTTCTCAGGGCATGTCAAACTAAATGCAGTGCCAACTTTGTCACAGCTGTAGTGAAGCTTCTTTAGCGACATTTCAATACAATTATCTAACATTATTCGAATGTTGTTACAGACTTCATTAGGAGTAGTTTCCCTAGGGGCATGCTTTGCAGAGTTATTTGCAGGAGGATAGTTGTCTAAAACTATACTAACTTCCAGGTTAGAAATGCGACTTCTGAGGCAGATTTGGTCAACATCTTCAGAGGAACTCACACGTAAAGATACCTGGTCTTGATATATGCGGTCTTCTAACAAGTCAAAAGTGAGTTCCTGGTTTCCTTCCGGACATAGGAGGTAAGAAATGAGCATACCAAACAGACCTTTAGGACAGTGACCAAGTTTGAAAGTGATAGAAAGAGGAGAAATAACAGTGTCAATTGTATCTGATGGAGACTCTTCAACATGATTCAGAACTGAAGGAATGAAATATTTGAGCACTCCACTGTTGTCTGTAAAGGAAACAGCTACACGAAGGTGAAGGAGAAACTTGAGAAACTGCTGCGATGTCATTTGGTCATTGTCTCCAATGAGGCCTTCAAATGCTGAGAATTCTAAAATACCTCTCTGGCAAAAACTCTCTCGTTGATTCATAGGTAGAGGTATTCTGCACAAAAAAGTATTTACTATCAGTTGAGTGACTTTGTTAAAGAGAACTTGGGGCTCTTTGATAACCACATCTGAGATACCTTCAACATCGTAGTACTGAATAATTCCTACTCTGAAATGCAAAAAATCTAATAAAGACTTTATTTCTGTTTCATCAATGTAAAATTTTGCCGCTAACATTTTGCAGCGACTGATAGAGATAACAGTTTCGTTGATGTTCTGAAGTTCTAGGCAAAACAAAAGGTAGCTCACCGGATATTCGACATCAAAATCACTTTTGCTTCTAATGTATTGGTTGATATCAGAGCGAAGACATTGAAACTGCTTGTCTTCTTCACTGGTATTGTCTACCTCATACATCACTTTCTTCAAGAGACTATCAGCTGGGCAAATTAAGTGAGAAAAATTCATTTGATGAATCATGTCATGCAACATCTTGTTTATTTTGTCTAGAATATCAGGAGCTTCAGAACCGAGCTTATCGACGTGTGTACCTACTACAAAGACAATAGGCTTGTGACACACAGAGGCACCATCTATCTGGAAAACACTGTCTTCAGTAGTCTGTATGGCAGAAACACTGGTAAGGAATTGAATGAGAGCATCCATTGTAGAAATAGAGGATTGATACTGGTTGATAATTTTTCCATTGGCTGATCTGTACTGAATGATGTTCTTTGTATGAATGTTAATGTCAGTTCTCATGACAAAGATAAAAATAGAAGGACCAAAAATCAGAAGAGAAAGGCTTTCTTGAAATTCCACCTGTCCGCCTGTATCTCTGATGTAAAGAGAATTTTTGGTTTGTAAATCTACAATATTTTTGATCTGGTGTCTTTCAAGCACTTCTTTCACATGGTGCTCGATGTCAGACACTGGCTGGTCTAGCTTGGATGCACTTGCTCTGTGATGTTGAAGACGTAGTTGTGGACTACCGCTGCTTCTCTGTGAAATGAACACCTTGCAACTGTCTAACTGAGAAACCACAGACTCATCAAAGTCAGTGACTTTCCATGTGTTGTCTTCACAGGTGTAAGCTGAAGTATGTGTGGAGGAGGGGCCTATTTGAACTACTACTATTTTCTCACACATGCCAGTAGAGGAATAGTCCACACTAAGTGGCTTGTTCAGGAGACGATCCAACAATGATGTCTTGCCAGATCCAGGGAGCCCTTTCAGTAGAATATTGGCTATCTTTCTTCTGATGCTTTGTTTATTAAATATTGCTGATGTCACCTCATCAGTGAACTTGTGCTTCTCAGGAATCACTTTACCTAATAAAACATGAAACAAATATCTAGATCTTTATCTAAATGGATTTACAATATTTAATTATAAGACATACCTAATTAAAAAACATATTTGGAAATATAATAGCATGAAAAACTGTTAAACTTGAGGTTAACAGCACAAGTGGTGCAAGACAAGGAGAAGCCAAGTGAAATTTCTCACTGTAAAAGCGCTATTAATTCATTTTCATGTTATCTACTATAGCCAAAAATAATTATATATTATAAACCCTCCGCGTACATGCACGAGAGGGCACCTGTCTGTTTGTTCATCTATCATGCTATTAGTTTGGAGATTACTGACAATGAAGAGTTAATTTCAGAGCTTGAAATATCTTCGGGTCATGGACAACATCTGGTTAATTTTGTCAAATGATCTGACGCAGTATACGTAAGCCAAGTAGCTACGTCAGGGCCCAGTTGCTCTAAGCTATTTTGCGCTTGACCACAGCCACTGTCAGTGCTCTTCTTTTTGTTGGAATGGTTGACCTTTCCGCTTCTGAACTGAAGCTAGAACTATTGCCAATGCTAGGCTGCCGCTCGGGATTAAATCTCCCTCCCATAGAAATTTAGTAGAATTGTTGAAGTGTTCAGTGTGTATAAAGTTTCAAGACATGCTTTGCTGCATGCGAAACTTCAATCCTGGCTTTATTAATGGTTCAAGAAATTTAAAGCGTCCAGCTACAAGGATCACACGGCCAGTGACATGCACAATGTTGCTATTAAAAAAGAATCTTCATCGTCAGTCTTGGACTCGCTCTGAATATCAAAGCTTTTCATGCTCTTGATTCTAGAACAGATGCTCTTTTAAGTACGGCCTTTACCATAAAAAATGATTATTTTTTATTTTTGACTTTATTTGATTTATATATTTATTATGTAGGTGGAATGGTTGACCTTTCCGCTTCTGAAGCAGTGTCCAAAGCTTCAAGCCAGTTGGACCTTTTTTATTCATTTATAATTTTTTTGCCATCCCTACTTATAGTACTTGCACTGCCCGGGAAGAATCTAATCTTAGTTTTACTGCTACTGTTTGTACAGCACGTCTTTGCCATTCTTTGTTTAAAACTATAGCTCATTATAGTTCAAAATAAAGCACACAGAAAGAGCTATTCAACCACGTAAACTACATTCCAATAAAGCCAGGTGTGAGTGACTGCATTTAAAAAATGAACTTCGCGTGAGTGTTGTACTGTTGTCTCCTAAATTTCCAGTCCTAACCGGTGTTATTGGAGGCATTAGAAAGCATCCCTGAAGCTTTCACAGAACCCTGTTGTGAGAGAAGGCTACAGTGGAATCTAACACTTGTACAGGAGGCTACCCCACCTTCAGTTAGCAAGCTAAAATTAATGGCGGCTCATTAGAATTTTGTTTTGGGCGCTCTACCACTGTATTGCATCGTAGAGGTAGTGAATCCTCTCCTGAACTTCCAAACAGTACTTCAAGATCTGCCAGAATAGGCAACCTAAATATGATTTGCTATATTGGGCAGTTTAATAGTGTTTTTAGAGCTGCTTCATCTCTAGCCTGGGTATTCCCTGACAGTTTTAGAAAACAACAGTGTTTGGCAACGGCTGGTTTCTTGTGTAACTACAGTAGCCAATAGTTCCACCGCAGTTTCACAAAGGAGAGCTATTGAAGTTACTGCTTATGCACCAGAGTTGCTCTTAAAGAGCAAACTAAGTGTCAACAATAAGTCAGGATGCTTTTATGAGGCAATGATGAGGCACGATGCTCTCGAAATCTGAGCTCAATACAATGTACAGTAACTTCTACATTCATAATATCTGTATATTTCAGCTCTTGTAGGGATCTTCTGTTTAAACACTATCAGTTGGAATAACTTGTGTTTCGGTTTACTGCAATTATCTCAATAGTGAAACTGTCAATCTTCTAAAAATTATAACTTGGTCTCCATATTTTTACAGTGATGTTTATATCATCAGAAAACTCTTTTCTACACTTTAATGTGAACAATTCACTTTGTAAATAAATATTTTGGTTCAGTCGTTCATGTTTTTCGAAATTTTCATAAAAAACTGCCATTCTTTCATTTCCATGGTTCAGTTCCAGATGGCTGCCAGCAAGAGTCAGTCCCAACAAACCTGAAATACTTTGTGTCGATGCTGCTCAATGGAACAAACTTGACTCATCAAGATTCAACTGATGCTCACAGCTGCTTAACTGTAGCTCAAGCCATTGTGTTCAACAGTAAAGAGAGGATCAGCTGTAGCCAATCATTCACGACATTCCCTTGATCATGAGTCACCTCTGCCTTTGTACATCACATACCCAAACTAGATCTAAGAAATTAATAACACAACCATATCAGTTGGGTCTTAGTGTGAGCTACAATAGAATCCTTCAGCTTGAGAACCAACTTGCAACATCTATATGTGACGTCACTAAAGAAATAGGCTTAGTTTGCCCTATTCACTTTGTCATGGACTCTTTACCATTGATGCTCTGGATAACCTGGATCACAATCCTTCCAGTACTACAGCACAGGACTCCTTTTATGGCACAGGCATTAACTTATTTCAATTCCCCACTGAGTCCAATAAAGGATGTCCACAAGATATCGCTACACTTCTCTCAACTAACTCAACAATAATCATCAGCTTCCTGAGGAGTATACAACTGTATACCAGCAGTTGCATCAACAAAGAGAGTATGTTGTCCCCAAATTTCAGATCGTGTCAGCTCTATCTCTGAACACCTACAAGCAAAGGTTAAGGAGAAACCTTGGTTGGAGATGAGCTGGAGAAGGAGATGGAGTGACTTGAGCATCCTACCATGCCTCTAATCAAATCATGTATAAAGATACCTCAACAGCATTGACCCAGTTTGATACCTCTGTTTTATGAGAAAGCATCTTCAGCAGCCATTGTTAAGCATGGTATGAATGTGCAGTGCCAAGCTATAGAGTTTGTCAATCCTGGTCAAATTCCAGTAACTGCAGTTGATGCATCACTTCATGCAATTGCTGAGCTTATGCAATGGAAATGGCCTGGCACTTACGGTGAAGACTAATATGTGGCTATGATGTGTGACCTACGCATCGACATGGCAATATTGAGCACTATTGTAGACTATCTGGAGGCTTCTGGATGGACTACTGCACTAACACTGGCTGGTAGGATTGCTGCACTAACACATGCTGGATGAGCATCATCTGGTACTGCTGACTCTTTCCTTAAGGCATCACATCTATCATGAACCAGACCTGGTCATCAAATCAGTGTGTTGGCATGGCCAAAACTCTGGCAAAGTTCCAAGAAGATGCCTTCCTAGCTAAACAGACATGGAAGACTTAGCATGATTGGGACATTTCTATTTTGGGACACTATACTTTGAATGGAACACATGGTGCTCATTTTTGTCAGGCAAATATTTAAAAATGTCCTCTCTATGTTGAGTTTCTAAAGTCAATAGTTCCATGGCTTTTGCATTTGACCATACTCACTCTGCTCATTGGCTGCCAGTCCACATTCATGACTTAAAAAACCTTCCACAGTCTATTGTCAAGGAATTTCAAGACCATGGTCACTGGGTTGTTACTAAGACTATAAATCACGTCTCAGCAATGCCTATAGATCAGGCCATGAACAAAACAATATGATGGTAAATAGTTGCAGTGGTGTTGTAGGACTGACTGAAAACCCTGCAGCCTTTAGAAAGTGGAGGATTGCTGGACCTGAGCAGGCACGACGAGGAAAGAATTTTGATTCAGTATAACCCACACATAGCTGAGAAGCATTATCATCATGAAGAAAAATTTCTGCTCAAAAATTGTTCAAGTAGCAATTTTTTCCCCTTATACAAGTGTTTCATGATATGGGGGATCCATTTCTCAAAACATCTCCTGAGCTGTTGAACCTCAACTTGTCAAACTGTAATGGATGAGTCTGTCAGTGAAAAGTGTGATCTGTTGAAACTCTGAGCAAAGACCAGTACACAAAGTACCAGAAAGCAGTGATATTGGATGATACTAGTTCCAGTCATGATCAAACGAAGAGAAACGCTCTTTCTCTTTTCAGATGTCCAGCTCTGAAGACCAAGCAGTGCATAACAGTGCTGCTCTGGTACACCTACTTCCTGTCAACACAGTATCTACATTAGATGAGTATGCCAGCATCGTCTTTGACCCCCATATAACAGAGCAGCTACAACAATCTACCCGGGTAGACTTAGTGTGGGACTCTTACAGACAACAGCATCAAAGCATCTACAAGACAAAACTGAGGCAAAGGAATGAGATTTCTTACGGAATGATATCAATGCACAAAAATTGTTTGAGTTTCTCTCTCAGAAGATCGTGTCTGCCAATTATCCTGATGGCAAAGATTCATGTGATAGATTCATTGATGGTTGGCTGCAGTACATGTTTGATCCAAACTGTGGATACAGATATTCTTGCCATCCTTGTTGGCAAGTTCCATTATTGACTTACATTAAATACTTCTGTGAATACTTGGGTGGCCTTTGGTACATGGAAGAACTACAAATATTTGAGTACCAACTCCACGGCAGTGTGCAAAATATAAAAAATCAGATGCTAGGACACAATGACCGACCAGTTGGGCTTTTGTAAGGTCATTTTGAATTTTGTCCAGTCGTTATAATTTTTGCTGCATTTACCTTTATATACATGTATTTATTGTGTAGGTTTGCAATATTCAGATGTACACTGCATTAAATACCTCTTATTTAGTGTACTACTGAACATTATTATCTTTCCCATCATTTACAAATTTGTATGCAAAAGCTATATTATGTTTGATGTGTATATGATTTTTTATTTATTATTTCTAACGTTTAACATAATTTAAATGATTGAGACATAAAAGAATAATAATAGCTAATGATATATGAAACAGTATTATAGTTGAGGGTAACATCAGAGTCAAAGTCACACATCCACCTGTCCCAGTCCTGCAACCAATCAGAATCGGAAGATAACATCCAAATCCACTCCATGTTTTTCTCCAATGCACAAATGCTGGCATACTTCTTGAAGGAAAGTGTTTCAGTAGCCACTAAATAAGCAATATCAAACTTCCTCTTCAGTTTCTCTCTTTCATCCTTGGATAATGAAGTGAGAGCTCTGGCAATAGGAGTGAGCAGCATCTAATCCGAGGCTTCTGGCTTGATCTCTACTCAACTGCATCATTGCATGCTTGTGCTAATCACTTTTGGCATGGTCTATTACGTTAGAAATTCTTATTGATTCAGCTCCAGTGATCCATTTTTTGTTAAAGTTTCGTCTGCCTTTAATTTATTCTGCGTACTTTGTGCAGACAGAGCAAGTCAAGGTGGATACCATTTTACTGTGGCCTTCCACAACAGCAGCCAACTAATCGTTTGCCAAGTTTTGTCGTTGTCGGTCTTCCACTTAGTGAAAGTAGCGAAATTTACTTTCCTGCGCTTAGGCGATTCCAGAGGTTCAATAGAGAAACTGGCGGAAGATTCAAAAAAAAAAAAACCAAAAAAAAAATAAATGAACAAACTACTACGATTTACTGTTGCAGAGACCAAACCTCAGTTTCAACCGTAGCAGAACGGATTACTATAGTAGCTGCATTTTGGGGCGGTGCGCGAAATTGGCGCGAACTAGCCTCAAAATTAGGAGCGCGCGATCACCGTTTCCTTACGCTACGGCATCAGCCTCAAAATTAGGTGAGCGGTCACCTTTTCCGTGCGTACACTACCTCGCGCTATCAAAACGCAAAAATGATTGGTCATTGACCGATGTCTGCCAGTAATTTTGCACACTGATGGTATATGGAGCACTAGTGAATAAGTGAACAGAACAGGCCATCTCCAGAATCTTCAGGATGGAAGCTTCATGAGAGCACATGCATGCAGCACATGGGTACCTGTCTGGACTACACTACCCATAGCTAGCAATGCCTGATGAGAGCACATGCATGCAGCACATGGGTACCTGTCTGGACTACACTACCCATAGCTAGCAATGCCTGATGAGAGCACATGCATGCAGCACATGGGTACCTGTCTGGACTACACTACCCATAGCTAGCAATGACTGATGAGAGCACATGCATGCAGCACATGGGTACCTGTCTGGACTACACTACCCATAGCTAGCTATGCCTGATGAGAGCACATGCATGCAGCACATGGGTACCTGTCTGGACTACACTACCCATAGCTAGCAATGCCTGATGGAGCTTATCAAGTGTAGTTGCAAGAGCACAAATGGTTGTGGTGCCAGGTGTGGCTGCAAGAAAGTAAACTGGGATTGTACAGATCTTTGTAGCTGCTATTGCATGAAGTAAACCTGTCGACACTCTTAATATCCTCGTATTGATACTATACTTTGATATTGATGAGTACAAGCTGAAAATTTCAATTTTATGAACTTCATTCTTAAAAATAATTGCATTGACATTTAAAAAAAGTGTGGGTGTGAAATATTTGGAACCTATCAAAAAATCTTTAGTTAGATATAACAAATCACAAAATAAATTCATACTTTAGTCCAGTCATTCCAGCACATTTCATTAACCCCTTCCTTCTGGACTTAATTTTTGCTTGTGTCCTTCTGGACTTAATTTTTGCTTGTTGATCGACGGTGTGCATAATTCATCAGCTTCAAATCGGTACACGATCGGTAAAGTGTCATCACATTCAGTAGAAAGTGGGTAATTCTAAAAAGCAGGTGTAATAGATGAGGCGACAGTACGAAAAAGAAGGTAAAAGGCAATTAAGCAGAAGGTGAATAAGGCAGCTTAGGTTAAAATAGAACAAAAAATAAGGAAAAAGTTTCGCAAAGCCTAAATCCATGATCATGGTAGTGGGACAGAGTGATTCAGAAGCAGGACAGGTAGACAAAGGAAAAGGGACTCCATGACTCGAGAAGAAAGTGCTATAGAAAGGGAAGTGGGAAACAAGAAAAGCCGAGATAATTCAGATAAAAGAGAGCAGGAGAGGGAAACTTGTGAAACCTTAACCAACGGTAGAGAATTTCACATTCAGTTCTGGGACTTGTCCTCACGCTTCACTGTAACTTGTAGAACTTTGGCACTAAAGTACAAGAGTGCTGACTTGGCATGAATAGAAAGTAACTTGGGATTGGGTTACAGGCAGTTCCACGCTATTATACTGAATGATTAAATGTCCACAGGTTCTAGTGGCAGGGCACACATAATTGCCTGACCGATAATGATATCTGAATAGAAGCCAATAAGTTATTCTTTTTGTCTAAGATGATTTTGTAATCGCTGGATAGTGAATGTCTAGTTGTTGTTGTTTTTTCAATGGAGTTATATCCACTCGGACTGCCATTATCCATACTTTTTCATGCAAGTCAAACTTTTGTATCAGAGAGACTAGCATAAACCTACATGCTGTAATATATAACAATAACACTATAGAAGTACTGGAGGGTCAGTTTAATGAGGAGCGTTCATCAAATTCATAATTTTGATATCTCCTTACCATATGAATGACTTGTGTGAATGTCATCTTTGTCTCCTTCTGAAGTAGATGTGGAAGCTGGAGTAGGAGAAGGAGAAGTTTGTGAAGAAATAGACTCAGGTTCTTGTGTTATTATTAGTTTATTTTGCTCCTCATTTCCCTCTGCAGCTACTTTGACTTCCTCTGCACTTTGAACTCCTTCAGAAATTTCTTTAGTCACAAATGTCTGATCAGATCTGTAAGAACTTCTCCTCAACTCTTCTCCAGTGATAAATTCAGCAAACCTCCACCATTTATCTGATGGTTCTTTTGCTACAAAAAATATCATAATGAATTTACTGTAACATTTATAAATACACTAATGTGATTAGTGAATAAACAATATAATAGTACAAAAAATAGATCTGGTGTGGCGGAAGCTCTCTGTAATTAATAGAGCAGACCCCCCGCTACACCATCCACAACACAAAGACACCATTCACAACAAAGACACCATCTTCAGCAAAGACACCGTCCACAACAAAGACACCATCCACAGCATCCACAGCAAAGACACCATCCACAGCAAAGACACCATCCACAACAAAGAC
>WLWD01004493.1_pt1 | contig 49313 bp, 50 predicted proteins | sample 6712731 | NCBI WGS metagenome assembly WLWD01 (sample SAMN12718690, study PRJNA576275) | sponge metagenome | isolation source: marine sponge | host: Mycale hentscheli | place: New Zealand: South Island, Marlborough, Capsize Point | collected 2014-11-01 | reverse complement strand
TCGCCATTGCCAACCACGGCCGCCCCGTAGCCGCCCTAATAGACGACTACCTGGGCCCCAGATTAGAGGGCGAATCCTGTCTGGCCAACGAGAAATGCTACGATATGATGGTGCGCATGGGCGCCCCGTACGGGGCCGCGGGCCTGCACGCCTACGCCGTTAGCGCCATCGACCTGGCCCTGTGGGATTTGAAGGGGAAATTGCTCGACCGACCGGTCTACGAATTGTTGGGCGGCCCAGCCCACGACGAACTCTTTTGCTATTCGACCGGCGGCGATACCGACTGGTATATGGAATTGGGTTTTACGGCGACCAAATTGCCCTGCCCCTACGGCCCGGGCGACGGCCTCGACGGCCTGCAGAAGAACGTCGAGATGGTGGCTCAGACGCGCGAGCAGGTTGGCGATAAGGTAGAATTAATGCTCGACTGCTGGATGGCCTTTGACGTCGAATACGCCGTGCGCCTAATCGAGGCATTGCGCCCCTACAAACTCAAATGGATCGAGGAGACCCTGCAATCGGAAAACCTCGACGCCCACGCCCAGCTGCGCCAACGGGTGCCCTGGCAGACCCTGGCCACCGGCGAGCACTGGTATACCTCAGTGCCTTTCCAACACGCGGCCAGCCGCCATTTGGTAGATATTTTCCAGCCCGACATCAACTGGGTCGGCGGTCTTACCGCCCTGACCAAAATCTGCGCCATTGCCGAGGCCGCCGGTATTTCCGTTATCCCCCACGGCGGCGGCAATACGCCCTACGGCCAGCACGCCTGCTTTGCCCTGCCGGCCATTCCCTGGACCGAGTGCTTTGTCGCCACCCCGCCGGGTGTCTCGCCCGAAGAAGCGGCCCGCCTGCCCGGCGTCGCCGCCCCCAACCAGGGACGCATGAAACCATCCGACACCCCCGGTTTTGGCGTCGAGATCACCCAAGACCATCTGGCGCCGTTCAAGTATTGATGATGGCTTCCCCTAACTGCCGAGCGAGCCCATGGACCTGATACCGCCCCTGCAATTGGGCGCCCAGAACCTATTAGACAGCCTCTGCCCAGAAAGCAATTACCTGCCCTACTGGCATATGTCGGTCGATCAGGGTCGCACCGCCGAATACCAATTCCGCCCCTATTGCACGGGCCACAATATCGGCCGTTGGTGGAATACCCTCTTGCGCCTAGAAAAATCAATGGGCTATGAACTGCCCGCCGCCATTGAGGCGGCGATGCTGGAAAATACCTGGCGCCTGGCCGACAACCCCGCCGGCATCCTGCTCGAAGACCAGGATCCGGCCAACGCCCATACCTGGTATATCCATTCGTACCGCGAGACGATGCTTGCCCTGGGCTTGCTGGTCCAATACAGGGACAGCCAACAAGCCGCCGACCAGGGCCTGCAAGCCATTGAGCGCATGGCTCACGCCAGCGCCAATTTACACCGCTGGCGCTTTGACCCCGGGGCCGGCTCGCCCGCCGTAGAACCCCAGGGTCGCGGCGCCGACCCGGTCTACACCCACGGCCGTGCCATCGAAGGCCTGCTGTGCTACTACCGCGCCACCGGGGCCCCTCAAGCCTTAGACGAAGCCCGACGCCTGGCCGATTTCCATCACCGTCATACGGTAACAGCCGACGGCTCGCTGGCCCCGGGCTGCGGCCACCACACCCATTCCTACCTCAATACGGTACGGGGTCTTATCGAATTGGCCGTCATCCAAAACCAACAGCACCGCCTCGACGAGCTACTGGCCACTTACCGCAAAGCCCTTGTCCCCATGATCACTCCATCGGGCTTTATCGCCCACGATATCGGCGCCCGCCACGGCGGTGATATTGCCTCGGCCGGAGATATCGCCCATATCGCCTTGCTGTTGTGGGACCACTGTCGCCAACCCGATCTGCTCGATCACGCCGAGCGCCTTGTCCGGGCTCGCTTAATCCCCGCCCAGGTCACTGCGCCTCCGCCCCTTACACCCCGCCAAAACCAGAATCGCGACTGCTACCGCGACTTGCCCCAACGTTTCGTTGGGACCATCGGCGGCAGCGTTGGCCACGCCAAAGGCCAAACCTGCGTCACCGATTTCACCGCCGCCGCCCTACACAGCCTGGTCGAATTGCACGACCGCGCCATAGATATTGAAGAAGATTGCGTGCGCGTCAATTTCCACTTCGACAAGAAACTCAACGATATCCAAGTGAGCACCCACCGCCGGGATAACCAGGGCCATCTGACTATCGACAATCACATCGGCAAATCACTGCAAGTGCGGGTGCCGCTCTGGGCCGATCCGGAAGCTGTACGCATCCAGCTCAACGGCAATGTCGCACCCCTGAACCTGATCAACGGCTTTGCCCAGCTCCCCGCCACTGAAGGACCGAGCCGAATTCAACTAAGCTACTCCCTAACCGAAACGCGTACCCCCGAACTCTGGCGCGACGAATGGGCCGACAGGGAAGAAATTACTTTTATTTGGCGCGGCGACGAAATAGCCGCCGTCGATCCTTTGGGCCCCTATATGCCGCCCTATGCCAAAGAATGCCCGTCGATCAGTTAACCCCACTGCCGGAAAGCCCCCATGGACCCCACCGACATCCCGCCCGATCTCTTTGCCCGCGACCCCGAAATCCACCCCAGCGCCTTTATCGCCCAAGGCGTCCAACTAATGGGCGACGTGCGCCTGGCCGCCGAATCTTCGGTCTGGTACAACGCCGTCGTCCGCGGCGATGTCAACTATATTGAAGTGGGCCCCCGCAGCAATATCCAGGACGGCTGTATCCTCCACGTCACCAATGTCGACCCCTGCATAATCGGCGCCGATGTCACCGCCGGCCACAACGCCAATTTACACGGCTGCACCGTTGAGGACACCTGCCTTATCGGCATTGGCGCCATTGTCCTGTCGGGGGCCCAAATCGGCCGCGGCAGCATTGTTGGCGCCGGCGCCGTGGTCAAAGAAGGTCAAGTCATCCCGCCGCTGTCGCTGGTGGTGGGCGTGCCCGGTAAAATCGTCCGCCAATTGCCCGACTCAACCTGTGATACCCATCGCCAGTGGGCGCAAAAATACATTCAATTAGCCGCGGCCCACCGCACCCGATTTAGTTCCTGAAGCGCCGCCCTAACAGGCCGCAAAAACCGGAGAGCAACCTATGTCTGTCCAGATCAATATGACCACCCCTCAGGCCCCTCCCCACTGGGCCCTGTTGCAACGCCAACTACTAGACGCCCAGACCCAGGCCTGCCGCCAATTTTACCAGCGCTACTTCGACGAGCGCGGCTACCTCCTCTGCGTCCCCCGCTGGGGCGGCGACGACGGCCCCGACGATGCCGCCGAAAACCAGCTCAACTGGACCATGCTGCACGCCCTGGGGGCCGACGACGATATCCTGGAATTATTCAAAAAGGGCTGGGAGGGTCATCTCAGGCAATATACCGAGGCCAAAACCGTAGAAGTCCCCCTGGCCCGCGACGGCATGTACTACAAAGAATTCCCCGTCATGTTCGACTGGTTCCACCACGGCGAGGGGCTGTCGGCCTTTTTCCTGCAGGGGCTGTCCGACCCCGACGACCGCCTGCTGGCCCAACGCATGCAGCGCTTTGCCGGCTTTTATATGAACGAAGACCCACAGGCACAAAATTACGACCCCGAGCACAAAATTATCCGCAGTCTGTTCAACGGCAGCCGCGGCCCCCTCTTGCGCAAGGCCACCGCCCTCGACTGGACCGGCGACCCAATAGAGGTCGAAGGCCGCTTCCGCCTGGGCCACAACGAGAGCAATTACGAAGAAATGCTGGCCCACTTCCGTGATTATACCGACGTGGTCGGCGACCATCCCATAAACCTGGGTGCCACAACCCTGGCCTTTACCGCCTACGCGCTTACCGGCCAAGACAAATATTCTCAATGGCTGCTCGAATACGTCGACGCCTGGGCCCAGCGCACCGCCGCCAACAACGGCATTATTCCCTCCAATATCGGCCTCGACGGCAGCATTGGCGGCGCCTGCGACGGCAAATGGTACGGCGGCTGCTACGGCTGGGGCTTTACCGTGAAAGTGCCCGGTAGCGACAAAACGGCTTCGCGTCCGGCCGTTTACAGCCGCGCCCACTACGGCTTTGGCAACGCCCTGTTGCTCACCGGCCAACAACATTATGTAGACGTCTGGCGCGGTGTCCTCGACCAAGTAAATGCCCAGGCCAAAGAAATTGACGGACAGCAGATGTACCCCCGCATGCACGGCGACGACGGCTGGTACGGATACAGCCCGCACCCCTTCAACTCCGGCGCCCTGGAATTGTATTACTGGTCCCAACAGGCGGCCGACCGGCAACGCCTGGAGGGCCACCCCTGGATCGATTTCCTCGACGGCCAGCGCCCCGACTACCCGGTCCAGGCCCTGCACAAGGACCTGGAAACCGTGCGCCGCCGCGTCGGCCTTATGCACGACGACAATACCAGTCCCGACACTCGCCTGTCCGACGATATGAACCCGATCAATCCGGCCGTGGTCGATTCACTCAACCAGCTCATGCTGGGAGGGCTGACCACCGGCCGCACCGGCTTCCCCCTACATTGTCGCCTGCGCTATTTCGACCCAGAGCGCCGGCGCGCCGGGATGCCGCCCGCCGTCGCCGCTCTGGTCGACGGTATGGGGCCCGACCACGTCTCGGTCCAACTGGTCAACCTCGATCCGCTGCAAGAACGGGTCCTGGTGGTCCAGGGCGGCGCCTACGCCGAGCACCAATTGCTGTCCATCGATGACGGCAGCGGCCCAACGCCGGTCGATGGGGCCCATTTCACCGCCCGCCTGGCTCCCGGCAGCGGCGCCCGCCTAAATATCAAAATGGACCGCTACGCCAACCGTCCGACCCTGGTCTTTCCCTGGAATAGGTCCTGAGACGGCCAATTTGCCTCTGCCCGACAAAAAGATACATTCACAAAAGCTCCTCTTTCCTGGTCGGCTAGTTTAGCCGCCGGGAAAGAGAGCTCCCAAAGGCCGTTTTGACTATCGGCTGGCCGGTCAGGACCAGCGGTTTTTAAAACGGCCTTGCCATTGGAGGCAACCGGGCATATAGGCCCGCAGCAGCCGGAGGCCCCTTCCCGCCCTCTCATCGAGGAAGCCGTATGGCCTTGCCAAGACTGGCTCCCGCACTGACCATAGCCTTATCTATCGCCCTGTCCACAGGCGCCTCGCTGGAGGCACAGATAGTCTTTACCGACCAGGCCGCAGCAGCCGGAGTCGACAGCCACCACCAGAGCAACGGCGGCGCCTTCGGCGATTACGACGCCGACGGCTGGCCCGACTTATTCGTCCCCCTAATCGAACGGGATCACTTCCCCCTACTCTACCGCAACCAGGGCGACGGCACCTTCGCCGACCAAAGCGATCTACTAGAAGCCCGCCCCGGAGCCCTGGGCGGCGCCTTCGTCGATATCGACAGCGACGGCGACCTCGACCTCTACGTCATCTACGCCAATTCCCCCGACCAGCTATTCCGCAACCAAGACGGCCTCTTCACCCAGGTGGAAAGGGACCATACCGGCCCCCAGGCGGCCACCGGGGCGGCCTTTGCCGATTTGGACGGCGACGGCGCGGTCGATCTGCTCAATACGCACCGCCTGTCCGTGGGCAACCAGTTTTTCCCCCGTGTCGGCGACGGCTTCACCGACCAGAGCGCCCAGGTCAGCCCCCTGCGAGGTGGCCGCGACACCTTTAGCGCCACCCCTTTCGACTACGACAACGACGGCGACCTCGACCTCTATATCAGCAGCCTGCGGCATCCCAACCTGCTGCACCGCAACGACGGCGGCGGCCGCTTCCGCCCACTGGCCCCGGCCCTGGGCCTGGATCACCCAAGCTCGGATATCGCCGCCCTGCCGGCCGACTACGACAACGACGGCGACCTCGACCTCTACCTGTTAACTGTCGGGGCCATGGACGACAACGCCTACTACCGCAACGACGGCAACGACGGCTTCCGGGAAATGGCGGCCGAATTGGGCCTCACCGGACTCACCGGCACCACCGGGGCAGCCACCGCCGATTTCGACAACGACGGCGACCTCGACCTGATCACATCAAAATTGGGCCCCAGCCAGGTGCACGAAAATCGCGGCGGCCAGGGCTTTGTCGATATCTCCACCACCGCCCTGCCCGCCGCCCTTTTGAGCCAGAGTACCATCACCACCGGAGTAGCAGCGGCCGATTACGATGGCGACGGCGACGTCGATATCTTTATGGGCAACGCCCTGGGCACCGATAACCTATTGCGCAACGACGGGTCGGAGGGCCACTGGCTGCATATTAATTTGCAGCCCAGCCCTAACGGCCAGACGGCCCTGGGGGCCCGCCTGCACCTGGAAACCGCCGCCGGGACGCAATTGCGCGAATACGTTATTACCTCGGAGATTGGCACCCTGCACGGCGATTTGCTGCACTTTGGCCTGGGCACCGAAAAAACCATCGACCGGCTCAGCATCACCTGGCCCACGGGCCAACGCCAGGTGCTGACCGACATAGCAATAGACCAACACCTAAGCCTGACCCACCCACAGCCCGAACGCGATTTGCGCCTGCAGGCACTGACCCCTTTCCTAGAATTGGCCTGGGCACCCACTATCCCGCAGGCGGCGGTGATCAACAGCGGCCGCCAAACCCTGTCCGGGGCCCAGTTGCAATTGCACGTCAGCCGCGCCGGCCAGACCCTTTACCAACACCAGGTCGCTGTCCCCCAACTGGCCGCAGGCGCCACTGCCCGCCTGTCGTTGCCGACCTGGGCGCCCACCCAGGTTGGTCCCCACGATTTCACCTTTGCCCTGTTGGTAGACGACGATCTAGCCGCCAATAATACCTGGACCCGGACCCATTATCTGTATCCCTTCGAGGATGTCGCCCCGGCCCTTGGGGTAGACGACAAGGGCGACGGCTGGGCCGCCGCCTTCAGCGACTTTGACAACGACGGCGACCCCGATCTATACGTCTCCAACGGCGGCTCCCGCGGTCCCGGGGCCAATTCCTTTTACCGCAACGACGGCAGCGCCGGTTTCGCCGATATCACCCAATCCAGCGGCACCGGCGATCTAGGCAACGGCACGGGCTTGGTCTTTGCCGACTTTGACGGCGACGGCTACCAGGATCTCTTTATCGCCAAGGGCGGTTTCGACCTGGAGGGCCAGGCCAACCGCCTATTCCACAACCAGGGCGACGGCACCTTCGCCGATATATCGCAAACAGCCGGTCTAGATATCCAACTTTCCAGCTACGCCACGGCCGTGGGCGACTACGACCAGGACGGCCACCTAGATCTCTACATCTCGCAACTACGCGGCCAATTCAACGAACTCTACCGCAACCAGGGCAACGGCACGTTCATCAACCGCGGCCCCACTAAAAATATTGTCAGTTCGCAGCGCTTTGGCGGTTCCGGCGCGACGTTCGCCGATTTCGACAACGACGGCGACCTCGACCTCTACGCCAGCATTTTCGGCACCACCAACTTGTACTACGCCGACGGCGGCGACACCAGCTACACCATCAGACCCGCCGGCGCCGCCGGGGGCGAAAGCATGGGGCTCACCCTGGGCGACTACGACAACGACGACGATCTCGATTTTTTCGTCGTCAACCGCAACGGCCGCAGCGTCCTTTACCGCAACGATCTCGACACGGCCCAATTCACCGATGTTGGCACCGCCACCGGCAGCGAAAATATGGCCGAAGGCACCGGGGCGGCCTTCGGCGATTTCGACAACGACGGCGACCTCGACCTGTTCATGGCCAACTGGCGGGTCCCCAACCAGGTGGCCCTCAACCAGGGCGACGGCACCTTCATCGACATCGCCGCCAATATCGGCCTCGACGATACCACCTCGTCCAACAGCGTTTTGCTGGCCGACTACGACAGCGACGGCGACCTCGATATTTATCTGGTCAACGAAAGGGCCCCCAACCGCCTCTACCGGAACGGTGGTTCGGCCAATCATTGGCTGCAGGCCAAAGTCCAGGGCAGAGGCCACAATCTCGACGGCGTCGGCGCCCGCCTAACGGCCCATTTCGCCGGCCGCACCGCCACCCGTGCGGTGAACGACCTCGACGGTTTTTCGCAGAATAACCGCGTCGTCCATTTGGGCCTGGGCACCACCGACCGCATCGACTCACTGGTATTGCACTGGCCCTCTGGCCAGCGCGACGTCCATCGCGCCCTGGCCGCCGACGCCCTTGTGCACTTGCTGGAAGGGGGCGCCCTGACCAGTGTCGAAGCCCTCGACAGCGCTCCCCAGACCTTCTTTTTGCGCCAGAATTACCCCAATCCCTTCAATGCCTCCACCTTAATCCCCTTTGGCATTGAGCACCCGGGCCCAGTACGCCTGGCCCTCTACAACGCCCTGGGGCAACAGATCCGCCGGCTTATTCACGGCCCCCGGCCGGCCGGTCCGCAGCATATTATCTGGGACGGCCGCAACGACCAGGGCCATGCCGTGGCCAGCGGCCTGTATTTTTACCGCCTCACTACCGCCGCCCAGGTGCAGGTCAAATCGCTGGCTCTGATACGCTAACAGGGCCGCCCCGGTCTGGTGCAAACCGATCCGCCTGATTAAATTGGGCGGACCGATTCCATGGCCTTCGGCTACCACAAGAGCGACAAAACCGTTTGCACGTTAGGCTGCCCACGTTTTTTCGCTCCGCCCGGAGACCGAGACGCTAAACGTTGGCACAGCCGTGCTTCACCTCGGTAAAAAATCCATGCACTCAGCGCAAATCGATATTCCCTACGGTCCCGATCCCCGCCAAGTCATAGACTTTCACCCGACCCCGGGCCAGGGCCCGCACCCGCTGCTGATCTATATCCACGGCGGCGGCTGGCGCGGCGGCGACAAAACCCAGGACACCGACGCCTTCCGGCCCTACCTGGAACAGGGCATCTCCTACGCCGCGGTCAACTACCGCCTGACCGATACCGCTATTCTGCCGGCCCCGGTGTACGATGCCGCCCGCGCCGTGCAATTTATCCGCAGCAACGCCGAGGCCTGGAATATAGACCCCCAACGCCTGGCCCTCACCGGTGGCAGCGCCGGGGCCTGCACCTCAATGTGGCTGCTCTACCACACCGATCTGGCCGACCCGCAGGCCGCCGACCCCATTGCCCGCCAATCGACCCGCGTCAGTGCCGCCGCCGTAGCCGGGGGGCAGACCTCCATCGACCCCCGCATTATCGAACCCTGGCTGGGCCCCCAGGTCCTCGAACACCAAATGATCTACCGCTCGGTGGGAGCCGAAAGTGTCGCCCAGGCGTTGGAGAAGTACCCCAGCTACGAGGCCCTCTACCGCGAGTTTTCGCCCATCAATCATATCGAGGCCGACGCCCCGCCCCTGTTGATGACCTACGACCATAATATGACCCTGCCCTCACAAAACCCGGGCCACGGCATCCACCATCCCGTCTACGGCGTTAAATTGCAGCAGCGGGCCCGGGAATTGGGCGTCGAATGCCATTTGCTTATAGAGGGCGTTTCCCAATCAGATCGCTACACCTCGCCCCAGCAATTTCTCTTCGACAAATTACTCGATTCCTGAGGGTCCGCGCTCGTTGGACCCCTGCCACCCAATAGAGGAATCCATATGCCTTCCAGCCGCTTCGGGAAACCCACCCAATACATTTTCGCCTGCCTGGCCTATTGCCTGATTCTGGCCCTTCCCGCCCAGGCCCTGACCATCTACCGCTTGGGCGGGGCCGACGCGCCCCGCCCCCAACTGGAAGTGCCCTACGATTTTGTCCAACTGTCCTGGGACCAAGTCGGCGAGGACGCCCACGGCCGCGCCGACCTGATCGAATTGGGCGACCATATCGCGCCCAAGACGCTCGACCCGACGGTCAACCTGGCTCCGCAGATTGAAGAATTGGGCGGTCGCATTCTCATCCTGGAATGGAACGGCTGGCAGAAGTGGCGCGACGACGATATCTATATCTTTGACGGCGATCCGGAGACAGCCTATCTGGGCGACGGGCACTATCTGCGCGTGGCCGGCTACGGACCGCAGCAAAAATACTGGGTCTTCGATTTCGGCGGCCGCTTTTTCATCGACCGGATTCGCTTTTACCCCCGCGACGACTTCCTCGACACCCGTTTTATCGAGCACTTCCTCATCGGCATCAGCGACGGCGACCCGCTCAAGGACGGCAGCCGCGAATATACCGCCAGCTGGCGCAATAACAGTCTCGACTTCGACCTGGTCTATCAGATCAGCGAGAATACCCAGCCGGTCATGGAATTGCCCATGCCGCCCCAGCCGGTGCAGCAATTATTAATTGAATTGCCCGAAAATACTCGCGGCATTTGGGAAATAGCCGAATTCGAGATCTACGGCACCGGGCCGGCCTCTCGCGCCGTCTACCTCTCCAATATCATCGACTTGGGCGCCGCCGCCGCCCTGGGGCCCCTGACCTGGAGCGGTCAGCAAGGAGAACAGACACGCATCGACCTGACCGCCCGGGCCGGCAGCGACGACGATCCCAATACCTACTGGCGCACAACTTTCCGCGGCGACGAGCGCACCCGCTTTGACGAGGCAGGTAAGCAACTGACCCTGTCCACTTACGAGCGCCTGGGCAAGGGCCAGCAGGCCGGCATCACCCCCGATACGGAAAACTGGGATTTCTGGAGCATCCCTTTCGACTTTGACGCCGGCCAGGCACCCCTGCCCAGCGACCGCCCGCGTCGCTACTTGCAATTAAAGGCCGATTTCCAATCGACCGCCCAGGGCGAAGGCCAGCTCAATTACCTACAATTCGCCGCCTCACAACCTCCGGTGGCCTCCAGGGTGCTGGCCGAAGTGAGCCCTTTCCAGGCCCCGGCGCGCACACCCATCCCCTTTACCTACACCCTTGAACCGCATTTGGAAAGCGGCGATCTGGGCTTTGATCGCCTGGCCATTGATACCCCCACCGAAGTGCTCTCCATAGATGCCGTGCGCCTGGGCGGCGTCGCAGTCGATATCGATATCACCCAACGCGTCCCAACCGGCTTTGAACTGGCTCTGCCGCGTATTGACCAGACCCGCACCCAAGAATTGATCGAGGTGGAATTCACCGCCGAGGTCTTCGCCTTTAGCACCCAGTTTTCGGGCCGAGTGCGCGATAGCACCAAACCCCACGAGATCCCCCAATCGATAACAGCCGGCGACGCCGATCCGCGCAACGACGCGACGGGCCTACAGGTCAACCTAGCCGGACTGGAACAATCGACCATTGGCGCCCTGACCTTGCGCCCGGAACTGTTCACGCCCAACAGCGACGGTATCAACGATGCGGTGCAGATAGAATACGACTTGCTCTACCTGGTCGACGCCGTCCAAATAGAGCTGCTGGTCTACGATCTATCCGGCCGCCAGGTAGGCCAAATTGACACCGACCAGGCGGCCAGCGGCCGCTTTGCCACCACCTGGGACGGCCGCGACCCAAGCGGTGCCCTATTGCCGCCGGGTATCTACCTGATGCGCCTGAGGGTAGAAACCGACCAGGGCAAAAAATACCAACAACGGCTGGTCTCCCTGGCTTACTAACAGTCACGCCCCGAGCAACTCGCAGCCCTACACAGGAGCCCAGCAATAATGGCCGAAAAAAAATACCGCGTCGCCATCGCCGGCGGGGCCGGCACCTGGGGCCGCTTCTACACCAGCGCTTTTGCCGCCCATCCCGAGGTGGAGATAGTCGCCCTGGTAGACCGCGCCACAGAACGGGGCCGCGCTTTTGCCGCCCATTTCGGCATTGACCAGGTATTTTCCTCCATCGACGAATTGCTCGCCCGGGAAATTCCCGATATTGTCTCGGCCATCCTGCCGGTGGCCTATACCCGCGATGTTGTAATTGCCTGCGCCGAGGCCGGTGTCAAAGTGGTCTCCTGCGAAAAACCCATCGACTACCAATTGGCCCGCGCCGATGAAACCGTGCGCATCTGTCAGGAACGGGGTACCGTCCTGGGCTGCGGCACTGCCTTGTGGATGGCGCCCTACATCCGGCAGACCGTCGAATGGATCCGCCAGGGCCATATCGGCGCCCTCACCGGTGCTTCCATTCCCGGCGGCCTACCGGTAGAAGTATCGGGCGGCGGCTGCCACTGGCTGGCCCAGATGCTCTATCTCACCGGTATGAAAGTGGAATGGGTCGAGGGCTGGATCCTGCCCCCGGAGGGCAATTACGCCAACCCCGAAGCCACAGAGCCAACCCAGATTGACTACCCTGCCTACGGCCGTTTGGGGCTTTCCGGCGGCATCGTCTGCCAGATTCCCAACCCCCAACGCCGCGTTGCCTGCGAAACAGCCATTAGCGGTGAAAACGGCCAAGTGTGGATCACCAACCCCCGCCCTATCCTCATTCAGGGCCAGGGCCCAGGTTCCTCCCCGGTATACCCCGAATTTTTCAAGGAAGACCAGCCCGAGACTTGGGCCGACCGGACCATTGCCGGCCTACTCGCCGCCGTCGATACCGGGGCCTACGATTGCCGCGGCGATTATTACCGCCAGGTGCTGGAAATTGCCATCGCCCTGGTGCTGTCGGCCCACGACAATCACCGGCGCATCGAACTTCCTCTAACGGACCGCTCGCACAAACTCTATCCACATCCCTACCGCCTCTACGGCGGCGATAAGGCCGGCTGGCAAAGCATTGGCTACCAGGGCCCGCCGCCGTCGCCCGAGCACTGATATCTTTCCATCCAATCCAACCAAAAACCGAGGCAATTATGGCCGCACGCAAAAAAATAGCCGCTGTCATCACCGAGTACCGGGTACCGGCCCACGCCGATGTCATTGTCGGCAAATTCATCAAGGGCTTTCCCACCGACGACGGCCTGCAGGACCCGCAAGTCGATATCGTCTCGATGTACCTGGACCAGATCCCCGACAACGATATCGGCCTGCAAGTATCCAAGGAATACGATATCCCCGTATACCAGAGCATCCCCGCCGCGCTTTGTCTAGGCGGCAAAGAGCTGGCTGTCGACGGGGTGCTGTCCATTGGCGAGCACGGCAATTACGCCTACAACGAGAAGGGCCAGCATATGTACCCCCGGCGCTTTTTCTTTGAGCAGATCAGCGGTGTTATGGCCACCGCCGGTCGTTCGGTGCCGGTATTCAGCGACAAGCATCTATCCTACAATTGGCGCGACGCCAAGTGGATGTACGACCGCGCCCGGGAACTGGATATCCCTTTTATGGCCGGCTCGTCAGTACCGCTGGGCTGGCGCAATCCCTGGCTTGAGCACGATCTCGACACGCCGATTGAGGACGCCCTGATGCTCAGTTTTGGCGGTCTCGAATCCTACGGCTACCACGGACTTGAAGCGCTACAGGCCATGGTCGAGCGCCGTCAGGGCGGCGAGACGGGGCTGGTGGCGGTGCAGTGCCTGGAAGGCGATGCGGTATGGCAGGCCGGGGCCGACGGTCTGTGGTCGCGCGAGTTGGCCGAGGCCGCCATCCAAGTGGGTGAAACCGAGGAGGGCCCCATGGAAGAGGTTTGCAAGGAGCCTGCGGCTTTCCTGCTGGAATACAAAGACGGTTTCAAAGCCACCCTTTTGCAACTGGGCGGCTATGCCAAGAATTGGACCTACGCCGCCCGAGTCAACGGCCAGGTGCAGGCCACCAGCATGCTGCTGCACGGGGCGCCCCACCCGCACTTCAGCTATCTGAGTCTCAATATCCAGGAGATGTTCCTCACTGGCCAACCGCAATACCCGGTGGAGCGTACGCTGTTGGTCAGCGGCGGTCTCGACGCCCTGATGGACTCGCGCCACCAGGGCCATATCCGCCTGGAGACGCCGCATCTGGACGTGGCTTACCGGTCGTACGAAACCATGCCCATCCGGCCCGCTGCACCTAAGGCGGAGGGGGCCAGCACGGTGCCGTTCGAGCGGATCTAGGCCGATCCGTTCGGCAACGCGCAAATGGGACGGGACGGGTGGGGGGCGTACTAGGGACGGATGTTTGGGGGGGCGGCCTCTGGCGGCATGTGATGCACACGCTGCGGGGCACCCCTACCCCACCCGGCTGCGCCGCCCGCCCGCCCCTTCGCTCTCCCCCCACCCGGCCCCCACATGCCGCCGCCGCCCCCCCCCAAACACCCTCCGCAAGGACACAGAATAAAGGAAGACAGCCAAGGAACCGGGTTTTCCCCGAGCCCTCGGCTGTCTCTTATTTTTTAAGCCTTTGGCTGTCTCTTTTTTTCTGTGTCTGTTTCTTGTTTTCTTAATGCACTTGCAGAGGCCTCCCCGGGGGTTGGCCGGCGGCGGTATGTGGGGGAGTGGGGCGGGGCAGCTGGAGGCCGGGTAGGCGGCGCAGCCGGGTGGGGTTGGGAAGGCCGCAAGCGGGCATCACATACCGCCAGAGGCCGGCCCCCGGGGAAGCCGGGCAGACGCCGCAGCCGGCCCCAAGACCACCCACCTATCCCGTCTACCTCTATTCGTGCTTGTACGGCTGACCCGTCCGCCGCAACTCTTTGGTCACCGCCAACTGCACCGTCAGATACCCGCCCATATACCCGGTGGCAAAACCCGGCCGCGCATCGGCGATGGTGCCAACGATCATATTGGCATATTCGTACGTAGTATCGTAACGGTCGATAAGCAGCGCCACCATCTCCAGCCAGGCCGCCTTCAACGCATCCCCCCAGGTTTCGGCGCGGGCGCTGGTGAGGTATTCCTCGGCCGCTTCGACCACACCGGTGGTCTCTACCACCGGGGCGCTATTGGGGAAACCGGGCGAGCGGTCCACCTTGATAGTGACGGCCGCGTCTATTTCCACCCCGGCGCCGGTCAATTCGCCGTCGCCCATGCGCGCATGAGTATCGCCCAGAGACAGCCCGCCGCCCGGTTTCTGCGCCCGGATATGCACCGTGCTGCCCGGCTGGATGGCGTTGAAATCCATATTGCCGCCGTGGTCGATGCTGTTGGAAGCCCACGATTCAAGCTGTATCACCCCGATCATCGGTCGTATCGGCACGACAAAATCGGGCGGAAAATGCAGCAGCCCGTCACGCACCGGCGCGATACAGCGCCAGTTGCCCCAATTGGGCCCGCCGTTGCGGTAAAAGCCGTACGGCCCCACTTCCATATCGACAATCTCAATCGATACCCAATCGTCGGGCTCAATGCCCTCAATAACAAACGGCCCCCCAGGCCGCGAATGGCGCACATGGCTCTGCGCCGAGGTGATCTGCCCAGCGCGGAATTCACCGGCGGCCAGATAGTCGTTGTCGGCCCCACCGACGGTTTCGACAACGACGGTCTCACCCAATTGCAAGGTGCCGCGCACCTGGCCTCGTTCGGGGTCGTCGGGTCCGGTATAACAAGGGGTGCGATTAAAGCGGCGCATGGTCTGGCTCCTCGGGATAAAAACGTTGGTTGCATCGTCAGGTGATTATGCTAGGCGATCGGCGCATTATTCGCCCGTATGATACGGCGGAAACCTTGGGCTGACAATCGAGATGCAATTTTCTTGACAGTTTATTTTCTAGTCAACGGCCATTGACAAAATTTAGTCAATGGCCGTTTTAGTACCATTCTTTCGGCGCCTCTGGCGTACGTATCTATTAATAAGAATTATTTGAACTGCAGGCATGAAAAACAGGCAAATGCAATATACTATTAGAAAAATACCGCCGCATATCGACCGGGAATTGCGGCGGCGCGCCGACCAGGAACACAAAAGCCTGAATGAGGTAACCCTGCAAGCGCTTGAGAAAGGCTTGGATCTGACCGATCAAGCCCTGCGGCATAGCGACCTGGACGACTTGATCGGCACCTGGGTGGAAGACCCCGAATTCGATCGGGCCGTGGAGGAAATGGATCAGGTTGATCCCGAATTATGGGCCTGAGAATCGCCGTTGATATCAATCGCTACCGCGATTTTTGCATGGGCGTGCCGCAGGCGGTCGAGCGCCTGCAAACCGCCGAGCATATCTTCCTGCCCTTCGTGGTCCTGGCCGAATTGCGGGCTGGTTTTCTGTGTGGCACCCAGGCCCGCCAAAACGAAAGCGTCCTCAACCGCTTCCTCAATCGGCCGCGCGTCTCTGTGCTCTACCCCAGCGAGGCGACGACCCACCAGTACGCCCAGCTATTCTTTCAATTGCGGCGCCAGGGTACGCCCATACCCACCAGCGATATCTGGATTGCGGCCCTGATCACCGAACACAATCTGACGCTATTCTCTCGCGACCGTCACTTCGATTATTTGCCGCAAATACCTCGTTAGACCAAGATAAAGCACTGATACCCTAAAATGTTGGATGCATTTCCCCCTGGAGGACGCGAAAAACATCCGCACAACTTGAACTCAATCGGGTATTAGTCAACGACTGGAGCAGCAGGTCCTTCATCCCGATGATAGGCGACAAACGCCCGGGTCCCCATCAGCGGAAAATCCTCCACCTCTCGGGCAATAGCCGCCGCCTCTGGCACCGAATACACCCGCTGTTCCTCTGGATTGTCCCTGTCCTCGGCGCGTAAAAGCGAAAATAACGTCGCCAGGTAGACCAGACAGGAAGACGTTTCACAGGCCTCGTCGGTGCCGATATAATTTTCCCACCCGGCGGCAAGAAAAGCCTCGGCCAGCGGCTTTTTACCCGAATGGCAGCTAATGGTGATAAAGGTTTTCCTCGGGGCTGTATTTTTCTGCACAATTTCCTCCGGGCCGATATCCCGCTTGATCTCCTCAAAATCGTCGCGCCCCTGCTCGTCCTTGCCCAAGACGTCCCAAAGAGTAGGCGATAGCACGTTTTCGCTCTCAGTGCGCATAGTGCCGTGGGTGCACCAGATGACAAAAGCAGCTTGCGGATAACGCCCGGCCAGGAAATTTTCCACATGCTGTGAGCAATCCACCACCTGGATGTGCACGGTAATATGCATGCCTTCCAGCAGACCACGAATACACATCGCCTTGTAGACCGTATCGGTTTCGGTGAATATTACTACTGAATCCCAGAATTTCATATTGTCTTCCTTGCCCGAAGTATAGCATGTCCGATAGCACGGAGAATTATAACCGTAAAGGCCGACCATGTCGATAAGTCCGCAACAAGCCCTGGCCCAGCTCTGGCAACTGGCAGACGGTCCGCCGGCTGCCCTGACACAGGCAACCATCGACGGCCAGGACCCCGTGCTGCCGTCGATCTTCCGCGTCGGCACCGCCGCCGCTGCCACCGCCGCGGCCACCGGCCTGGCCGCCACCGAACTCTGGCGCCAACGCACCGGCAGGCCCCAGACCACCAGCGTCGATATGCGTGCCGCCGGCATCGCCTTTCGCAGCGAACGCTATCTGCGCATCAACGACGGCCCCCCGCCCAATTCGTGGGACGAACTGGCCGGCTACTACCGCACCGGCGACGACGACTGGGTCCAATTGCACACCAATTTCCCGCACCACCGCCAGGGCTTTCTCGACCTGCTCGACTGCGAGCCGACGCGTGCTGCGATACAGACTATCTTAGACGGTTGGCAGGGCGCCGCCTTTGAAGAAGAAGCCGTCCAGCGCGGTCTTTGCGCCGGTTTGTTGCGCAGCACCGCCCAATGGCGCCAGCATCCCCACGCCGCCGTATTGGCAAACCTACCGCTATTTGAAATTGAGCGCATCGACGCCGCCGATCCCCAACCCCTTCCCAGCACCGCAGACCGCCCGCTGGCAGGTGTCCGCGTCCTCGATCTAACGCGCGTGATTGCCGGCCCGGTCTGTGGCCGCAAGCTGGCCTCGCACGGGGCCACTGTAATGCGAGTAGGGGCCGAGCACTTGCCCAGCATTCCAAGTCTGGTGATAGAAAGTGGACGGGGGAAACTGTCTACCCATATCGACTTGCGCCAGAACGAGGGCCGCCAGCAATTGGCCGACCTGGCTCGCCAGGCCGATATCTTTGTCCAGGGCTACCGACCCGGAGCCATCGCTGAGCACGGCTTCAGCCCCCGGGAACTGGCCCGTATGCGACCGGGCATAATCTGCGTTTCCCTGTCGGCCTTCGGGCGCTTAGGCCCCTGGGCCGGACGGCGCGGTTTCGATAGCATCGTGCAGACCATTAGCGGCATCGCCCATGCCGGCGGCAGGGCGGCCGGCAGCGACGGCCCCAAACCGCTGCCCTGCCAGGCCCTCGACCACGCCTCGGGCTTTATTGCTGCCTTCGGCGCCATGATGGCCCTGCGCCGCCGCGCCCTGGAAGGGGGCAGCTGGCACGTGCGGTTGTCGCTGGCCCAGACCGGCCGCTGGATCGAATCGCTGGGCCGCATCGAGGGCCTCGATCACCCCGACCCCGGTGCCGACGATATCGCCGACCTGCTGCAAACCGCTGATTCGCCGTTTGGCACCATTACTCACGTCGGCTCGCCGGTCGGTCTGTCCGAGACCCCGCCACACTGGCTTCGGCCGCCGGTGGACTTGGGGACGCATCCGCCGGTATGGCCGGAGCTATACATTCCGTGAAATCACACTCTATTCTATCAAAGCGTGATAATGGTTTTTATGGGGCTTTAAGTCCCAGAGGAATTCCTCTGGGACTTTGTTTTTTACTTGTAAAAGTGACATTCTCCCAGCAGCTTTTGGTTAGGCATCTATTCGATTGTTGAGTAAACGCGAAAGGCATGATGGAATGAAAATAGTATGGGCGATCTCACTCTCTTTGGCAGCCATCACGGCCCAGGCCGCAGACAAGACTGAACAGAGAAGAAACTTTGAGGGGCTTGAAAAAAGGCTTGATGCCATGCGCCCGGGGACACCGAAGTTTGAGCAAGGCATTCAAGGGCTGATTACCCGCTACAACACGGGATTCATGAATCAGGACTTGGAAGCCATTTTGGCCTGTCTTGACCAGAGTTTCTTCAAAATTACGATGGAAACGAGCCGCTATCCCCTTGATCCGATCAATTGGCGTCCCGACCTATTCCATCGAGGGGAAAACGAGGTCAAAGAGTGGCTTGAGACTTATCTCAAGGTGTCTGTGCCTTTTAAAAATGAAATCACCTTTTCGCAAGTAAGCTACACGGGCAATACCGGTATTGCGGTCACGACAGAAACGGGACAGCGCGGTCCCCTTACTTGGGACAACATGACCAATGTTTGGCTTATAGGGAAAGTAGCCGATAAGTGGAAAATCCAAGGGATTTTTGTGGGTTCAATGGCTCCTCTGGTCGGACACACATCGGATAGCTCTATGCCTATTGCAGACTAACGGTGCCCAATCAATTTGCTATCCTATACGAAGGACGCCTTCCCTAACAGAAAGAGAGATACTATGGCGGTCGTCTGCTCTTTGTGCCACCGAGGTGTGCCGGTCCTCACGCACCTAATCCAGGGGCCTTCGATTAATATGTGCCCTGAGTGTGTCGAGGCGGGCCGAGCGGCTTGTGCTGGTCAAGCGATCCAGGGGTGGGCGCCTGTTTCGCAAGCAGTATGTAATTTCTGTAGCCGAGAGACCGCCCAAGTGAGGCATTTCATTGAAAAGACAGGAGCCGAAATAGACCTGTGTAAAAAATGTCTCGATGCGTGCCAAGAGACTTTTGAAAACGCGCCGTCGTGTCGAATAAAATAAAAGCCTTTTACACAAAAATCCTTGCAGACCCGGGCGTCCATAAGAATGTAATAGAAAAGCGTTTTGAATCCCCTTCTCATCCGTATTCCCCCAAACCTAAATATCGCCTCGTAAGGCGGCCTCATAAGCACTACGAACCATCGCCGCCATAGCTTCTGCAGTCTTCGGATCTAATGCCCTATCAGCTCTGAGATGGGCAGCAACTTTATCCGGCGTGCTCCCTGAAGAAGGCACGGTTATTGGGTCGTCTTCTTGCTTTTGATCCCCCATAAACAGCCCCGGCGAGACCCCTAACCACTTGCATAGCTGAATAAAGGTATCGAGAACTGGCACCTTTCCTTGCTCAACGCGCGAAAGTGTGGAGGGACTTATTCCACCAATTTCTTTGGCTACTGTTCGTAAGCCAGTATTCCCCCGCTTGGTTTTTACCAAAAAGGCCAAATGTTGGGCATCAAAGCTCTCAGTCATTTCCTCACCCCTCTTTTAGTCGCTCGTTGCATAGAAGATACGATAGTTGCTCTTGTGTAACAAGGAGGCCTCGTCGCACACCCTGGACGGCTGGACCAGAAACGCACTATCGGGGTTGGAGGCGGGTCCAGGCAGAGTCTCTCTGCCGCCCTGGTCCAGCTCCCGGCCGCGGTCGACCATTTCGCGCCCCCCCTGCGCTCGGATAATACCGTCCAAACCGTCCAAACCGTCCTCGCCCTTATTTTTCAAGGGGTTACCTAAGGACGATACTTGGACGGTTTGGACGATACCGTCCAAACCGTCCAAGTATCGTCCACCTGTAAGTTGTTGTTTTTTAACGCTTGGGACGGTTTGGACGGTTTGGACGATATTATCCCGATGTAACATAATGTGGCGGGGACCGGACTTGCTTTCTCGGATGCAGATAGCCGCCGCCACGGGGTGGCTCTCCAACACCTCATTATTCTGGGCCGTCAGGTTCGCTGCGTAGGCCCGCAGAAACGCGTCCTTTAGTGCTTGCTATGTGCAATACAATGTGGTATTTTTACTTATATGGAGATTATCGAGATGAAACAAACGGAGTTGATCCGACTGCGCAATCACCTGGGCTGGAACCAGCGCCAGTTTGCCGAGTATCTCAATGTTACCCAACAAGCCGTGGGGAACTGGATGGCCGGGCAGCGGCGCATTCGCGGCCCCGCCGCCTTGCTCTTGTTGGACATGCTGCACCGCCTCGAAGACGTACCCGCCCAGGCCCTGGACGCAATGCCGTGACGGGGTATTAGTGGACGACCCCGTCGGTGGGAACATACTCTCTTTTGAAAGGTCTTTTATGCTCCATTTACTTATTCTCGCCGTGGCCCTCTTTCTGGCCGGGTGTGGTGGCTTCTCTCCGAAAGAATTCTGTGAAACTTCGGACCTGTGTTTGATTGAGTCGCCCCAGGCCGACGCCGAAGCGTCTTAACTGACCTTACGCAGTTTCCCGGAAAATGCGCTATTTTGCCCCAATATCTTGGGGTAGACAGCTTTTGGAAATCACAAGATGTAGAGTCGCTGCGTAACGTCAGGTCTTAACTTCGGAGACATTAAATGGTCAACGAACCGCTAGCCTGGGGCGACTACGATACGGGCTACACCGCCCGCGATGGAAAGTGGCATGAATTTAACCGGAAGTGGCCCGATAAAGGGGCGACCGTCCGAGGCAGTGAACTGTTAGCTAATCGTAACATAGCTGCCGCGCTGCAGAAAGCTAAGCGGCATTTCGAAAAACTCGAAAAAACGCGTACCGATCGCGTGCGCGCTGAGTTTGAACATCGGCGCAGGGAAGCTATTGAAGCGTCCGATTACGACCAAGTTCGGTCGATTGAAAAAGAGCGCGATGAGACGCTGGCCGAGCAAACGCCGGCCCCCCCGGCTTCGGTCCAAGCAGGTGATCCTCCAGCACGAAGACTAGCAGGAGTCCACCCGCCGCCACGAACAACTGCATAATAAAGACGGGCGGGTTGACCCCCAAACCCAGGAGCGCATTACCTAAGACGCCTAGTAGGACCGTGCCCCAGACCGTGAGGAAAACCGTGCTCAGCCGCATAGGACCTCTTCTCTTTCCCTGTGTACGAGGGGGACACCCCGCTCTCCGTTACGAGGCTAAGACGCGGCGCCCGTGGTCGCGGAGGGTGCCGTCGGGCCCCACATAGCGATAGAGGGTCATCCGGGTAACGCCCAATTCCTGGCACAGGGCCTGGACCCGTGTTTCGGGTTGCCCCATCGCGGCCTGTGCCAGCCGGACCTGCGCCTTGGACAGGGCGAATTGCCGCCCTCCTTTCCGCCCTCGGGCTCGAGCCGCGGCCAATCCGGCGCGGGTGCGCTCGCTGATAAGCTCCCGCTCGAACTCCGCCAGAGCGGCAAAAATCCCGAACACCAGTTTACCCCCGGCCGTCGTGGTATCGATGTCGGCTCCCTGGGCCGCCAGGACTTTGAAGCCGACGCCGCGTTCGGCCAGGTCCTGCACTGTATTGACCAGGTGGCGCAGGTCGCGGCCGAGTCGGTCAAGTTTCCACACCACCAATGCCCTGGAGTAGGATGACCAACATGACCTGGACGACTCGGGGGATAGCAGCAGTACGACAATAAACGGTCATAAGTCCCTCCTTGATGCTACGGTCTACTCGCTTCTATAACCTGGCAATGGTACGTGGCACTATAGTCCATGGTGGGGTTTTTGGCCCAACCCCTCAAAAAGGTATAATCCAGGGTTTAGACAGCTACGGACCCGTAATGAAGAGACTCACAAAGTATACTTTGTGAGACCCGGGCTTGACGAGTCTCTTTTTATGGCTCATTATTGAATTCTCAAAGAGTCTAAGGCATAATGAAACAGGAGGAAAGGAACGTGGCGCGCGTCGGCTATGCCCGGGTGAGTTCGGTAGGACAGAGTCTCGAGGTCCAGCTCGATAAGCTGAACCACTGTGACCGCATCTACCAGGAGAAAAAAAACGGCGCCTCGAACCCACGGCTGCAACTGACCGCGTGCCTGGATTACGTGCGCCAAGGGGATACGCTGGTCGTCACCCGCCTGGACCGGCTGGCGCGATCGACCCTGCATCTGTGCCAGATCGCCGAGGCCCTAACGCGCAAGCAGGTGAATCTGCATGTCGTGGATCAGCAGATCGATACCCAGGATGCCACGGGCCGATTGCTCTTCAATATGCTGGGGGCCATTGGCCAATTCGAGACCGAGATCCGGGCCGAACGGCAGATGGATGGCATTCACAAAGCCAAACAGCGGGGGGTACACTTCGGGCGGAAACGGGCCTTAACCGCCCCTCAGATCGCCGAACTGCGGGGGCGGCGAGCACAAGGCGTGCTCATCAAGACGTTAATGAAGGAATACGGGCTCTCGAAAGCGAGCGTGTATCGGTATCTCAGCGACCCGGAGAAGAGCACCTAAACGCTGGAATATACCGTCTGCAAGGAAATGAAAGGTCCATCGGTTTGCCTTTGACAGAATACAGCAGTCGAAAAACCAAGCCGGTGGCGCCCCGCTGCTCCACGAGATAAGCGGCCACGCCTTGCTCCTCACCCGTGCGCGTACTGGTCCAGCGCATCGCGCCGCCGACCGCCCCCTTATCCGGTGCCGGTTTGCTGAACAAGCCCTGCCGCTGGAGCGGGTTGACGTCCAAGATCAGGCAATCCTCGACGGTCAATTTGGGGGTATACCAGCCCCAGCGACCGGATCCGTAGCCGCCCATGTGGCCTCCAATTTTCCTAAATCATTACCGAAATATATCAATGCCACGCTTGCATCACGCCGCCACCAGCTCGTCGAAGGTCCGATCCAGCGCCTGGGATCGGACGGCCTCCACTTCCTCGGCGTCCAGGCCAATAAGGCGCAGGGCCTCGAGGGCGACGCGCTCGACGGTGGGCGGGTCCATATGCGCCGTCTGGGCATGTAGGGCTTCGAGGACCTCGAGGGGGCACAGCGTCAACAGCTCCCACAGACCTCGCCGGCGGGGGCCATGGAAGGCCTCGTCGTGCAGCCGCTCGACCAGCAGGTTAAAAGCATGGGCGCGGTCGGGATCCAGGCCTGGGGGTCCGGGGCGGGTGCCGATCAGTTCCAAAAGGGGTCCTCGTCCCGTTCGCGCAAATCGTCTTCTAGTTTGCGCAGCTTTTGCAGCTTTTTCTGTATGCGCGATAGCTGGTCTTTCGCGAAGAGCAGCTCGTGTGCCAGCGTTTTTTTCTCAGTCGCCGGCCACCCGGCGGCATAAATGCCATGAATTTCGCCGATCGCAACGGATTCACCGCCGTGCCGCTTGCAGCGCCCGTTCGGCAACGACGTCCGCCTTTTGGTTTTGTCCGCCAAAATGTCCGCCCTTTAACTTAAAACCACGTTGGGGGGCGACTCAATCAAACACAGGTCCGAAGTTTCACAGAATTCCTTCGGGGAGAAGCCCCCACACGCGCCCACAAAGAGGGCCACAACCATAACGAGAATAAGTAAACGGGTCATTGAAAATCCTTTCGAAAGAGAGTATGTAGGCCATTCAACCTTAATCACAGACTTCCGCCCCACGGCCAATGGCCAGCGCCTCAGCGCATTCTCCGGCCTTCCGTAGGTCCTCGTCGACTTCGTTATACTGGGCACACGCGCCCAGAAAGAGGGCCACAACCATAACGACAATAAGTAAACGGGTCATAGAAAATCCTTTCAAAAGAGATTAACGACCCCAGAGAATGAGGCCCACGGCGAGAATGAGTAAATGGAGCATAAAAGACCTTTCAATGGGAGTTGATAGGTATCACGCCTTGTTTAAACTCGGCTTGACTAATCCTTATACAGATAGTCGCGCAGGGCATCCCGGGATACGCGCCAGGAATCGCCCACCTTGACGGCCCCGGGCATCTGGCCGCCTTTGATCCAGCGGAAAAAGGTGGCCCGGGAAATCTGCAGGACGTCCTGCACCTGGGCCCGGGTCAAAAACTCAGGCATGTCTTTCAAGTCGGTGGCCTTCCCCCTGATCAGAGCCTCGGCAATATCGAACGATCGGCGGCCAGGGTATAGCCAAAGGGCACGTCGCCGCTTGATGTGGTGAATGGCTTCGTTTTCTTGTGTCTTAAATATACTCAATAGTTATCATTAACACAAGAAAAGTTGAGGACTAATAGGACGATTACTTGGTAGTGCGGCCGCTGGTAGTATTACAACTGGCATGGCTGTCATGGCCGTGCTGAAAAAGGCGTCCCGTTGACTAATCCTATAGATCGTTTATTCCCGATAAAATAGGCCTTATCAATAGTAAAACTTGATAAATCGATACAGTCACTGGATTCTACTTTACACTACAACAACGAGTATCAAGCTGCCCCAAAAGGCGGACACATCGAGGACACCAGTTGGGGGCAAAGCGTTTTAGCGCAGTAGTCGCTTAACGTGGTCGTCGTCGGGCAACGCTCTTCGATCCCACGGTGGGCCGTTATCCAAATGGAGGATCTCCAAGTTCTCATAGACTCTGAGTCGATGACCCGTGATCGCTTCCGAAACCGACTTCCATTTTTTCCCCGTCCACCGGGTCACTATTATATCCCGCATCAACAACAATCGATTACGCACACTCCAATGCCCGTTTTTTCCCCACACAATGTAATCGCTATTCCATCGCGCTGCGGAGAGATTCACGTGCGAGAGGCTATCGTGGTCTTGCTGGGTAATCACGTAGAGACACAGCATCTCGCCGGAGGGGAAAAAACGCAGGATCGATACCACGGGCACAACGGCTTGTTGGCCTAGGCGGCTGGTCATGACGTAGCTCGTATCTTGAGAGAGCGGCGCGCTCGTTAAAAAGGCTGCTAACGCCTCGTCCGAGAGCGCAGCCTCGCTCTTGGGGGTGGGGAATGGGGGCGGATCTATAAGCGCATCGCTGCCCATCGCGGCCGTGGCCAGAAAGAGCAGCGCCACGCACCCCAACGCTACGACGAAGCCTTTCATCGGTACCATGGTTTCGGCTCCTTAGCGCCCCATAGCTTTCAGTTGGCCCCAAGTCGCCGCCTCGATCAGCGTAGGGGTTTGGATTAGGGACCGCCCCCACGAGGGATGGTGGGCGTCGAGAGCCCCGGCGGCCGTGGACAGATCATTCAGCCCCCCCCCACCCACATTCCTCACCCAAATGATTTCGCCGGCGTCGGAAAGCGCTGTATAAGCGAAGGCGCCCCCTTCGGGGGACCAGGCGGGTTCGTATTCGTATACGTTGGACGTGTGGGTGAGTTTTTCCGCTGCGGAGATGCCCCCTGGATTCATGTCTAAAAGCCATATATCTCCGCTCGATTCTATTAGTACGTGATGGCCATCGGGCGACCAGGCCGGGTCGGTGAACGGGGATGGCACTGTTCGCTCCGTGGGTAGGGGTACTGGTTGGGGATCGGTGCCATTCGCGTTCATCCAAAAAAGAACAGGGTCGTCTAGAGAAGCGTTGGCCGACACATACAGAATGCGATCCCCCGCTGGCCCCCAGCTAGCAGAGATAGCCGAGCGCGCCCCGTGGGTCAGCTGCTGCAGATTCGTCCCGTCGGCGTTGATCGAGAAAATCTGATAATACCCATTCACTGCCCTAGAAAACGTCAGTTGCTCCCCATCGGGCGACCAGGCGATATTTTGCATCTGGGATTCGAGTTTGACTACGTCAACGACCTCTGATCCGTCGATCGACATGATAGCTATGCTCGGGGCCGCGGAGTTAACGTTGTTTTTAAACGCAACGCGGCCACCGCGTGGCGATACGACGGCGCCGAAGGCCCCGCTGGGAGAATCGGTCAACTGCTGAAGATTCCCGCCGTTTGCGTCGATTGAATAAAGCTGGTTCATCCCACTGCGATACGACGCGAATACAATCGTGCCGGCGTGCTCTTCAGACTGCGCGCTGCACAGAGGGGGGGCTACGAGGAGAAACGCGGCGAAGAAGGAAAGAAGGTGTTTCATGGGTTACTTCCTTGTGTTAGGGGTGGTGGACGGGGCAAAGCGCTGTTTGATCTGCCCCCAACTGGTGTCCTCGATGTTGGCGGCGCGCTTGGGCACGGCGATTTTGGCCGCGGCGACAGAGCCGCCCCCCGCCCAAGAGGGGTGAAAATCGCTGCTCTCGGTATCGTGGATCAGCAGGGGGAGGGGGGTCCCGTCGATATGCATAAACAAAATGTTCGAGCGTTGGCTGACAAAATGGTGCGTATAGGCCATGCTCTGACCATCGGGGGACCAGGCCGGGCTGTGCTCGTAGGCGTCGGGTGTATTGGTCAGATTCTGCGGCGGGGTGCCGTTCAGATAGTAGCGCCAGATATCGTACTGGCCATCCTCCACCACCACCAGCGCGCTTTGACCGTCGGGGGACCAGACAGCCGATAATTCCCGGGTCGCGCCGCCGTCGTGGGTTATCGCTAACGAATGAAGGCCATCGGCCGTCATGATGAACACGTCCGGATTGTCCCCGTTAGGGACCTCTTTCGAGACATACATGATGAACTCGCCCTCCGGGTTCCATGAGGGGTGACTCGCCGAGCGCCCCGGATCGCGGGTCAGCTGGTGAAGATTGGTCCCGTCGGCGTGGATCGAGAATATCTGATCGACGCCCTCTACCTGGCAAAAGAAGGCCAGTCGGGTCCCGTCGGGCGACCAATGGAGCTTCCCCCCCCGGCCAGCGGGGTGCAAATTTAGGACATCGGAGCCGTCGACGTTCATAACGGCGAACTCTGTGTCGCCATGGATGTCGTATGAAAACGCGATCTGGTCGCCCCCGGGCGAGAGGACCGGCCCCGCAGCCCCCCCGGGATGGTCCGTCACCTGGATCACCTGATCGCCGCTCTCTCGCGCGATCCTGAAGATTTGACTATCACCCCTGGCACGGTTGCTGGCGAAGACGAAATTGTCGTAGACCCAAGGGGGGAGGGGATCCGGCTCTGGGGGCGGGAAGAGGGCTTCGATCAGCGGGTTGGGGATGCCGTTGCCGGCTGCGCCCCAATTGGCCCGAAAATCGGCGCTCTCGAGGTCGTAGGTCAACGTATCGGAGAGGCTCCCATCGATATGGCTAAACCAGAGGTTTGAGCGCTGGTCGCTCTCAATCCTTGTATAGGCCATACTCCGACCGTCTTTCGACCAGGCCGGGTGAAATTCGTCGATGTCGGGCGTGTCGGTCAAATTCTGGGGCAGGGACCCGTCCAGATGGTAGAGCCAGATATCATACTGGCCGTCATCCACCACAATCAGCACGTTCGACCCGTCGGGCGACCAGGCCGCGGCAAGTTCCCGCTGATGGTTCCCATCGGCGGTGATATTCACCGGATGGGACCCGTCGGCGCCCATAATAAAGACGTCGGGCTGGTCGAAGCCAGGTGCCTCCCCCTCGCCCGAGACGTAGAGAATATGACGGCCGTCGGGGCCCCAGATTGGGTTCGTAGACGAGCGCACAGGATCGTGGGTCAGCTGCTGACGATTCGACCCATCGGCGCCGATCGTGAAAATCTGATTGACCCCGTCTATTCCATCTTCATCAAAGAAGGCCAGTTGCTCGCCATGGGGGCTCCAGCTTATAAGCCCTCCCCGTCCCCCGTCGGTCAAATTAACAATTCCGGAGCCGTCGCTGTTCATGACGGCAATCTGCGAATTGCCATAGAGGTCGTTTACAAACGCGATGCGATCGCCCTCCGGCGATAGGCTCGGCGCCGCAACCCCCAAAGGATTGTCTGTCAGCTGGACGATATCATCGCCGCTCTCGGCGGCTATCCTAAAGATTTGGATATTACTCTCCCCACTACGGCTGCTGACGAAAACCAAATTGTCGTAGACCCAAGGTGGGAGGGGATCCGGCTCTGGGGGCGGGAAGAGGGCTTCGATCAAGGGGTTGGGGGTGCCGTTACCGGCTGTGCCCCAACTGGGCTGGAAATAGTCGTACTCGGGGCCGTAGAAAACCGGTTGAGGGTCACTCCCGTCGATCCGGCTCGCCCAGATGTCGGGGAACTGGCCGTTGATATTCCGGGTATAGGCCATACTCTGGCTGTCTTTCGACCAGGCCGCGTTGTATTCATCCACCCCGGGCGTGTTGGTCAAATTCTGCGGCGGCGACCCGTCCAGGTAGTAGTGCCAGATATCGGTCGTGCCCTGATCCACCACCACCAGCGCCCCCTCCCCGTCGGGGGACCAGGCCGCGGCTTTTTCGGCTCGCTGATTTCCGTCGTTGGTGAAGTTCGCCCAACGGGCGCCGTCGGGGGTGGCAACAAACACGTCGGGGTTGTCCAATTGAGGCCCGTTGCCCGAGACGAACATGATATACTCGCCCGCTGGGCCCCATGAGGGGTATATGGACGAGCGGCCCGGCTCCTGGGCCAGCTCTTGAAGATGGGTCCCGTCGGCGTTGATCGTGAAAATCTGGCTCAGGCCATCCGTTTCACGGGCGAACGCCAGCCGAGTCCCGTCGGGCGACCAATGCATATGGCCGCCGTTGCCCGCGCTGGTCAAGGTACCCATCGAGGAGCCGTCGCTGTTCATAACGGTAATCTGCCCGTCGCCCGCGTCTTGGTAGCCGTAGTAGTTGTTTATAAAGGCGATACGGGTCCCGTCGGGCGATAGGACCGCCGCCCCGGCCCCCCACGGATTATTTGTCAGCTGCACGGGGTCGCCCCCGTTCGCCGGGTCTACCAAAAAGATATTGGTTTCCTGGTTGCCCCCTGTTCGGGCGAAAATAAACGGGTCGTCGACCCAACTGGGGGGGGCCGGGGTCAAGGCCTGGATGACGGGGTTGGGGTAGTCTGAGCTGATAAAGGGAGGCCCCCAGGACGGCGTGAAATCGGCGAACTGGGAGCCGGTCATCGGGAAGAATCGAGGGACCGCCACTTTACACCCCCAGATATTGGGCGGTTCATTTTGTGCAGACCGGCTGAACGCAATCCGCCCGCCGCTACCCCCCGTGTCCCAATTCCAGTGGGGGGCGTATTCGTCCAGCTCGGGCGTGTCGGTCAGATTTTGGTAGGTGGACAGCTCAGCCTCGTCCAATTTGAAGTAGGCGTGCCACAAATCATACTGGCCGTCGTAGACCCCAAACACCACCTGGGTTCCATCCTTCGACCAGGCGACGGACCTCTCAACGCGCGCATCCTGGTCATTGGTCAGATTGACCGGCTCGAAGACCTGGTCGCCGTCGGCACTCATAAGAAAGATATCTGAAATGAGAGGCTGGCCGGGGTGTTGGAACTGTTGAGCTATATACATGATCTGCGTACCGTCCGGCGACCAGTTGGGCCAGAAGGTGAGCAGGTCGGGGTTGTTGGTTAGCCTGACTATATCGGACCCATCGGCGTTGGCGCGATAGATATACTGGATTCCAGCCGACTCTATAGAAAACGCCAGTTGCTCCCCATCGGGCGACCAGGCGATCTGCACCTGGCCACGGCCGCCGGGGAGCACCTCCAAGACTTGGGAGCCGTCTATGTTCATCACGGCGATCACCTGGAAACCGATATTATTAACATTATTGGCAAAGGCGATGCGCTCCCCGTCGGGCGATATGACGGGGGTATCGCAGCCGTAGGGATTGTCGGTCAGTTGGACGGCATTGAGGTCATTTTCGCCCATGAGATAGATTTGAGGGATGCCCGTCCGATCGGAGGCAAAGGCGACATTTATGTAGACATTTTCTCTGCCCATCGAGGCCGTGGCCAGAAAGAGCAGGGTGATGAAGGAAAAAAAGGTAGATCGGCTCATGAGGAGTTCCTAGGTTGAGGGTTATGTGCAGACTTGTTTGTTATGCGTTACCTCGCCTGAGGGCACCAACAGCGACCGAAAACCTTAAGCCTATTAGCGCAGTAGTCGCTTAACGATGTCGTCCTCGGGCAATTTGCGTCGATCCCAAGGCACCCCGTTGTCCAGGTGGAGGATCTCCAGGTGCCGATAGACCCTGAGTCGATGACCCGTGATCGCTTCCGAATCGGTATGCCACTTAGTCCCCGTCCAGCCGGTCACTATTATATCCCGGATCAACAACAAGCCGTTCTTCACAATCCAATGGCCCATTTTTCCCCAGACAATGTAATCGCTGGCCCACCGTTTGGAGGACAGATTAACGTGCGAGAGTGCATCGTGTTCCTCCTGGGTAATAACGTAGAGACACAGCATCTCGCCGTTGGGGAAAAACCGCCGGAGGGATACCACGGGCACAACGGCTTGTTGGCCCAGGCGGTTGGTCATGACGTAGCTTGAGAGAGCGGGCCTTGGCTTAAAAAGGCTGTTAACTCCTCGTCCGAGAGCGCAGGGGCCATCTCTTCGGGGAGGAATTGGGGCCTATCTATCAGCGCATCGCTTCCCACGGAGGGGGCTAAGAGACTTAAGGCGGCCACGCTTACCCAGAATACGGCGAGGAAGCCTTTCATCGGTACCATGGTTTCGGCTCCTTTAGCGGGAGCCTGGTCGCTTTGAGTTGGCCCCAAGCCGCCTTCTCGATCAGGGTGGGCGTACTAATTAGGGACGGCCCCCAGGATGGATGGTGGTCGGAGCCGCCGCCCTGATAGGAGAGCTTGGACAGATCATTCAGCGCCCCCCCATCCACATTCCTCACCCAAATGATATCGCCCTCTTCGGAAATCGCATTATAGGCGAAGGCGGTGCCATCGGGGGACCAGGCGATATCCTGCATTTGGGATTTGAGTTGGACCAGGTCAACCCCCTTTGATCCATCGATGGCCATGATAGAGAGGGTCGGTTCCGGGGCGTTAACGCTGTTTTTAAACGCCACGCGGTGGCCTCGAGGCGATACGACCGGCCCCGTGGCCCCCGACGGATTATCGGTCAATTGGACCTCATTTTCGCCGTTTGCGTCCATGGAATAAATCTGGTTCATCCCCGTGCGATACGACGCGAATACAATCGTGCCGGCGTGCTCTTCAGACTGCGCGCTGCACAGAGGGGGGGCTACGAGGAGAAACGCGGCGAAGAAGGAAAGAAGGTGTTTCATGGGTTACTCCCTTGTGTTAGGGGTGGTGGACGGGGCAAAGCGCTGTTTGATCTGCCCCCAACTGGTGTCCTCGATGTTGGCGGCGCGCTTGGGGGCCGGATTGATAACCACGGGCGTGGACACACCCCCCCAGGACGGGACAAAGAGGGTGCTCTCCGTGTCGGAGATCAACGGGTGTGGGGTGAGGTCCTCCATGTCCATAAACCAAATACTGGACCGTCCGAGTCCGACCGCCCGAGCAAAGGCGATAGTTTGATCATCCCCCGAGAGGGTGGGGGAATACTCGTGTACGTTGGAGGTGTTGGTCAGATTGACCATCGATCCGTTAAGATTAAACCGCCATAGATCAGTCTGGTAGCCGTCAAAGACCTCGCATACAAAAAACGCCCCGTTTTTCGACCAGATGACCGAGAATTCCTTCCGCGCGTTCCCATCCATCGTTAGGTTTTCGGGGTAGTAGCCCGCTTCGGAATAGAAATCCAGGTCTAGGGCGAATACGTCGCGCTGGTCGTAATTGGGCAGCCGGGCCGAGACATAGAGAAGGCCCTCGACGGAGGATCCCCAGCTGGGCCACGTAGCCGAAATGAGCGGGTCGTTGGTCACTTGCTCCTGGTTGGACCCATCGTCGTTGATGATGAAAATCTGGCCAGCGCCCTCTATGTTAATGGAATAGGACAGTTGGGTGCCGTCGGAATTCCAACTGATTTGGACGTCGCCCTCGCCGCCGTCGGCCAGATTCACTAGCCCGCTGCCATCGAGCGACATGATCGCTATCTGCTGGTCGCCGTTGGCCTCGTTGACAAAGGCGATGCGATCGCCCCCCGGTGAGATGGTCGGCGCCCAAGACCCCAGGGGGTTGTGGGTTAACTGGGTCAGCGAGGCTTGGTGGAAATCGGCCAGGTAGATCTGGGCGACCCCCGTCCGCTCGCTCACAAAGGCCATATGCTCGTACCCGGCCGCGCTTAACAGCGCCGCGGAGTCGCGGTCCAGGGTCTGGGAGAAGAGGGTCTCGATGAGGGGGTTGGGGGTGTGGGTGTGGGTCGAGATGTCGCCGCGGGGCCAAGAGGGCTGAAAATCGCTGCTCTCGGTATCGTGGATCAGCGGGGGGAGGGGGGTCCCGTCGATATGCATAAACAAAATGTTCGAGCGTTGGCTGATAAAATGGTGCGTATAGGCCATGCTCTGACCATCGGGGGACCAGGCCGGGCTGTGCTCGTAGGCGTCGGGTGTATTGGTCAGATTCTGCGGCGGGGTGCCGTCCAGATAGTAGCGCCAGATATCGTACTGGCCATCCTCCACCACCACCAGCGCCCCCTCCCCGTCGGGCGAGAAGACAGCCGAGAATTCCCGGGTCTGGTCGCCGTCGTTGGTGATGTTCACGGGATAGAAGCTCTCGACTGGCGTAATAAAAAGGTCGGGGTTGTCCCCGTTAGGGGCCTCGCCCGAGACATACATGATATACGCCCCAGTCGGACTCCATGAGGGGTGGCTCGCCGAGCGCGCGGGGTCCTGGGTCAACTGCTCAAGATTCGTCCCGTCGCTATCGATCGTAAAAATCTGATTGACCCCCCCTACCTCGCAAAAGAAGGCCAGCTTTTGGCCGTCGGGCGACCACTGGAGCTTCCCTCCGACCCCGGCGTCGGCCAAATGTACGATGTTTGACCCGTCGACGTTCATAACGGCGAACTGCGTGTCGCCATGGATGTCGTATGAAAACGCGATCTGGTCGCCCCCGGGTGAGAGGACCGGAACCGAAGCCCCCAGTGGATGGTCCGTCACCTGGATCACCTGATTGCCGCTCTCTCGCGCGATCCTGAAGATTTGACTATCCCCCTGACCCCGGTTGCTGGCGAAGACGAAATTGTCGTAGGCCCAAGGGGGGATATTCGGGTCGACGGGCGGGAAGAGTTCCTCGATCAGCGGGTTGGGGATGCCGTTGCCGGATGCGCCCCAATTGGGAAAATAATCGAATTGCCCGGGGTCGTAGATCGGCCTATGAAAGCCGCTCCCGTCGAGTTCCATAAACCAAATGTTAATCACACTGTCGGGGTCGCCCGTGCGAACATAGACCATACTCCGACCGTTGTGTGACCAGGCGGGTTGGTACTCGTTGGCGTGGGGCGTGTTGGTCACATTCTGGGGCGCGGTGCCGTCCAGGTGGTAGAGCCAGATATCGCGTTGCCCATCCCCTACCTCAACCAGCGCACGGGACCCGTCGGGGGACCAGGCCGCGGAAATTTCTCGGGTCGCGTCCCCGTCGTTGGTGATGTTGACGGGATGGAAGCTGTCGGCCGGCGTAATAAAAAGGTCGGGGTTGCTTACGCTGGGAATCTCTCGAGAGATATACATGATATGACGCCCGTCGGGACTCCAGCTGGGACACCTAGCCAAGCGCGAGGGATCGTATGTTCGTTGCTGAAGGTTGGAACCGTCGGCGTTGATCGTAAAAATCTGGCTAAAGCCCTCTACTAACCGAGGGAACGCCAGCCGAGTCCCGTCGGGGTTCCAGCTTATAAGCCCTCCGGCCCGGATGTCGGTCAACTGTACAATTCCGGAGCCGTCGCTGTTCATGACGGCCAGCTGCCTCTCGTCATAGATGCTGTTTACAAACGCGATTCGATCGCCCTGCGGAGATAAGGCGGGAATCCCAGCCCCCAACGGATTGTTTGTCAGCCGTACGGGATTCCTCTCGCTGGAGACCGTCCTAAAGACTTGGAGCAGTCCGTCCCTCTCGCTGGCGAACACAAGATTGTCCCAGACCCAAGGGGGGAGGGGAGACAGCGACGTCGCCCCCAACCCCCTGATCGCGGCCGTGGCCAGAAAAAGCAGGGTGACGACGGGAAAAAGACGTAGATAAGTACTCATGATGCGGTCTCCTTTTGCGACATCTGATTCGTTTTCAGCATGCGTAAGGGCGATACCTATAGTCCCGCTCGGCATTTGCGGTCTTCCCATCGGGCCAGACTTGATTCCGGTATGAGGCGCGGTAACCCTCGTAGTAACTCGCTCAATCGCTGGCTCAATCGTTGACAGTCTCTCCTCTACGGTCTGCCCCGCACTTGCGGCAGACCCAGCCTGCATTGCCAAAAGTCCATTGGTCTACCCCGCATCCCCGACACGGGTACATAGGCTGTGCTAGCTCGTCGTCGCACACCCTGGACGGCTGGACCAGAAACGCACTATCGGGGTTGGAGGCGGGTCCAGGCAGAGTCTCTCTGCCGCCCTGGTCCAGCTCCCGGCCGCGGTCGACCATTTCGCGCCCCCCCTGCGCTCGGATAATACCGTCCAAACCGTCCAAACCGTCCTCGCCCTTATTTTTCAAGGGGTTACCTAAGGACGATACTTGGACGGTTTGGACGGTATCGTCCAAACCGTCCAAGTATCGTCCACCTGTAAGTTGTTGTTTTTTAACGCTTGGGACGGTTTGGACGGTTTGGACGATATTATCCCGATGTAACATAATGTGGCGGGGACCGGACTTGCTTTCTCGGATGCAGATACCGGCCTCCTGCAAATTGCTGCGTACCCCCCGAATGCGGCGGGTCAGGCTATTGGCCGCTTTGGGCCATTGCCGGTCTTTGACGTCGATCTTCTGGGCTTCGGCTACCCTCTCCAGCTCGTTCAACAGCTCGCTCGGTTGGCCCTCCCATTTGCTCTGCTCCTCCATCAGGGCCACGATAGCCGCCGCCACGGGGTGGCTCTCCAACACCTCATTATTCTGGGCCGTCAGGTTCGCTGCGTAGGCCCGCAGAAACGCGTCCTGGGTAGAGTATAATGCCTGGGCAATGGCGCAGCCCCAGTGAGCGAAATCGGCCATACGGGGGAGTTGGTCCACCTCGACGGTGGGTCTGATTGACAACGCCCGGACCAGCGTATCGAGAATGCCCCCCAGTATATGGGGGCGAGCTTTATCGAACGCCGCCTCCAATTCTCTCTCGCTCCGCCTCTGTTGGGGGTCAATGCGGCTCAGGCTAACGAGAATGGCCCGATCCAACAAGTCGGGGCGGGTGGCCACAATATTAATGCCGTTGATGCCAATGCAGCGTTGAAAATGGTAGATGACGTCCTCGTCGTTGGTATAGAGCTGGCGTTTGGAAACCCCCTCGCCCGTTACAGCCCGACACAGCGCGTCCGATTGCCATTGACTCAGGGTGTCTACGTTGTCGAACAGGGCCGCCCAATGGTGCGAGAGCGTTTGCACCAGTTCGGTATTGTCCCTCGGGAACGAGACGGTATCGAGCACGGAGGGGTCAATGAGCCGCCTGAGATAGCGAAACAAGGACGACTTGCCGCTCCCGTGGGGGCCGTGAATGATGGGCACCGGATGGGGAAACCCAGGGATCATAGCGGCCACCAGCCACACCAACAACAGCAGGCGGGTGTCCTCGTCGGCCACCGATACAAACTCAAAGAGGCGGTGCACATCGCCCTCCTGCGCGGGCACTATCTGTGAGGCATGGTGGGTATAGCGCGTAAACAGAATAGGGGCGTCACTGCACAATTCCCACTTCTGTGCCGTAATGCGGATTGCCCGCCATTTTTCGTCGGTCATATCGACCCACAGGGCATTCTCGTGGAAGGCCACTCGGTTGTGGAGTTTGTAGCAAGGGCCCTCAAAACAGGCGGTAGCAGCTAGGACATTGATGGCTGCGGAGAGAATCTCATTGCCCGGTACTTTTTTCACCTCCTGGTACAACAGGTGACTCAACCACCGTTTGAACGCCTGAGAGTCTGTCAATTCTTTTGTGTATCTGGTTTTATCGGGTAGGTACTCGTCCTTCAAAATAGATAGCAAATTGATTGAGGGCTTTTCGCCACTCTCGGATGGGTTTGGTCCATTTTTTAGCGATGTTTTGTAAGGCCAGATAGAGCAACTTGGTGGCGGCTTCCTCGGAGGGAAAGAGGCGTCGAGTTTTGATGATCTTTCGCAGGGTGCTGTTGAGCGACTCGATGGCATTGGTGGTGTAGATGACTCGACGGATGTCTTTGGGAAAAGCAAAAAAGGGCGTCAGATGGGCCCAGTGGGTGCGCCAGGCTTTGCTGATGGTGGGATAGTCTGCATCCCAGGTTTGGGCAAAGGTCTCCAGCTGCGCTTCGGCTTCTTTGAGGGTGGCGGCCTGGTAGATTTTCTTGAGATCGGCGGCCACGGCTTTGCGTTGTTTCCAAGGCACATAGCGCAAGGAATTACGTACCATATGGACGATGCACAATTGGACTTGGGTCTGGGGGAAAGCCGCTTCCACCGCCTCGGGAAAGCCCGACAGGCCATCGATGCAGGCGATAAAGAGGTCTTCGACGCCGCGGTTTTTCAGCTCGTTGAGCACGCCCAGCCAGAATTTGGCCCCCTCATTTTGGGCCATCCATAGGCCTAAGAGCTCTTTTTCGCCCTCCATATTGACGCCCAGGGCCAGGTAGACCGCTTGATTGGCCACGCTCCCGTCGGCGCGGATTTTGACCTGCAGGGCATCGAAATAGACGATGGGATAGACCGGATCCAACGGCCGAGATTGCCAGGCCGTCACTTCGTCCCACACCGCGTTGGTCACGTTGGAGATGAGGCCCTTGGACACCTCGGTGCCGTAGAGCTCTTCCAGGTGGCCCTGGATCTCGGAAACGGTCAAGCCCCGGGCGTAGAGCGAGATGATTTTCTCGTCTAACACCCCGGTGCGGCGTTGGCCTTTGGGCACCAACTGGGGCTCGAAATCGCCCTGCCGATCGCGAGGAATGGCCAGGGGCACATCGCCCTGACCCGTCTTGAGGGTTTTGGGCGAGGTGCCGTTGCGCGAATTGCCCGAGCCCCGCCCTTGGGACGCATGCTTGTCGTAGCCTAAATGCTCGGTCAGCTCTGCTTCCAGAGCGCGCTCCAAAAGGACTTTAGTTAGGTCTTTGACTAACCCATTCTTGCCCAGCAAGTCGTCCTGGGTTTTCACGTCTTTGAGTAATTCATCCAGCAACTCTTTACGGCTGGCCATCAGCAGAATCCTTTCGATTGGAATGCTTAAAATACGGACTGATTGCCAGATACACAGACTAATTTACAGACTCGTCATAGTGTTTGAACCCCGCTGGGTTTAGGTTTTATGCGCTCGGTAGCCGAGAACTACCGAGCGCGTTTTTTGTGATTCAGCTAGAATCGACGCAGGTCCCCCGCATCAGTACCCCTCGTCGTCGCGCGCCGCGGGTTCGGGGGGGAATATCTCATCGTCGTCGTCGCCGTTTAAGTGGGCAAACAGCCGCCCGCCGAGCTGCGTTATTGAGAGGCCCTCTTCTTGCGCCAGGGCCTTAAACTCGAAATGAGTATCGACATCAACGACGGCGCGCTGCTTCGTGCGCGCCGTCGTGTACTGCGCGTGGTAGGACGGGGCGGGCTGCTGCTGTATGTAGCGGGACACAGCTAGCTTGAGGATCGCAGCCACGCTCACTCCGTGCCGCTCTGCTAGTCGAGCGATAGCTTGGGCGCGGGAGGCTTCGAAGAGAAAAACCAGGGCTTTTGTTTGTGTGTGTGTGGCTGTCATGCGCAAAATCCTTTCTCGGGATAGTCGGGATAGTCGGGATAGTAGGAAGTTGCATTCTATATAATAGAATTTACAGTAAGGGATTTTTTTTGTCAACCGCAGGAATGCATATCTCATTTTAGTATTGATACAATACGTTATTATCGGGAATAAAAGATCTATAGGGGCGAACTACGAGTGCGACTGCGCCGCCTCAGAGATGTTGCAGCCTTGGGGGTTGTCGGTGAGTTGGACGGGGGCGTCCGGGAGTATCTTTAAAAATGTGTAAGTAGCCTACGCCTTTTATCTTTGGACAAAGGAGATTGGACGTATGGCTAATCGAGATCAGCTCATTGACGCGTTGCTCAAAGATTATCAAACTTCCGACGACTTTTTCGGCAAGGATGGGCTCCTCAAGCAATTGACCAAGGATCTGGCCGAGCGTATCTTGCAGGCCGAGTTGACCGCGCATCTGAGCTACGAGAAAAATGCGGCGGCCGGTCGGGGCTCGGGCAATTCCCGCAATGGCACGCGCCGCAAAACGCTCAAAGGCGATCAGGGTGAATTACCCCTCGATATCCCCCGAGACCGCAACGGCGAGTATGAGCCGCAGTTGATTCCCAACGGCCAGACTCGGATTCCCGGTTTCGATGACAAAATCATCTCCCTCTATGCCCGAGGCATGACCACTCGGGAGATCCAAGCCCATCTCGAAGAGATTTACAGCGTCGAGGTATCGCCGGCGCTCATTTCCAATATTACTGCCGTGGTCCTCGACGAGGTGAAAGCCTGGCAATCAAGGCCGCTTGATGCGATCTATCCGATCCTCTATTTGGATGCGCTCCAGGTCAAAATCCGGGATGAGGGAACGGTCTCCAACAAAGCTGTTTACCTGGCTTTGGGCGTCAATTTGGACGGCGAGAAAGAGCTGTTGGGCTTGTGGATCTCCCCCACGGAAGGGGCTAAATTCTGGCTGGGCATCTTGACCGAGTTGAAAAATCGGGGCATCCAGGATGTATTCATTGCTTGCGTGGATGGCTTGACGGGTTTTCCTGAAGCGATAGAGGCCGTTTATCCCCGAGCCGAGGTGCAGCCTTGTATCATCCACATGGTCCGCAACTCGTTGAAATACGTCAGCTGGAAACAGCGTAAAGCGGTAGCCGACGACTTGAAAGCTGTCTACAAGGCCGCGACCGTCGAGGAGGCGGAATTAGCCCTGGATGCCTTTGCTGAGACCTGGGATACGCCGTATCCGACCATCAGCCGCCAATGGCGAAAGCAGTGGGATGCTCTGTCTCGAGTCCCTCTTGCGCCTTGAAAGAATGGGCGCCTGTTAGCACGCCGAAAACAACGATTAATCGAGCCGAAAGCCCGGTTTGGACTTCAAGGACGTCTGGTTGCAGAATGAGGAGACTGCAGGCTATGAAGCTACGGTGGATGAAAGCCATAAGCGCGGGGATTTTCCTCCTTGGACCGGGGCTCATCGGACTAGGATGCGGTAACGAGGGCAAAAGCCCAACCAGCGTGCCCGCCCAAGGGGACGAGGCGTCCCTCTTTGTGGATGCGCAGCTGGAACAGGCCGTGCGGAATGCCCTGGAAAAGCCAACCGGCCTACTAACGACCACGGATTTGATAGGACTGACCAGACTGGAAGCCCAGGACCGCCAGATCGAGGATCTGACGGGGATCGAAGGCCTGAAAAACCTGACCGTGTTGGATCTGTCGAATAACCGGATTCGGGATGTCGCCCCCTTAGCGGCGTTGACCGAGCTGACCTTTCTGCTGCTGACCGGAAATCAGATCGAAGATATCTCGGCCTTAACCGCTTTGACGCAGCTCAAAAGTCTGGCCCTAGGCGGCAACGCCGTGCAGAATTTTGCTCCCTTGCTGGCGTTGCCGGGGCTGGTCAGTGTTGAATTGACGGGCAATGCGCTAAATCAGACGGCGTTGGATACCTACATCGCCGCTCTGAGAACTAGAGGCGTCGAGGTGGATCTGAATGCCTTCGAAAGGATCCCGCCCCCGCCTGAGCCGCCCAACCCCCTCCAGGGCATACCGGGGCGCATCGTCTTCAGCGCCGATCATGAAGGGGCTTCTGCCATCTACGTTATCGACGCCGATGGAGAAAACCGGTGGCGTCTGTCTACGGACCTGATCAACGACACCGAGCCGACCTGGTCGCCCGATGGTCGGCAAGTCGCCTTTGTGAGAGGGGGCCGTCGGGGAGATATTTTCGTGATGGATGGGGACGCATCTACCGCAGATGGCCCCTTAAATCTCACCTTGGGGGGGGGCGACAATCGAAGTCCGGCTTGGTCGCCGGACGGTAGTCGGATCGCCTTTGTGCGCGCCACGAGTGCGACGTATAGGAATATCTATGTGATGGAGGCCAATGGCGAAAAGGTCATGCAACTAACCCATTTCAACTGGCATTCGTCGGAGCCGGCTTGGTCGCCCGATGGCGGCAAACTCACCTTTGTGTCCAAACGGGCGGGTCGAGGCAGCCCGCAGATCTTCCTTATGAATACAGACGGCAGCGACGTGACCCAATTGACCCGTGCCCTGGAGGACAAACGGGACCCGGCTTGGTCGCCCAACGGGAGGGAGCTGGTCTATGCGGTTGATTTCCAGCCGGGTATAAATACCTCCAAATTCCAATTGTTTAGACTGCGCCTGGGAGCGGTTATTCCGGGCGGAGAAGCCTTCCACCAAATAACGGATAAGGGATATGATTTCGATCCGGCCTGGTCCCCGGATGGAACGAAGATCGCTTTCGTCAGAGCGGGTTTTAACGGCCTTAACGGAAGTATTTTTATAATGGACGCAGACGGCTCCAATGTCTTAAAACTGGTGGACATGGGCGGGCTTCCCCGTATGGGCGGGCTTCCCCGGTCTCAGCGCCTGCTTATAACGGATCTGTCTTGGACGGCTGCGACACCTTGAGCCGCCCAGTGATTGGCTCTTTAACACGGCCTACTTGAGGATCCTAAATAGAAGAGCCTACTTACACAATTTCCTTGACACTTCCGGATATGTCGCGGATGGGCTCCTCGCTACTATCGGCCGGTGTGATAAAAAATGTCGTAGTTATTCCCCCCCAAGCCTTGGAAGGCAATCTGTGTCCCATCGGGTGACCAGGCCGGGGTAAAGGAGGGCCGATGGGTCACTTCGTAGCCCTCCTGTGTGGCTAGATCGACCACCCAGAGCAATTCAAAGATTCCCACTCTCCATTCATAGTAATAGACGCCAAAGGCAATTTTCCCGCCGTCGGGGGACCAGGTGGGACGACTGTGGCTCTCTTTCGGGTTCCTCAGCACGGTAGAGGAAACGTGGGTAATCTGGTTGCCCTCGAAATCCATGGTGTAAATGCGATCGCCTCTATCCGGCGGGTCACTCTCTAATAACCGATCAGAAGCAAAGGCCAATTTGCGGCCATCCGGCGACCAAATGGGCCAGTGGTTGACTGCGGTATCGTGCAAAAGGGTCGTCGCGCCGGTCCCATCGATATGAATAAGGTGGATCGCGCCCTCTACGCTATAAGCGGCTTTTTCGACAGATTGGCTTTCTCGACTAAGAGCCAGGGAAAGCAAACCGACCACACCCCATAGAAGACGATGCATAGAGCCTATCCTCAAAATGTATTTGATGCTTGGGCGGGTTAATTTTTCAATCTAATGGCTTCGGCGAATATCCGACGGCCCCATTAGTCGCCTCGGAAAATCAAATGCCTGATCGGGGTGTCATACGCGTGCTCGACAACCGCCCACCCTGTCAGACCAAAAGGCGTTCTGATGAGATAAAGATCGCCTTTATTTAGCAGCACGGTTATGGGCGTTTCAGGAGGCAGCGTATCCAAGACGGTTTCTCTTTGTTGATCTGAAAACAAGACAAGAGAGCCGGTCGTGACCGTTTTGAGCCCTACGTCATAGAAGGGCTGGGGGGTTTGGATCAAGTGATCATTCTCAACAGTGAAGCGACGGCGGATATCAAACATGTTGTTGATATGCCCGGCTGTGTAGATGGCCCCGTCCCCCGGTATGAATAGGTTGACACAAAAGAGTTTTCCTACAAAAATCGTGGAATCCTCATCGACACGGTGAACAATAAAGTGTGGGTCCATGCTCGGCCCCAGAGAAAAGTCAACTAAATACCCATCCTCTGAGTCTCGGTCGAGACGCGTCTTCAGAATGCGCGTTTCCGAAAGGGCGGTCTCGCCCGATCCGTAAGCCCGATGGAAGCTACCATCGTGGCCAGACCACCCCCCAAGGGAGCTATCGATAACAACGGCCTGTCCTTCGACATAGCGTATCTGGATGTCCACACCGTGTTCCTGAGAGACGGTTTTAGACCTTAGTGAGGACCAATGGGCGGGGAATGCCGGCGGATGCTCTCTATAATGAGCGGCAAGAGCGGAGAAAAGGTCCTTTACGTCCTGCGAAAGGACATCCTCCGCAGGGCATGCGACAGTGATTATAATCAACCCTATCAGGCGTCTCATTCCTAGGCCCTTCGATTACATCGATCTGAAAAGGATTGGGTTTTTCACGGTGCGTTCCGAAAACTGGCCTTAATCCGGCCCCAGGAAATACCCTGCGCAGCGGTTGGGGTTGGGGGGCCTAATAACGCCCCATCTACAAACGTATCGGCATCGCGCCAGGTATTGGCCTGTCCTGCCAGCGTGTGAAAGCCATGATACTGTCCGGGCTCTCCATCGACATCGGTTAACGATAGCTGGAAGCCAATGATCTGCTGAGCGACTAACGGACTCGTCCTGCTGCGGACCGGATCATCCCAGTAGAGGGCGTCAAACGGCGTAATCATTAATTCGATTATCGAACGATGCAAATCACCTTCTTCGACGAAACCGCCCGAATCGTTGTAGGGCGGAAAAGGCACCCAGGTATGGCCGTATCCCTGGTAATAGATCCGCTGGGTATCGGACGGTTGAGCGATTGCCACGTATTGCTGGGCCTGAAAGTTTGCCAATGCGCGTGTTTCACACTCATTTTCGCAGTGGAATCCGTGATACGGCCCCCCTGAATGGTCGCCGTCCACCATGAATTCGATGCTGTCATGGCGCCAGATGGAATTAAATGATCCATCATACTCGTTGACATAGGCATCGTCCCAGCGCTCGATAGCGAGATAGATCCGATTCGGCGTGGCGCTCCATCCCAGGTAGATATTGGCCGCTAAGTCTGGCGCACCGATACGCGCTCCGTCTCCTACATCCAGCGATCCGAAATCCGCTTCGGTCAGGGTTGGCACCGACAATACGTGTTGCCAGTCTTCCAACGTGCCGTCGTGCAAATCCGGCAAGGCCTCGTCAGGGAATCGATAGATCGGATAGACCCGCTCCCCTACATGAGCACGCGCAGGGCTCGAAAAGGCGGTAGCCTGCGCGATCCCGACGATGAAAAGGAGTAGCTTCCTCATGGGATTCTCAAGAAACGAGCCTTGATTTGGCGCCATGTAGTCTGTTCAACCTGTGTTGTTCCACACCCCTGGCAGGGCAGTAGTAGGAAATCCATAAAGACATCGGCTTGCTTGCGAATTTGGGCTTGACCAGATAGGGTTAAAAAGTCATCAAAAAAAACCACAACGGTCGTGATCCGCCAGGCCGACTTGCAGGCCGATCACGCCATAGCGGCGCAATAGGCTAGGGCGACTGAGATCTTTGTTCGTCGGATCAAACTGGTCAAAGGGAGCAAGCATGAGTTCGACGATGCTAGTATCTTGTATTGTTCCCTGTAATAACCGCCCGCCCACCGCCCCATAGGGTGGCTCGTTCAACCAGGCTGGCTGAGGAGGCCCACCCAGCCGGACCTTCGTGTAGCCTGCCGCTTCGGTCGAGATATAGAAGTGTTGCGCTTGCCGGTAGTTAAAAAGCGGTGAGCTAAGCGCTTCTGAAGTGTCTCGGCTTGAAAAGAGGGCTCCTCCATAACGACCCCCCCCCGCTGTCTATGGCTATCGGTTGTTCCCCTGCCAGGGCATAATATCCCCCACTGTGATCCCCATCCAGGGTGATCTCGATCCCCTCGAAGCCCCACAGACCTTGCGGCCCCTCGTCTTCTGGGCAAACGCTCAGATAACGATCATCCAGACGCTGGATGCCGACATAGATTCGCTGAGTGGCCAGGCTCCAACCCAGATAGAGCTGGATATTGAAATCGCTGACATCGGCGGGCCGATCGCCCAGTATCCCCCAGATAGGCGAAGCAAAATCATTGATTGTGAGGGAGGGGGCCGGGGCGAAAGACGCCCATTCTTGGAGATTACCGTCCAGGAGATTCGGCTCCTGGCCAGAAGGAATTTCATATACGGGGTATACCAAGCCACCGATATGGGCTAGTACTCTGACATTATGAATTTGCAGGATAGAGTGATTTCATCTTTTGCCGGGCCTTTTCGGCGGTAAATCGCCATTGGACCGTCTTTTGTTGCTGGTTGCGCTGTTGTTGCCAGGGAGCGATCTCTCGTCGAAGAGTCTCTTGGTCGGGCAGTCGTCGGCCAATGCACTGCTCACTGAGGACCGACAGTTCAATCTCCACCATGTTCAGCCAACTGGCATGGGGCGGCGTATGGTGGAATTCTAATTTGCGTAAGAGGCGGCGGGCTTCCGCCGGGGCAAAGGTTTCATACAGGGCCGCCGGGGTATGGGTATTGAGATTATCCTCGATCACGCGAATTCGTTGAGCCTGTGGAAAATGGATATCGACCAAGTCTTTCATACAGTGGGCATAATCGGTTTTACAGCGTTGCTTAGTGACTTTGATGTGCCGCCAGCCCAAGTGGGGCGCAAAGAAGGCAAATAGGTTACAATGCCCCTGGCGTTTATAGGTATAATCGTATCGGTGCGGTTTCCCTGCTTCCATGGGCAAGGGCGCCCGGGCTTCGCCGATGAGTTGATAGGGCTGCTCATCAAAACAGACCACCGGACTCGCCTCGTCGAGGGGGGCGGCATACAAGTCGAGGATGGCTTCCATGCGCCAGATAAATTCGGCATCGACTCGAGGAATGATCCACTGTTTGCGTTGCCAGGGTTTCAACTCACTTTTTTTAAGCGTTGGCGGACCGTCTCCCGGGAGATTCGGTCGACCACCTGCATCTCGACCAGGCGCTGGGCCAGCAAGCGTATGGTCCAGCGTTTGCGCCCCTCGGGGGGCTTTTCGCTGGCCAACGCTAATAACACGACTTCTTGTTTGCCCGTCAGCTTGAGCCGGTTGCCCGGCCGCGGTTTTTCCGACAGCGCCGCCTCCAAGCCCTCTTCGACAAAGCGTTTCCGAATCCGCTCCACCGTCGTACGATGGGTGTGAAGCCCTTCAGCAATGGCTTGATCGGTTTGGCCTTGGTCGGCCAATAGCAGAATCCGAGCCCGAGTGAGACGACGGGCTTTGCCCGTACCTTGATGGATCAAACCATGAAGTTGGTCCCGCTCGCTGGCAGACAGATCGACCAAATAGCGTTTGCGCATGGATCACCTCCGTTGTAGGGCTTAATAGGATAACGGAGAATCCACTAAAATAAAAATGTCAGAGTACTAGACTGTGGGTGACCAACAGCCCCACGACCATCGCGCTCCCTAGGAGCAAGAGAGGAAATCGGCTCACAGTAAGAGGGTCTCTCGGGAGCTACTCATCGAAAACGGGCCTTAACCCGGGACCAGGACGCCGGCCTGATAGCGGTTTCCCGTTTCCTTTGGTAAATCACCTCCTCGCCAAGATCCCATTGGATACGCAGTCGGCTATTCTCTATGACGTATCCAACCGTTTCCTCCTGCAAAACCGCCGCATATTCACCGCCTCCGATTAAAACCTGCGTTTGATGAGCCGAAGTGGTAATGGTGGAATCGGTGGCACTCCAGAGCCCTCGACTGGCACTGCTCAAGAGGAGATCCCCTAGGATAAAACTACCCTCTACCCCCTCACGTCTGGGTGCTTCAAACGTTAATTCGATACGGATCGTTGTGCTATCGCGGTCCCATTGCAGCCAAGTCCCGAGAAGATCCTGCTGGCCACCCCAGGTTGGAGTTGAGCATAGAATCAAGAAGCTCCCTATTAGAATCCTTTCTTTCATTTTCTCCTCCTGCAGAATTCATGATCCCGCTATTGCGGCCATCTAGGGTATCATGAGGGTATCATGGAGGTAAGTAGCCTAACAATAATCACCAAAAACTGGCTTTGATTCGTGCCCAACTATCTTGTTGAATCAGCGTTGTAGGCATGCCACTACAACCCGCCTCGAAGCAGGGCAAAAGAACGCCATCCACGAATCTATCCGCATCTTCCCAGAGGTATGATTGCCTATCTAAGGTCCAGTAATCTTTGAATTCACCTGGCACTCGGTCAAATTCCCGAATGGCCATCTGAAAGCCGATGATCTGGCCCGGAGCCAGGACCGATCGCCTTCCAGTGTCGGATTGGGCTAAATCGATTTCATCGAAGGGCGTGACGAAAAACTCCGTAACGATCCTGACAGGGTAACCCAAGTCTATCTGACTCGATACCCCTGCAAAGGGGGTCCGGTCGATCCACGCCCGTCTACCGGCATATTCAATAAATCCACCTGAGGGCCTTCTCGCTGCAACGGTATAGGACTGGGCCTGAAAGTTGCGCAGCGTATCCCATCCGGCCGGACTCCTTATGGGGAAGAAATCGTAGGGTCCTCCACTGTGATCGCCATCAATCCAGAAATCAAGCCCATCGTGCTTCCAAAGGCTATCCGATGTCTCTGCGGCGTAGGTATTGATGTATTCGTCGTCGAACCGCTCGCACGAGACGTAGATGCGCTGCAGCGCGTGCGACCATCCCAATCGCACATTTACCTCAAGATCCTCTTCATAGCCCCCGAAGGCGCCTCCCCCGGAGTAGATAGAGGCAAAGTCGCTGCGGGTGAGTAGATCTTCTTCCGCTAGCACGGGCCAATCTACCAAGGAATGGTCGTGTAAATCGGGCAAGGCTGAGGTAGGCAACTCCCAGATAGGGAAGATCCTCTCCCCTACATGGCCTTTAACCGGTAATATAGAAACGGCGACTAGCCAGAGCCCAGAAAGGAAGAGCCACTGCATCATGGAATCCCCAAGAATCTGGCCTTAATCCAGCTCCAACTAGTTGGCTGACTGACGGTTGCCGTGCATTGCTGGCAGGGATAGAGTTGGAAGTCGACGAAGACGGAGGCGTCTCTGCGAATTTGTGCTTGGCCGGATAACGAAAAATAATCCCGTAAATGGCCTGGTTGGTCGTCAAAATCCGGGACCCCAAACTGTATGCCGATGATACCATGGGCGGCCAAGCGGCTCGGACGACTGACAGTAGGATCCATCCGGTTGAAGTGGTCAAAAGGGGTTATCATAAACTCGATCACAGCTCTATTGGGCGATCCTCCCTGGATCGATCCGCCGATATCGGCATACGGCGGGCGAGTAATCCAACTCGCGGCCGGTTCAAAGCCCAACCCGACAGACGGGCCGGTGCCTGTTTGGGGGGACGCGAAGTAATGCTGCGCCTGGCCGTAGTTGAAATCCCGCTCTTCTGCTGCAGTCAGGCCGCTTTCTCCGTGGCTGAATAAAGGGCCTGAGTGCCTTGGAATGATCGGGGTTTGCTCGGGGGGATAGGCATAAATTCCGCCACTGTGATCGCCGTCGATCATGACTTCGATTCCATCGAAAAGCCACACACTATCCCTCAAGGCCCCCGCAGCGGCGCTTAGATGGTCGTCGGTGAAAGCGGCCCCGATATAAAGGCGCTGGGTGGTCGAATTCCAGCCGACATAGATATCGACAAAAAGTTCGTCTGGATCGAATCCCCGGGCTCCATCTTCAAAGGGCCCAGCGGGTCCCATATCATTGAGAGAAAAGGAGGGGCCGGGCACCCAGTCTTCCCAATCCGCCAAGCTCCCGTCGTGCAAATCGGGCAACGCCGAGGTCGGCAATTCCCAAGCGGGATATACAATATCTCCACTATGGGCCTGGCTTTTGCCCGCCAGTGCCCCAACCCCAATTGCGCTCAGGATGAAGTAGAAGGTATAGCGTTTCATACTCAACTCGTCAAAACGGGACGGCAGCGTTCACAGCAATAAAGAGCATGTTCACCCGCTTTACCGAAAAGTGGCCTTGATTTGGCCCCAAGAGTCGATCTGTTTGGACGTTGGTCTTGGAGCGCTGAGTAATTCGCCATCCACAAAGTTATCGGCCTCTCGCCAGGTATTGGGCTGACCAGCTAACGAATGAAACCCACGATATTGTTGGGGGGCTGCATCGAAGTCGGGCAAGGCGATCTCGAAACCGATAATACGGCCTGCCCTCAGAGCATTCGGTGCACTTTCCTCCGGCCTGTCAAAGTAGAGTTGATCAAAGGGGGTTACCATGAATTCGACCACCGACAGATGAGGGGTTCCCCCCTCGACAAAGCCGCCTGCATCGCTGTAAGGAGGCTGTGTGACCCATGGACTCAAACCGCCATACGACATCAATTGATTGTTGGGCGCCTGGGCCAAGATGCTATACCACTGAGCTTGGAAGTTTATGGCAAGACTGTCGGAATAGGGGATCATTGATTCACCCAAGCAGCTCCCCGCAAAACAGCCGCCCGAATGGTCGCCATCGACCATGAATTCAATACTGTCGTAAATCCAGGTCCTATCCGATCCTCCCCTGTAGGTATTGATATATATATCGTCTTCCCGCCCGATAGCGCCCAAGATCTTATTCTGGGCTTGATTCCAGCCCAAGTAAACCTTGACCGCTAAATCTGGGGCACCGATGGGTGTTCCATCTCCAATATTTAACGACGAAAAATCCGCCTCTGTAAACTGGGGCTGCGGAAACAGGGCTCCCCAGTCATCCAGGGATGCATCGTGCAGATCAGGCAAATCCTCGTCGAGAATTTCATACAGAGGAAAGATCTGATCTCCTACGTGGGCCTGAACGGACGGAGCAAGAAGGCCGAGGGAAAGCAAAGCGATTTGAACCGTCCTTCTGTCCCATCCTGGTATCCATAGCATCGATTGATCCTTCTTTTGGGTTTCTTGCCCACCTTCCTTTAAGATAACAAACCCACTTTACATAAATGAATCAGAGACCTCCCTCAATCAAACAGGACTTTTTCTTTTGCTCTTGATAAAATACGTTACTTTGGACAAGGACAGGCGATGGGTCTCCTACCAATATAGCTGATCTTCGGGGTTCGCCCCATGCGCGACGAGCAGGTCGCGAATTTTATCTTGCTGGAGTCCGCCAGGCCACATACTTCTTAGAAGGGGACCTTGCAAATTGGTGCGAAATGGACCAATAAGCGGTCGATTTTTACAGCCTACGTCTTCTATATCAT